>Ga0247727_10012717_pt1 | contig 14375 bp, 9 predicted proteins | sample WisWelCaveWW1625_FD_202498 | JGI IMG/M metagenome (GOLD analysis project Ga0247727, IMG submission 202498) | Biofilm microbial communities from Wishing Well Cave, Virginia, United States - WW16-25 | ecosystem: Environmental > Aquatic > Deep subsurface > Groundwater > Cave microbial mat | place... | reverse complement strand
TGAGGGCCGCCTGGCGCAAGTCCGTGACGAACAATTGGTGGTCCAGGAACTCAAAGGCGTAACCGGTTCTATTCGCGCCATCCTCACCGACCGGAACGGCGAGATGTGGCTGGGGATGGGCGGCGCGGGGCTGGCGCGCCTGAACAGTGGCGCGGTGACGCAACTTTTCACGCCCGCCGACGGACTCGTCCACGGCGAGGTTAGCGTGTTGCGCCAAGACCGCGTGGGCAGATTGTGGATCGGCACGCGGCAAGGCGTGAGCCAATTCAAAGACGGACGCTTCACCAACTACACCGCCGCGAATGGGCTGTCGAACGGCCTCGTGCGCGATCTCTACGAAGACCAGGACGGCGCGCTCTGGATCGGCACTTACGGCGGCGGCTTGAATCGGTTGAAAGATGGACGCCTCACGCCGATCACGACGAAGCAGGGTTTGTTCGACGATGTCGTCTCGCGCATTCTGACGGATGACCGCGACTGGTTCTGGATGCTCGGCAATCGCGGCATCTTTTACGTCAGCCGCCAGCAATTGAATGACGTCGCCGATGGGCGCAGCCGCGCGGTCACTTGTGGTTCCTATGGCGTCGCCGACGGCATGCTTTCGAGCGAAGGCAATGGCTTATATCAACCGGCGGGCTGGCGCATGCGGGATGGGCGGATGTGGTTTCCGACGATCAAGGGCATCGCTATCGTTGATCCACGCGAAGTCGCTATCACCCCGCCGCCTGTCCTGATCGAAGCCGCCACGCTCGACGGCGCCGCAGTAGATGTGCGCCGGACGATTGACCTGGCGCCAGGACAGCAGCACCTGGAGTTGCATTTCACGGCGTTGCATTTCGGCAAACCCGAACAGGTGCGTTTCAAATACCGGTTGGAAGGTCTCGACCAGGATTGGACCGAAGTAGGCACGCGCCGCGCCGCTAATTTCGCGCACCTGCCGCCAGGCACATATACTTTTCACGTCACTGCTGCCAATCCCGACGGTGTGTGGAATGAGGCCAGCGCCAGCCTCCGCATCATCGCCCGCCCGCATTTTTATCAAACGTGGTGGTTTGCGGTGTTGGTCGCGGGCGGAATCGGCGGCGTCGCCTTCTTCGGTTTCAAGTTGCGCGTGCGCCAGTTGGAACGCGTGCATGCCTTGCAGGAAACCTTTTCGCGCCGCCTGATGGAATCGCAGGAGCAGGAGCGCAAACGCATCGCCGCCGAATTGCACGATGGCCTGGGACAAAACCTGCTGGTCATCAAAAATCGCGCGGCGCTCGCCAAACTGACCAGCGCGGATTTGCCCGCCGCCTTCCAGCAACTCGATCAAATCGCCGACTCGACCATGCACGCCATTCAGGAAGTCCGGCAGATCGCTTACAACCTGCGCCCGCACCATCTGGACAACATCGGCCTGACCCGCTCGCTCGAAGAGATGCTGCGGCGCGTCGAAGAAACCTCCGGCCTCGGCCTCGCATACGACCTCGCACCGCTCGACGGCGCCTTGCCGAAAGAGGCGGAAATCAACTTTTACCGCATCGTGCAGGAAGCCGTCAGCAACATCGTCAAGCACGCGCAGGCCACGCGCGCCGGCGTCGAGGTCGAACGCCAGCCGGAGCGTTTGCGGCTGACCATCCGCGATAACGGCTGCGGCTTTGATGTGCAGGAACCTGGGGAGCAGCGCGGCTTCGGACTGACCGGGATGGCCGAGCGCGCGCGCATCCTGGGCGGCACTTATCGCGTCGAGTCCGAACCCGGCAAAGGTACGACGGTCGTGGTCGAGTTGCCGCTCACCAGCCAGGAGCCAAAACCATGAAGACAGAAATCCGCCTCATCATCGCCGACGATCATCCGATTGTGCGTCAGGGCTTGCGCCAGATCATCGAAACCGACCCCACGCTCAAGGTCGTCGCTGAAGTCGGCGACGGCGCGGCGGCATTGGAGCAAATCCAGCAGACCGGCGCGGACATTGCGATTCTCGATGTGAATATGCCGCAGCAGGATGGCCTGGCCGTCGCGCGTGAAGTGCGCCGCGCCGGGCTGCCGACAGCGGTCGTCTTCCTGACCATGCACAACGACGAGACCAGCTTCAATCTGGCGCTCGATGCCGGCGCACAAGGCTACGTGCTCAAGGAGAGCGTCATCACCGAGATCATCACCTGCATCAAGACGGTTCATGCAGGCCGCCACTACATCAGCCCACAACTGACGACCTACCTCGTCAACCGCAGCCAGCGCGCCGCTTCGCCTGCCGGAGAGACCGCCACGATCCAGCAACTGACCGCAACTGAGCGGCGGCTGCTCAAACTGCTGGCTGAATACAAGACCAGCCAGGAGATCGCCGATGAACTCTGCATCAGCGTCCGCACGGTCAATAATCATCGGGCGCACATCGCCGAGAAACTGCATCTGCAAGGCAGCCACGCGCTGCTCAAATTCGCCGTCGAACATTTGGCCGAGTTGTAGTTCTGCCACTCCTCAGCTTGTCATTACCCAAATCTTGGCAAGAAACGCATCGTTTCTTCGTCGCAGCGCGACGGCTGACTTTAGACGTGGGTTTCAACCCACGATAGCGTTGGGACAAGCCTTGGTGTCGCGTCAGCGACGGTTGAGGCCTAAGACGGTGCTTCAATCGTCGCTGACGCGACGCGGGCTTCCTCCCATTGCGGCACGTGGGTTGAAACTTTGTCATTACCCAAATCTTTGCGCGAAGCGAGTCGTTTCTTCGTCGCAGCGCGACGGCTGACTTTAGGCGTGGGTTTCAACCCACGAGAGCGTAAGGGATTCTCCCGTGTCGCGTCAGCGACAACTGAATTCAATTGTCGCTGACGCGACACGGGGTCTTGGCTGACCGCACCGTGGATTGAAATCCACGTCTAAACTCAACTTGTCGCTACGCGACCCCAACCCAACGCAAGATTTGGGTAATGACAAGGGGTTGAAACCCACGTCTAAAGTCAGTGCGTCGCTACGCGACAGAAGAAAACGCGCCCAAACGAAAAGATTTGGGTAATGACAAGCACCCCCCAGCCGGAGATGAGTAATAATACTCATGCCAAAATGAACACTATTACTCCCCCAAAATGAGCATTCTTCTCTATTCACAACGCCGCCCACTGCCGCGATAATCCCACGCGTATCGAGAAACAACGCTTCCACTGCGCAACCGGTCGTCAACGCCAGACGTGGCGAGCGACGCGGGAGAAGTGTTGCCTGAAATCAGTTCCCGTGAGGTTGAGATGCTGAAATCCGTACTGCTCGTTGATGACCACGATCCAATGCGCGCGTTGCTCCGCGCACTGGTCGCAGACCTCGCCGAGCATATCTACGAATGCCGTGACGGCGCGGAAGCTGTGACGGTCTATGCCGCCGAACGTCCGACCTGGGTGCTGATGGATATTCAAATGGGTGAAATGGACGGGTTGACCGCGACCCGCCACATCATCGCGCAGTTCCCGGCGGCGCAGGTGATGATCGTCACCGATCACGCTGACGAAGCGATGCGCGCCGCTGCGCAGGCGGCTGGGGCCTGCGCCTTTGTGGCGAAAGATGACCTGCTCAGCGTGCGGCAAATCCTCACGGGGCAGAGATCGCCGCCCGGACAGGCTGTGTAATTGGTCAGGCAAGTCAGTACCGCCTGCGGTCGGCGGTCATCAACCTCATACTCATTAGGTCAACAATTCCGGCGAGGTGGCGGGTCTTGCTCCGCAACGGTGCTTATGGAGATGGCGGCGCCACCGCAGTTACAACCTTGATTGCTGGTAAGCAATAGCGCAACGCCAGCGTTCCAGCGCAAACGCTGGCGGGAGCGGAGGGATTGGTGTGCCTGTTGGTCGCCGCCACCTCCGCAAGGATTTGTGCGCCCACGCAGATGGTTTTCGTGCCATCTGCCAATAGCTTCAAACTTCACTGCAAAGGAGAAATGTTATGACTTCCCACAAGAATACTTCTCGAAAAACATTATTGGCACTCGGCCTTGTGCTGGCCTTGTGCGGTTTGAGTTTCGCCGGTTGGCGCGCGAGCGAGCGCGAATTGGGCTGGCACTGGCTGGCGCAACCGGCTCCCGCTGGACAAGCGCAACCGCAGACCGGGCACGCCAGGCAGTCGGCGGCTGAGGCGTGGTGGGCGAAGCTGCGCGGATTGAAGCTTTTCGGTGTCAGCAAATCAGCGTGGCTGACGGGCGCGAGCGTGCTGGGCATCACCGTCACGGGCAGCGGTGGCGGCGGCACCTGTCCGGCGGATAATGCCACCTACGTGGCTGCCGGCACTTGCAACGGCAAGACGCGCTATGCGTGCGGTGCGCCCGGCGGCACGTGCAGCGGCCTCATCAAACAAATAACTTGGGACGGTTCACAGTGGGTTATGGGCTTTGTCCAATCGGCGTGCTTCACGGATTCGGACTGGGTGAATCCGGCGAACACGCCCACACCGCCCACGACCGGCTGGGTGTCGGGCGGGACTTGCACCGGAACGCTGACGTTGACCGGCGATGTGTCAGCGCCCGCCACCCTCGGCGCGGCGCTGGATTTTGACGGCGCGGATGACGTGATCACCATTCCCAATCCGACTAATCAGTTGACGTTCACCGACAATGTCACCCTCGAGGCCTGGGTGAAGCCGGACACCAACACGCCCTCCGGTTACATGCGGATTGTGGGAGACATCAATAACGAGTATGCGATTATCATAAACACGTCCGGCAAGGCCGCGTTGTTTTACGATCAATACTTTTCCCTTTACAGCACCACCACCATCCCCGTCGGGCAGTGGACGCACCTGGCCGCCACGATCAAGATGGGAGTGAGCAATGGGATAAAGTTGTATGTAAACGGCGTGCTGGAGGCGCAGGCGACTGCCGGACACACTGCCTTGACCCCGTTCGGCGGCCCAATGGTGGTGGGCGGGAACCCGCCGTATGGCGGCCACTACATGGGCGCCGTTGACGAAGTGCGCATCTGGAACACCGTCCGCAACTGCGCCGAGATCAGTCAGGCGCGGAATGGCGAACTCACTGGCAGCGAGACCGGGCTGATCGTGTATTACCAATTCAATCAAGGCATTGCGGGCGGCGCCAACACTGGCGTCACTTCCGCGACCGACCTCGCCACCGGCCTCGGCGGAGCGAACAATGGCACGCTTAATAGTTTCGCCCTCACCGGCGCCACCAGCAACTGGGTGGCTCCTGGCGGGGTCGTCTCCGGCGTGCTGGCTCCCGCCCCCGTTTTCCCAGACGCCAATCTACAGGGCGGCACGCCGCTGGTGTCCATCGCCGCTGGCGACTCCACGCCGAGCACTACTGACGACACCGATTTCGGCAGCACGGCAGTGACCGGCGGCTCAGTCGCGCACACCTTCACGCTTGAAAACACTGGCACGGCGGCGCTGTCCGTCTCCGGCATTACGACGAGCGGGGCGCATCCGGGCGATTTCATCATCAGCGGCATTACGTTCCCCGCGACGGTGGCTGCCAACAGTTCGACGACCTTCACCGTCACCTTCGACCCCAGCGCCGGAGGCTTGCGCACAGCGACGGTAGACATTGCCAACAACGATTGCGACGAGAATCCGTATGCCTTCGCCGTGCAAGGCACAGGCTTGACCACCGCGCCGCCGGCGATCACCTCTTGCCCGGCGAATCAATCGGTCAACGCCGCCGCCGGGCAATGCACGGCTGCGGTCAGCTTCAACGTGACGGCGTCGGGCACACCTACGCCGGCCATCACCTGCAAGATCGGCGCGACGACCATCACCTCGCCGCACAACTTCCCGGTCGGCACTTCCAATGTCACCTGCACGGCCACGAACGGCGTCGCGCCCGATGCGACGTGCAGCTTCTCGGTCACGGTGACGGACAATCAGCCTCCGACGATTACGGCGCCCGCCAACGTGACGGTCAATGCCAACGCGGGTGCGTGTGCGGCGACCGGCGTCAGCCTGGGCGCGCCGACGACCAGCGACAATTGCGCCGTGGCCGTCACCAACAATGCGCCTTCGTCCTTCCCAGTGGGCACAACGACGGTCACGTGGACGGTCACGGATTTGGGTGGCAATCAGGCGACGGCGACGCAAACCGTCACGGTGGCGGATAACCAGAGTCCGGTGATCACGGCTTGCGCCACGAACAAGACCCTCTCGGCCAACGGCGCGAATCAAGTGGCCGTGCCCAATTTGCTCGGCGAAGTCAGCGCCACTGACAATTGCACGGCGGCTGCGGCGCTCGTCAAGACGCAATCACCGGCTGCCGGGACGATGATCGGGCTGGGCAACACGACGGTGACGATCACGGTCAAGGATGCGGCGGGCAACATGTCCACCTGCTCCGCCGCGATCACAGTCGTCAAGTTCAGCGCCGGCAACTTCGTGGTCTTCAGCAAGGAATTCACCCGGCTGCGGGCGAACACGAAGGTCTACAGCGGCAATGTCGGCGCCAACGTGAGCCTCCCCGACCCGAATGGTCGCAGGGATGACAAGGAAGAGGTCGAAATCGGCGAGCGCGTCCAGATGCTCGAAGCCGGTTCCGACGTGGTCGGCGATACCGTCAGGCTGCGCGCCAATGCGCAGGTCTACAACGTCCACTTCAACGAGAAGGAATTCAGCAACCACGCGACAATCCTCGGCAGCCAGGTCACGCCGCAAGCGTTGCCTGTGATTGCCGCCTTGCCCGCCTTGCCGACAATCACGCCCGGCACGCAGGACATCGAGGTCGGAACCAATCAAACGCTGACGCTCGCGCCGGGCAGTTATCGCAAGATCACGGTCAAGAGCAAAGGCACGCTGATTCTGGCGGGTGGTATCTATCACGTTTCGAGTCTGGACTTCCGGCAGGAGGCGAAGATTTACTTCACCGGGCCAGCCGAGATGCGGGTGAAGAACGAGCTGGACACGGATGCCAACAGCTACATCGGCCCCGCGCCTTCCGCGCCGGCGCTGCTGGCTTCGCAGATCATCTTCTACGTCGAAGGCGTGGATGATGGTGCGCGGGCGCACGACGGCGATGAAAACCTGACGTCCACGGCGGTGCAGATCGGCGAGCGGAATACGCTGAAGATCAACATCTACGCGCCGAATGGGACGATCTGGATACGCGCCAACACCGATGCGACCGGAGCTTTCATCAGCAAAGAAGCGGTCATCGGCGAACGCGTCGAGTTGCGGCTGCAAAGCACGTTCTTCTAATCCGGTTCGACAGAAGTTTGCGCCGGTGAATGACAAGAGGGCTGGCCGAGTCACATCGGCCAGCCCTTCTTATTAGGCCTACTTGCCGCCGGCGCCTCGGCGAAACCGCATTTCTTCAATGACGATACAGCGGCGATCCGAAGCGGGCGCCAGGCGCTGTTTAGTTCGGTTTTCAATTGCGTGTACGGAAAAACTTCGAGAGCGCGTTCGTAGTTCCGCCTTTAGGCGGCGGGGGCGCGGGCCCGACCGCCTAAAGGCGGAACTACGAACGCGCTTGCCGTACACTCATTTGAAAACCGGTCTAAGCGCTCGCCAGAGCCGGCTCCGCTACTCCGTTCTCAACCGGTAAATCCTCATTCGCCTGTTTAGCGGCTTGTTCTGATTGTGAGCGGCGGTAGGCTTTGATCAGTTCGGCGCGACTGGTTCCCACTGCTTTCAACAGCGGGAAAACTCCGTGCTGCAGGAAATACTGCGGCGAGATGCCCACGCCCAGGACTTTCAGGCGCTCCTCGTATTCGGGGATCAATCCGACGCCGGGCATCTGGAAATTGAAGACTACTTTGGCCAGGTCGGCCAGCGCTCCCTCGCGGTCCTCTTCCAGCTCGAACTGAAGAACCTTTTGATAAAAGCCACGATGCGCGGCCTCGTCTCGGCTGATCAGAAAATAGATTTTCTCCAGCACCTCATTGCCATTCTGCTTCGCCTTCTCTCGCTGGGTGGCATAGATCAGGTAGGTGGCCGATTCCTGGAGCGCGCCGTAGCAGTTCATCTGTCGCCGCGTTTGGAAGGGCAACTGCCAGACCTTGCCGAAGATCTTGTCCTCGAAGGCGTTGTATTGCTCTTCGGTGCGCAGCCCCGACCGGATCAGATACTCGCGGTAGGCCAGCCCGTGTTTCGACTCCTCATAGCCCCAGGTTGCCTCGAACCAGGCGGCGCCGAAGAGGTCCCTGGTCAGCCTGAAGCCGTTCTCGGTGTAGTCGGGCACGTAAAGCTCCACGCCGCAGAACGTCTCCAGGCAGACGGCGTCGTCCTCCGTGTTCAGCGCGGGATTCAACTTCTCCCAGGGAATGTCGCTGAACGGGTTCCAGCGGCGCTTCTTCTCCCCGGTGTCGAAAAATTCGCAGTATGCGCGATACATCTTTTCACGTTGCGTCAACGTTGCGCTCATTTTCACCTCCGGTTGCTGCGGTTAGGTGACCGTGTCAGTAGCCCGACCGTGAGGGAGGGCAGGCTTCGTAAGCCTGCCCTCCCTCACGGTCGGGCTACTGACACGGTCGATCAAGCTTAAATCTGCTGGCGAATCAATTGCGCCAGCCCGCCGATGGTGCTCAGCGGCGCCAGCTCGTCATCCGGCAGCCTGATATTCAACTTCTCTTCGATGTAACCCGCGATCTCCAGCGCGGTGATGGAGCTGATCCCGACCTCGCCGAGCGTGCTCTCCATCGTCAAGGTGACACCGGCGTGTTCCGGCGAAGCCTGAACCAGCGCCTCCTTGATCAAATTCAAAAGCTCTCCATCAGTCACGGTTTTCCTCCAATGTAATGATCAATCTATGCGGCGCAAGATTACCTGCGCCAGAGACTGGAACCCTTTCTCGAATACTCTGACACATCCGCCCAGATACCGCTCGTAATCCTCGAAGGTCTTGTCGCCCCAGCGCTCGCGGATCAGCGATTCGTGTCGCTGCAAGCCGCGCAGCCAGGCGGCCGCGGTCTTCGCGTAATGCTCGCGCCGCGTCCAGAACTCCATCACTTCCCAGTAAGGATTGACCGCCGCCATGATGGCTTCGGGCCGGGGCGTGACCGCGCCAGGGAAGATGGTGTTAGTTCCCCAGCCGAGGTCGCGCACATCCTCGCGCTTGCGCGGCAGGAGCGCTCCGGTCACGCTTTGCAGACCGAACCACGAGCCAGGCGTGGTCCATTCCCAGACGCGGCGAAAATAGTCGCGATAGACCCTGATGTTCTCGCCGCCGCGAACCTGTTCGGGCGTAGCGATGTGCTCGAACATGCCGATGCTGATCACGGCGTCGAATTTCTTCTCCGGTTTGTACTCAAGGTAGGAGATGAATTCGGCTGAAACTCCCGGCGCCGATTTCTCTTTGATCGCCAAATATTGAGCGTGTGAGAGCGTGATCCCTGTGACATCCCTGACGCCCATCTCGCCGGCGAGAAATTCCATCAACCCGCCCCAACCGCAGCCGATGTCGAGCACGCGCTTTTCAGGCGTCACTCTGACCTTGTCGTGGAACCATTTCAGCTTGTTGAACTGCGCCTGATCCAGATCATCCGTTCCCTCGAACAGCGCGCAGGAATAGATCATCCGCTGGCCCAGCCACAAGCTGAAAAATTCGTTCGAGACATCGTAGGTGACGGCAATATCCGCTTTTGTTGACAAAGCTAACCCTCCAATTCCGGCAGCTCGTGTTGCTCGTAAAACTGCTTCATCTTGCGCCGCTGCAGCTTCCCGCTGGTTGTTCTCAACAATGTGCCTGCCGGGACGAGCGCAATCCGATGAACTTCAAGACCGGTCGCTTCTCGAATCCGGGTAGCGATTGCCTGGCGCAGAGCCTCTCCTTCGCGTGGGTCGGCTTCGGCAAGGATCACCAGACGTTCCTCGGCTCCTTCATTCACGCTGAAGGCCGCCACATTTCCGCGTTTGATCCCGGGCAGATCACGGACTGTCAATTCTATGTCTTGGGGGTAATAGTTCGCGCCGCGGATGATAATCAACTCTTTGCTTCGCCCGCAAATGAAAAGCTCCCCGTTCGCCAGATAACCGAGGTCGCCCGTGCGCAACCATCCGTCCTGCCACGCCGCGGCGGTCGCTTCCGGATTCCTGAAATAGCCTTTGGTGACGCTTGGCCCTTTGACCACGACCTCCCCGATTTCACGTTCGGGCAAGGTCATCCCTTCGTCGTTGACAATGGCCACCTGATGATCGGGAAGTGGAAGTCCGCATGAAACCAACTCGCTCGCCCGGCCATTATTCTCCACATTCTCTGGCGCCGGATGCGCTCTTCCGCGTTTGAGAGCATCCGCGTCAATTCGGTCAATTCGCGGCGCTGCATCGCGCGGGTAGATGCTGACGGCCAGCGTGGACTCCGCCAGCCCGTAACTCGGCATAAAAGCCTCGGCGCGAAACCCCGCCGGCGCCAGACGTTCGGCGAAACTCAGCAAGGTCGGAGCATGAATTGGCTCGGCGCCACAACCGGCCACCCGCCAACAACTCAAATCCAGCGACTCCAGGTCCTGATCGCGCAGGCGTTTCACCACCTGGGCGTAGGCGAAGTTGGGGGCGTAAGTTATCGTCCCCCGATATTTGTCTATCGCCCTCAACCAAACCCTCGGATCACGGGCAAAGGAAGTTGTCGGCAGGATGACTGCCGGACCAATGTAGACCAGTGGCCCCAGAACGAAGCCGATCAAGCCCATGTCGTGATAGAGCGGCAGCCAACTGACCGCCACATCACCGGGGCCGCAGTTCAATCCGTGAGGACCGAGGAAGGCGGTGATATTCGCCATCAGATTGGCGTGCGTCACCATCACCCCTCTGGGCGACGTGGTGCTGCCCGACGTGTACTGCAAAAAGCAGATGTCTTCGGGATGCACCGGAGGCGGATCGAAAGGCGGCGGGTCGCCGGCAAAAGCCGTTTCTGCCGTGACCAGCCGCGTGTCTCCGGACGCGCGTTGCAGCATTTGTTCGGCGAAGGGTTTAGACGACTCGGTGGTCAGCAACACCTTCGCGCCGGCGTCGTCAATGATCCGGGCCGCAGTGGCTAGAAAATTCTCGCCGCCTTTTGTCGTCATTGGCGGCGAGATCGGCGCCGCGATGATTCCGGCGAGCACGCATCCCAGAAAAGTCGTGACGAACTCATGAGCTTCAGCCGTCATCAACGCCAGCCGGTCGCCTTTCTTCAAACCCAGCCCGGCCAATCCTGCCAATCCTGCCAAGCCTGCCAAGCCTGAAAGATGAGCAGCCCGACGTTTGGCTTCGGCGTAGAGTTGGCGATAGGTGAAATAAAGTTCCTCTGCGCCAAAGCCGATAAAGCGCATGCCTGATTCCGGCGCGTGAGGGATTCTCTCCAGCGCGGCAATTAAAGTTTCAGTTTTGAGATTCTCTAAGCGCGACTCTTTTGACTGCGACATAGGCACTCTGATCGAAAGGCTTGGGTCAAAAGCGTGAATACAAAATCGCGGGGGATTGTATTTACGGAGCAATGGCAAGTCAATTATTCGAGCTGTCCGAATCCCACCAGCTTCTGCCGCTCCTCATCCCACAGCCTCAGCGAACCGGCTTTCAAACTCTCCCAGAACCTGATCACCGTGGCTTCCTGAAACAGCGCATTCTCTTCGTGGCATCGTTGCAGTTTGTAATTCGGAATCTTCGGACTCAGGTGGTGAATGTGATGGAGGCCGATGTTGCCGCTGAACCACTGCAACACGCGCGGCAATTTGTAGTACGAGCTGCCCATCAACGCCGCCGTCCCGTAATCCCATTCATCGCCGCGCTGCCAGTAAGTGTTCTCGTACTGATGCTGAACGTAGAACAGCCACACCCCGATCGCGCCTGAAATCGTCTGTACTGGCAGCCAGATCAGGAAGAGGTTCTTGAACCCTATCGTCAAACCCAGCGACAGGAAGACGGCGAGCAGCATCGCGTTCGTCAGATAGACGCTGTTGCGTTCGCGCCGTCTGGAAGTTTTACCGACCAGCCGGTGCCTGAGCATGAAGACGTATTGCGGGCCGATCAGCAGCAGCGTCAGCGGGTGGCGATAGAATCGGTAGCAGAAACGCCCCCAGCGCGACAGAGCCAGATACTCTTTAACCGTCAGCGTGGCGACGTCGCCGACGCCGCGCCGTTCCAGATCGCCCGACGTGGCGTGGTGGATCGCGTGCTCGTGCCGCCACTGGTGATAAGGCGTCAGCGTCAGAACTCCACAAATCGTCCCGACGATCCCATTCGCTCGCGACGATCTGAAAAACGATCCGTGTCCGCAATCGTGTTGGATGATGAAAATTCGCATCAGCAAACCCGCCGCCGGCAAAGCCAGCAGCAAAACCAGCCCATACGAGCCATACGAGAAAGACAGGCTGCGATACATTAAGTAGTAGAGCAGAAAGAACGGGACGAACGAATTGATGATTTGCCAGATGCTTCGCCAGTTGTCAGGCGATTGATATTTCTTCACCAGGTCTTGCCAGCCGGGTTTCACAGCAGTAGATTTGATCACGCTGGAATCGAACTTCATTCAAATATCTCCTACGGATTTTTTTCGGTGCGACAGTGTCATAGCGTTAAAGCGAGGCTGATGTTATGCGCGCTGTCGCTGTGACAACAACCTGAAACACAAGCTGAACCCCTTGTCGGTAGCGGTATTACGAAACTATTACAATCAGGAGGCCGAATCACGATGATCTACAGAAGACTCAGACCTCTCTTCACTGCTCTGCTTGTCGTCCTCGCGCTCGCGCTCGCGCTGCCCGCGCGCTCGACTACGTTCTCGCAGGACGCAAAACAGCCGAACAAGTCCACAGAGATGGTTGCGATGCGCGACGGCGTGAAGCTCGCGACGGACATCTATTTGCCGGAAGGCAAAGGTCCGTGGCCCGTGATCCTGACGCGCACGCCCTACAACAAAGACCCGATGGGCGCGCAGCACCGCCAGTGGACGCCGAATGGCTACGCCTTCGTCGTCCAGGATTGCCGCGGGCGATTCAAGAGCGAAGGCAAATACGCGCCGTTTATGGACGATCACTTCGACGGTTACGACACGGTTGAATGGGCGGCGAAGCAGCCGGGGTCGAACGGCAAGGTCGGAATGATCGGCGGCTCGGCGATGGGCATCACGGCCAACCAGGCTTCGATCACCGCGCCGCCACACCTGGTGGCGATGTACGTGATGGTCGCTCCGGCCAGCGCGTACCAACACGCGGTCTACACCGGCGGCGTGCTGCGCAAGGAGATGAACGAGCAGTGGCTGGCGCGGCAGGGCGCGAACGACGCTCTGGCCGTGACTTTTCAGCACTACCGAGACGACGGCTACCTGAACATCCGCGAAGGCCGTTTGCATTGGGAGAAGGTGCAGGTTCCGGTCTACAACTGGGGCGGATGGTACGACATCTTCGCCCAGGGCAACATTGACAATTTCGCCGGTTTGCAATCGCGCGGCGGCGGATTGGCGCTTGGCAATCAGAAGCTGACGATGGGGCCGTGGGCGCACGGGCAGGTCGAAGAAGTGAAGTATCCGCCGAATTCCGCGCCCGATCAGCGAGAGGCTCTGCGCTGGTTCGACTACTGGCTGAAAGGCGCGAGCAACGGGATTATGGACGAGCCGCCGGTGAAGTATTACGTGATGGGCGACACGACCGACCCGAAAGCTCCGGGCAACGAATGGCGCACAGCCGTCGCGTGGCCTCCGCCGTCGAAGCTCACCTCATTCTTCCTTCAACCTGGCAGCAAGCTCAGCGAAGCAATCGTCAATGAAGCGAAGAGCAACAACGTTTATCAATACGATCCGAAAAACCCCGTGCCCACGGTCGGTGGCGCGTTGCTGTTCGGCAAGAAAGGCCCGATGGATCAGCGCGCGATCGGCGAGCGCAAAGACGTGTTGAAGTTCGTCACCGCGCCGCTCGACGCGCCAGTCGAAGTCACCGGTCGTGTGACCGTCGAGTTGTGGGCCGAATCCGATTGCCCCGACACCGATTGGATGGCGAAGCTGGTTGATGTTTACCCCGACGGAACTGAACGATTGGTGTTGGATTCGGCTTTGCGCGCGCGCTTCCGCGAAGAATTCGACAAAGAGGTCTTTATGAAGAAGGGCGAGGTCTACAAATTCAAGCTTGACTTGTGGTCAACCAGTTTGATTTTCAACAAGGGCCATCGCATCGCCGTCCACATTTCAAGCTCGAACGACCCGCGCTTCGATCCCAATCCAAACACGGGCAAGCCGATGCGGGCGGACAACGAGACGCGCGTGGCGACGAACACCATTCATCACAGCCGCGCGTATCCGTCACGAATCCTGCTGCCGGTGGTGAAGAATTACGATGGCAAGAAGATGGCGAGCAAGTGAGCTATACGAGCAGCCGTTTCTGCTTGACGTGTACATATCTATCTGCACAATACGACCATGAATTTCGGATGGGACCCTGGAAAGGCATTGCGCAACATATCCGGGCACGGCGCCACTTTTGAGGAGGCGAGGCTGGTCTTCGACG
>Ga0247727_10012716_pt1 | contig 14377 bp, 8 predicted proteins | sample WisWelCaveWW1625_FD_202498 | JGI IMG/M metagenome (GOLD analysis project Ga0247727, IMG submission 202498) | Biofilm microbial communities from Wishing Well Cave, Virginia, United States - WW16-25 | ecosystem: Environmental > Aquatic > Deep subsurface > Groundwater > Cave microbial mat | place... | reverse complement strand
TTACACCTTCTATTTGAACACATCCAGGACGCGGCGGAAGAAGCTCTTTTTCGGCTCCGGCTCGGGGGGCGCTCTCTGGCCGTTGGGGAGAAGGGGAACGGACTCGAGGGCCGGGCCGGGACGCTGGGTTTCCCGGACGATGGGGGCCGGCTTGGCGTCGGCCAGCACGTGCGGTGTGGCGGCCGCGGCGGGCCCGCTCGTTTCCTTTTCCGATTCCCACCCGGCCACGGTGGTGAGCAAGGGCAGGCTGCCGGGCTTGCCCCCGTGGGTACGGCAGAAAGCCGCGGGCTGGCTGCCGGCGATGAAGACTTCGGTGCGGCGGTTGGGGCAGCCGGTGGAGGCCAGTTCCTGGGAGTCGGGGTCCACTTCGGCGGTGACGATGCCTTCCACCGGTTCAAACGGAGCCGGGTTGCGGTAGGCGCGGTAGGTGATGGCGCGCTTCATGAACTCGGTCCAGATGGGGAGCGCCGAGCGGGCGCCCTCCACGTCGAGCTCGGTGTTGTCGTCAAAGCCGACCCAGACGGCGCAGAGCAGGTCGGAGGTATAACCGGCGAACCAGCCGTCGTGTGAGGTGCCGGTCTTTCCGGCGGCAGGAGCGACAAACCCGCGGGCGCGCACGCCGGCCGCGGTGCCGGTGCGCATCACCTCCTCGAGCAGGTTGGTTATCATGTAAGCGATGCGGGGGTCGAGGGCTGGGGTGGGCTTGGGCTGGTTGACCAGCACGGCGTGACCGTCCTGAGAGCGCACCGAGCGGATCATGTAGGGAGCCATATGCACCCCGCCATTAGCGAACACGGTGTAGGCGCCGGCGATCTCGAGCGGCTGAACCTCATAGGCTCCCAGGGCCACGGCCGGGGTGGGCTGGATCTGGATGTTCATGCCGGCGCGGCGGGCCATGTCAACTATCTGGTCGTAGCCGACGATCTCGGCCACCTTGACGGCGGCGATGTTCATCGACTTGGCGAGCGCAAGGCGCAGGGTGACGGGGCCGTGGAACTCATTCTTAAAATTGGAGGGCTCGTAGGGCTTGCCGTCGAACCAGAAAGTGGTTGGGACGTCGTCAATCATGGTGATGGGGGTGAAGACGGGGGCGGCAGTGTCGGGTTCGAGCGCGGCGCTGAGGGCGGCGGCGTAAACGAAGGGCTTGAAAGCCGAGCCGGGCTGGCGCTTGGCGACCGCGCGGTTCAACTGGCTGAGACCATAGCTGCGGCCACCCACCAGGGCCTTCACCTCGCCGGTGTGGGGGTCAAGGGCGATGAGAGCGACCTGGGGGGTGGGGGGAGTCTTGCCGCGGAAGCGCCGCTGGCGCTTGACCTGCTCGTCGACCAGGGGCATGCCGAACCGGACGGCCTCCACGGCGGCCCGCTGCAGGTTCATGTCCAGGGTGGTGTAGACGCGAAACACCTGGGTGACGAGATCCTTCTGGGGGATTTTGACCTGGAGCTGCTCGTTGACGAGGTCGACGAAGTAGGGGGCGTCGGCCGACTCAGCGGCGCCGGCGGCTACTCCCAGGGGCTTGCGGACGGCGTCCTCGTACTGCTCGCGGGTAACGTGGCGGTTCTGCCACATCAGTTGCAGCACGACGTTGCGGCGGTCGCGGGCACGGTCGGGGTGGCGGAAGGGATTGCGAAACTCGGGGAGCTGGATGAGGCCGGCCAGGGTGGCCGCTTCGGGCAGGGTCAGCTCCCGGAGGTCCTTGGCGAAGTACGCCTGGGAGGCCTCGCCGATACCGTGAACATTGAAGCTGCCGCGGCGGCCCAGGTAAATCTGGTTGCAGTAGAACTCGAAGATCTGCTGCTTGGTGAGGCGTTGTTCCAACTGGAGGGTGATGAGCAGCTCAAGCAACTTGCGGCTCCAGCGCTTGTCGGGGTAAAGGAAGAAACCGCGGGCGAGCTGCTGGCTGAGGGTGGAGGCGCCCTGCTCCTTGCGCATCTCGCGGAGATCCACGTAGGCCGCCTTGATGAGCCGAATAGGGTCGAAGCCGGCGTGGTCGAAGAAGCGCTTGTCCTCGATGGAGATGATGGCGTTCACAAAAACCTGGGGGATGTCCTCGTAGCGGACCAAGCGGCGCTTGTCGCGAGACTTGTCGAACAGGTTGGTGATGAGCTCGGGCTCAATCTCGTAGAGCGACTGCTCGGCGTTGTCCCGCAGAGAAACGATGTGGGCGACCTTGCCGCGGGAGAACTTGACCACGGCCGGCTCGGCGGCGAAGTAGGAATCCGGGCCGGGGAAGATCTCGATGGCGTCAGGACGGAGGCGGTACCAGCCGGTCCGATTGGTGGAGGTTTCCGAGTAGCCGGCGCCGCGCAGACGGGAGACGATGTCGGTGGGCAGGGCCGGCTGGCCCACGTAGACCGCCTCGGGAGAGGCAAAGATCTTCGACGGGGTGTTGAATGGGCCGCCGGCGAGCTTGCGGTCGATCAGCTTCGAGTACTTGTTCCAGTAGTGGCTGACGATGCCAGCCCCGACCACGCCGGTGACCAGAAACAGCGCCAGCAGCACCTTGCCGAGGGGTCCGAACCAGAACCGCCACCAGCCGCCGAATTTGGGGAGCACGATGCGCATGGCGTTCCTCCTCTATCATACCGCCGAGTCCGGGGTTGAGAGCTATCGCCCGGCGCTCGGCGCAAAGTGCAACTTCACGGTGTAGCCGAGGACCCTCACCGGAACCACGTAGCGGACGGCTATGCGGACCGAGGGGCCCGCCGGTTCCACTTGCACCTGGCTTGCCTCGATGGGGAGGCCGAGTTGGCGCGCGCGGTCAAGCACTTGCGCGCGGATGCGGTCGGGCGGCTGTGTGATGATGTCGGCGGACTGTGTCAGGTTCTCCACGAAGCGCTGCAGGCGGAGGTTGCGGAAGAAGTAGGGCAAGAGCGCGCCCGAGAGACCGACAAAGACCGCCAGCAGAACCAGGGCCAGCCCGAGACGCAGCCGGCTCACGTCATTCGTTCCTGCTTCATCTGGAGGAGCCGCTGGGGGACCTCAGCCAGCGGGACATCGACGGCTGGGCGGAGGCCGCGCGTGACCACCTCCACCAGCCCCTGGGGCAGCTTCTTGCCGATGTTGATGCGGAAGGGGATGCCGATGAGGTCGGCGTCCTTGAACTTGACGCCGGGACGCTCGTCGCGGTCGTCGAGCAGGGCGTCGAGGCCGGCTTCGCGGCAACGGGCGTAGAGGGTTTCGGCGGCCTCCCGCTGGGCGGCGTCGTTGAAGTTCACCGGGGTGACCACGACCTCGAAGGGAGCGATCGAGACGGGCAGGCACATGCCGTCGGCGTCATGACCCTGCTCGACAGCGGCGGTCAGGATGCGCTCGAGGCCAATGCCGTAGGATCCCATGACGGGGGTGACCTCGCGGCCCTCGGCGTTGAGGACGCGCAGGCCCATGGCTTCGGCGTACTTCGAGCCGAGCTGGAAGATGTGGCCGACCTCGATGCACTTGTTGAGGTTGAGCGATGTCCCGCACGGAAGGCAGGCGTCGCCGGCGGCCACCGAGCGGAAATCTCCCCAGCGAGGGTGGAAGTCGCGGTCGGGGGTGACGTGGCGGAGGTGGAAGTCGTCGCGGTTGGCGCCGCAGATCATGTTGCGGCGGCCGCGGAGGGCCTCGTCGGCCAGGATCGCGATGTCGGGGGAGACACTGACTGGGCCGAGCGAGCCGGCGCCGGCGCCGAACCACTGGCGGATTTCCTCCGGATGGGCTGGGCGGGCGCCGGGGCCGGCAGCAGCCGCGAGCTTGGCTTCGTTGAGCTGGTGGTCGCCCCGCAGCAGGACCAGCACCGGCTTTCCGTCGGCAGCCATCACCAGGCTCTTGATCTGGGACGTCTCGGGGAGGCCGACGAACTCGGCCACCTCCGCGATGGTCTTGCGGCCGGGGGTGGGGAAGGGTTCCGGCGCAGCATCCCCCTCCGGATCGGGCCCCTCCGGATCGGGGACGGCGGGGGGCGCAGGCCGCGACTGGGCCTTCTCCAGATTGGCGGAGTAGCCGCAGGAGGGGCACACGGCAATCCAGTCCTCGCCGGCGTCGGAGGGGATCATGAACTCGTGGGACCGGCTGCCGCCCATGGCCCCCGAGTGGGCCTCGACGACGATGTACTTCAGCCCGCAGCGGTCAAACGACCGGCAGTAGGCGTGGTGGTGCTTCTGATAACTTTCCTCAAGGCCGACCTGGTCGAGGTCGAAGGAGTAGGAGTCCTTCATGATGAACTCGCGGACGCGGAGCAGGCCGGACTTGGGCCGCGGCTCGTCGCGAAACTTGGTCTGGATCTGGTACCAGATCTGGGGAAGCTGCTTGTAGCTGCGCAGCTCGGGGCGGGCGATGGCGGTCATGACTTCTTCTTCGGTCATGCCCAGGCACATTTGGCGGCCCCAGCGGTCCTTGAGGCGGAACATGTTGTCGCCCATCAGGTCCCACCGGCCGCTCTGCTGCCAGATCTCGGCCGGGTGCAGCTCGGGCAGGTAGAATTCCTGGCCGCCGATGGCGTCCATTTCCTGGCGCAGGATCTGCGCGATCTTGCGCAGCGACCGCTGGGCCAGCGGAAGGTAGCTGTAGAGCCCGGCGGCCAGCGGGCGGATGTAGCCCGCGCGCAGCAGGAGCTGGTGGGAGATGACTTCGGCTTCGGCGGGGGTTTCCCGCAGGGTGGGGATGAAGAGGTTGCGCCAGCGCATGGAGGAAGTTGTCGGGTAGCGGTTATCAGTTTTCAGTTTTCAGTCGTTGGCCACGCGCCTTGCGGCGCCTCACTGGATCGTCCCCGTTCCTCCCGTTTGGCGTACAAAGACTGGTTCGTCCACCTCAACCAAATCCTCTTCAAAGTCTGAGAGATCGTGGGTGTCCCAGAACTTCGTCAGCTCTTCAACGGAATCGGTATTCGGCAGCCTTTGCCTTCTCACCGTCTTTTCCATCGGTTGTACCGTTCGATTCTACATCCAGGTTAGCAGCCTCTCACGCAACTCATCAGTCATCAGGTTCCAGTTGACTGAGAACTGAAAACTGAACTGAGAACCGAAAACCCACTCGATCCTAGCATGGTAAGATCGGTTCATGATGGAGCGCCGGCTGCAGGAAGTCGATCCCGAGGTCTACGAAGCGATCCAGAACGAGACGCTGCGGCAGCACACGCACCTGGAGATGATTGCCAGCGAGAATTTCGTCTCGGAGGCGGTGCTCGAGGCGGCCGGGTCGGTGTTCACCAACAAGTACGCCGAGGGGTATCCGGGAAAGCGCTATTACGGGGGGTGCGAGTACGCCGACCGGGTCGAGGAGCTGGTGCGGGAGCGGGCCAAGAGGGTTTTCGGGGCGGAGTACGTAAACGCCCAGCCGCACTCGGGCTCGGGGGCCAACATGGCGGCCTACGCGGCGGTGCTCCAGCCCGGCGATACGATTCTGGGGATGAACCTGGCGCACGGCGGGCACCTCACGCACGGGCACCACCTGAATTTCTCGGGGAAGACTTACAGGGTGATTCCCTACGGGGTGAACCGGCAGACCGAGACGCTGGACTACGACGAGCTCGAGCGGCTGGCCGGGGAGCACCAGCCGAAGATGATCATCGCCGGGGGCAGCGCCTACCCGCGGACGATCGACTTTGCGCGGATGCGGGCCATCGCCGACGCCTGCGGGGCGCTGCTGCTGGTCGACATGGCGCACTTTGCCGGACTGGTGGCGGCCGGGATTCATCCCAACCCGTGCCGGTGGGCCGACATCGTGACCACCACCACCCACAAGACGCTGCGGGGTCCGCGAGCGGGGCTGATCCTGGCGCGGGAAAAGTACGGCAAGGCCATCGACTCGAGCGTGTTCCCGGGAGCGCAGGGCGGGCCGCTGGTGCACATCATTGCGGCCAAGGCGGTGTGCCTCAAGGAGGCCATGCGGGCGGAGTTCGTGGAATACCAGAAACGCGTGGTGGCCAACGCCAAGGCGCTGGCGGCGACGCTGGTGGAGGAGGGTTTTCACGTGATCTCGGGGGGCACCGACACGCACCTGATGCTGGTGGACGTTTTTGGCATGGGAGTGCGCGGCAAAGACGCCGAGGCGGTGCTCCACCGGGCGCACATCACGGCCAACAAGAACGCCATCCCGTTCGACGTGAATCCGCCGCTCAACCCGAGCGGCATCCGGCTGGGGACGCCGGCGGTGACCACGCGGGGACTGGGGGAGGCCGAGATGCGCCAGGTGGGAAACTGGATCGCGACGGTGCTGCGCAGCCCGTCCGATGAGGCGGTGATCGACGGCGTGAAGCCGCGAGTGCTCGAGATGGCAGAGCGGTTTCCGCTGTACTCGTGGAAACTCGAGTCCTCGCTGGCCCACAGCCGCTGAACGGCGGGCGGGTGTGCTGATCGGCTTCGACGTCCGGCGCTCAGAATCCTTCGGGGTAGGCACCTACATCCAGAGCCTGATCCGCGCCTTCGCCCGGCGGGGAGCGGGGCACGAGTACGTCCTGGTGGGCGAGCCGCGGATGCAGGCGATGTTCGCGGACCTGCCCGGCAATTTCCGCTTCGTGGCGTCCCAAAAAGGATACGCCAGCCTGGACAACCATCTTCGCTTCCAGTTTCTGCTGCGGGGACTGAGTCCGGACCTGTTCCACATCCCCCACCGCGTGGTGCCCTATTTCATGCCGTCCCGCTACGTCGTGACAGTACACGATCTGGACAAGATCGTGTTCCGGGAGGCGATCGGGTCGAGGTGGCGGGCCGAGGCGAGGTTCCACCTGCTGCGGCACGGGCTGGCCCGGGCGCGGAGGATCATCACCGTTTCGGAGGCCACCAAGCGGGACCTGGTCCGGCGGATGGGCCTGGGGGCCGGCCGCATCGAGGTGGTTCACAACGCCATCGGCGAGCAGTTTCTCAAGATCGACTCCGAGCAGGACCGCCTGCGGACGCTCGAGCGCTACGGGGTCGATTACCCGTTTCTGCTCTACGTGGGGAACATTCAGCCGCAGAAGAACCTGCCGCGGCTGGTGGAGGCGTTTGCGGTGGTGGCGGCTGAGCTTGGCCAGCACCCGCGCTACCGGGATCTGCGGCTGATCATCATCGGCAACGACGTGGCGGCGCATCCGGACCTGCGGCGGAGTGTGATCCGCAGCCGGGTGCAGCAGCAGGTGAGGTTCCTGGGGTTCGTGCCGATCGAGACGCTGCGCATTTTCTACCGCTCGGCGGCGGCGTTCGTGTTCCCGTCGCTGTACGAGGGGTTCGGGCTGCCGCCGCTCGAGGCGATGGCCCAGGGGACGCCGGTGGTGACCTCGAACGTCTCATCCCTGCCGGAGGTGGTGGGGGAGGCGGCGGTGCTGGTGAACCCGGAGAACGTCTTCGACATCGCGCGCGGGATCCGGCAGGCGCTGGTGGACGAGGATCTGCGGCGAACGCTCGGCCGGCGCGGGCGCGAGCAAGTGGCGCGCTACAGTTGGGACCGGGCAGCGGACCGCGTGCTGGAGATCTATCGGGGGGCGGTGGAGGGGGGCGGGACGTAGCCGGCAGGCCAGTATGATAAGATCGGGCAGCTTTCCCAAGGAGGGGTCATGTCGGCGATCCGGTTGGCGGTTGGTCTGATTCTTGCGGCTTCTGTCGGGGTGGCCCAAACCATTACCGGCGCCCTGACCGGCACGGTCACCGACCCGAGCGGGGCCGTAATCCCGGACGTGAAGGTCACGGCCACCAATCGCGCCACCAACCTGGAGTACAATGCCGCGTCGAACACGGCGGGGGTGTACAACCTGCTGTTCCTGCCGGTGGGGAGTTACAACCTTTCGGCGGAGTCGGCCGGATTCAAGAAAACCGTGCTCGGGCCCTTCACCCTGGAGGTGAACCAGACGGCCCGCGTGGATATCGGCATGCAGGTCGGAGAGATCACGCAGTCGGTGGAGATCGTAGGGGTGGCGCCGATTTTGCAGACCGAATCCACCCAGACCGGCGACGTGATCACCGGCACCACCACCACAGCGCTGCCCATCAACGGCCGCAGCTATGTCTCGCTGACGTTGCTGGTGCCGGGCTCGATCACTCCCAATCCCGGCTCTTTTACCTCGCCGTCGCGGACCTTTTCCGGCGGGCGGCCGTACGTCAACGGAAACCGGGAGCAGGGAAACAACTTCCTGCTCGACGGGGTGGATTCGAACGAGACGGTGGGAAACGTGGTCGGCTACAACGCCAACATCGACGCCATCGGGGAGATCAAGATCATCACCGGCAACGCGCCGGCCGAGTTCGGCAACGCCATGGGGGCCACCGTCAATGCCACCCTCAAGAGCGGAACCAACAACTTCCACGGGAACCTGTTCGAGTTCCTGCGCAACGACAGGCTGGATGCCAACGGTTTCTTCTCCAACCGCCTGGGAGCGAGCAAGCGGGCGCTGCGTCAAAACATCTTCGGGGGAACCCTGGGCGGACCGATCCAGAAGAACCGGAATTTCTTCTTCGTGGATTACGAAGGGACGCGGCAGGTGAACAGCGGCCCGGCTACGGCGTCGGTGGCTCCGGCGGAATGGCGTGGCGGCAATCTTTCCCGGTTCCTTCCGGGCACTCCGATTCGCGACCCGCTGCTGCGGGGAAACTGCACGGCCGCCGACCGGACGGCCTGTTTCCCCGGCAATATCCTGCCGCCCTCGCGGATCGTGAGCCCGGTGGCCCGCGCCCTGTTCGGGGACCAGCGGCTCTACCCGCTTCCCAACAACGCCGGCACCGGTCCGCTGGGGGTCAACGGCAACTACCTGGCCAGCAGCGCCAGCACCATCCGCAACGATCAGGCGGATGCCAAGATCGATTCCCGGCTCTCGGACCGGGACAGCTTTTCGGGCCGCTTCACCATCGCCCGGCACAACAGCGGCGGCAGCCGGGTGGTGTTGCCCACGCTGCTGACCACCCGAACCGAGGCCCCCACCACCGGAGGCGTTATCACCTGGACCCGCGTTCACTCGGCGACCATCGTCAATGAGGGGCGTATCGGTTTCAACCTCGTGGTGATCAATACCAACACCATCGATCCGTCCGGTCTGCTGGGCGCGGACGGCAACCAGAAGCTCGGCATTCCCGGCGGCCAGCCGATTGCCGGGGCCAGCGCCGTGGGCCTGGGCGAGGTGACCGGCCTCGGCGCGGCGGCCACCAATCGCGCCGGGGCCGACCCCACTTTTCAGTACGGCGACAACCTCACTTACCAGAGCGGCCGGCACACCTTCAAGGGTGGATTCCAGTGGTTGCGCTACCGGCAGAACAGCTACTACGCGGGGAACAACGGCGTGCTCGGCCGTTTCGACCATACCGGGATCTACACCAACGGCGGCTTCTCCGACTTCGTGTTGAACCAGCTTCGCGCCAAGGGCCGCGGCAGCCTTTCGGGAAAGTGGGGCCATCGCCAGAGCCGCATCGGCATCTTCTTCCAGGACGACTTCAAAGTGCGGCCCAACGTGACGCTGAACCTGGGGCTGCGGTGGGAGTACACGGAGCCGGTGTATGAGGTCCGCGACCGGCAGTCGAGCATCGACGTGCTCACCGGCAGGCAGTTGTTTGCCGGCAAGGACGGCAATAGCCGCGCGCTGTACGACGCCTACTACGGCGGATTCGAGCCGCGCCTGGGCCTGGCCTGGACGCCGGGCCTGTTCCACAACAAGCTCGTGGTCCGGGCCGGCTACGGGATCACCAGCTTCATGGAAGGGACGGGGGCCAACCTGCGCCTGCCGCTGAACCCGCCCTTCTTTTTCGAGTCCGACATCACCTATGACGCCAACTCTCCGGGCGACATCCGGACCGGCTTCACCGACGTGCAGCCGCAGGACAAGCTCTCCGGCCAGCCGCGGGCCTGGGACCCCAAGCTCCGGCCGGCCTTCATCCAGCAGTGGAACTTCACGCTCGAGTACCAGTTCAGCTCCACCTTCTCGCTGAACGCGGGCTACGTGGGGCAGAGGGGGCGGCACCTGGTGAATCCCCGGGAGTACAACCAGCCGCTGGCCGATCCCGGACCGCCCTCCACCTGGCGTCCGCTGCAGGTTCGCCGGCCGCTCAATTCCGCCATTCCGCTGGTCACCAATATCAGCGGCACCGACTCCAGCGCCACCATGGACTACAACTCGCTTCAGGTGAGCGGGCGCAAGCGCCTGGGACACGGCCTGGAGTTCCTGGCCTCTTATACGCTCAGCAAGACATTGACCGACAACCTGGGATACTACGGGTCGGGCGGCGTGAATGCGGAAGGCGCCTACTGGCAGAATGCGTACGACCGGAAGGGCAACCGCGGCCCGTCGTTTTTCGATGCGCGCCACAACTTCAGTTTTGCCGGGTTCTACGAGCTGCCGATAGGCCGAGGGCGGCCGATCGGGGGGAAGATGAGCCGCATCGCCAATCTGGCGCTGGGGGGCTGGACGGTGAACTACATTGTCAGCATGCACTCCGGCTTTCCGGTGACGCTGATCACGTCCACCGATCCCACGCGCCAGGCCGTGCGCGGCAACGTGAGGCCGAACCATTACAAAACCCTGAGCTACGCGGGCCAGTCGATCGACAACTGGTTCGGCACTGGCAATACATTCTGCCTGGGTCAGGGAGTGAACGACGGGAGATGCGCGTACGGGGTGCCGGCCGACGGGCGGTTCGGCAACGCGGCCATAGGGTCGGAGAGGGCGCCGGATTTCCGCAATCTGGACCTTGGGATCGGGAAGAAGTTTGCGGTGACGGAGGCGAAGTACTTCGACTTCCGGTTCGAGTTCTTCAATTTCTTCAATCACCCCAGTTTCGGGCCGGGCAACCGAAACATCGCCTCGCCGAGCACGTTTGGAATCATCGGGAGCACCATCAGCTCGCCGCGAAACGTGGAGCTGGCGCTGAAGTTCTACTTTTGAAGCCTCCCGGTAAAACAATCCGTCTGCCCCTCGTTTTATTCACAGCGTTTCAACCCGGCCCGCGCTCTAAGCTGCTGAAAATAAGTCTGATATAGTTGTGGGGAAAGACGTGTTTGTTTCGAAAAAAAGATTGACACGCGAACCCTGAAGGCGTATAACGGACCCGGTTCCAAGAGGTTCGAAAGGCAGTAAGCCTCGGGAACGGTAGCGAGCCCGGAACGTTGATCCGCAGGCGAGACGAAAGACGAGCCTGCGGGGAGCGAAGGGAGATCGGGCCGATCCGGAGGCAGGCCTGGACCGAGTTGAGCTGCCGGAAGCGTTGAGCCGCTAAGGGGGTAAGAGCCCGGGGCGGGGAGCGGAAGGTGGTACGACGCGGGACGCCGAAGGGCCGGAATCACGGCAACGGGGCCGGACGCGATGAGGCCGACCCGACGCTGGGGTAGCACTTGGCGGCGGGCGGAAGAGCGAAGGCAGAGCGGGCAGTGAAGACGGTTCAGCGGTTTGTCGAAGAACCAGACCGGGAACGTTGATCCTGTCGTGGGCGGTGTAAGAGCCGGTCACCTCGGGGGAGCGAAAGGTCGGTTTGAGACGAGGGTCTCGGTCGCTTCGCAGCCAGCGACCGGGCCTTGGGGCAGCGAGCCCGGCGCAGCCGAAAGGCGGCGCAGGGGGAGCCCTAGGGATACCGGACGGCGGAAGCGGTCGCCGGGCTCTAACCGTGCTAGCCGGAGGAGGGCGGGCTGCCGATTGGGTCACTTGGAACCATTTTTCTTTTTGCGCCCCCCTCTTCGCATTCCGCGGAGGATCCCAAACCCATGATTCAGGCAACACAGATGCGGCCAGGGATGGTCATCAAGTTCAACAACGACCTGTTCTCGATCTTCAGCGTCAACCACCGCACGCCGGGGAACCTGCGCGGCTTCGTGCAGGCTCGCATGCGCAACCTGCGCAGCGGGTCGATGATCGAGCACCGGTTCTCCTCCGAAGACCGGGTGGAGAAGGCCGTGCTCGAGGAGCAGGAGATGGAGTACCTGTACGACGACGGCGAATACTACTACTTCATGAACACGGCCACCTTCGAGCAGATCCACCTGTCCAAGGAGCTGCTGGGGGAAGGGGTTCATTACCTGGTGGCGAACCTGAAGGTGACCGTGGAGTTTTACGAGGGCAAGCCGCTGAGCGTGGAGCTGCCGGCCACGGTGGACCTGAGGGTGATCGAGACCGAGCCCGCCATGAAGGGCGCGTCGGTGTCGAACGTGAACAAGCCGGCGAAGCTGGAGACGGGGCTGGTGGTGCAGGTGCCGCCGTTCATCACCGAAGGCGAGAAGATCCGGGTGAACACGGCGGAGGGGACGTATCAGGAGCGGGCCGGCTAAGGGGCCCAGGCCCGCTGTATCATCGCCGCCAATATCGATTCCTGTTCCGGGAAAACCGTGCGGAGGTCGAGCAGCACGCGGTCCTTTTCGACGCGCGCAATGACCGGGGTGGGACCGGTGCGCAGGCGCTGCTCGCAGTCGGAGGCAGAGAGGCCGGGCCGGGGATCGAGGCTGAGCAGGGTCGTGGGCAGCTCCATGGCCGGAGTGGAGCCCCCGCCAATCACCGAACGGCCGGGGACCAGCTCGGCTGGGATGCCGGCCAGAGCGGCCAGAAGGCGGGCGGCGCGGTCGCGAATGTGGTCCTCGGTTTGGGAGAGCATGGCCAGAACCGGGATGCGGTCGTGGCGGCCGGCGAGGTAGTCGGCCAAGGTGGCGCCGAGGGCGGCGTAGGTAAGCTTGTCGACCCGCAAGGCGCGGAACAGCGGGTTGCGGCGGATGCGGGCGATCCAGTCCTTCTTGCCGGCGATGATGCCGGCCTGGGGACCTCCCAGCAGCTTGTCGCCGCTGGCGGTGATGAGGTCGACCCCGGCGGCGACGCTCTCGCCGATTTCGGGCTCGTGCTCGAGACCCCAGCGGGCGAGATCGACCAGGCAGCCGCTGCCAAGATCCTCGACCACGGGGATGCCGGCGCGTTTGCCGAGCTCGACCAGCTCGGCCAAGCTCGGCCGGGCGGTGAAGCCGACGATTCGGAAATTGCTGCGGTGGACGCGGAGCAGGACGCGGGTCTGCGGGGTGATGGCCCCGCCATAGTCGTCCACCGAGGTGCGGTTGGTGGCGCCGACCTCGCGCAGCGTGGCGCCGCTGCGGGCCAGGATGTCGGGGATTCGGAAGCCCTCGCCGATTTCGATCAGCTCGCCGCGGGAGACGATGACCTCGCCGCCCGAGGCCAGCTCGTGCAGAACCAGGAAGATGGCGGCGGCGTTGTTGTTCACCACCACCGCGGGGGCGCCGAGCAGCCGCTCGAGAAGAACGGCGGCGTGGATGTCGCGGCGGCCGCGGACGCCGCGCTCAGTGTCGTATTCGAGGTTGCTGTAGGCGCCTCCGGTTTGGCGAATCGCTTCCAGGGCCGAGGCCGAGAGCGGAGCCCGGCCGAGATTGGTGTGAAGCACTACGCCGGTGGCGTTGATCACCGCCCGCAGAGACAGGCGTACCGAAGCTTCCACGCGGCCGGCCAACTCCTGGGGAAGAGCCGCCAGGCGTGTCTCAGCGTCGGCGGCGCGGCCGGCGCCAAGCGAGCCGCGGATCTCGGCCAGGATCTCGCGCACCGCCTCCACCACCAGCGGGCGGGGGAAGCGGCCGAGCAGCGCGGCGGCCGGCTCCTGCTGGAGCACCTCGTCGACCGACGGCAGGACGCGATAGTCGGGCTGGGGGCGCGTCTGGGGCACAGAATCATGATACAAAGGAATGCCGGTCATGAGCGTCCGCATTTGTGTGCTGGGGAGTGGAAGCGGCGGCAACTGCACCCTGGTGGCCACCGAGCGCACCCGGCTGCTGGTGGACGCCGGCTTCAGCTTCCGTGAGATCAAGCGCCGCCTGAAGAAGATCGGCGAGGATGCGGGGCGGGTGGACGCGGTATTGATCACGCACGAACACTCCGATCACGTCTGCGGGCTGCCTGGCCTGGCCCGCAAGCTGCGCAAACCGATTTTTCTGACGCCGCTGACCGAGAGCCGGCTGGAGTGGAGCGAGGCGGAGCCGATCCTGGAGCGGTTCCAGGCCGGGCGGCGGTTCCGGATCGGCGACATCGACGTCGAGCCGTTCACCATCCCGCACGACGCGGTCGATCCAGTGGCGTTCTGTTTCCGCGCCGAGGGCCTGAAGCTGGGTGTGGTGACGGACCTGGGGTACATGCCGGCGTCGGTGAAGCAAGCCATCCGCGGGTGTCACCTGCTGGTGCTCGAGTCCAACCATGATCTGGACATGCTGAAGGTGGGGCCGTATCCGTGGTTCGTCAAGCAGCGCGTGATGAGCCGGGTGGGCCACCTGTCGAATCATGCCGCGTCGGAGTACCTGGGGTCGGAGTTCGACTGCGCCTCGGAGGTGCTGGTGCTGGCGCACCTCAGCGAGCACAACAACCACCCCGAGATCGCGCGGATGACGGCGGCCGATGCGCTGCGGGCGGCCGGAGCGGAGCGCACGCGCCTGGTCCTGGCCGAGCAGCGCCGGCCGAGCGAGGTGTTTGAGT
>Ga0247727_10012715_pt1 | contig 14377 bp, 10 predicted proteins | sample WisWelCaveWW1625_FD_202498 | JGI IMG/M metagenome (GOLD analysis project Ga0247727, IMG submission 202498) | Biofilm microbial communities from Wishing Well Cave, Virginia, United States - WW16-25 | ecosystem: Environmental > Aquatic > Deep subsurface > Groundwater > Cave microbial mat | place... | reverse complement strand
AAGGAGCCTCCTTCAAACCAGGGGTGACTGATGGCCTTGGCCCGAGCTAGCCCTTCGCCGGCGCGGGCAACTCGGCCACCAAGCGCATGGCAACACTCAGCTCATCGAGCTGAAAATGCGGGCGCAGGAATGCGACGGCCCGGTACGCGCCCGGCTTGCCCGCCACCTCCTGGACCTCGATCCGCGCCTCCCGCAGCGGGCGTTTGGCCTTCACGCCCTGGGGCGCGTCGTCGTCGCCGACGACGTAGTCGGCGATCCAGTTGTTGAGGAACGTCTGGATCTGGCTACTGGACTGGTAGCCGCCGATCTTGTCCCGCATCATCGACTTGAGATAGTGGGCGAACCGGGACACCGCGAAGATGTAGGGCAGCTGCGCCGAGATGCGCGCGTTCGCCGTCGCGGCATCGGTCTGGTACTTCTTGGGCTTCTGGGTCGACTGCACGCTGAAGAAGGCCGCGTTCGCCGTCCCCTTGCAGTGCACCAGCGGGACGAACCCGAGATCGGCCAGCTCCTTCTCACGCCGGTCCGTGATCGGCGTCTCGGTGGGGCACTTCATCGCGACATCGCCCTGGTCGGTGCGGAACGAGTGGGTGGGCAGGCCTTCCACGAGCCCCCCGCTCTCCACGCCGCGGATGGTGGCGCACCAGCCGTAGCTCCCGAACGCCTGATTGACCCGCGCGCCGAGCGCCCACACGGCGTTGCCCCAGAGGTACTTGCTGTGATCGGTGCCCGACACCTGCTCGTCGTACTGGAACGCTTCGAGCGGGGCCGTGTCGCGCCCAAAGGGCTCGCGCAGCAGCATGCGCGGCAGCGTGAGCGCCACGTAGCGGGAGTCCTCGCTGTCGCGGAAGGTCTTCCACTTCGCGTATTCGGTGGTGCTGAAAATCTTGGCCAGGTCCCGTGGAGAGTCGAGCTGCGTGTGGCTGTCGAGGTTGAGCATCTGCGGCGTCGTGCCACCGATGAAGGGCGCGTGGGCCGCCGCGGCCACCTGCGCGACCTTCTCCAGCAGCTCGATGTCCTCGCCGGTCTTGTCGAACTCGTAGTCTCCCAGCAGCGCTCCGAACGGCGATCCGCCGAAGACCCCGAACTCCTCCTCGTAGACCTTCTTGAACAGGGCGCTCTGATCGAAGTCGGCCGCCCGCTGCAGGTCCCGGAGCAGATCCTTCTTCGACGCGTTCAGGATCTTGACCTTGAGCAGCTCGCCCGTCTCGGTTTGCGACAGGAGATAGCGCAGCCCGCGCCAGGTCCCCTCGAGCTTCTGGAACGCTGGCGCGTGCATGATCTCGTTGACCTGCAGCGAGATGAGGCGATCGATCTGGGCGATGCGCGCGTTGAGCATCGCGTCCGTATCGCGTCCCAGCGTGATCGTACCCGCGAGCACCTCGGCGACGAACCGCTTGACGATGTCACGCCCGCGCTCGCGCGCCGGTGCCTCGGACCCGAAGCGGCCCTGCGACACGATCTGATCGAGCAGGCCCTGCTCGGTCTTCTCCGCAGCGGGCTGCCCCCGCCGTGCCTCAGGCTCAGCCATCCTTGCCTCCCTCCGCGTCCAGCTCGGCCTTCAGCTTCTTGCGCTTCGCCTCGTCGGCCAGCGTCGCCTGCAGGACGTCGTCCAGCCGCTCGTTGCTCTGGATCTTCCCCCGCAGGTCCGCCAGCTGGCCCCGGAGCTCGAGCAGCTTGCGCAGCGGCTCCACCTGCTGGGCCACCCGGTCGGGCGAGAAATCGTCCAGACTCTCGAACTTGAGATCGATGCCGATCTTCCCCGCGTTCGGATCGTCGCTCAGCTTGCTGTCCACCGTAAAGGCGAGATGCGGCTTCATCCCCGCCAGGACGTCGTCGAAGTTGTCCAGCGTGACCTCGGCGAACTGGCGGTCCTTGAGCTTGGGGAGCTCCGCGGTCGGCTGGCCGACGAAGTCGCCGAGCACCCCCATCACGAAGGGCAGCTCCTTGACTTCGATGGCGCCGCCCGTCTCCACCTCATAAGTGATGTTCACGCGCGGCGGCCGCACGCGCTCCAGCTTCTTGTGGACGCTCTCCTTGGGCATGCTCACTCCTCCCGTCGTGAGTCTCGGCGGTGGGCGGTGCCTCGGGAGTGTGACGACCCGGGCACCAAAACCCCAAGCGACAAAGGTACTTAGTACGATTCACCTAGGCCCGTGTCAAGCGCAATGGGCCCGTTCGGCCCCCCCGGAGGGGCCCGGCCCCCCCCTCGCCGCGACCCGCCAAAAACAGGCCCGCCGCCCTGGACTTCGCTCCTCGCCGGGCTACCTTAGGCGCGCATGCGCCAGCTGCAGCCGGTCCTCTGGACGAAGGGCGTTCTCCTCACCCCGCAGCACCTCCAGATGCAGGATCGCTTCCTCGAAGACCTCCTCGAGTTCCGGCTGTCCTCGCTGACCTTCTGCCCCTGGGGCTTTCACCGCCTCACGATCGACCGCGAGGCGCTCGCCGGGGGGGCGCTGGCCCTCTCGCAGGCCGCCGGCCTGCTGCCCGACGGCCTGCTGTTCGACATTCCGGCGTCCGACCCGGCACCGCCGCCCAAGCCGCTCGAGGGGCGCTTCTTGCCGGATCAGCCCACCCTCGACGCCTACCTCGCCATCCCCGAGTATCGGACCGACGGGTTCAACGTGTCGTCCACCCACAAGGACCGCGGCACGCGATACCTGGCCGAGGTGCTGACGCGGCGGGACGAGAACACCGGCCTGGCGGAGAAGCCGCTCCTCGTCGCGCGCAAGAACTTCCGGCTGCTGGTGGAGGGCGAGTCGTTCGAGGGTGGCTCGGTGCTCCCGCTCGGGCGGATCCAGCGCACCCCGACGGGCGGCTACGAGCTGGACCAGCGCTTCGTCCCGCCCGTGATCGACATTGCCGCGAGCGACTTTCTCCTGGCCATCGCCCGGCGCCTGGTGGAGCTGCTCGCCGCCAAGAGCGGCGCGCTCGCCGAGCGGCGGCGCCAGCGCAACCAGAGCGTCGCCGAGTTCGGCGTGTCCGACGTCGCGAATTTCTGGCTGCTGTACACCGTCAATACCCACCTGCCGCAGATGCGGCACCTGTTCGAGACGCGGCGCGGGCACCCCTCCGAGCTCTATCTCGCGATGCTGTCGCTCGCGGGCGCGCTGACCACGTTTTCGACGACCATCCAGCCGCGCGACTTCCCGCTGTACGACCACCTGGCGCTGTCGCGCTGCTTCGCCGAGCTGGACGAGAAGCTGCGGCTGCTGCTCGAGACCGTGGTTCCGGCGAACTACGTCTCGCTTCCGATGCGCCTGGTGCGGCCCACCGTCTACGCGAGCGCGATCGAGCGGGATCAGTACCTCGCGGCCGAGCAGTGGTATCTGGCGCTGAGCGCCGAGACGCCGCCGGCGAAGCTCGTCCGCGCCGTGCCCGAGCTCGTGAAGCTCGGGGCAGCCGACCGCGTGGACCATCTCGTCAAGCAGGCGCTGCCCGGCGTCGAGCTCGTGCACCTGCCGAACCCCCCGAGCGCCATCCCGGTGAAGACCGGCTACCAATACTTCCGGCTCGGCCGGGCGGGTCCGGAGTGGCAGGCCATCACGCGCGCGCGCAACGTCGCGGCCTACGTCCCCGCGGAGCTTCCCAACCCGCAGCTCGAGCTGCTGATCGTGCTGCCCACCGCGTAGCGCCGCTCCAGGTCACAGCACGACGAACAACACGAGGGCGATGCCGGCGACGAGTATCAGTCCCAGGCCGAGCATTAGCATGCCCAGGCGAGGCGCGGGACGCGACGCGCCCGCCCCCCCCGTTCCCCGAGCGCCGGAGGTCCCCGCCGGTGCGGGCGATGGCGCGGGCCGGGATGGCTGCGCCGCCGACGGTGCCGCAGCGGCCGCCATGAGCCGCGTGAACTCGCTGGGCCCCGACGGCGCGGGTGCGCCGGGGTGCGGTGGCGCTGCCGGGCCGCCGGGCGGCGGCCCGGGGGCGGGCGGCGGAGCCCCCGTGGCGTCCGCACTCGGGGCGCGCAACGCGTCGAGATAGGATGCCGTGTCGCCGCCCAGCGGTGATGCGCCGGGCGGCTTCGGGAGAGAGCCGTAGAGCGGCGCTCGGGCCGGCGGCAGCGGGTCGAACGGCGTCTCGGGAGCGGGAGCAGCCGGACGCTCCCGCGGCGCCGCGCCGGGTGCGGGAGCCGCACGATCGCCGGCGGGTCCGAAGAGCCGCGTGAAATCCCCAGGGGGCCGCTGCGGCTCGGGTGGCCGCTCGTGTGGGGGCGGCGCGACCGCGTCGCCGGCGTCGCGCTTCCAGCGTATCACGGGCGTGCCCGGCGGCCTGGGTTCCGGGGCCGGTCCGTCACGCCACCGCACCACGGGACCGCGATCGCCCGGCGTCGGGGAATCGGGCGGTGGTGCCGGTGGGGGGACCGGTGGGGCCGGGGAGGCTGGTGTCGCCTCGCCTGGGTCCGAACCGCCGGGTGGACCGAACAGGCGAGTGAACTCGTCCACCACGGCCGGCCGCGTAGGCTCGGGTTCCGCCCCTTGATCCGTCGCGCCGCTCGCCGGCCTGAAGAGCTGCGTGAAGTGCCCCGGCGCGGCCGGATTGCCGGGGGGCGGGGGGGGCGGGGGGGGCGGGGGGGGCGGCGCAACGGGCTGGATCGCGGCCTCGGTCACGTCGCTCGACCCATCCGCGGATGGCGGGGTAGCCCTGCGCTCGAGCCAGCGCTCGAACGAATCGAACGCCGGCAGCCACTCGGTGACGACGACCGGGGCGCCGTCCAGGACGGTCGTTTCGACGACCCGCGCGCGCTCGGTGGGGCCCAGGCGGCCGGCGAGCGCGAGGAGCCGCCGGTCCTCGTCGCGCGATCCGGTCTTGATGATGTGCACCAGCAGGACGCGGCCGCCGGTGTCGCGGGCGCGGTAGCTCCGCACGCCGCGACGGGTGAGCGGCTCCAACAGGTGATACTTGGCGCGGAACTCGTCGGCGGTCATGGCGACGTCGAGATCACCGGGAGACGAGGGCCCGATGGGCCCGGCCATTTGCCCCACCGGCTGTGAGCCGTATAATCTACACCGTCCGCGACCCTCACGCCCCGGCCTGGCTGCTCGCTATGCGCACACTTTCGAAAGTGGTCTGGCACGAGGGCATGCACCTTGCCCAACACCACTTCCAGCTGCAGAGCCAGTACTTCGAAGACTCGCTCGCGTTCGCGCTGGCGCAGCTGTTCTACAGCCCGTACGGTCTGGCGGGGTGCGAGCTCGACGCGGAAGCGCTGCGCAACGGGACGGTGTCTGTGGCGCACGCCCGCGGCGTCATGCCCGACGGTCTCGCGTTCCACTTTCCCGACGCCGACCCGCCGCCCCTCGCCCGGCAGATCCGCGATCATTTCTCACCCACACAGGACAGCCATGTGGTGCTGCTGGCGGTCCCGCCGTACCGGGCCGGCGCGGCCAACTGCGCGCTCGAGACGCGCGACGACGGGGTGCGGGCCCGGTACTTGGCGGTGACGAGCCCCGTGCGGGACGACACGACCGGGCGCGACGAGCGGCCCGTCAGCGTGGGGCGCAAGAATTTCCGGCTGGTGCTCGATGCCGAGCCGCGCGACGATCTCGTCGTGCTCCCGCTCGCGCGCGTGCGGCGCGACGGCGCCGGGCAGTTCATTTACGATCCGGAGTTCATTCCGCCGCTGCTTCAGATCGGCGCGAGCGGCGCGCTGATGGACCTGCTGCGGCGCCTCGTCGAGATCCTGGTCGCCAAGAGCGAGGCGCTCGTCGGGGAGCGGCGGCGGGAGGGGAAGGGCCCGGCCGAGTACGCCGCCCGCGAGGTGGCCAACTTCTGGCTCGCCCATGCGATCCACTCGGCGCTCGTGCCGCTGCGGCACCACCTCGAAGCGAAGCGCTCGCGTCCGGAGAGCGTCTATGCCGAGGTGGCGCGGCTCGCGGGCGCGCTGTGCACGTTCTCCCTCGACTCGGACCCGCGCGCATTGCCCGCCTACGATCCGGACCGGCTCTCCGAGTGCTTCGGCGCCCTCGAACGGCACATCCGCGCGCAGCTCGAGCTCGTGGTCCCCACCAACTGCATCGCGGTGCCGCTCACCCGTGTGCGGCGGCTGCTGCACTCCGGCTCGGTGCGGGATCCGCGCTGTCTCGGGCCGTCGCGCTGGATTCTAGGCGTCCGCTCGGGCGCGAGCCCCGTCGAGCTGATCACGAGCGTGCCGGCGCTGGTGAAGGTGTGCGCGTCGCAGCATCTCGCCCGGCTGGTCAGCGCGGGGTTGCCCGGTCTGACCCTCGAGCACCTGGTGGCGCCTTCCTCCGCCGTCGTGCGCGCGCCCGGCACGACGTACTTCAACGTCCATCGCGCGGGCCCATGCTGGGACGCCGTGGCCCAGGGCGGCGACGTCGGCGTGTACGCCCCGGACGCGCTCGCCGACGCCGAGTTCGAGCTGCTGGTGGTCCTTCAGTCGTGACCAAGCGGGAGACGGGGCGATGACCCTGGGGGTCCGCCCGGCCGCGCCCGCGCCGGCGCGCGACCGCGGCGCCCTGGCCGTCGCGCTCCAAGAGGCCTTCACGGCGACCGTGCGGTTGCGCGGGGGCCGCCAGGCCATCCCCGACGCGGTCGCGTTTCGCGACCACGTCAAGCAGCTGCTCGCGACGGCGCACGAGGAAGCGCGCCGCGCCGGCTACGATGGGCAGGACATCAAGCTCGCCATCTACGCGACGACCGTCTTTCTCGACGAGTCGGTGCTGAACTCGTCGCAGCCGGCGCTCGCCGGCTGGTCGCGGCGACCGTTGCAGGAAGAGCTGTTCGGTGAGCACCTAGGGGGCGAGGTGTTCTTCGACAAGCTGCGCGGGCTGCTCGCCCGCCACGAGTCCGAGGATCTGGCCGACGTGCTCGAGGTGTACCAGCTGTGCCTGCTTCTGGGGTTCCGCGGGCGGCACGCGACCGGCGGGCAGGGAGGGGGGGAGCTGGAGCGGTGGCGGGCGGCGGGCGCCGACAAGATCGCCCGCATCCGCGGCGGGTTCCCCGGCGTCACGCCGGCCTGGATCACACCGGTGAACGAGAGCTTTCCGCTCGCCCGCGATCCGTGGTTGCGCCCGCTCGCCGCGGCCGCCACGACGGTCCTGGCGATCGCGCTCGTCTGCTGGCTGCTGCTGCGAGTCTCGTTGGGGTCCTGGATCGAGGGGCTCCGGGAGCTGGGACTGCGGCCATGATGGTCACGCGGCCCCGGCTGCTGGTGGCGGCGCCCGCCCTCCTCGTCTACCTCGCCCTCATCTGGTTCCTGGGCCGCTGGCTCGATCTCAAGGGCGCGGACCTCTGGGTCCTGCGGCTGGGGCTGGGGCTGCTGGGGATCGCCGCGACGGCGCTGGTGCTGTGGTTTCTCCGCCGGCGGGGCGCCGGGGACGCGGCGCACGACGCCGGGCCCGAGGCCGATGAGGAGCTCGACACCGCCGTCGCCGCCGCCCGCGCGCGTCTCGCCGCCGCGCGCGCGGGGGCGCTGGCCCGGCTCCCGATGGTGATCGTGCTCGGTCCCGAAGGCAGCGCCAAGACGAGCGCGATCGCGCACTCAGGGCTCGACGCCGAGCTGCTGGCCGGCGAGGTGTTCCGCGGCGACCGCATCGCGCCGACGCGCGCCGCCAATCTGTGGTACGCGCAGCGGTCTCTCGTTGTGGAAAGCGGGGGGTCGCTCACCAAGGACCCGGCGCGCTGGGCCCGCCTGCTGCAGCACGTCACACCCAACCGCTTCACGGCGGCCCTCACCGGCCGGGCCCTCGCCCGCCGCGTGGTCGTGGTCTGCGTCAGCTGCGAGGAGTTCCTCACGCCCGGCAGCGCGCACGCGATCCCGGCGGCGGCCCGCGATCTGCGCGCGCTCGTGACGCGAATGGCGGAGGTCTTCGGCATCCAGCTCCCCGTGTACGTGCTGTTCACGAAGGCGGACCGCGTCCCCGGATTCGCCGAGTTCGTGCGCCACCTGTCGCGCGATGAGGTGCAGCAGGGTCTGGGCGTGACGCTGCGCTGGCCGGCCCGCACGCCCGCCGGGCTGTACGCCGAGCGCGAGTTTCAGCGACTCAACGACGCGTTCCACCACCTCTTCAGCTCGCTCGGCTTGAGCCGTCTCGAGCTGCTGCCGCGGGAAGCGGAGCCCGATGCCGTGGCGGGCGCGTACGAGTTCCCGCGCGAGCTGCGCAAGCTCGCGCCGCTGGCCACCCAGTTCCTCGTGGATCTCTGCCGCCCGAGCCAGCTCGAGGTCTCACCCGTGCTGCGGGGCTTCTATTTCACCGGCGTGCGGCCCATCGTCGTACGGGACGCGGCGGCGCCCCCCCCCGGGGTCGCGGCGGGGCCCGCCCGTGAGCGGATGCTCGCGACCGAGGTGTTCGATCCGCGGCGCTACGAGGCGGCGGCGCCCGCGGCGCCGGCGGCCGGCGGCTCCCGCAAGATCCCGGAGTGGGTGTTCCTCGGCGGCCTGTTCCGCGACGTGTTCCTGCGCGATCGCGCGGCGCTGGCGGTGGCGCGCGGCAGCATCCACGTCCAGCTCTGGCGCCGCGGCCTCCTGGCCGGTCTCGCCGCCGCGTCGCTCGTGTGGCTGTTCGGGCTGTGGACCTCCTACTTCAACAACCGCCGGCTCGCGGCGGGCGCGTTCGACGCGGCGCGGGGACTGGTCAACGTCGCGTCGAGCGAGCCCGCGCTGCCCGCCTCGGAGACGCTGGCCCGGCTCGAGGGCCTGCGCCAGCCGCTCGAGCGTCTGGCCGACTACCAGCGCAACGGCGCGCCGCTGCGGTTCCGTTGGGGCCTGTACCAGGGCGGGAACCTGTACCGCCAGCTGCGGCTGACCTACTACGACCGCTTCCACGCCGTGCTGCTCGATCCGGCGCGCGCGGCGTTGGCGCGCGCGCTCGCGAGCGTGCCGGACGCGCCGCGGGAAACCGTCGAGTACGGCCGGGTCTACAACCTGCTGAAGGCATACCTGATGACCACCACGCACTCGGACCGGATCGAGGGTCCGTTTCTCGCCCCCCTGGTGCGCGAGACGTGGCTCAATCGTCGCCAGATCGACTCGACCCGGCTCGACCTGGCGCGGCGGCAGTTCGATTTCTACGCACACAAGCTCTGCGTCGGCTATGCCTGCGCCGCCGCAGCGGACGTGTCGCTCGTCGCCCGCACCCGGGCGTTCCTGCTCACCTTCAGCGGCCCGGAGCGCATCTACCGCGTTATCATGGCCGAGGCGTCCAGCCGGCACCCTGCCGTGCGCTTCGACCGCAAGTTCCCGGGCTCGGTCGGGGTACTCGCGGATCCGTACGAAGTGCCCGGCGCGTTCACGCCCGCCGGCTGGGATTTCATGCGCGGCGCGCTCGGCAATCTGGATCAGTTCCAGGGGGAGGAGTGGGTGGTCGGTGCGCCGGCGGCGACGCAGCTCGACCGCGGCCAGCTGGTCGAGCGTCTGCGGGCGACCTACCAGGCCGAGTACGTGGCGCAGTGGGTGCGGCTGCTCGACAGCGCGTCCCTGGTGCCGTTCGGCGGCGTGAGCGACGCCGCCCGCAAGCTCGCCGTGCTCAGCGGGAACCAGTCGCCGCTGCTCCAGCTGCTGGCGCTGACGGCGCAGAACACCAAGGTGGACTCCCAGACCGTGGGCGCGGCGTTCCAGCCGGTGCACCTGGTCACGCCCCCGCACGTCACCGACCGCTACGTGAGCGAGGGCAATCAGCCGTACATGAACGCGCTGACGGGGCTCCAGGCGACGGTGGCGCAGGCGGCGAACGCACCGCCCGACGCCGCCCAGGCGCTGATGACGCAGACGTTCGACGCGGCGCGCGCGGCCAAGGGCGCGGTGGCGCAGCTTGCGCTCGGCTTCCGCATCGAGGGTCAGGCGGCCCAGGTCGGAGCCGCCGTGCGGGACCTGCTCGAGGAGCCGATCACCCGGGTGGAGCGCCTGCTCGGCAACCTCCCCGTCGCGTCGCTGAATCAGCGCGGCGCGGCGTTCTGCAGCGTGTTCCAGCCCGTGAAGGCGAAGTACCCGTTCGCGCCCGGTGCGCTGACCCCGGCGAGCCTGCCCGAGGTCGCGGCCGTGTTCAAGCCGGGCGACGGGGCGCTGTCGCGCTTCTACTCCGAGGCGTTGCAGAGCGTTCTCGTGCGCCAGGGCGCGCTGTACGCGCCGGCGCCGGGCGCGTCGCCGCGACCGTCGGCGGCGTTCGTAAGCTTCTTCAATCGTGCGGCGGCGGTCTCCGACGCGTTGTGGCCGGCCGGGGCCGCCGAGCCACGGTTCGACTTCACCTTCAGGCCGGTGCTGTCCGACTCCGTCCCCGTCGTCACGCTGAGCATGGACGGGCAGACGGGACGCTTCACCCGGACCTCCGCGGCCGCCCGGCGGTTCTCCTGGGTGGGCACGGGGGCGCGCGAAGTGCGCCTGTCGGCGCAAATCCTGGGGCGCGAAGAGATCCTGCTGAGCTACGACGGCACCTGGGCGGTGTTCAAGCTGTTCCAGCGCGCCAGTTGGCGGACGGCCGGCGCGGGCTACATTCTCCAGTGGGCGGTTCCATTTCAGGGCCGCAGCGTGCGACTCGAGGCGGAGCTCAGCCTGGGCGGCGCGCCGCCCTTCCTGCGGAGTGACTACTTCGCCGGGCTGTTCTGCGTCAGCCGCGTCGTGCAGTGATGGGGCCCGCGGGGGCCCCGCGGTCGCGGTTCTCCTCACGCGGTGGTGACACATGCACGTGCGCGCTCGACATCTGACCCTGGTTCCCCTGCTGCTGGTCGCGGCGTGCGTCCGGCGCCCGCCGGATCGTGTCACGCCCGTGCTCACCAGCGCGCGCGTGTACTACGACGACGGGCCGGCGTTCCGCGACTCGGTGCGGCTCGTGGTGCGGGATCCCGAGGCGTGGCAGTCGATCTGGGCGCAGGCGACATCCACGCAGCCGTCGCCCCCGCCGCTCCCGGCGATCGACTTCGGCCGCGACATGGTGCTCATCGTCGGGGCCGGGCGGATGACGCCCGGCGACCAGATCCGTGTCGACTCCGCCGGTGTGCGCGGCCCGCTGTTCGTGGCCGTGGTGCGCACGACCCTCGAGTGCCGGCCGTTCGCGGCCGACGCCTACCCCTTGGAGGTCGTGCGCGTGCGCCGGAGCGACAAGTCCGTCAGCTGGGTGGAGCGGCGGGACCGGGCGGCGCACTGCCAGTAGGCGGACGGGTGTAGGCGCGGCCCCACGCGGATCGGCCCGTGCAACACAGGCCTGGTCAGGCGTCACAGTCCTCCGGGGCTCGCCGGGCGAGACTTGCAGCGTCGGAGGACACTCTACATGCAGCGATCACTCTACATCCTGGGTTGGGGCTACGTCGCTACGTGCGGGCTGGTGCTCGTGCGCGACGCGCGCCGGCCGGTCTTCAGCGGCGTCCACGTGCAGCCCGCCGTGGCGTACGCGGGTCCCGCCGGCCAGTGGTTCCAGCAGATCAAGCCGTACTGCAACGCCGTCGAGGTGGAGATGGCGCAGCGCACCAGCCCGCCGCCCGCCACGCTCGAGGGTGCGGGCTACAGCGCCGCGTGCTACGCCCTGGGCGGTAGGATCGACCACGCGCGGCAGGCGATCGACGCGCTGCCGTCGGACGATCGTTGGCGAGCGGCGGGGATCGTGTTCGACGTGGCACATCCCGTGGCCGATGCCGGCGACGACCGCTCGGCGGGCCCGATCATGCAGCTCGTCGTCGATTACTGGCCCAATCACTACATGGCGCTCTACCACGCGGGCATGGCCGAGTACAGCCTGGGGCAGCCCGCCCTGGCGCGAGCTCACCTCGAGCGGTTCCTCGAGCACTATTCGCCCGACGACGGGTGGCGGCGGAACGCGATCGAGGTGCTCGAGCGCCTGGGGCGATCGCCGGCGCGCCCCTGACCCACCACGTGCCATGAGCCAGCCGGGCTACCTCGCGGCCGGCGCGGTCCTCAAGGGCCGCTACGAGATTCAGCAAGAAATCGGACGTGGCGGATACTCCGTCGTCTATCTCGCGCGCGACCGCGAGCTGGACGCGCCGGTGGCCATCAAGCTGCTGGTGCCGCCGCCCGCCGCGGCGCAGGTCGCGCGCGAACGGCTGCGGCGCGAGGTGCAGGTGGTCCGTGAGCTGTCGCACACGAACATCGTCGCCGTGTACGACTTCGGCGACGAAGGACCGTGGAGCTTCGTCGTCATGGAGTACGTCGCGGGGCCTGACCTGCACGCGGCGGTCCGCGAGCACGGCCCGGTCGCGCCCGAGCGCGCGGCGCGGATCGGCCGCGATATTGCCGCGGCCCTTGCTGCGGCCCACCGGCGCGGCATCCTCCACCGCGACGTCAAGCCGCAGAACGTCCTGCTCGATCCTGACGGCCGGGCGCGGCTGGCCGACTTCGGCTCGGCGCGGCTCGACAGCCAGGCGACCCTCACCCAGACCGGCGCGCTCGTCGGGACGCTCGCCTACCTCGCCCCCGAGGTGATCGCAGGCGGGCGCGCGGATGCGCGAGCCGACATCTACGCACTCGGGCTGACCCTGTACTATGCGCTCGTGGGCGCGCTCCCGGCGCATCCGTCGCCCCATCAGCCGATTCCGCCGGCCGAGGACGGCTTCCATCCCCGCGCTTCGCGCGCCGACGTGCCGCCGTGGCTCGACGCTGCGATCGCCCGGGCGACGGCCGCCGATCCATCGGACCGGTTCCCCGCCGTTGCGGATTTCGGTGAGGCGCTCGCCGACGAGGACCGTGACGCGGTCGCCCCGCGCGGCGCGCGTGGCGGCACGTGCGCCATCTGCGGCGCCCCAGAGCCCCTCGGCCTCGGCGTGTGCGCGCGCTGCGGCGGGGCGGATGTCGACGCGCGCACCGCGGACACGCTGGTATTCACGCCTGCGGCGAGCGGCGCCGACCGCGAGGCCCTGGCTGCGCAGCTTGGCGAGGTACTCGGCGATCGCGTGTCACCAGCGGATCGGGCGGCCGTCGCCCGCGGCGCGCGTCCGCTGGTGCGCGTCTCCGCCGCCGCCGCGGACCGCGTCGTCGAGCAGCTCGCCGACCGGGGGATCTGGGCCGTGACCGTGGCGGTCGGCCGCCGCTGGACGATGCTGCCTACCGGCTTCTACGGTTTGCAGCTGGCGATCGTGGGGGTGGGGATGGCCACGGGGATCGCCGCGCTGCCGGCACTCTTGTGGACGACGCCGCTCGTGGCCCTGCTCGTGGGCGTGAGCGCCTGGCGGTCGGTATCGCACCCGGTCCTCTCACCGCCGCGGCGCGCACCGTCGCTGCCACCCGAGATCGAGCGCCGGGTGATTGAAGCGCTCGGCCGGCTGCCTGCCGGGGCGGCCCGGGCGCTCCTGGGCGACGCGGTGCGATTGGGGCAGGGGATCTTCGCGGCGCGGGAGCGCGCCGGGGACGCATCAGGCATCAGCGCATCGGTCGGGCGCCTGCTCGAGGCGGCCTGCGACGCTGCGGAGCGGCTGAGCTCGCTCGACCGGGATCTCGCCCTGCTCGAGGCGCGCGGTGAGCGGCTGGGCGAGGGTGCGCGTGAGGCGTGGGCGCGGTGCGAGCGGGCGCGGGATGCGCTGGCGCAGCGGTTGCTCGACGCCGTGGCGATGCTGGCGCGGCTCCAGGGACTCGAGGCCGAGCGAGCAGCGGCGGGCGCGGCGGAGCTGGGGAACATCGTCCGCGAACTCGAGGACGAGGCGGAAATCGAGGCGCAGGCGTCGAAGGAGGTGGCGGCGCTTACCAGCTGAACCCGTCCCTCGTCCCCCTTCCCCCCTCCCCGCCTCATTGGCCCCGAAGGACTCGAACCTTCATTCCCGGATCCAAAGTCCGGTGTCCTGCCGTTGGACGAGGGGCCAGAGCCGGTAAAAAGATAGGGCCGCAGGCTCGCAACGCCTACGGCCCCACAACCCCACACTCCCCGGTCTTAGAGCGACTTCAAGAACGCCACCACCCCGGCCCGCTGGCTGTCGGACAGTCCCTTGAACCGGTCGCGCGAGCCGGCGCTCTCGCCGCCGTGCAGGTTGATCGCCTCTTCGACGGTCGCGGCGGCCCCGTCGTGCAGGAACCGCTTGGAGAGCCGCAGGCCCATCAGTGGCTCCGTGCGGAACTCGGACGGCGTCGCGAGCACGAGGCAGATGTCCGCGCGCTCGGCTCCCATGTCGTGCAGCAGGAGGTCGGTGTAGGCGCTGACCTTCTGACCGCTCAGCGCCTTCACCGGGTGGTTGCCCGTCCGCAACGTCGGGATATGGCACGAGGCGCAGCCGATCTCCCCGAACAGCTTGGATCCCTGCTTAGCTGCCTTGGACATCTTCTTGGGCGCGGGCGGCGCGAGAAACCGCACGAACGCGTCGGTGAGATCCACTTCGCGCTGCCGCAGCTCGGGCTCCGGCAGCGGATCCACGCCCGGTGGAATCGGCTGACCGCCGACCGTGCCCTCATCGGGGATCGCCGGGATGGTCACGCCCTGCTCGATCT
>Ga0247727_10012714_pt1 | contig 14379 bp, 14 predicted proteins | sample WisWelCaveWW1625_FD_202498 | JGI IMG/M metagenome (GOLD analysis project Ga0247727, IMG submission 202498) | Biofilm microbial communities from Wishing Well Cave, Virginia, United States - WW16-25 | ecosystem: Environmental > Aquatic > Deep subsurface > Groundwater > Cave microbial mat | place... | reverse complement strand
ACTTTCTTCTTTGGATCACTCCAGCGCACCCTGATCGATCTTGAGTATCGTTTGCAGCAACACATCCGCGCCGTTGGCCATGTCTTCGGGCTCGGTGAATTCTTTTGGCGAATGGCTGATGCCGCCGACACTCGGCACGAAAATCATGCCGCTTGCCGTGATCCGCGCCATCTCCTGCGCATCGTGCCCCGCGCCGCTCGGCATCAATTTAAAACTCAATCCAAGCTCGCGTGCCGATTCGGCAATAATCTTGCGCACGTGCTCGTCGGTAAGCGCCGGAATCGAGTTGGTTGGAATCGAAGCGAAACTGATTCTCGTGCCGGTTTTTTGCGCAATGGCGTTCGCTTCGGCCTGAATGTTTTGAAAAAGCGAATTGACTTTCTCCGAAGAAAGATCGCGCAGTTCGAGACTCAGCACGACCTTGCCGGGGATCACATTCGGCGCGCCAGGTTCGGCGGTGATGCGGCCAACGGTTCCGACTTGCCGGCCAGGAACATTCGTCACGACTTTATTGACGGCGAGGACGAGTTGAGCCGCCGCTAAAAGCGCATCCTGCCGTTTGTCCATCGGCGTCGTGCCGGCGTGGTTGGCGAAGCCTTCAATCGTCACCTCCCACCACTTGATGCCGACGATGCCTTCGACGACACCGATGTTGATTTTTTCCGCATCCAGAATTCCACCCTGTTCGATATGTAACTCCAGGTAAGCGCGGAAATCACCTTTGCGTCGAATCGCTTCGCTGAGTTGATCGGGGTCGCCGCCAATCGCGCGAATGCCCTCGCGAATCGTTTTGCCGCTGTGACTTTTCACCGCCAAAGCTTCGGCCGTCAATCCGCCGATCATGGCGCGGCTGCCGACGAGTCCGCCTTCCTCATTGGCAAAGACGACGATTTCGAGCGGATGGTGTGTGATGACGTTACTCTCGTGCAACACTTGCGCGCATTCAATCGCGCCGAGGCTGCCGACATCGCCATCGTAGTTGCCGCCGTTGGGAACCGAGTCGATGTGAGAGCCAAAGATGATGCTCGGCAGCTTGGGATCGCGCCCCTCCCTCCTGCCGATGATATTTCCGGCGGCATCAATTTTCACCGTCAATCCGGCTTCGCGCATCAATGACATGACGTAATGGCGGCCTTGAATATCAGCCTCACTAAAAGCGACACGACTCACGCCGCCTTGCGGATTTTTGCCAAATTCAGCGAGCGCCAGAATCCGCTGCTCGAGGCGTGTGGCATTGACGCGTAGATTTTTGGCGACGCGATGAGCCGTTTGGGCAAAAACATAGGTGTTGGCAAGCAGCGAGATGGATATGATTGCGCGCCAAAAGAGATTTGAAAATTTATGCATGGCTATTTTTAATTTTTCTTTGCCGAGAAATTTTGATGAATCGTTTCGATCCAGCGTTCGGCAGAGATAAAGCCGGATCCCCAGGATTTCCACTCTTCGGCGAAACCCTGCTTCTTCAAATCATCCAAACTTTTTCCGGCGGTTATCCCGCTGCGAACGGCGGCAACCGTTTTCAACAACATGTTATGATATTGCTTCAGATCGTCGAGCGTTGAAATCGGGCCATGGCCGGGAATGATTTTGACATCCGCCGGGAGTTGTGAAATGACGGTCTCGATGTTTTTGATCAAGCCTTCGACATCGCCGCCGCTGGCGAGATCGACAAAGGGAAAACGGCCGACGAAAAAGTCATCGCCCATGTGCACGACATTGGCTTTGGTGAAAAAAATCACGCAATCGCCGTCGGTGTGGCCTTTGGGGAAATGCATGACTTTGATCTCTTCGCCGTTGAAGTGCAGCGAGAGCGAAGATTCCAGCGTGATCACCGGCCAGCCCTCCTTCGGCAAGGGCGGCGTCACGCGCTCGCCTCTTCGTTGCTCGGCCATCAACCGCTGGCGAACATTTGCGTGCGCGATGATGGTCGCTTCTTTGCCAAAAATCGGATTGCCGCCGGTATGATCGCCGTGCCAGTGGGTATTGAGCACGAATTTGAGCTTGCCGCTATTCAATTTGCTCAAAGCGGCGCGGATCTTTTCCGCGAGCGGCGCGAACTGATCGTCCACGATGAGAAGGCCATCATCGCCGGCGGAAACGCCGATGTTGCCGCCCTGCCCTTCGAGCATGTAGACGTTTCCGCGAACTTGTGTGGCTTTGATTTCGACTTTGGAAAAATCTTGTTGCACCATGGCGATACCGACACTGAGAAGAAACAAGCAAGCGAAGGTTACTCGAATTGCCGTTTTCATAGTACAATCTCCCTGGATAAGTAAAGTTAACAAATACGCCCACTGAAAAAGAAATCTCACAGAAAAACAATTTGGGAGACACTTCAGTGGGATTTCAAATTCTGTGGGCGACAACAAAGTTATTGTGATGTTACAGTTTCTTGCTGCAGTTTCTTGGCAACCTGCATCACTTCGCTGAACACCCGCATCAAATTTCCGCCCCAAATTTTTCGAATATCTTTTTCGGAGTAGCCGCGTTTCAAAAGCTCTTTGGTGAGATTCGGCATTTCGGAAACATCGTCGATGCCGAGCAACCCGCCGCCGCCGTCGAAATCCGAGCCGACGCCGATGTGGTCCACGCCCATCACTTTCACCATGTGGTCGATGTGATCCGCCGCATCCTGCACGCTGGGGCGATTGGCCGGATATTTGGCATTGAGGGCTTGAAAGTCTTCCATCACTTTTCGGGTTTCCTCTTCGCTCAACTCGCCGCGGCGCGCGGCGCGGATTTTTTCCTGCAACGGCCGCAGCGCCGCTTCGCGTTCCGGATTTTGCGGCATCGTCTTGATGTAGCTGCCTAACAGGCAAACTTGCACCACGCCGCCGTTTTTCTTCACGGCTTTCAGCATCTCGTCGTTCATGTTGCGGGCATGGTCGCACAGCGCTCGCGCGCTGGAATGCGAGGCAATCACCGGCGCTTTGGTCAAGGCGATGACATCCCAGAAGAGGTCGTCGTGAACGTGGGAAATATCGACCATGATGCCGAGACGATTCATTTCTTTCACCACTTGCTCTCCGAGCGGACTCAGGCCCTCCCATTCTTTTTTCTCATCCGTCGAGGAATCGCCCAGCTCGTTGTTGCGTGAGTGGGTCACCGTGATGTAGCGCACGCCGAGATCGTAAAACATTTTCACGTTGTTGATATCTTTTCCGATGGGATACCCGTTTTCCATGCCCATAAAAACCGCGCGCTTGCCGGTCTTCTCGATGCGATAGGCGTCGTCGGGCGTGAGCGCGATTTCGGCCAAATCCGGATTATCGGCGACCATCTTTTGTGTAAGCTCGATGAGTTTCAGCGCGTGCGCTTTGGCGTTGGCGTGGCCTTCATCCGTGCGCGGGCTTTGCGAGGTGAAAATGGACATGAATGCGGCGTCCAATCCTCCCTCCTTCATTCGCACCAAATCCCATTGCCCGCTGCCGCGTTTGCCCGGTTCATGGCGCTCGGCCGGAACGAAGTTGGGATTGCGAAATTGTTGCGATGGCCAATCGATATGCGTATCGACCGTAAAAACTTTGGCGTGAATCTCGGCGGTTTTGCGGGCAAGCTCGTCGTCCGCTTTTTGCGCAACAGAAATTGAGAAGCTGATGGTTACGATGAACAGCGGCAACACACTCTGTTTCATTTTTTTAAGCATTTTGCCTCCACGAAAAGTGATTGGTTAAAGCAACAACGCAACGCTCCATTCATATCATAGCCGGTGGATCTCATGGCCGTCAAAAAAATAAAAGGGAACTTTGCTTTGCGGCGGTATGCGAACTTCGTAACCCACCGCCATCTTTGACGGCGCCAAAGTGTCGACAACAACTTCGTAACCATCGCTCCGAAAAACTACGCCGGTTGAAGCTAAAACGCGACGGCCCGGTGGAAAAATGAAGAAGTCATACGGCTTTGGCTCAATTTGAAAGCGCAATCTTCCATCGCCTTGAATGACTTCCATCGCCGGCGCCTCGGAAAGATTCAGATAGGAAAGTATCTTGATTTGCGGACGACGGCCAAAATACAAATTAAAAGCCTCTTGAATTGAATGATGGGAGAAAAGAAAGGCGCTTTTGTAGCCAAACGGCATATTGGCAAAATAAAATTCGTCCAGTTGATCCAGGCGCTGTCGTTTCGCTGCATCCAAAAAGTTTTTTGATATTTGGCTTTGCTTCCGCCAAATTGAAGATTGCCGGAATATTTCTGTTGCGCTGAGAATCAAAAACGCCGCAAGAATAAGAGCAAAATATCTGCCTTGCTCTTTTGACAGCGACCGGTAAAGTGCAATCAAAAGCAGTGAAACGCCGGCGCTGGGCAAATACAGGCGCCACCGCAACGCCGCCCCTCCAATCACCGGCAACAAGGTTACAATAAACCAGACGATGCTGAAAAGAAAAATTTTGTCTTTGATGAAAAGGATGCGGTTTTGACGATGCCAATAAATCACCAGGGCGGTGATAGCCAGAGCGCCCAAGGCCATGAACAGTATGGGGCGATTTTCATAGAAATTTCGCGCCCAGTATAAATCGAACGGATAAATCAGGCCAAAGGCTGCTTGCAAAATGTTCTTCGTTGCGTTCAGCCAATGAAAATTAGTGTACACGGCAATGCTTTGTGGGTTGTGCCACGCAAAAAAAAGGTGCCCGGCCGTATACGTTGACGCAATCACCCAAAAGGGCAAAGTCGATAAGATGGCGAGCTTAAATTGTGTTGCCTTGCCGGTCGCCTTGCCAAACAACATGGCCGCACAAAAGAGCAGAAGCGGCAATGAGACCGCCATTTCTTTTGACAAAATCGCGAAGATAAAACAGGCCAAAGAAATCCAGTAATGCCGCTTGCCCTTTTGGCCGAAAAAATAATTCGAAAAAAATATGACGGCGCAAAGATAAAAGATCGCACAGAGCAGATCCGTTCTTCCCATTATGAAATTGACATTTGTGGTATGGATAGGGTGCAGGGCAAACACCAAGCTTCCGGCATAAGCTTGCATGCTGTTTTGGAAAAAAATCACAGCAATAAAATAAACACACAAGATATTGCCACAATGCAGCAGGAGATTGGTGAGATGAAATGAGACCGCCGAAGTTCCTGTCATCAAGTAATTGAGCCACAACGACAAACGGACGAGGGGGCGGTATTCTCTTCCATCGAGTTCAAAGAAAATGGCCAAAGTACTTTTCCAATTTTCGAAGTGAATGTTTTTGTTCACATGCCCATAATCGTCGGCTGAGAATGAATCGGTCATCCCTTTTTTAAAAAGACCGGCGGTGACCAGCCAGGCAGCGACAATCCCTATGGCAATCAATGATTTCGACATGTGAGAGCTGGCATTAAACCCGATTCTATCAACATCGCTTTATTTGTTTTTGGTTTCATCCGATCGCAGCGGCGCTTTGGAGAAACCCTCCAATGCCCGCAGCCATTGCCGCGTCAAAATTTCGAGCGCCTTTTTGCCTTTTTCAGCCGTGGCTTTCGTCGGATCGCCGAACAAACCGGTTTGGGAAAATTCCGGATCGCGGGGATTCCGCGAGAACAGGCCAGGCTCGTAGCCGGGATAATTTTTTCTCCCGCCGGTTCCATAATCGGCCACGGCTTTTTCTTTCTGCACCAATTCCGGCTGCAAATAGAGATTGATCGAGGTCTCGATCTCATCCGCATGGCCGCCGGCTTTTTGCTCGGCCAATGAATCGATCCCTGGCGTTTCCAAATCATCCCAGGAAATCACCAGCGCCGGCGTGCCGGTTTGGACGCGGATTTCACGCGCGACGATCGACAGCGGCAAGCCGGTGGCGCGCGAAATGCCGGTGTTGAGAAAAACGATCCGTTTCGCGCCGTGGCGAATCAGCGACATGGCGACTTCGGAAACGTAACGCTGGAAAACGTGATGATCGGCCACTTCGGTGCCGGGAAATTCGCGGAATGCCGGAAACCAGCCGTGCAAAATCGGCGGCGCCACGATGACGGGCAGCGATTTCACGGCTTGCCGGCAAAGATACTCCATCACTTTCGCATCGGCGTTCATCGGCAAATGCGGGCCGTGCTCTTTCGCGCCGGCGCCAAACGGCAAAATCACCAGCGGCGCGGTTTTAAGCCGAGCTTCGGCTTCGGGCCAGGACAAATCGCCGAGAAAAGCGCCGGGAGTTTGGGACATGGCGCTTTTATAAAAAAGCGAGAAAAAAAGAAAGGGCAATACAAAACGGCGAATCATGCAAAAACTCCTAAAACTAAAATTTTGCAAAAAACAAAAACTTTCACGCAAAGACGCTAAGTCGCAAAGGTTCGCAAAGAAAACCACACGGACTTAGCCTTTGCGAAATCTTTGCGTCTCTGCGTCTTTGCGTGCGCTTTTACTTCTTTATCTCAGCACAAACACTGGCTGCACCCACGCCACGAAGCCGCCGGAATCATAAACTTTCGCGCGCACGTAAGTCTCATTCCCGGTGAGACGATAAATCGCGGGGTTCATATCCGTGCTCAACAAAACTTTCCCGCCGCTGCCGATAAATTCCGTGCGAAATTTGAAGTCGCCCCGTTTTGTTGTAATGCAAATTTCAATTTGCTCCGGCGTGACGATGATGTCGTCCAGCTCGACGCCGGTGCTTGCATAAAACATTCCCTTTTCCAAATTCTCGACGATTTCCTGCGCCGCCAAATTTTTGGCGCGCACCGCGACCCAGCCGCGGCCGGGGTTCGAGCGCTCCGGCGCAAATTCGCCTTGAAAATGATGCGCGTCATCGACCGCGAGGCCGTACATTTCTTTGCCGTTGGTGAGCAGATGATCCCAAACCTGCTCCAGGCCCGGCCAACCGCCGCCGCCAAAATTATTGACCAGCGGATGGCCGTTAAAAATTTCGAGCAGTTTATTCCGATTGATTTGCAGCAGCTCGCGCTGCGAAAAAGCCCAGCGAAAATTCGGATGGTTGATGTGCGGCGCGGCATTGGCGGCGCGAACGGCGTCCACATTTTTTTGAATCGTGCCAACCAGCGAAGTATCGGAAACCGGGTTGATCAAATGGGAAATATTCAGCCCGTTGACATGAACGGGCTTGTCTTGAAATTTGGCGGTCACTTCCTCGCCGGGAATCAGCAGAAAAGTCGAATCGGCCAAAGCGGATAACGTCACCGGATCGGTAAAAACGTTGTGATCGGACAACACCAGAAAACGATAACCGCGAGCTTTGTACCATCCGGCCACCACGTCCGGCGACGAGTCGCCGTCGCTCATCGTCGTATGCGTGTGGGTATTGCCTTTGAACCAGCGCATGCTGCTCGTCTCCTGAACGACGAATGCCGCCTGCCGCTGGCACGAGATCGTGAGGCAAACCATGATAAGAATAACAGCACATCGCCGGCGCATTTTCCTGCCTTCCTCCGTTTTGACTTTTTTGAATAGCACAATAAAACATTTGCAAAATCAAAAGTCAACGATTATTTTTACTTTATGCTGATCTCATCATTGATTTTGTTCTTCGCCCTGGCCTGTCACGTTGCTCTCGAGGCGCCGGCCGAAACCGCGCCTTATCTCGTGATTCTCGGCGTCGCGCAAGACGGCGGCCTGCCTCATGCCGGCTGCCAAAAAAATTGCTGCCGCGAGGCGTGGAAAAATCCCAAGCTGCACCGCCGTGTCTCGTGCCTGGCCCTCGTCGATCCCGTTTCTTCGGAACGTTGGATGATCGACGCCACGCCGGATTTCAAATCACAACTGCGCGCGCTGGAAAAAATCACCCCGCCGTCGGGTTTATCCGGCATCATTCTCACGCACGGCCACATCGGGCATTACACCGGCTTGATGCAGCTTGGCCGGGAAGTGATCGGCGCCACAGACGTTCCGGTTTACGCGATGCCGCGCATGATGGATTTTCTCAGCCGCAACGGCCCGTGGGATCAGCTCGTGCGGCTCAAAAACATCGCGCTGCGTCCGATGCAAAACGATGTTCTCATCATCTTAAATTCGCGCCTTCAAATCACGCCGTTTCTCGTGCCGCATCGCGACGAGTACACCGAGACGGTTGGTTTTCGGATTAGCGGGCCGCGAAAATCGGCAGTCTTTATTCCGGATATTGACAAGTGGGAGAAGTGGGATCGCCGCATCGAAGAAGTGATCGCCGGCGTCGAGGTGGCTTACGTGGACGGAACTTTCTATGCCGACGGCGAAATTTCGGGACGCAACATGGCGGAGATTCCGCATCCGTTCATCGTGGAGACGATGGCGCGGTTTGCTTCATTGCCGATGACGGAAAAAAGCAAAGTTCGCTTTATTCATCTCAATCACACCAATCCGGCGTTGCGAGCGGGAAGCCCGGCGGCTCGAGCCATCGAACAGTCGGGCTTCCGTATCGCGGTTGAGGGAGAACGTGTTGGGTTATAGGCGTAAGTCTTTGCGCAGCAAAAGTTAAATTTTCAGGCAAAAAAATTCACGCAAAGACGCGAAGCCGCTAAGGCTACGCCCGCCTGGGTTGCGCAAAGAAAAGCTAAAGAAAAGCTTTGTGGCAACTTTGCGTTTTTGCGCCTTTGCGTGCGCTTTTGCTTTTCTGGGTTCCAGCTTATGCAGTGCTTGTGGAAATAGTTTGGCTTTATTGCAAAAGAACCATCTTCTTCGTATGCGTCATCGCGCCGGATTTCAAGCGATACATGTAAACCCCGCTGCTGACGCGATGCCCCAGCTCGTTGGCGCCGTTCCAGCGCGCCTCGTAATTTCCCGCCGGATGAATCCCATTCACCAGCACGCGGACTTTTTCGCCCGACAAATTGAAGATGGCCAATTCCACCGGGCCGGCAAGTCTGGTTTGATATTTGACCGTCGTTTCCGGATTTCCCGCAAGGCGGGATGTCGCTGCGCTCCAGAACGGATTGGGGTAATTCTGCAACAGTGTGAAGCTGGACGGCGCCTCTGCCGATGCGGTTTCGACATTCACTGTCGTCCCGCGCAATGAATCCAGCCGGCCAAAGCCCCGCGCATTGGTAAAATTGGGATCCGTTGCTCCATTTTGGCTTTGGGCTCTTGCCACCAGAAAAACGCCTTTGGCAATCCAGTTGTATTGAATATACGTGCTGGTGCTGGTAGAAAACACCATACCATTCAAAATGGTCTGGTTGATGACCTTGACATTCTGGCGGAGTCGCAAGCACGAAAAATCTCCCAGCGGCAAACGCACCGTGCCCCAGGCATCAATGCGATTGATCGTCGTGTCAACGGAAATATTGGCGGCCAGCGGGAAAAACCCGGTCGTATCGCGTTCGGTGGTTATCCAATTATTTCGGTGGTTATCCAATTATTATTGAATGCAACGGGCAACGGCGCCAGGACGTCATTTTGAAAGTGAACGATGGAGGTGTCTTGCGGAGAGGTGATTTTGATGCTGTCGCCTAAATTGACAAAAGACGAAGGCGTGATGCGATAAAAGTTATAGATCACAGCACCCGGAGCGGCCGGCGTGGTAATCTTTTCAACCAAATTGGAACCCGGAAATCTTGAGCTGGTCGGCACGCTTTGCGGCGACAAAAACTCGGTAACGGCGAGAACGGGATTGGCAAGCGTCATGGCGCGAAAATCCCAGGTTTGACTGGCCCCGGCGGAGCCGACATTCACCGGAATGCTGGTTCTTCCGTCTTCCCGAATCGTTTGCCGCGAGCCAACCATGCCCAAAAGATCGTTGGAGGTAATCGTGATTTGAGCAAACGAGCGGTTGGGTGAAAACAAAAAAAACGCGAGCACGACAGCGGAGTGAAAAATTTGACGCAACTTCGACATCTTGTCCTCCTGAGGTTGGTTTAGGGTTCAAGCATCAGTGAATTAAACGCCAAATCTGCCGAGGCAAGAACCGTATTCTTTCCACTAGCAATATGCGATCACACCATGAGGAAAAGGCAGCTTCAGCGTTTGCTGAAAATGCTTTGGCGGCGAGAGCAATCTTCAAAGCAATAACAAGCATAAAGGATTTATCCTAAAAAAGCAAGCATTTTTTCGAAACCTCTTGCTTTCTGATATAAAGTCTATTAAATTGATTTGCATTGTTGTCGCAGCGGCACGGCGTCAACGCTGCGATCCGCATGAAAAATTATCCAGGCAACCCCCAGTCAACTGCATTTACCTGTTTTGGAGCATTATGGCGAGAAGCAAAAGCAAGCAGCGACGCGTGCGCATGGAGCGCCGCCAACAACGCAAGGCCCGATCCAAACGGCAGAAAGCCGCGCGCAAGCTGCAAACCGTGAAAGCTTAGTTGAACGAAGCCAAATAGCCCCGATCATGTTCGGGGCTTTTGCTTTATACCTGTGACGAGATAAAATGCAAAATAAAAATTGTCATCGCGAGGCGCTTTTTGTCCCGCTCTTCGGGACTCCGTAAAGCGGAGCCGAAGCGATCTCTTGGTTTTGAAAGATTGCTTCGCTGAGAAGCGCTCGCAATGACCGCCTGCAATTATCAAGGTGATTAAGGCAAATATGCACGCCCTCACATTTCATAATATCGAAAACATTCACTACGAATCCGTCCCCGATCCGAAAATCGAATCGTCCGGCGATGTCATTGTCAAAGTTCACCTCGCCGGAATCTGCGGCTCGGATTTGCACGTTTATCACGGCAGAGAAAAAGGCCTCGACGCGGGAACCGTCATGGGCCACGAGTTTGTCGGCGAAATTGTTGAATTGGGAAAAGAAGTGCGCACGCTTCGCAAAGGCGATCTCGTTTTCAGCCCCTTCACGACGAATTGCGGTGCGTGTTTTTATTGCCAGAAAAATTTGCCGTGCCGCTGTGCCTCCGGCCAGCTTTTCGGCTGGCGGCAAAACGGCGCGGGCTTGCACGGCGGACAGGCGGAGTATGTTCGCGTGCCGATGGCGGAGTCAACCCTGCTGAAAATTCCCGAAAATATTTTGGCGGAAGAAGCGCTGCTGATGGGCGACGTGCTCTCGACCGGCTACTTTTGCGCGGACATGGCGGAGATCAAACCCGAGGGCATTTACGCCGTCATCGGCTGTGGCCCGGTTGGACTCATGGCCATCATCGGCGCGCGAGAATTGGGCGCAGAGAAAATTTTTGCGATTGACGCAGTTCCCGAACGACTCGCGCTCGCCAAAAAATTTGGCGCGATCACCATCGATTATCAAAAAGCTGATGCGCTTGAAATGATTTGCGAAGCCACCGAAGGCCGCGGCGCCGATGCCGTGCTGGAAGTTGTCGGCAGTCCCTCTGCGGCGAAAATGGCAATTCAACTCGTGCGGCCCGGCGGCATCGTCGCCGTCGTCGGCGTGCACAACGAAGCGCATTTCGCTTTCTCGCCGAACGATGCTTACGACAAAAATCTCACCTACAAAGTCGGGCGTTGCCCGGCGCGTTATTACATGGAAAAATTGATCCCAATGGTGCAGAAAAAGAAATATCATTTGACGGGAATTTTCTCACACCGTCTGCCGCTCGCGGAAGGCGTTCGCGGGTATAAAATTTTTGCGGAGAAATTGGAAGGTTGTACAAAAATAGTTTTGAGGCCGTGAACGCGGAAAGAACGTAAAACGAAAACTAGGGCTTCCGTCAATTCGATGCCGCTTTGTTTTTCACTTTGACTCCTTTAAATATTTCTTGCACCGGCAACTCAAAATCGGGCAGCACATTAGGAGCGGTCAGCGTGCCCCGAACGCTGCGTTTTTCCTCAGCCGTGCAAACCAGCACTTCGCGTGTGGAAGGAAAAACCAACCAGACGATTTTTGCGCCCTGTTGCAAATAAGCATCGACTTTCTCCATCACGCTCATAAAGTTATCTTCCGGCGAGACAATTTCTACGGCCAAATCCGGCGCCATAACGGGAAAGTGTTCCCAGTCTTCCGGCAAACGCTCATTGGAAATAAAACAAACATCCGGAACGCGCGATTCTTTAGGGCGATCGCTCCAGAGACGAAAGTTGGCTTCGGTGCCGACGATGCCAATAGGGTTGTCATCTAAATAAATGCCAATTTTCTTCGCGATATTCGCCTGGATGGCGGCGTGCACGAGATTCGCCATTTTGTAAACCACCTTTCCGTTGTAGAGTTCGGCAGGATAAGGAAGCGACTGGCGCTCCAGTTCATCAACCGTCACATCATTTCGTTCATCGATTGGAATGTGCTTCCTCGCAATATCTACTTCGGAAAGATCGTACGCCGTCATCGACGGCGCGGTGAGTGTTTCCATTTATGACTCCTATTTCTGAGGTCACGCAAGAGATCAAAAAACATTCAACACGTAAAAAAATTACGTCTTACGCATTACGTTTTAAATTTCACGTTTCACCATTCTCATCAATCCCATCGAAGATCTCCCGCACCGGCAGCGCAAAATCCGGCAGCACCTCGGGAGCGGTGAGGATTTCATCAAGATCAACATAATGCTTGCCTGCTGCCGTGCAAACCAGCACTTCTTGAGTAGAAGCGAAGATGACCCATACGACTTTCGCGCCTTGTTGCAGATAGGCTTTTGCTTTTGCCATGATCTTTTTATAGCTGTCATCTTCAGACACAATTTCGACGGCCAAATCCGGCGCCATCGCTGGAAAACGGCGTTTGTCTTTGGGCACGCGTTCCTTAGAGATAAAACAAATATCCGGAATGCGCGACTCTTTCGGACGGTCTTTCCACAAGCGAACGTTGACTTCAGTCAAAGTATATCCAATCGGATGGCTCTTTTCATAATTGCGCAACGCCGAACCAACGTTGATTTGAATACGGCTATGTTCGTAGCTCGCCATTTTATAAACCACCTTTCCGTTGTAAAGTTCTGCCGGATAAGGCAACGATGTCCACCTCCGCTCCAATTCGTCAACGGTCACGTCATGGCGTTGCTCGATTGGAACGTCCTCCCTTTCGCTGGCGATATCGACTTCGGAAAGGCCGTATTCCGTCATCGGCGGCGCGGTGAGTGTTTCCATTTTTGACTCCTTGTTTCTGGCATCAATCTCAAAAAGATTTCAACAATAGCAATGTGCAAAGCCCTTTGGTTTTCACTCTTCAAGCCCCTCAAAAATTCCCTGAATCGGAATCGCAAACTCCGGCAACACCTCAGGCGCGGTCAGGATGTCGCGAACATAATGCTTGCCCGTCGCCGTACAAACTAAGACCTCATGTGTATAGGCAAAAATTACCCAGACCATTTTTGCGCCGTGTCGCAAATAGAGCTTAACATTGGCCATAATCTTTTTATGGCTGTCGTCATCCGAAATGATTTCGACGGCCAAATCCGGCGACATGGCAGGGAAGCGCCATTGTTCTTTGGGCACGCGCTCTTTTGAAATAAAACAAACGTCCGGAATGCGCGACTCTTTGGAGCGATTATCTCCGAGACGAAAGTTGACTCCTAAAACGGCAAGACCGATGGGATGACTCTCCAGATAGTCGCCAATTACGCCAGCCACGTTGGTGCGAATCATGCCATGCGCAAAATTTGCCATCTTGTAAACTATCCTCCCATTGTAGAGTTCAGCCGGATATGGTAAGGACTCCCACAACCTTTCCAATTCATCAACAGTCACGTCATCCCGCTCTTCAATCGGAACGGGCGTTTTAATGGCAGCCACATCAGGAAAATTATACGCGACGGGAGTGGGAATGACCAGTTGCTCCATGTTTCATATCTCCGAAAAGCTGTTTCTGTTCTCTAACAGAAATATACTCAGCAGAACCGTTGAAAGCAAGCTGATTTTTGCGAGATTTGTAATGATGCAGTTACAGGTGGGTAGCGCAGACATCTTTCCCAATACTGCTAGCTTTTCAAAAAGGCAAAACAATTTGGGGCAAAACTATTAAAAGCCCTGCTTAAGCTTGACAATGTTAAGTTGGCTTGAACTAAAGCAAAGACAGAAAAATGAGAGACAGAAACATGGAGTTTGCTATCATCAAAAAAATGCTCACTGTGGAACAACGAGAAGCCGTAAACATTTTTCTGCCATCCATTTTTCTGTCTATGCTTTCTTAAAAAGTGAGTGACATTGGACCTCTTGTCTGCAGTCAGGATGACTGCGCTACGTTTCAGCGACCAGAAACCGGAAAAATCCCTTGCTTTCCGCCTCCCGCTATGTTAAATTTCCTCCACTTCCCCAAACGTTGGGCGACGGTTCGAACAATGCAATCAATCAACGAGTGAGCGCTGCCGTTGGAAGAGCAAGATTTAAAACTGATTTTCAATGCCATCGAATCCGGCAGATGCCTGGCGTTTCTCGGTGCAGGCGCGTGTACGGCTTTTCGCAGGCCGAACGGCGAAGAGGAGCCCGGCCTGCCGGCAGGAAAACAATTGGCGCAGTGGCTCGCCGAAAAGTGCCAATACACCAACGGCTCGGTTTACGATCTCTTCAAAGTCGCGGAATATTTTCTCTATGCGCATGCTGGCGACCGCGATCTCCTGGAAGGCGCGCTGCGCGAAAAAATTCAGAT
>Ga0247727_10012713_pt1 | contig 14380 bp, 8 predicted proteins | sample WisWelCaveWW1625_FD_202498 | JGI IMG/M metagenome (GOLD analysis project Ga0247727, IMG submission 202498) | Biofilm microbial communities from Wishing Well Cave, Virginia, United States - WW16-25 | ecosystem: Environmental > Aquatic > Deep subsurface > Groundwater > Cave microbial mat | place... | reverse complement strand
GATATAATCGTCAGCGCCCGCGTCAAAGCCCGCAATTTGCGAATAGTCTTCGCCTCTTGCAGTTAGAAAAGCGATGGTTGTATTCTTGAATCCCTTGTCAGCCCTGAGTTCCCGGCAGGTTTCAATCCCGTCCATCATCGGCATCATGATGTCGAGCAGGATGAGGTGAGGATGAAATTTTTTCGCTTTCAGAATGGCTTCTTTTCCGTTCTCCGCAGTCTCCGTTTGATAACCTTCTTTTTTTAGATTGTATTGCAGGAAGTCGAGGATATCGGCTTCATCATCCACTATTAATATTTTGACGGATTGGCTCATTAATTTGCCGTAAAGTTAGCATCAAAACAAAGCCTTCTTACGCGGATGACTCCATGAATGCGCGGCTTAACATTTATTTAATACAGCTTTCACCACCGCTTAATATCCTCATTGGTAATTGAAAATAAGTCCTGTCGCTGAAAGATTCTTCTTAACAAAATCTTAAACAGCAATTAACGCAGGCGCAGTCTTGCCATGATACCTTCGCCCTGAAAAAACGATGTCATGACCAGAACTTATCTCACGGTTGCATTCGTAATGATTTTCGCGCTGGTTTACGCAGGCATATCGGATGGCAGCAAGACCGGAAAAATCACAGGCAAAGTGATTGCAAAGGAAAACGGTGAGGATATTATTGGAGCTGCTGTTTTGATTTCCGGAACGACTACCGGAGCAGCAACTGATATTGACGGAAGCTATTCAATTGAAAACGTCACTCCGGGAACCTACAAGTTAGAAGTTAGATACCTGTCTTATAAAACGGTGGAAGTTTCCGATGTGGTGGTGAGCGAAGGCACGACAGCTACCGTCAATGTTTCAATGGTGACCGATGATAAGAGCCTGAATGAAGTAATCGTCACTTCCACCAGAGCGACCAACACCGAAAGCGCGGTGCTGCTTGAAACCAAAAAGGCTGACATGGTGGTGACCGCCATCTCGGCTGCTCAAATCCAAAAATCGCAGGACCGCGATGCTGCTGATGTGGCGCGCAGAGTTCCGGGAGTTACAGTGATTGAAAACCGTTTCGTCATCGTTCGGGGATTGACGGAGCGCTACAATGCCGTATTGCTCAACAATGCGTTTGCTCCCAGCGTGGAGTCGGATATGAAAGCCTTCTCGTTTGACTTTGTTCCCAGCTCGATGATTGACCGCTTCCTGGTTTATAAATCACCATCGCCCGACTTGCCGGGTGAATTTGCAGGAGGCGCGATTAAAATCTTCACGCGCAATATTCCCGATAAAACCAGCTTGCAGTTCAGCTACCAAATCTCTTTCCGCCAGGGAACCACGTTCAACGATTTCACCCTGAATCCCGGTTCAAAGACGGACGGGCTTGGATTTGACAACGGTTCGCGCGACCTGCCCGAAGGCTTTCCCGGTAACGTGAGAAGCGTTTTGACGGATACCGCTTCGCTCGATGCGATGGGGCGCTCGCTTAAAAACAATTGGAACTACGAAACGAAAAACGCCATGCCAGACCAGCGCTTTGGCATCACCTTCAACGGGGTGAAGGACTGGAGCAAATTCAAATTCGGCAACATCACTTCCATCAGCTACTCGAACACCAGCCAGAGCTATGTTTCAAGCAGGCTCGATTACAACACCTATGACGTCATCACCTACAGCAGCGACACCATCTTCAACTATGCTGACGCTGTTTTCACGAAGCGCGCAAAGATTGGCGTGTTGCAGAACAATGCCTTTTCCATCGGCAAAGACGGCAAGCACAAAATAGAGCTGAAAAATATTTTCAGCCAGGATGGAAGCAATGAAACCACTTTGCGCGATGGAAGAAACTTTGAAGAAGGCACGCTCCGAAAAGAATATTCCTACCGCTACAAGCAGCGCACCATCTATTCAGGGCAGTTGAGCGGCAACCACGACATTGACAAATCAAAAACGAAAGTTGACTGGACAATTGGCTATGGTCTTGGCAGAAGCCAGGACCCCGATTGGCGCAGGGCGCGCTACACCAAAGATGTAGCTGCACCGGCTGATGCTCCTTATTCAGCTTATGTCCCGTTCAGCGCGCAGCCCTTTTACCTCGGCAGGCTGTATTTCAACACGGATGAAGATATCATGATGGGCGCGTTCAACATAGAAAAGCGCTGTCAGTCGAAGAAGCATGAGAAGTTTGTTCCGGGAATCAAGGCAGGCGCATACATCGAAAAAAAGAACCGCGAATTCTCTGTGCGCAACAGCGGCTATGCGATGGGCAATTACGCCAGCTTCGACCAGGACATCACCCTCCAGCCAATCGAAACGATTTTCTCTTCCGAGAACATCAACAGCGTCACCGGCTTGAGGATTGATGAAGACACCAAAGGCTCCGACTCCTACACCGCATCCAACTTTCTGAAGGCTTACTATGGAATGGCGATGCTGCCGCTTTGGAAATTCAACATCACCGGTGGCGTACGCATGGAGCACAACATGCAAAAGCTGAACAGCCACTCCATCACCGGTGAGCCGATTGAGGTGAATAACGACATCGTGAGCGTGCTGCCTTCGGCAAACGTCTCTTTCAACATCAATGATAAAATGCTCGTGCGCGCGGCTTATGGCAAAACGCTCAACCGCCCCGAGTTCCGCGAGATTGCCCCGTTTTATTTCTATGACTTCAACTTCAACGCCATCAACCTTGGCACCAGCGAATTGAAAACCCCGCAAATCCAAAATGCGGATTTACGCTGGGAATATTATCCCTCCCCTTCCGAAGTCATCAGCATCGGTGGTTTCTACAAGCGTTTTCTCGACCCGATTGAAAAATTCTTCCAGCCCGGTGGCGGTTCGGGCGGCACGCGCAGCTTCACCTGGGGCAACGCCCATGCCGCCAACAGCTATGGCGTGGAGGTAGAAATCCGCAAGACGTTTGCAAAGCTGCTGCCTGCCGTGCGCTTCGTGAGGGATTTGGACATCGTGGCGAATGGCGCATGGATAATGAGCAAAGTGGAACTGGCTGAAGCATCCATGGGGCTGGCTGACAACGAGCGCCCCATGATGGGACAGTCGCCTTACGTCATCAACACGGGGCTGTATTACCAGAATGACTCCGCCCGCCTGTCGGCAAGCATCCTCTACAACGTCATCGGTCCGCGCATCGTCATCGTGGGCGTGCCCGGCATCCCTGAAGTGTGGGAGATGCCGCGCCACTCGCTCGACTTCACCATCACCAAGGGGTTCGGCAAGCATTTCGATGTGCGCCTCAGCGTGCAGAATATCCTCAATGCCGAATACCTGCTGCTGCAAGACGCCAATGATGATGGCTCCCTCAACCGCGATAACGACCAGAGTATGCAGTCGCACAGGATGGGGCAGTATTACACAGTGGGGTTTGCTTACAAGATGTAAATCATAACCAACCTTTCCACCGTTTGTCCTACGATTTCCGCAATCTTCATAATCATTTCTTAATGTCTGGTTAACAACGGCTTTGTCGGCTGCACGTAATTTAGAAACGATGAACCACCAAAAACGCAAAGTGAAGCTGGCTATCATATCGGATGTCCATCTGGGCACCTATGGCTGCCATGCCAAAGAACTCCTTCACTATCTCAAAAGCATCGAGCCGGAAATCCTGGTGCTGAACGGAGACATTATTGATATGTGGCAGTTTAAGAAAAGCTATTGGCCCCGGGAGCACATGCGCGTCATCAAGCACATAACAGGATTGCTGGCAAAGAATACGCCTGTTTGGTACGTTGCGGGCAACCATGACGAAATGATGCGGAAGTTTGTGGGGTTTGAAATGGGCTCGTTCAAAATCGTCAATAAAGTCGTGCTGGAACTGGACGGCAGGAGCGCCTGGATTTTTCATGGGGACGTGTTTGACGTTACAATGAAAAATTCTAAGTGGCTCGCCAAACTCGGCTCAACAGGGTATGATTTCCTGATACTTCTTAATCACATTGTGAATCAAATCAGCAGCAAGCTGGGACGAGGGAAAATATCCTTTTCAAAGAAGATAAAAAACAGCGTGAAGAGCGCAGTAAAATACATTGACAATTTCGAACACACTGCTGCTGAGATTGGAATTTCAAAGGGCTACTCCTACGTAGTGTGCGGGCACATCCACCAGCCAGACATCAGAACCATCACAACATCCAAAGGCTCCATTCAATACCTCAACTCAGGCGACTGGGTCGAGAATCTCACTGCTCTCGAATACAATGAAGGACATTGGCGTATCTGCCGCTTCAGCGAAGACAAGCAGGCTTTCGCACTGATGGAGCAGGATAACTTTGGAAAAGAGCCTGATGACAAAGAACTGTTTGATGCGCTGATGCGAGAGTTTAAAATAATTCCTTCCTGCGACAGTTAGTCAGCTCAACTCTCCTTTTCCATCTTAACACATAGCCAACACTCAATTAATCTTAACCTTCACCAACGGTAATCCAACCTTAACCCACAGGCAATAGTTTGTTAAGGTTCAGAAAATATTTTTGCAGGAAATTATTCACCCAAAACCAAAACAGTCATGAAAAAATTATTCCTCCTGCTCGCGCTCGCCTTCGGAATTGCCGGGGCAAACGCGCAAATCATCAAATTGGGCAACATCACTGCGGATGAAACGTGGACCCGCGACAACATTTACCTGCTCAGCGGCTTTGTCTATGTGAAAGCCCCTGCCGTGGTCACGATTAACCCCGGCACGATTATCAAAGGCGACTTCACTTCCAAGGGTGCGCTCATCATCGAAAGAGGCGCAAAGCTCATTGCTAACGGAACAGCCGAGCAGCCGATTGTCTTCACCTCGCAGAAAGCTCCAGGTCAGCGGAGCTATGGCGACTGGGGCGGATTGCTGATTGGCGGCACTGCCACCATCAACACTCCTGCAAACGGCACCACCGGCACCCAGCAGGGCGAAGCGGTATTTGAAGGCGGTGTAGGAACCATCTACGGGGGCGCTGCCGCACCCAATGATGATGACAGCTCAGGAGTGCTGCGCTATGTCAGAATCGAGTTTTGCGGAATTCCTTTTCAGCCTAACAGCGAAATCAACGGCTTGACGATGGGTGGCGTGGGAAGGAAAACGGTGATTGACCATGTGCAGGTTTCTTATGGCGGTGATGATGCCTTCGAATGGTTTGGCGGCACGGTGAATGCAAAGCACCTTGTTGCCTACAGAAACTGGGACGATGATTTCGACACGGACTTCGGCTTCACCGGAAATGTGCAGTTCGGATTATCGGTGAGAGACACTGCCATTGCCGACCAGTCAGGCTCCAACGGCTTTGAGTCGGATAATGATGGCACAGGAACAACCAATACACCCATCACGGCTCCGAATTTTTCAAACTTCACCATTGTAGGTCCCCGCTCCTTCACATCGAATTTGAGCAACATCCACACTAACTATCGCAGAGCACTTCATCTCAGGAGAAATACAAGCACCAGCGTGTACAACTCTGTTTTTGTCGGGTATGGCGTAGGGCTGCTGATTGAAAGCTCCTCCACGCAATCCAATGCAACCAATGACGCTCTTCAATTTAGAAATTCAGTGCTGACGCACATGGGCGATACGCTGGCTGCGACCACTGCTGCCAATCCGAACAATTCCAACGGAGCTTTTGACATTACTAATTGGTTCAACACCTCGGGCTGGAGTAATACGACTTACAACAGCGTTAGTGAACTGATGTTCAAAAACGTTTCCATCGGCAGCCCTGACTTCACATTGAACAGCAATTCCCCGCTGCTTGCAGGCGCATCATTCACCAATTCAAGATTGCAGAACTCCTTCTTCACACCAACGGCATACAGAGGCGCTTTCGGCACCAGCAACTGGACGAGCTGCTGGGCTGAGTGGGACCCGCAAAGCCAGGCTTATAACGGAGCAATTGATTACTCCGTGACCGCTTCGATTGCCGCTGTTGGAAACACTACTATTTGTCAAGGGGAATCGGTAACGCTTAACACGAATACCAACGCAGCAGGTGCATCTTATTTGTGGAGTAATGGCGCAACCACCGCGAGCATTTCAGCAACTACTGCGGGCGCTTATTCCGTAACCGTGATGAGCGCAAGAGGCTGCTCGGAAGTTTCCAGCACGATTAATGTTGTGGTAAATCCGAATCCAACCGCTCCGACCATCACTGCAAACGGCAACACCTCTTTTTGCACAGGCGGCTCTGTTCAATTGACTTCGAGCTATTCCAGCGGCAACGAATGGTCGAATGGCGCAACCACGCAAAACATTACGGTGAGTGCATCAGGCAACTTTACCGTGACTCACACTGATGGCAACGGCTGCCAGGCTGTTTCCAATCCATTGACAACTTCAGTGAGCAGCGCACCGCAGCCGACTGTTTTGGCGCAGGGTGGTTTGGAATTCTGCGAGGGAGGTTCAGTGGTTCTCACTGCATCCAATTCTGATTCTTATTTGTGGAGCAATGGCGCTACCACTTCTACCATCACTGTTACTGAAGACGGCAATTACACCGTGTCAGTCACCAATGCGGATGCCTGTGACGAAACCGGAACATCGGATGTTGTTGCAGTTACCGTTCACCCTAATCCTGTTGCTGATGCCGCGCTCACTGAAAACGGGCTTTCCGTGGTATTCGACAACAACTCAACAGGCGCTACCGAATATTTTTGGGATTTCGGTGACGGCAGCTATTCTATTGTCGAAAATCCGACACATGAATATAGCCAGGCAGGAAATTACATTGTGACGCTGACTGCTGAAAACGCCAACAACTGCGAAGATGCCAGGACATTGGCGATAGACGTGTCTGTGGGAATCGGGGAAGCAAAAGCTTTCAACAAAATCGCGCTTTACCCGAACCCGACAGCAGGTATCGCGACATTGGCAGTAAGCCTGAACGAAGAAAATAATGTGCAGGTAATAGTTTCAGACATTGCCGGAAAGAGCATCATCGAAACCCGCAATGAAAAGCTTGCCGCAGGTAATCACAGCGTGATGCTTGACCTTCGCAGCCTGGACAGCGGCTTGTATTTTGTAATGATAAAAACGGACAAAGCCTTTGCCACTGCGCGATTGGCAGTAAGCAGGTAAACGCGCACCGTAAGGTGTTTTTTGATGTGGGGGCTTCGAAAGGAGCCCCTTCGTCATTTTGGGGCAATGGCTTTAGGATTTTCTTTTTCCCTCACGCGCTAAATAAACCTTCTGAATTTCTTCATCTTGTCAACGTTCACCCAATCAACGCCTGCACCCAGCAGTTCCTTCCAGACTAATAAGTTCAATGTTCTTTTTCATTGGTTTAAAATTTAGTTTAGTGAAAGACTAAAGTTGTTTTTGCAACCCGATTATTAAGAGAGGTGAAAATCATGTATGCTATTTTTCCACACCAAATTTTCCATAGGTGACTTGCCCGGAAAAATTTTGTTTTATAACATAAATATAATTACCCGCTTCGAGATTAATTTGGATGGTAGTTTTGCCTTCGCTTATCGTTTGTTCTGACAACATTTTCCCGTTAATATCATAAACCATAAAAGAGCGGGCTTCATTATCCGAAATTTCAATAATCATTACATCGCTAACTGGATTGGGATGAATACGAATGCCTGAAAGGGATGGAGATGATAAAATTCCCACAGTTCCTTGCTCAACCGAATCACAGGCAGCAGCAGTGCAGCCATTGTCGTCTGTAGATGTAACGCAATATTGACCGGGAGAAAGATTTGACAAATTTTGTCCTATGGTACTGTTGCTCCATTGATAAGAATAAGGTATCGCTCCTCCGCTGGCGGTTGCCATTGCGCTTCCATCATTGGCTCCTGCGGATGACTCATCGGTTATAGCCATGGTAACATTGAAACCTGCGCAAGAAGGTTCAAAAATATCTATACATTGCGTATCGCGGCAAAGTACATTGTCGGTAACTGTCACACAATAATTTCCCGCATCAAGCCCTGTTACCGCTTGCGTAGTACCTCCCGCATTCCATAAATAAACATAAGGAGTTGTACCTCCTGTTGCATTGGCTGCTACCATTCCGTCAGCGCCCCCTACCGTAGTTACATCATTCTTTGACAAAGTCACTCCAAAAGCTGAACAATCCGGCTCATTCACATCCACACATCCGAATACCTGGCAGACTTGAAAATCTGTCACGGTTACGCAATAATTCGCGGCAGAAAGATTTGAAATTGTCGGGGTAGTGCTTGAACCTGAGTCATTCCATAAATAGCTATAGGGCGTTGATCCTCCCGATGGCGTTGCTGTTGCCGTGCCATCGCTGCCGCCAACCATTGTAACATCGGTACCCGTTACATTCACACTCAAACTGCTGCAACCGGGATCGGACACAGTGCCACATGCGTTGCTCGTGCATCCCAAGTTGTCAGTCACAGTGACGCAATAAATTCCTTTAACAAGATTGCTGATGGAACTTGTGGTGGCGACATTATTCCATAAGTAAGAATACGAGCCGTTGCCTCCGGTCACATTCGCAGCAGCAGATCCATCGTTGCCTCCGGTGGTGGTTGCATCTGTGGTAGAAATCGAAACACTGAAGCCCGAGCAATCCGGTTCAGACACTATTCCACATGTCGCAGCAGTGGCGGTGCATCCATTGGCATCACTTACAGTGACGCAATAAGTTCCAGCGCCAAGATTGATTATTGTTGCCGTTGTCTGCGGGTTGGGCGTCCAATAGTAGTTATAAGGCGGAGTTCCACCGGAAGGCGCGGCAGTGGCTGTGCCATCAGCATTTCCAACATAGGTAACGTCAGTAGCTGTGACAGTGACTCCCAATGAACTGCAATCAATGAATTCAAGGTCGTCAACAATCAGGATGCTGCCGATTTGAATATTGTTGGTATTGGTTGAAACCAGCAAAATTCTTCCCGAATCGGGAGCGCTCGCGCTGGTGTATGTAATCGGAACTAAGAATCGCGTGAAAGAACTGACAGTGGCGGTGGGGCTGAGAACTCCTTCGCCCACCTCTTCACGCACTCCAGCGTTCCTTCTCCATAGGTTAATTCTAATTTCGCCACTGTCGCCTGCCATCGGGGAAAATTTGTACCATCCTTTAAGATGAGTCGGTCTTTGAGTATAGGTAAATCCTCCTTCCAATGCCTGTGTGCCGGTGTTAATTGTTCCCGTCACGGTGATGCCCGGTGCATCCCCCAGACCGAAAACGCTTTTTGAAGTAAGCTTCATGGAATAGCTTCCGCTGTGCACATCGGCACCCGCGCCTCTTTCGCAGGTGAGAACTCCTATTCCTCCCAACCAGGTAGAACCGTTAAGATTGCCCCAATTGTCCGGATTCTGGTAAGCAGGAAATCCCGTAGGCGTCCAATTCTCAAATCCAGGATTCGGAATCTGTGAGAACGCAGGGAAAAAAGATGCGCATACAGTAATAGCGAGCAGAATGACCTGCTTGATGAAGTGTTTCATTTTAAAATTTTGAGGAATAAAAGGTAATTAATTTAAACACTATCATTTTTTCAGGCTTTGATTATCTGAAAAGACGAAAGTGTTTTTTGCAAGCACTTTAAAGATGGAGAATCATAAGACAACGATGTACAGGCAAGTGCAACTAAAAGAGGGTTCTTATTTACTTTTTAAAATGGCTTCGTTCACTCATAAGAAACATCTCTCTCTTATTTTTACGGATGCTTGAAAGGCGAATTGGAGAAAAAAGAAGTTGCAAAATTTACTTTTTGAATGAAAGAACTATCCGTATTTCCAACCGGCTCTGATGACCTTCGTTCTTAATACCCAAGTTCTTTGGATAAATTTGACTGAACTAAGATTTAGTAATCAAAGTGCCGGGAATCGTTATGAAAACATGCTTTCTTCCTCTTGCCATAGTTTTTCCTTTCATCCTGAATGCCCAAACCTACAACATCATTGACTTTGGCGCTGTAGGCAATGGCAGCACGGTGAACACTGCGGCAATACAAGCCGCTATTGACACCTGCGCCATCACGAGCGGAACGGTGCTGGTTCCATCGGCCACTTTCGTCACGGGAACGATTATTTTGAAAAGCAACGTAACGCTTGAAGTGGCGGGCACTTTACAGGGGAGCACAAACATCAATCACTACCCTGACATCATCCCCTCCCTCCGGTCAATGGCGGATGAGAATACGCAGAAAGCCATCATTTACGCGGAGAACGAGCACAACATAACTATAAAAGGAAGCGGCATTATCAATGGAAACGGCTTATCATTTTTTGGCGCAAATGACCGCCCCTACGGCATTAGAATAATTTCCTGCCAAAACGTGCTCTATGAAAACATTGAACTAACAAGTTCCGCCTTCTGGATGATGCACAATCTGGACATTGACACGCTCACAATTCGCAATGTCACCATCACCAACAATTCGAACTCAAACAATGACGGCATCGGTATTGATGCCTGCCGGAATGTGCTGATTGAAAATTGCAATGTCAGTTCCTTTGATGACCCGCTCGTCTTCAAAACCACCACACCTTTAAATACGGAAAACGTTATTGTGCAGAACTGCACGCTTTCCACAGTGGCGAGAGCCATCAAAATCGGCACGGAAACTACAGGCGGGTTCAGGAATATCGTGATAAAAGATTGTGTCGTGGAGCCTCACGCTCTCACTGCCGATTGCGGCATCAATCTCGCTATCGTAGATGGCGGTTTCATTGACAGCCTGACGCTTCAGAACATCACCATCTCAGGCGTGAATACAGCGCTCTCCATAAGGCTCGGCAACCAGGCGCGGAAATACACTCCCACAGCGCCAACGCCCGCGGTCGGTTGGGTAAAAAATATCCTGCTTCAAAATATCACCATCACTGCGGAAAGCAACCTCACAAGCTCGATTACAGCAATTCCCGGTTATTATCTGGAAGGAATCACGCTGCAAGATGTGACCATTAATTTCCCCGGAGGAGAGGCTGCCCTCTCAACCGGCTTTGTCGTTCCTGAAAATGAAACTTCCCGTCCCAACTGTGATGTATTGGGAGATTCGCTGCCCGCGCACGGTTTGTATATCCGCCACGTGAAAAACATCACCATGGAAAATGTTTGCTTTAATGCGGGCAATGCCGACCAGCGTCCTGCTTTGGTGATGGAGGATATTTTATCAAGTCCGCAATATATTGCAGTGCAAACGGGTGTGAACCGGTATTGCACACAGCAGTTGCCTTCCGGGGTTGCTGAATTGAATCAAACCGAATTCAAGATTGTCGCAATTCCTGAAAATGGCATCTTGCGTTTGCAGGCGAATACGAAAAATATTGCCGGGGAAATAACGATGGAAGTTTTCGATGTTACAGGGAAACGATTGCTCACTATGGATATTCAATCCCAAGTCATCGTTGAAATACCGTTCAATGGAAAGCCGGGAATTTATTTTTGTTTCATCAAAACACAATCCGGAGAGGTATTAACACGCAAGTTTGTATGGCAGTGAAAATTTGACGTTATTAAATCCCCGATAAATTATTTCAAAAACCCTTTACCCATGAGCTACTTATCCAAATCCCAAAATGAAATTTTAAACAAAGCTAAAATGAAAATCAGGGCATTGAATCATCCCCTGAGGCAGAAAATGCTTGCGCTTATTAAAAGCAAGCGCAACCGGATGAACGTTACGGATATTTATAAAAGCCTTCGTATCGAACAATCCGTGGCATCTCAGCATCTCGCCATCCTTCGAAGGCAGGGTATCGCAACCACCGAAAGGGATGGGAAAACAATCTGGTATAGCGTTGATGATTCAGCTATCAGGCATCTTCTCCGTTCTTGCAAGCTATTGGTTGCATGAAATTGCCACGCTATGGAAATAACAACCATACATTCCTTCCTCGACTATTATGAAAAAGTGAGGCAGCGAACTTTGAAAGTCGTGCTGCTTATTCCGCCCGGCAAGATTGAGTGGACTTACAAAGAAGGCAAGTTCACACTTGGCGATTTGGTGAGACACGTGGCAGCCATCGAGCGATACATGTATGCGGAGAATGCGCAGTTCAAGCCCAGCCGCTATCCCGGACATGGGCGCGAATTGGCTGACGGTTATGATGCAACGGTTACATTCTTCAACCGGATGCACGAAGAGTCCATTCAGATTTTCAGCAGGCTCACTTCGGATGACCTTCAACGCAAATGCGTCACACCGTCAGGCGCTGAGATCACGCTCTGGAAATGGCTCAGAGCAATGGTAGAGCATGAGATTCATCATCGCGCACAAATTTACATTTACTTGTCTGTGCTTGAGATTACTCTACCGCCACTCTATGGTTTGACGTCAGAAGAAGTGAAAATGGTGAGCAATCATTAAGTGCTGCTTGAAGTTCACGATAAATCAGAAGTTCCTTTGCGATTTCTACTCAAAGTGTTTTATTCATGATGAATTCTTTATACCAATTGAGCCTTAATTTTAATGAGTAACGCAGCCGCTCACGAGCAGACAATAAACTTTTAAGTGGAACAAAATGAATAAAATGGTCATCACAATTATGGCATTACTTTCACTTTTGACTGCTTGCCATAAAGACGACCCTAAAACCTGGACAAACACGGTTTCATCTGACAGAATGCTTCTGGTAATGTCTGCACCATCCATTTACGACACTTATTATACAAGTGCATTTCAGGCAATTGTTGACTTTCAAATCGCCTACGCAAAAGCGATAACAGGCAACGACAATGTAGTGGTGATAGTGGATGCTGGCACGAAAGAATATTACGAAGGGAAACTGCCTGAAGACATATTGATAACAGCCGATGTATATGATATTTGGATGAGAGATTTTGCAACGGTAAATCCCAAAAACCCGGTTCGGTTCAAATACACGTGGGCTTCCATGACACAAGCCGAAAGCCAGCAAGTTCAAAACAGTTTTAAGGCATTCGCTTCCGATAATAGCATAACATTCAACACATCAAACTATTTATTAGACGGTGGAAACGTAGTAGATAATTACAACGGAAAAGTGATTACGACTACACGATTTATGACTGACAATAGCCTGACAAAGGAACAAGCGAAATCGCAACTGCAAACACTTTTAAATGCAACACAAGTCGCCATTATTGAGCCGGACGAACCTGTTTTAGCACATGCTGACGGAATGGTGATGTGGCTGGATGAGAACACTTTACTTGTAAACGACTATTCAAGCGACACCGCGTTCAGAGCTTCTGTAATGACGGAATTACAAGCATCCTTTCCGGGAACGGCAATTATTGAAGTTCCGGTGGTGTTTACAAGCAATGGCTGGCCCGGTTTTGAATCCGCGTGCGGAGTAAACTTAAATGCGGTGATGACCTATAAAAATATTTATGTGCCGACTTTTAATATGGCTCACGACCAAAATGCCGTAAACCTGATTGAGCAGAATACCACTAAAAACGTAATCGCAATTAATGCAGAGGGAGTTTGTCCGATGGGCGGAAGCGCAAGATGTTTGACCTGGCAAATCGAAGGTGAAAACGCCAGAAAACTAATTGAAAATGCAAGGGCGAAATAATAAAACTCCGCTAACGGTGGGTGATGGCATTTGAAGTTTCTTTACGATTTCTACTCAAAGTGTTTTACTCCTGATGAATTCCTTATACCAGCTAATCCATTCCCTTAACAGAGCTGAGAAGAAATTTTTCAAGCTGTATTCATCGAAGTATGACCTTTCCCGCCAAAAACAGGAGATGATTCTTTTCGAGACAATCGCAAAGACCAAAGAGCCCACCGATGAAAAAGTAAAGAAAAAGATAAAGAACAAGCAGGTGCTGAAGCTGTTCAGCCTCTACAAGCATCTGCTTTACAAAAATCTGCTCCGGCATCTTGCAGAACACCATCCTGTAAAATCTGCCGATGAAGAAATTATTGAATTGCTCAGGAGAGCAAAAGCGCTTTTCCAAAAAGCAATGTATGGCGAAAGCATCAGGTTCCTGGATAAGGCGATTGCGCTTGCGCAGGAAAATGAATTATTCGCTTTATACCTGCATCTGTGCGAGGTGAGGAACAAAATCGAAGGCAATGGCGCTGAGGCGGAACATTACTTTAGGGATAATATTGAAGGCATAAAAGATGAGATGGATGTAATTGAGCAACAAAAAAACATCATTGCCCACCGGGAGCTGAACAATAAAATCAACCACCAGATAATGGTGTGGGGAGTTGCCGAAGACAGCCGCATTAAAAAGGAATTTTCCGAGGATGTTTCGAAAAGCTTTAAACGCTTAAAAGATGCGGCTCTCTCCAAGCGGGCAGAACTTTCATATTGGACGAGCATGCTTTCCGCTGCTTATGTTAACCAGGACTATAAAACCGCCCGGTATTACCTGCTGAAGGTTATCAGCGAGTTTGAGAGGACTCCCGGCAACCATCCCGAAAGGACTGAACGATTATTCAGGGTTTATTACCTCCTTTTGTGGTCGTATTTTTT
>Ga0247727_10012712_pt1 | contig 14383 bp, 11 predicted proteins | sample WisWelCaveWW1625_FD_202498 | JGI IMG/M metagenome (GOLD analysis project Ga0247727, IMG submission 202498) | Biofilm microbial communities from Wishing Well Cave, Virginia, United States - WW16-25 | ecosystem: Environmental > Aquatic > Deep subsurface > Groundwater > Cave microbial mat | place... | reverse complement strand
CTGGGCTGTTAGACTCTGAAGTCCTGAAATAGACCCAGCTGCGAAAAGTCCAGCGATAGCAGTCCGAATCAGCTTGCATTTTTGTGAGTTCATAAAGATTCCCTCGTACAAAGCAAAATGGGGTGGGAAAATTTGCCCACCCCATCACTAAGTTATGGTAGGATTGTTATTTTGTTGAAGCCACCCACTTACCTTTGAATTTCGTATCACAGTCTGCCTTTGTGACCCCTTCAACTTTCTCGTCCTTCTTGGCTTTACCTGCGCATTCGTGGAGTCCAGCAGCCTTGCAGGAATTCTTACCATTGCAGCCAGCAGTGCATGTACCTTTTTCATCAGTGGCTGCTGTTTGGGCATTGGCAACAGCTCCCACCGCGCTTGCTGCAAATAGTCCAGCAATGGCTGCATTTAACAATACTTTACTTGCTTTCATTCTTTATCTCCTTTGGATTGTTTTTGGTTTTTTAACAACGATAAAATTACCTATTTTTTTAATTGGCTTTCAATTTCTAAACTAATTTCCACTTCTTCGCCAACTAAAACTCCTCCGGCTTCTAACGCCTTGTTCCACGTTAACCCATAGTCTTTTCGATTTACAGTGGTTGATGCAGAAAAAGCTGCTTTTTTATTTCCCCAGGGATCTGTCCCTTCCCCAAGAATCTCTAACTCCAAGACCACAGGTTTAGTTACTCCATGAATCATTAGATCTCCGTGAAGTTTTACTTTGTTGTTTTTTATATCGGTTACTTTTTTGCTGTCAAATTTGATGGTTTTGAATTCGGGCTTTTGTGGATTAACCACATCAAAGAAATCCTTGGAACGTAGATGTTCATCACGTTTGGAATTGTTCGTATTGATGGTCGCCGAATCAATCGTGGCACTAACCTTCCAAGATTCTGGCTTTTTGGAATCATATTCAATGGTCCCGTTAAACTTATCAAACCTTCCTTGAACTTTTCCAATAAGATGCCTGATCTTAAATGTGACATTTGAGTGATCTGGATCGATTTCATAGGTTGAAGCAAAACCTTGAACTACCCAAAGAACAAGAATTAACCCTATTTTTAGACCTGATTTCATAAGCGAGTCCTCCTTGAACAAAAACGTTGTTTTTAGTCTAATTTTAAGGACAAGCAAAGGAATCTAAATTTCACTATAATAAGAGAATTGAATAAACGTTCAACTGCGTCATCCCCTTCTTTTAGGTCTGTTACAGAGGTTATTTGCGACCCTTTCGTTCGGGTGTACAGCCAAGGTGAATTTGTAAAAAGCTTTAGAGTGGAAATGGGTACGTCTTTTGTAGGGCGGGATCCAAAAGCTAACATTCATTTAGAAAGCCGTTTTGTCTCCCGACGCCACTTTCAATTTGAGTATCAAGGAGAAAATCGTCTTTATCTTCAGGATCTTGGTAGTCAGAACGGAACTCACGTCAATGGCGAACGAGTCACTCGTTGTCCTCTATCTCATGGAGACAAGATCAAGCTTGGCGATATTGAACTTTTGGTCGTTCACCATTCTTATGCAAAGCCAAAAGTCATTCCATTTCCAAATATTAAGACAGATCCGAACATTGATATTGCGGAAATTGAGTCCAGAGCCGCTACCCATTCAGAAATCGCTGTCACTCATGAACCTAGGGTTAAAAAGGCGTCACTACCTTTTGCATCAAGGGTTGTTGCTAAAACAAAACCACCTCTTCAAAGGTTTCAGAGTCCTTTATTGATGGGGGGAATGATGACCATCCTTGGAGGATTGTTGGCTTGGGGGGCTTTTCAATGGACTCATAGAAGACCTCTGAAGTTTAGCCAGGAGGTATCTATGGGGAGTCCAGGGGGGAGTCCAAGGAGAAGTCCAAAAGAAGAACTGGCTATCCCTCCTGAAATAGAACGCCCTTCAGTTCCAGAGACCCAAGTACAGGATCAAACTGCAGCCCTACAGACCGCGGAACCAAGCATGCGACAAGCTCCTTTGGCTCCACAAAAAAGCAGTGATGAGTCAACCAACCCTCCAAAATCAAAAGAAAAGGATCTGATTGCGGGCTTTGATCGGTCCCTTGGAGGGGTAGTGGATGGAGATTTGAAAGTAGCAGATAGGTTAAAAACTTCTCAAGAAGAACCAAACACCCCGGGGAGCAAGGCTTCTAAAAGTGTAAAGGGAGAAAGTCGAGAAGAGATGATGATCGAGATCGAGATGCCAAGGGAGGCACCCATTTTACAAATGAAGCCAAAAGGGGAGAGGAATAAAGACTTCAAACAGCCCAAATATGATCCTCAAAGCTATCAAGCCATGTTGAGAAGCAAGATCACAGGGGTTGAAGCTTGTTATGTTAAACATGTAAGAGAGATTCAAGACGCTTCAAAGCTGTCGATTTGGTTTAGCATTGCGGCAAATGGAAAAGTAAAAAAGGGGGGGGTTCGCTCTTCGTCATTTAAGAATAAGTCCTTTGAAACCTGTGTGATAGAACAAGTATTTCGATGGAACTTTGAAAAACCTCCTTGGGATAACTTTACAGTGAACTATACGTTCCGATTTGGGGAAAAAACTAGAGTCAAGTTTGGCGAGTTAAAACAACAGAAATCCGATGAAAAAAGCTAAAAGGACGTAGGGAAAAGAAGAAGCGCAAGCTTGATAATCTGGGAAGTCAAAAGAGTGTTCATGCATGACTTTTGGGATAGCAAGAAGCGTTCCCCGCCTCTTTTTAAACTCAACCTGTTGAAATGATTAAATTCAAGGGTTAAATCTGGAGTTGTACACAACTTTTTTTCGTAAACTTTTTTACCAGGGCTGCTGATTTTTGGCCTGAGGATACCCAAGATGCAACAGCCAGACACAAAATTTCAAACGCTGCCCTAAAACGTATATTTAAGTCCAGCCGACACCGTAACCGCATCAATAGGTAATTTAATATAGGAATAGCTAGTCTTAATATAGAGAGAGTAGTGCCTTAAATAGGTGTAATATTCTAGCCCTCCCGCAAAAAGGATATTGAATTTTTTGTTCTCGCCTGGCACAAATTCAGGTCTGCTGTAGTGGATTCCGGGGCCTACTTCAAAAAAAGGATAAAATCGGCCCAAAGGGTACTGCCCCTTTAGAGCCAAATTGAAAAGAAAGGTATTTACTCCTCCACTTAGGTTCGGGTCATTGGGGGAAGCTTCATTGATGCCCAGAATGTAAACTCCTTCGACGCTAAGGTAGTCAAATAAGTCGTACCCTGTTGTAAAAGCGAGTTGGAATCCAGGATTGCTTACAGATCCCTTTTGCCCAGTGAGGTAAAAGAATCCAAAGTCTGCGCCGATCGACAAACCTCTTTCAATTTGATCAGGTAATCTCTTAAACTCTCCGAAAAGGTTGTCTGAATAAGCTTTTTGGGAAAAGACTAAAGAGAAAGCTACAAAATGAAGGAGAATTGCCTTCTTCATTTTCATCCAGCCACCCTGAACAAGAAAGGATAAGTAACTTCTACAATGCCGCCCCCTGGTTTTGGGAAAGGCATTCGTCGAATAACGCCTGAAAGACATCCTTCTACGTCGGCATTGTTCATCGTGGTTTGCTTGATTTTGACGCTTGTAACTTTGCCTTCCAACCCAATGACAAAGGTAGTCACAATCTTTCCTTTGAGATCTGGACGGACATTGAGTTGGCGTTCGTAGCAGTACTTAATTTGTCCCAAGTGATCATTGATGATCTTTGCAATAACTGACTTAGCAATATTTCCAATAAGATAGACTTCTTCTTCATCCAATCTCACATCCGAAACCAATGTGTCGCTCTTGCCTGTTCCCCAATTTGAAAGGCCTGGCCCCTTTTTACCTCCTCCCAATCCTTTGGTTCCTAAGCCTTCCCCTATAGAGGATTGTAAGCCTCCACCTCCTGTTCCTGAGCCTTGTAATCCTTTTCTTTCACGAATTTCTCTTTCTCCTGGAAGGCCGTACCTTGAAGCACGGTTTCGGTTAAGGGCGTTATCATATGATCCTGGAATCGCTGATTCTCCTAGAAGGTCGCGAAGAGAGCTTTCTTTTCCTTTGCTAAAGAAGTCCAATACCCCTGTTTTTTGGAGATCTTTCCCAGCCATTTTTTTCCCTACGCCGGGAACTCCTTTGCCTCTTCTCCCTTCTTCTCCTGGGGCCTTTGCTCCTTCTCCTTCTTGACCCATGGGGCTACTACCCATGATCTTTTTCGGTAAGGTAGCTAAGAATTTTTGAGGCTCCAAAGGCTTAAACTCCTGTGGTTGTACAATGATTTTTTGAAAGCTGGGCCCCAATTCTTCCAACGTAACTTCAGTAGGTTCTGAAGGCATGAGTTTCAAAATGAGCAGGAAAAACAAATGCATGCTCAAAGACACAAGTAGCCATCTTAGAAAGTAAGGATCAGAGAGGTTTTTAAAAATGGCGACAGGAGGTACTTTCTCAGGATCAGGAATTTCCTCAAAATAAATCAGAAGATTGCCATGTTCCAAGCAGCCTTTTGAACCTTTTGGGAGTTGGATCGTTTTTAACTTTCCAGATTCTGTGGCGGGAGTTTGAGAAACGGAGTTAAGTTTCTCATTGATTTGCAAAACGCCTCCAAAATATTTGTTGACGGAAAGCGTAATAGAGCCATTTAGGGCATATTTGATCAAAGGATGTCGCTTCGGTAAGTCCTGTGTTGGAATTCTAAAAGTATTTCGTTTCCCTGGTCCCACAGTAATTTTGGCTCCTGGTAGGAAGAAACGGTCGTCCAGCATTCTTCCAAAAGCTTGAATAACAATTCGCAAGACTTTTTTCTGAGTATCTTGGGATAGATGAGAAGAAGATTTTCTTTCTCGGAAGCTAACAACCAACCTCCTTGAATCCAGAAAGATCTCGGAACCAGGATTTGAGGGAATCTGAAGGCGAGCATTTGACATAACGATTCCTTTAGAATTCATCCACCGAACGTATGATGTTCGGTAAGAAACTTTCATCTAGATCCAAAAGTCGTCTAAACCTAAATTCAGGCGGCTCAACAATAGATGGCGTGTCAGGTCTTTTAAGCTTTCCTAAGATGTCGACCTCTTCAAAATCATACACGGTTTTTCCCGCTTTGACTTTACGTTCGTCTTTAGGAGATTCTCGGGTAGTGTCGGGTAAATTCCTAACCTGCTGGGCTAAACAAACCCCACCTAACAAAAAGGTTGCAAAGACTAAGCTTATCAAAAATGTTTTCATGGTCTAGCTCCCTGATTTTGGGTTGATGGAATAGGGGTAGTAGTTTTAGGTGTCATGATCACTTTGCTAGGTCTTTTTGGCATGATTTGTATCTGCTTAATATAATTATATACCTCATGAGTGTGTGGAAGGTTTTTATTTACAGCTACAAATCTTTGGAAATATTTCAAAGCACTTTCTCCGTCTTGCAGGTAATTTTGATAAAGCAACCCTAGGTTAAATAAGGCTAAACTATGGTTGGGATCAATTTCAAGGATCGTAGAAAAAGACTGTCTGGCACGAGCTATTTCATTGATCGTTAGAAAAGCTACCCCAATATTGAGGTTAGCAGCAATATTTAAGGGGTCCACACTTAACACCTCTTGATAAACTTGAATAGCAGGCAGATGATTAGCAAAGTTAAGATAAAGGTTGGCAAGATTTAGTCTTGGGGCCACAAGGGAACGGCTCAGTTCTGAAGCCTTTTTGAATTCAGCAATTGCATTATTAGCCAAATCCATCGCTAAGTAAGTCAATCCCAAATTGTTATACGTTTGTGGCGTTTTGGGATTAATTCTTTTTCCTTTTTGAAAAGTAAGTTCAGCCAATTCATATCTTTTGGTTTCATAATAAATGAGGCCCAAGTTATTGATAGCGTAAATGTTGGATTTGTCTTCATTAAGCATTTCTCGGATCAGGCTTAAAGCACTGGCGAAATCCCCTTTTTTTCGATACGCAATCGCCAAACTATTCTTAAAACTCACATTGGTGGGCTCTCTTGCAAGAAGACTTTGAAAAACCTGTACAGCTCTTTCGTTTTTCCCTGAATCGATATGCACCAGACCAAGCTCCAACATCGGTTCAATCTTTTGGGGCTTTACAAGAGAAGCATTCTCAAATGCTCTTTGAGCCTTTTCGTATTGAGCAAGTTTTCGGTATGCATGGCCTAAGTCCATGTAAGCCGCATAGTCTCGGGGGTTGGCCTCGATGGCCAGAAGGTTTGTTTCCACAAGTCTGCGAAACTCACGGGGTGTTCGAGATTCTATTTTGGCCGGATCAATAAATTCGGCCGGCTTAGGGGTATCTCCTGATTTATTTACGAAGGAATTTTGGGAAGAGGAGGAGATAGGTGGGGTTTTGGTAGCACAAGAAGTTGTGATAACAAGCGCAAACAGTGTGAAAGATCTTTTGATATATGAAGATCCAATCATAGATTGGCTGGTGCTACAGGTTCACTTGGTTGTGGGCGAAGATCCAAATATCCGCGGCGCGGCGGATAAAGGTCAGGTTTATATTGGGTTAAACGCTCATAGGCTTTTTCAGTCCATTGATTATAAATTTGTAATTCAAAAGCTTTTTTCACAGCTTTTTCATAAGCCTCCACTGCTTTTTCTTCAATAGGTGCAGCCCTATTTTGAAGTTCTTGTTGATAAATCTGTATCTCTTCTGAATTTAATTCCCGAGGGATTGGGGCATTAAACAGGGCTTGACTGAACTCTTGATAGACTAAACCGACCTGATAGAGGGAAGCCACACCCATTTCAGCATCGCCTAGATTAATAATTTCGAGATACAGATTTTTGAGTTGTTTCAAAAGATTAGCCTTTTGTTCGATTGCCGCTGTAAGCACCCTTTGAGGCATACGCAGTCTAATGGATTTGAATTCTTCAAACTTAGGGTTGACCATCTCAAATTTCGATTTTGCCAAATATGAACTTGCGATACTGGGATCATTTAACCTTCGCGCATACAAAATTGCACTTTGATAGGCTCTTTTAACCGTGTTTTGATCTCCCATTTTCTCTGCCGCCTGACCATATCTATAGAATGCTTCAATTACTTTGGTTGGTTTTTGATTGTAGCGGTTAGGAAAGGCCCTAAATACTGCACTAGCTTCTCTCCAATTTTTTTGTTTTTCGTGGATCAACCCAAGTGCAAAGAAGATATCAGGAGCATCTTTAGCTTGTGGATATCTGCGCAAATAGGTTTCATAGTTTTTGAGTGCCTTTGAATATTCTTTCAGGTTTTCCCTATATAACCCTGCATTAAATAATGCGTCAGCAGCCTGCTGGGATTTTAGATCTTTCTCAGCCAAAAGTTCGTAATAGTTCGCCGCATGTGCATAATCCAACTTATCGTCAAAATAGCTAGCAAGAGCGAGCATCATTTTCGGGACCATGTCAGAATTTGGGTATCTTTGTAAAAAGCGGTTTGCTGCCACCATCGCCTTATCAGATCGATCTCCATTGATGTAATCAATCGCGGCATTGAATAGGGCTTTGTCAGCAAATTTTGAGTCTGGGTATTTCTCGGTAAGTTGCTCATAAATCTGAGCGGCTTTTATAAACTCCTTTTTCTCCTCCATCGCCTTAGCACGTTGGAAAATAGAGCCTTGAATGAGTTCCATTAAGAGTTTTCGATTTTCTGGAGTCGCAAAACTTTTTACAGTGAGAAATTGCTCTGCCCACTTTTCAAGATTCATCCATTCCTTTCGAATATTGAAAATATCTAAAATCAAATGTCTTGACGTGTGAGCAGGCGAACTGTCCGGGTATTTTCTCACAATTCCAAAGAACGCCTCACGCGCTTTGTCTAATTGATGATAGTTGTAATAGAGTTGCGCTCGTTGAAATAAGATATCTGGAACTTTTGGATCTACGGGGAAAGACGAAGCGTAGGTTTCATTTGCTTCAATCAATCTCTGAGCATAAATAGAAAGTGGAAGAATGTTAAAATGGTCCTTGGTTCGAATTCCTTTCGCCTCTAGAATTTGGTAATATTTTTCTTCCAACCTGCTTAAAGCATCAATTTCACCTACCAATGCTTCTTTTCGATGAGAGCCTTTTTTATCTGCCCTAACAACCTTGTCGAATTCAGTGGCGGCTTGCGCATAGAATTTGTTTTTAAAAAGGAGCTCTGCATACAGAAAACGCATGTTATAGCTGTTTTTGTGGTCCCCAAAGCGATCTAGATATTTTTGATAAGCAGAGAGAGCAAGCCTAGTGAAATCAGGTACTTTCGTAGGGTCAGTTTTAGCAGCTTGTTGTAAGAGCTCATGATATTTTTTAGGAATAAATCTCGCATAAATTTCTGTTTTTTCAATGGCGTATTCGCGTGCCTCTACAGACTGACTTTGTTTAAACCATGGAGAGTCTTTATCGTAAGCAGAAATGAAAGTCTCCATCTCGACCATAGCTCTGGCTAAATCTTGGCTTCTTTCAAAACATTCTACCAGTCGGGAGTGATGCTTGGGGCAGCTTTCTCCCAATGGATCAAGGGCAATTATTTTTTTGATTGTTTCAATGGCTTTTTCATATCTCGCTTGCTCAAAATAAATGTTGGAAAGTCGTTCCAAAGCTTTAATCGCATATTCCGGTTCACCAATCGAAATGAAATAAGCCTGAGCTTCATCAGTCAGTCCCAAGTCAGAGTAAAAGACCACCAAATCACGAAGTGCTTCGTCTCGCAGTTCGAGTTCGATTTTTACACCTTTAGAAGACTCAGCGACCTTTTGCATGATCGCTAAGGCGGGCCGAATCTTTCCTTGGTTATAGGTACACCATGCGATTTTATAAAGGGCAAATTTTTGAAGTTTGCTGGGTTCTTTTAGTATGGTATTGAAAGCGGCGATGGCATCATCAAATCTACGGGCAAGAAAATAGTTGTCACCAATCTCCATATATCCATCCAAGCGAAATTTACTTTTAGGAAAGTCTTTAACCAAACGAAGAAAATAGTCTACCGCACCTTTTTCTCCGACTTCAGTGGCGTGGTATCCAGCCAGAAACAAGACCTCATCCAATCGTTCATATTTGGGAGCAGTCGTAATGATATTTTTGTAAATCTTAAAAGGCGCCTGACCAGAAGATTTAGGCTCTTGTGGGGCCTGTTTCCGAATTCCCTTTTGATAAAAGTCAAACTCTTTCTCATAGGCTTCCATCGCTTGGAAATATTTGGTTCTGTCATCTAGCCAATGGAGTTCCGCTATTCGAAAAAGAATATCTGCACGCTTATTGGAATCAGAAGTTCTTTTAGCGATACGACTTAAGATAGAAATTTCTTCTGTGAGTTTTTGACTTAAAACCGAATCAACCTGATAGTCCGGTATGGCGAATGCTTCAAAAATATTTGTTCGTAGAGCACCTCGTTTTGACTTTAAGATTGGGGAAGGTTTTAGAGTAGTTTTCGAGGTTTTTTCCTCTTTTGTGTCATTTTGTGCGAGTGCAACACCTATAGTGAGGATGGACAAAAAGAAGATGGCTCTCTTAAGCTTAAGGAAGCATATTTTCATTTGGCCTTCTCTTGAGACTCCTTGCAGATACTTTTGAGTGTGTAAAAGTAACTTCCAATCTCATCCTGCCAGTACTCCCCATTATAGTTCCACCAAACTATTGTTTCTTTTAAACTTTCGGTGAATTCAGGGCGGATTAGATCAGCATCTGTAAGAACGGGAGGTGCTAAACGAAGGGATCTTGTCTGAAGAATTTTCCTCTCAGCACTGATCACTTCGTAGCGCAGAAAATCTTTGAGGTCTGAAAATTCAGCTATCAACTCCCGCGTTAATTTGAGTTTTTGACCTGCAAGCCAACTACCTTTAATCGTCAAATCGCTCGATTTTTGTTGTAATAGTCTTGCCAATAAATCTGCTCTTGGTACCTGAAGTGAAGCCAAGATTTTTTGCTCGCTCAAAAGACGTTCAAGGTATCGATGAACAGCCAGAAAATCTCGATTGGCGGAAGCAAGATTGAAGAGTTGCCTAAAAGCATATTTTTCTGCTCCTTCAGGACTCCTAATTTTACTGCTTAATAAAGGATAATATTCTTGAGGAGAACGAGCTTGCTTTGCGAAGCGATCGATCTGATTTCCTAACTCCTTAAATTGTTTTTCGATGGATAAAAGGTTGCGAACTGCATCGTCATATAAACAAAGTTCGAGAAAGATGGCACCTGAAAGAAGATAAGATTTGAGAAAGTAGATCTGTTCAAAAAAAGGGCTTTGCATGGAATGGAGAACAGCTAGAGCTTCATTAAACTTATGAAGTTTGAAAAGTCCCCAGCTTGATTCATAGAGGGCTTGTGGAAAGAAGTCCCCGTCTGCTTTCACTTTTTTGTAATAAACTATGGAAAGCGGATAATTTTTTAGTTCATAAAATATTCTACCTAAGGCGAGATTGCCAAGCTGTCGAATTTTCTCATTTTCATAATATTCGACGGGAGATCTGGCATCTGAAATCGTCCGAAAGTAGGAAATGGCTTCTTGGAGATTCTTTTGTTTGGTAGCAATCGCTCCTAAGAGATATTGTGCAGCCAAATAAAGCCGATTCCTGTGAGGGATCGCATGTAAAAGTTTTACCGATTTCTCTAGGTTGCCTTTCTGGTAAAGATCCTTAGCAATGAAGTAGCGGAATTCTTCTCTTAGAGAAAGCGGAACTTTTTCAGGAGGTATTGTCGAAGCCACATAAAGAATAAGCTCGTCATCTTTTAACTTTTGAGCGATCCCAATGGCCCTTTTTAGAGATTCGTGAGTATGGTCACGAACGGGCTCTTTTTCTACAATATCGACAAAGTAGAGGAGACTACCATAGTCAGCACCTAATTCGTATAGGGTAGCCCCCAAGTAATATTTGGCGTAAGAGTACTCTGGATAATTCGAATAGCGTTCATCTCTTAAAATTTTGTCAAAGGAAGTAAAAGCTTCTTTGGGTTTATGGTCTTTAAGAAGGTCCTGACCGTGCTTTAGCTCTGTAACCAGTCCGAGATAGACAGGGTTTCCTTGCACCAACTCCTGCCTTTTACTTAAGTTTTTGGCAATTCGTTCTTCAAGGGATTTGTTAAAGTCAAACGTTTCAGCTCCCTGTCTGGAAGCACAACTCATCATCCCTAATGAAATGCAAAAGACTTTAAGAATAGAAAAATGACTTCTCATTTTTCTATTCATAAGGTTTGGTTGGCAAAAAAATCGAGACTCCCAAAGAAAGGATTCGATTGTTGGCGATATGATTAAAAGGGGCGTCCTCTCGAACAGTAATATTTCGGAAATCAGCTCGCACCGCAAACCAGTCATTCACAAAAACTTTGGTTCCAATCCCAATATTAAAACCGAAACGGTTGGATCTTTCGTTGTCAAAAAGCCCAGCCCCCGCCACAACAAACAGATCAAAATGATAAATCTTTTTTGAAAAGATACTAAACTTCCCATAGATCGGAGACCAAATGATATTTCCAAAATAAGCATTTTTGAGCGGATCTGGTGGAGGGTTTAAATCTAGTCCGCAATCGATATCTGGCTGACCATCTCCATCCAAATCAGAATTAGGAGAGGGGCATGGAATATTAGATAGATCAGCGACAATTGCTTTCTCTTGGTGGAAAGCATGGGAATAGCTTCCTTCAAATCCTAACGTTTCTCTAAAATGGAAGGTGTAACGGGCTTGCGCCAATTCGTAAAAGATAAACTGATTATCGGCAATGATTCCACCATCTGCAGAAAATTCATGTCGTAGACTCTTTCTGAAAACTCGTCTCTGAACAACATCAATCCCTTCCGTTCTATAATTTCCGATTCCTCCCTCTTTCTTAGGGGTCTCCTGCGATAAAGAAGGGGAAGGAAATAGAAGGGGCAAGGGACTAAAGAGAAAAATAGTAAGTTGTAGGAAGGTCCATTTCTTTTGTCTGTTTTTGTTCCTCATGAAATTGCTCACAGGGCTAATGGGTTTAAAGATTTCTGCCACCTTGACGCCGCAACAGCTGATGTTGGGAAAAATAGATATCGACAAGGTATTATTCTGATTACCTGCTAAAGATATCAAAAGAAAAGTTCCTTTACAATCAAATACTTCGCTTCCCGCTATTTCGGATCTTGAGAAATCACGGTAAAAAGCTAGTTCAAGAATGGAAAAACGGCAAACACATAGGACTCTTTTGAAACGAATGAAAAGTGTTCTTGCGAGTTCTCAAGCATTTCATGGAGTCTCGAGGGTTTTGGTAGGGGTTTCGGGCGGAATAGATTCAACCGTGCTTTTGCATCTACTGAGTTCATTACGTAAGGAAGGTGGGCCAGAGGTCGTTGCTGCACATGTCCATCATGGCTTAAGAGGAGAAGAGGCAGATAGAGACGCTGTTCTTGCGGAGAAAACGGCTTTGCAACACAAATGTTCTTTTCATGTTATCCATCTTCGACGACATGTTGCCGGGATTGGTACAGAGCATAAACTTCGTGAGTTGAGGCTTTCCGCTTTGGAAAAATTAACTACCCGTTTAAAAGCACAACGAGTTGTTTTGGGCCATCAGAAAGATGACCAAGCGGAGACCATTCTATTAAGGCTTTTGGGTGGCAGCGATTTGCGAGGTCTTGGAGGGATTCGAATTTATAGGCCACCACTTTGGGTGCATCCTCTGCTTCATATTTCAAGGGAAGAAATTTTTCATGAGGCGGAAAGGTGTGGACTCACTTATGGTGAGGATTCCACCAATCGAGTAACCCATATGAGACGAAATTTCTTACGTCAAAATGTCATCCCCATGCTCAAAGCGCAATTTAATCCAAAATTAACACAACATTTATGCGCTTTAGCTCAATCTATGGATCTATTTACAGGTTACTTAGACGAGGAGGCTTCTCATTTGTTGAGAAAAGCAGAAAGTGGGGATGGGAGTATCTACGTAGGTCCGCTTAAAGAGGCACCGGAAGCAGTTCGATATGCCGCTTTGCAGCTTGCCTATCGTTTGATTGCGGGAGAGGGAACATCATTACAAAGACGTCAGCTGAGAGTGGTGGATCACCTTGTGAATGTGGGGGGCGAGATGCGTACCTTTGCACTCCCACACAATGTCTTTGTCATTCGTCAGGACGATCGGCTTAAATTCACCAAAATCAATTGAAGTTTCAAAAATTTATATGCTAAGTTAAATAAGGGGACACACGACTTAACATAACGGGGACACGTACGAATTACGAATCAGAGGAAGTCACGACTGTAATTCGTACGTGTCCCCTGTTAAGTCGTGTGTCCCCCGAATTATGAAGGGCAAAAGCATCATTCTTTGGGTCATTTTTACCATTATGGCGGTAATGATTTTTCATGTGCTCAACCGGGTTGGGCGACCACTCCCAGTAGAAATCCCCTATAGCACTTTCAGAGAGCATGTACGCAAAGGAATGGTTGATTCTATTAAAATCCAGGGAGAAACCATCCAGGGAGAATACCTTTCTACCTTTTCTTCATCTGCTGGAAAAGAAATGGATGAATTCAAAGGGAAACCTTTTGTGACTAGGTGGATGGGAACGGGGGATGAACTCACAAAATTTCTTGAGGAAAACCGGGTCACTAAATTTGTTGCGCTGTCAGAGGAAAAATCGACCTTTTGGCTTCAGCTTTTGAGTACCTTGGGTGTACCACTTTTAATGATTTTCTTATTGATTCTTTTATTTCGCCAACTTCAGATTGGCGGGGGAAAAGCCCTCAATTTTGGAAAATCAAGAGCTCGGATGCTCAATGAAAACCAACAAAAAGTTACATTTCAAGACGTGGCGGGCATTGATGAAGCCAAGGAAGAATTAGAAGAGATCATCGATTTTCTAAAAGATCCAAAAAAGTTTACAAAGTTAGGAGGAAGAATCCCCAAGGGAGTACTCCTTGTGGGAGCTCCAGGAACGGGAAAAACACTTTTGGCTCGTGCCATTGCTGGAGAGGCGGGTGTTCCGTTTTTCTCGATCTCTGGATCAGATTTTGTGGAAATGTTTGTTGGAGTTGGAGCCTCTCGAGTTCGAGATCTTTTTGAACAAGGAAAGAAGCATGCGCCTTGTATTATCTTTATCGATGAAATTGACGCTGTAGGAAGGCATCGAGGTGCGGGTCTGGGAGGAGGTCACGACGAACGCGAACAGACCTTAAATCAGCTACTTGTAGAGATGGATGGTTTTGAATCCAATGAAGGGGTCATTTTAATTGCTGCTACCAATCGACCCGATGTTTTAGATCCTGCTCTTTTACGACCGGGTCGGTTTGATCGCCATGTGGCCGTACCTCGCCCAGATTTGAAGGGAAGAACCGGGATACTAAAAGTGCATACCAAGAAAGTTCCCGTTGAAGAAGGAGTGGATCTAGACATCTTGGCCAGAGGAACGGTTGGATTTGCTGGAGCAGATTTGGAGAACCTCGTGAATGAAGCAGCGCTTTTAGCGGCAAGGCAGTCGAAGAAAAAAGTTGAGATGCCCGATTT
>Ga0247727_10012711_pt1 | contig 14383 bp, 15 predicted proteins | sample WisWelCaveWW1625_FD_202498 | JGI IMG/M metagenome (GOLD analysis project Ga0247727, IMG submission 202498) | Biofilm microbial communities from Wishing Well Cave, Virginia, United States - WW16-25 | ecosystem: Environmental > Aquatic > Deep subsurface > Groundwater > Cave microbial mat | place... | reverse complement strand
TTGCCGGCGAAACCGTGCTCGGCGACGTTGGCGACATACAGCGTCGGCTTCATGGTGAGCAGGAACAGCGGGTCCAGCACCGCCCGTTCCTGCTTCGTCCAGTCAAGGGCGCGCGGTGGCCTGCCCTGATCGAGCGCGGCCTGCGCCTTCTCCAGCACCGCGACCAGGCGCTGCGCTTCCTTGTCGCCGGCCACCTGCGCCAGCTTCTGGTACTTCGCGAGCTGCTTGTCCACAGTCTGCAGATCCGCCAGCGCAAGCTCGGTGTGGATCGTCTCGATATCGGAGAGCGGATCCACTTTGCCCGCAACGTGAATCACGTTCGGGTCGTCGAACGCGCGGACCACGTGCACGATCGCGTCCACCTCGCGGATGTGCGCGAGGAACTTGTTGCCCAGGCCTTCGCCCTTCGATGCGCCCGCGACCAGGCCGGCGATATCGACGAATTCGACCGCGGCGGGGACTACGCGCTGCGGCTTTGCGATCGCGGCGATCGCGTCGAGCCGCGGGTCGGGCACTTGGACGATGCCGACATTGGGTTCGATGGTGCAGAAAGGGTAGTTCTCCGCGGCAATCGCGGACTTGGTGAGCGCGTTGAACAGCGTGGACTTGCCCACGTTCGGCAGGCCCACGATCCCGCACCGCAGGCTCATTTCCTGCGGCCGGGATGCAGCAGCGAACCGAGCAGGCCTTTCAGTCCGCCGACCCTCTCCTCCTGCGGCTGGGGTTTGGGTTCGATTTTTTTCTCGACCGGTTTGGGTTCTTCAGCTTTTTTCTCCACCGGCTTTTCTTTTTCCGCGGTGTGGAGCTTTTGCATCGCCCCCTGCAGATCCCCGCCAAGGCAAAGCGGCAATACTTCGATCGAGCGCGCGATCGCCTCGTCGATGGCCGCCTTGTCTTGCGCCGAGGGCCGGCCCAGAACGTAATCGTGAACCGCGTCCTTGTCGCCGGGGTGCCCGACGCCGATGCGCAGGCGCCAGTAGTCGTGCGTCGCCAGGCGCTGCGAAATGTCCTTCAGGCCGTTATGCCCGGCGATGCCGCCGCCCTGCTTGAGCTTGGCGGCGCCCGGCGGAAAATCCACTTCGTCGTGCACCACCAGGATTTCCGCCGCCGGGATCTTGAAAAAGCCCGCGATCATCTGCACCGGCCGGCCGCTCGAATTCATGAAGCTCTGCGGCAGCACCAGCCAGGCGCCCGCAGTTCCTCCCGCGGCGCCGAGGCGCCCGACCAGCGCCTGGAACTTGCCGTCCTTGCGCAGCATCGCGCCCGATTGCAGGGCGAAACGCTCCACCAGCCAGAAGCCGGCGTTGTGGCGGGTGCGCTCGTAGTCCTTGCCCGGATTTCCCAGGCCGACCACGAGGCGGATGGCGCCGGCCAAGGCTTACTTCTTCTCTTTCTTCTCGGCCGCTTTTTCGCCCGGCTTGCCGCCCTTGTCGGCCGCGGACTTGTCGCCAGGCTTGTCGCCGGGCTTCGCGCCAGGCTTGGCCGCCTTGTCGCCCGCCGCCGCCTCGGCTGCGGCGTCCGGCTGCGCCTGCTCGGTGGTCGGCACCTCGGCCGCGGGCACCGCCTCGGCAGCCGTTTCCTCTTCCTCGGTCACCAGCACCGGCTGGATGACGGTCGCCACTACCGGGTTGTCGCCCTTGTGCAGCACCGGCTCGACGCCCTTGGGCAGCTTCAACTCCTTGACGTGGATCGAGTGGCCGATGCCGAGATGGCCCATGTCGACTTCGATGAATCCCGGCAGGTCGTCCGGCAAGCAAGTGACGTCCAGCTCGTTGATGACGTGGTTCGCGACGCCGCCCTGCTCCTTCACGCCCGGCGATTTCTCGGCGTTGACGAAGTGCAGCGGCACCTTCATGTGGATCTTCCTGTCCTTGGAGACGCGCTGGAAGTCGATGTGCTGCACATGCCCCTTCCAGGGATGCATGTTGAACGCGCGCAGCAGCACCTCTTCTACCGCGCCATCGAGCTTGAGCGTCAGGATCGAAGCGTGGAAGGCCTCGTTGGTCAGATGCTGATAGAGCTCCTTTTGGTTGAGCTCGATGGTCACCGCGTCCTTGTTGCCGCCGTAGAGGATGCCCGGGACGTTGCCCGTGCGGCGCAGACGGCGGCTCGCACCCGTCCCTTGCGCCTCGCGCTTGCGCGCATTGATTTCGATCTTCATTGAAAAACTCCCTATTCAATAAACAATGAACTCACTGAGTCCTCGGTGTAGATCCTGAGTATCGTTTCCGCGAGCAGCCCGGCCACCGACAGGCTGCGGATCTTCTTGCAGGCGCGCGCGTCCTCGCGCAGCGGGATCGTGTCGGTGACCACCAATTCGTCCATCGCCGAGCCGGCGATGCGCACCACCGCGTTGCCCGAGAGCACCGCGTGCGTGCAGTAGGCGACGACCTTGGTCGCGCCCTCGGCTTTCAGCACCTCGGCCGCCTTGCAGAGGGTCCCCGCAGTATCCACCATGTCGTCCATGATCACGCAGCTGCGGCCCTGCACCTCGCCGATCACGTTCATGACTTCGGAAACATTGGCTTTCGGCCGCCGTTTGTCGATGATCGCCAGGTCCGACTCCAGCCGCTTGGCGAGCGCGCGGGCGCGCACCACGCCGCCGACATCGGGCGAGACCACGATCAGGTTGTCGTAGCGCCGCTTCCAGACATCGCCCAGCAGCACCGGCGCGGCGTAGATGTTGTCCACCGGCACGTCGAAGAAGCCCTGGATCTGGTCGGCGTGCAGGTCCATGGTGAGCACGCGCGACACACCCACCGAGGTGAGCATGTTCGCCACCACCTTGGCGCTGATGCCGACCCGCGCCGAGCGCGGGCGCCGGTCCTGGCGCGCGTAGCCGAAGTAGGGTATCGCGGCGGAGACGCGGGCGGCCGACGAGCGCTTGAGCGCGTCCACCATCACCATCAGCTCCATCAGGTTGTCGTTGGTCGGCTGGCAGGTCGACTGCAGCACGAACACGTCCTTGCCGCGCACGTTCTCCATGATCTCGACCATCACCTCGCCGTCGGAGAACTTGCCGACCACCGCGCGCCCGAGCGACATGTTGAGGTGCTTGGCCACGTCCGCTGCCAGGCGCGGGTTGGCGTTGCCGGCGAACACCATCAGGCGGTCCATCGCGACATGGGGGGCAAGAGGGTTCATCGGTAACGAATGGCTGGGGCGCTAGGATTCGAACCTAGGAATGCCGGAATCAAAATCCGGTGCCTTAGACCAGCTTGGCGACGCCCCATCCGGAAAGACCATGTTCAAGTGTGAGCCCAGTCGTGCAGCGGGTGTCGCTCCAGACCCCGCGCGACGAAGCCCCGCATCGCCGCCGGCAGTTGCTGGTACAGGGCATCCGCGTCCTCCGGCCGCTGGAATTCGGCGAATACGCAGGCGCCGGACCCCGTCATGCGCGGAGGGAAGTAACCCGGCGGGCTGCGTTTCCTCAGCCACGCGAGGTGTTCCGCGATTTCGGGATACCGGCGCAGCGCGGCGGACTCGAGATCATTGCGGCCCTGCCCCGACAAAAAGGGCGGTATTTTGAGCGGTTTCGCATCCCGTGTCAACGAACCGTCGGAGAAGATTTCTTTCGTCGAAACCGGGACTTGTGGCGTCAAGACCAGGTACCAGGCGGGTGCCAGATCGAGCGCGCCCAGCCGCTCGCCGATGCCCTCGCCAAACGCGTTCTTCCCATAGAGGAAAAACGGCACGTCGGCGCCCAGGCGCACGCCCAGCTCCATGAGTTCTTTTCTTTTCAAATTCAACTTCCAGAACCGATTCAAGACCAACAGCACCGTCGCCGCATCCGAAGAGCCGCCGCCCAATCCGCCGCCCACGGGCAGCGTCTTCTCCAGCGCGATATCGCAACCAAGGGGGGGCTGAGTTTCATTCTTCAACAATCTCGCCGCCTTCACACAAAGGTTCTCGTTGCCGAAAGCTCCAGAAAACCGAGTCTCGCCATCGTCCCGCACCCGGATGCCGACCCGGTCGCAGCGGTCGATCAGGCGGAACACGGTCTGCAGTTCGTGCATGCCATCCGGCCGGCGGCCGAGCACGTGCAGGAACAGATTCAGCTTCCCCGGCGCCGGAAACCATTCGAAGGCGGCCGGTTCCTGGTCCTTCACTTCCACTCCGCGACCGCCAGCCGCAGTTCCAGCCCCGGGTAGGTCAGCCTGAAGCGCGAGGGTCTTGCGCCGTCATACTCCAGGTACTCGATCCGCCAGCCGGCCTGCTCGAGCTCGGCAAGGCGGCCCGCAGCGTCGGTGCGCTGGCGGGTCGGCGCGGGCGCCGGGCCCGGCGCGGGCCTGCCGCGCACCCAGGCGGCGAGGCCGAGGAGCGGCAAGCGGAACCCGAGCACCTGTTCGGTGAGCGATTCGGCGTCCGCAGCCTTGAACTCGCGCCCATCCTGCGTCGTCAGCGTGATTTCGTTGCCCGCGCGCGCGAGGCGCGCGAGGCCCTGGCCGAAGGGCGAGGTCAGCAGCAGCTCGTCGCCGCGCGCGCCATGGCGCCAGGCGATGTTGCCGCTGCCCGCGTCGTCGCGGTAGCGGACCGCGATGCGCCCGGAGAGCTCGAATTCAACGTCCGCCGCGGGCAGCAGGAAGCCCGGCGCGGCGCAGGCCGCGAGCACCAGCATCGCTGCGGCGGCGGCGCAGAGACTTCGCACGGCGCTAGGGGTTGAAACGCTTGAGCGTTTTCTGTAGTGACTCGTTCTCGGGGCTGGCCTTGAGGGCTTCCTGCCAGATGCGGCGCGCCTCGTCGCGCTCGCCGAGCACCCACAGCACTTCGCCCAGGTGCGCGCCGATCTCGCCGTCGGGGCGGCCGTCCCAGGCCCGCCGCAGCTGCGCCGCGGCCCCTTTCAGGTCGCCCATGCGGTACAACACCCAGCCCATCGAGTCGATGATGAAGAAATCCTCGGGCGCAAGCTCCAGCGCCTTCTCGATCAGCTTCTTCGCCTCCGGCAGCCGGATGTTGCGCTCGGCAAACGAATAGCCGAGCGCGTTGTAGGCGTGCGCGTGGTCGGGACGCAGCTGGATCAGCCGCTGCAGGCTGGATTCGAGCACGTCGAAGCGGTCGATCTTCTCCGCGGTGAGGGCGTGGTCGTAGAGCAGGTCAGGCTGGTCGGGACTCTTCGCCAGCGCCTCGCCGAGCAGGTCGAAGGCCTCCTTGTGCAGATTGGCCTCGCGCAGCAGCTGCGACTCGGCGACCAGCAGCTGCACGCGCTGCGGCTCGCCCTGCGCGCCGGCGTTGCGCAGGAAGCTGCGCGCCTCGTCGAGCTTGCCCTGCTTGGCGATCGCGTTGGCGGTGCGCACGCGCGCGGGCAGCGCATGCTCGCCGCGCTGTACCGTCTTGTACCAGTCGATCGCGCGCGCCCAGTCCTTCTGCTCCTCGGCGATCTGGCCGAGCGTGTAGCGCGCGGCGTTCGGATCGCGGTAGCCCAGATCGAGCAGCCGTTTCATGTTGGTTTCGGCGATCGCATACTCCTTGACCTGGAACGCCAGCAGGCCGACCGCGTAGATCGCGTCGGTATCGTTCTGGAAGCGCTTGAGGATGTTCTCGAACTCGCCGCGCGCCTCCGGGTGGCGCTTGTCCAGCACCAGCACGCGCGCGTAGTTGAGCCGCACGTCGCGCGACCCGGGGTGCTTTTCGAGGAAGGCCGCGAGCCGTTTGGCCGCTTCGCCGGGCGAGCGGCGCTGCAGCAGCTGCGCCTCGTAGACCGCGGCGCTTTCCCAGTCCGGCTGCAGCGCGGCGGCGCGCCGGATCTCGGTGAGCGCCAGCACCTCGTCGTTCGCCGAAGCCGCCGCCTGCGATACCGCGAAATGCGCCTGCGGCAGCGAGGGGTAGCGGTCGGCGAGCTTCCTCACCACGCGCAGGTTGGCCGGCGCATCCGGGCTGCCGGCCAGCAGCCGGGCGAGCTGCATGAAGACGTTGGCGGGTGCGTTGGCGTCGGTCGCGAGCAGCTTGGCGAGGTACGGCTCGGTCTCATCGACGCGCTTCGCGCCGACCAGCAGCACCACCGCCGCCTGCAGCGCCTGCAGAGAGGCGGGATCGGCGTCGTGCCAGACGCGCGCCGCTTCCAGCGCGAGGTCCGGCATGCGCGCGAAATTCGCCACCTCCACGGCGCGGCGCGCGACACGCGGGTCGCGCGTGCGCCTGGCGAGATCGAGGTAAGTCTGCGCCGCGAATCCCGGGCTGCCGCGCTGCGCGGCGATCTCGCCGAGCAGAAAATCGTAGAGCATCGGCGAGGTAAGTTCCTGCAGCGGCAGGTTCGCAGGCGCTTTGGCCGCCGGCGCCGCAGCGGCGGGCGGCGTATCGTCGTCGTCGTCGGCTTCCTGGGACTGCTGGGCCCGCGCGCCGCCGGAGAAGAAAACAGCGGCCATCAACGCCGCGGCAAACGCGGCTTGCATGCGAAGAAGGGTCGACATGGCGCTGGCAGTGTAGGTATATTTTGTGCCACGCACAAGGACACCAGCGGGTAACCTGCGGGCATACTGCACGTTGCGCAAGATGCCAGAGCTCCCGGAGGTCGAAGTCACCCGCAGGGGCATTGCCCCGCATGTGGAAGGGCACACGATCGCCGCGGTCGCGGTGCGCGAGCCGCGGCTGCGCTGGCGCGTTCCGCGGGCCGTGCGCGCGCTTGTAGGCCGCGAGGTGCGCGCGGTCAGGCGGCGTGGCAAGTATCTCCTGCTCGACTGCGGCAACGGCCACCTGATCCTGCACCTCGGCATGTCGGGCAGCCTGCGGCTCGTGCCTGCCGGAACCGCGCCCGGGAAACACGATCACCTCGACATTGCTTTCGGCGCGCAGTTGCTGAGGCTGCGCGACCCGCGCCGCTTCGGCGCGGTGCTCTGGACCACCGGGCCGCCCGATGCGCACCCGCTACTCCGCGATCTAGGGGTTGAGCCGCTGTCGCGCGCGCTCGACGGCAAGCGCCTGCACGCGCTTGCGCGCGGTAGCCGCATCCAGATCAAGCCGTTCCTGATGGACGGCCGGCGCATCGTGGGCATCGGCAACATCTACGCTTCCGAAAGCCTGTTCCTTGCCGGCATCGATCCGCGCAAGCGGGCAGGCCGGCTGTCGCTCGAGCGCTGTGCCCGCCTGGCGGACGCGATCAAGCGGACGCTGCGCGCGGCGATCCGCGCAGGCGGATCCTCACTGCGGGATTATGTCGGCGGCGACGGCGCGCAGGGCTGCTTCCAGCGGCGCGCCCTGGTGTACGACCGCGAAGGAGAGGCCTGCAGGCATTGCGGCACGGAAATTCGCCGCATGCTGCAAAGGCAACGCGCGACTTACTACTGCCGAAAATGCCAGCGATGAGCCCGTCTATCCGCCGAGCGATCTGACCTTCGCCGCAAGCTTGGCGCGTACCGCGGGAGGCACGAATTTGGACACGTCGCCGCCCAGCGTCGCGATCTCGCGCACCAGCGTGGCCGAGATGAACATGTGCTGCTCGCCCGGGGTGAGGAAAACGGTCTCGAACTCCGGATTGAGCACGCGGTTCATGCCGGCGAGCTGGAATTCGTACTCGAAATCCGATACCGCGCGCAGGCCGCGCAGCACCACGCGCGCGTTCTGCTCGCGCACGAATTCGGTCAGCAGCCCGGCGAAACCCACCACGGTCACGTTCTGGACGTCGGCGAGCACCTCGCGCGCCATCTCGATGCGCTCCTGGAGCGTGAAGAAGGTGCGCTTCGCGCGGCTGTCGGCGATGCCCAGCACCAGCGTACCGAACAGCCGGCTCGCGCGCCGCACCAGATCCTCGTGGCCGCGCGTGAGCGGGTCAAAGGTTCCCGGGTATACCGCTTTGATCATGGCCCACCCATTGCAGTAGTTGATAGCTTACCTGCCCGGCCTTGCCGCGTTTCAATTCGATCCACGGCAAAACAGCAGGCACCGGGGATTCTGATTCAACATACACGCGCGCGCGTGGGTACAGTCGTGAATCAACCTTTTCAAGCAGTGCCGGCAGGGCATTCTGCCTGAAGGGCGGGTCGAGGAAAACTACGTCGAATCGTTCGCGCTCACGCGCGAGGTAGCCGGCGGCGTCACCACCGACGATTTCTACCTGGGCGGCGCCGAGCATGACGCGGCTGCGTTCGAGTACGGCCAGCGCGACGTGGTCCTTCTCCACCATCACCACGCGCCGCGCGCCGCGCGAAGCGGCCTCGAAGCCGAGCGCGCCGCTGCCGGCGTAGAGATCCAGGCAGGCGAGGCCCGCGAGCTCCTGACCGAGCCAGTTGAACAGCGTCTCGCGCACGCGGCCGGGCGTCGGGCGCAGCCCGGGCCGCGCGGGCACGCGCAGCAGGCGGCTGCGGTACTTGCCGCCGATGACGCGCAAAACGCCTTTGTTAGAATTCATCCATCCATGTTAGCAGCGACCTCCTGGGCGGCGCGCCTCAAGGCAGGGCTCGCGCGCACGCGGGAAACGTTCGGTGGCGGCCTGGGCGTCCTGCTTGGCCGCCGCAAGCTCGACGGCGCGCTGTTCGACGAACTCGAGACCGCCCTGCTGTCGGCCGATTGTGGCGTCGCAGCGACCCGCGCGCTGCTGGACGATCTCCGGAACAGAGTGCAAAAGCAGCGCATCGAGGACGGCGTTGCGCTCAAGGCGGCGCTCGAGGCGGCGCTGCTCGAGCGCCTTGCGCCGCTCGAGCGCGCGCTCGACACCACCCTGCACAAGCCCTGCGTGATCGTGGTCGCCGGCGTGAACGGCTCGGGCAAGACCACTTCGATCGGCAAACTCGCCAAGTGGTTGCAGGCGCGCGGCGCGAGCGTCCTGCTTGCCGCCGGCGACACCTTTCGCGCGGCGGCGCGCGCGCAACTTGCCGCCTGGGGCGAGCGCAACGGGGTGCCGGTGATCGGGCAGCAGGGCGGCGATCCCGGCGCGGTGGTCTTCGACGCGCTGGGCGCGGCGCAGGCACGCGGCATTGACGTGCTGATCGCCGACACCGCGGGACGGCTGCCGACGCAGCTGCACCTCATGGAAGAAATCAGGAAAGTAAAGCGGGTCATCGCCAAGGCAATGCCGGGCGCGCCGCACGAGACCTTGCTGGTACTCGACGCCGGCACCGGCCAGAACGCGATCGCGCAGGTGCAGGCCTTCGACGAAGCGCTCGGGCTCACCGGCCTGGTGCTTACCAAACTGGACGGAAGCGCAAAGGGTGGAGTAGTCCTGGGAATAGCAAAACAAAGACCGATTCCGCTGCTGTTCGTCGGCGTCGGCGAAGGCATCGACGATCTGCGGCCGTTCGTTGCCGCCGATTTCGTGGCGGCGCTGCTTGATTAGCTTTTCCGCGGTCGCCAAGCGCTACCCGGGCGGGCAGGAAGCGCTGAAGGGGGTTTCGTTCACGCTCGGGCAGGGCGAGTTCGCGTTCCTTGCCGGACACTCGGGTGCCGGCAAGTCGACGCTGCTCAAGCTGATCCCGGCGATCGAGCGGCCGAGCGCGGGCACTGTGCTCGTGAACGGCCAGAACGTCGGCGCGTTGCAGAAAAGTGCGGTGCCCTATCTGAGGCGAAACCTCGGCCTGGTGTTCCAGGACCAGAAGCTGCTCTATGACCGCAGCGTGTTCGACAACGTCATGCTGCCGCTTGCGTTCGGCGAACTGGGCAGCCGCGAGGCGGCGCGCCGCGCGCGCGCCGCGCTCGAGAAGGTGGGCCTGCTCGCACGCGAGAAGGCCAACCCCGTTCAGCTCTCGGGCGGCGAGCAGCAGCGCCTCGCCATCGCGCGCGCGGTCGTCAACCGCCCCCTCGCGCTGATCGCCGACGAGCCCACCGCCAATCTGGACACCGAATCGGCCGCGACGATCCTCGAGATTTTTGCCGCCTTCAACCAGGTCGGCGTCACGGTGCTCGTGGCCACGCACGACGAAGCGCTGATCGGGCGTTTCGCGAAGCGCGTGCTGCGGCTCGCCAAGGGTAGCCTCGCCGGATGAGGACCTGGCTGCGCCAGCACCGGCAGGCGATCGCCGCGGCGCTCGGCAAGATCGCCGCGCAACGTTCGGCCGCCGCGCTCAACGCGTTCGCGATCGGCATCGCGCTGTCGCTGCCCGCGGGCGGCTACGCGCTGCTCGCCAGCCTGCGCATGGCCGCCGCCGGCGCGCCGCTCGAGCCGCAGCTCTCCGCGTTCCTGAGGCCCGACGCGAAGCGCGCCGAGGCCGAGGCGCTGGTCGCCAGGCTGAAGGGCGACGCGCGCCTGCGCGAAGCGCGCTTCGTGCCGCGCGAACAGGCCCTGCAGGAACTGCAGGCGACCGAAGGACTGGCCGACGTCGTCGCGGCGCTGAACCGCAACCCGCTGCCGGATGCGTTCGTGCTGCGGCCGAGGACCGCCGATGCCGCGGCGCTGGAAGAGCTGGCGCGCGAACTGCGGGCGCTGCCCGCGGTGGCGCATGTGCAGGTGGATTCGGCCTGGGCGCGCCGGCTGGGCGCGCTTGCCGGCACCGCGCGCCTCGCCATCGCGCTGCTCGCCGCGCTGCTCGCCATCGGGCTGGTGGCGATCACCTTCAACACCATCCGGCTGCAGATCCTCACCCAGCGCGCCGAAATCGAGATTTCCAAGCTGATCGGCGCCACCGATGCCTTCATCCGGCGCCCCTTCTTTTACCTCGGCGCCCTGCAGGGACTTGCCGGGGGCATGGTCGCCCTCGCGATCCTCTGGGGCAGCCTGACCGCCCTCAACGTCGGGGTCTCGGAACTGGCGGCCAGCTACGGTTCGAGCTTTCGCCTTGCATTCCTCGACCCGGGGGATGCGCTCGCCATCGTGCTGTTCTCCGCTGGGCTTGGCTGGTTTGGCGCCTTTCTGTCAGTAAGCAGATACTTACTTGAAATAGAGCGAATTTAAAGAGTCTCACCACAGAGGCCAGTCGGAACCTGGACAGGGTTTAGCACTCTAAAACATGGAGTGCTAAGATTCTCCCAACCAAGGAGGCAAGTCCATGCAAACCGCGATGTCCCTGCCGATGACTCTTCCGGCTTCGATCTCCGCCGGCAGCATCGAGGCCTACATCCAGGCGGTGAACCGCATCCCGATGCTCACCCCGGAAAGGGAGCGAGCGCTCGTGCTGCGGCTGCGCGAGCACGACGACCTGGAGGCAGCGCGCGAGCTGGTGCTGTCGCATTTGCGGCTGGTGGTGTCGGTCGCGCGCGGCTACCTGGGCTACGGCCTGCCGCACGCCGACCTGATCCAGGAAGGCAATGTCGGCCTGATGAAGGCGGTGAAGCGCTTCGACCCGGCGCGCAAGGTGCGGCTGGTGTCGTTCGCGATCCACTGGATCAAGGCCGAGATCCACGAATACGTCCTGCGCAACTGGCGGCTGGTGAAGATCGCCACCACCAAGGCGCAACGCAAGCTGTTCTTCAACCTGCGCTCGATGAAGCAGGGGCTCGCCCCGCTATCGGTGGACGAGGTCGGCCGCGTCGCCGCGCAGCTCAACGTCAAGCCCGAGGAAGTAAGCGAAATGGAGACCCGGCTGGCCGGCCGCGAGCTCGCCTTCGAGGCCGACGACGGCGACGACCAGGCCTACGCGCCGGCGCAGTGGCTCGCCGCCAACCCCGAAGACGAACCCTCGCGCGTGCTGGAAGCGAAGCAGAACGGCCGGCAGGAAACAGCCGGGCTGCAAACGGCGCTGGCAGCGCTCGATCCGCGCAGCCGGCGCATCGTCGAAGCGCGCTGGCTGAAGGACAAGGACGCCGCCACGCTGCACGAGCTGGCAGCGGAATTCAGAGTCTCTGCCGAACGCATTCGCCAGCTCGAGGCGAAGGCACTGGAAAAGATGAAGATAGTAATGCAGCGATCCGGAGGTGCGCCGCGCGCGCTGCCGGCTCCTGCCGGCTAGAACCTAGGCTTTCTCCTTCAGCAGCGCGCGCAGGTCGTCCGCCAGGTCCTGCGCGATCCGGTCGTGCCGCACGAACAGGCGCAGGCGGCCCTGTGGATCGATGACGTAACTCTGTCCGCTGTGATCGACACTGTAGGAGGCGCCGGCCTTCCTCTTTTCGTAGAAAATCTTGAACTCCTTCGCCGCGCGCTGTGTCGCGGCGGCGTCGCCGTACAGGCCGAGGAAGCGGGGGTCGAAGGCTGGAACGTACTGCGCGAGCACTGCGGGCGTATCCCGTTCGGGGTCCACCGTGACCATCAGCACCTGCACCCGGTCCGCGTCGTTACCGAGTTTCTTCATCACCCCGGCTGCATCGGCCAGCGTCGTCGGGCAAATGTCCGGGCAGTGGGTAAAGCCGAAGAACAGCACCACCGCCTTGCCGCGGAAATCCGCCAGCGTCCTCGGCTTGCCGTCATGTCCCGTGAGCGCGAGCTCCTTGCCGAAGTCCGCGCCGGTGATGTCGGTGCCGCGGAATTTCGGCGCTTCCGCGCTGCAGGCGCCAAGGAAAACCGCGAGTAGAAGAACGCTAAGGCGCGAGATAGTGGTCAACGAGCAGCGCCGCGAAGAGCAGCGCGAGATAAACGATCGAGTAGCGGAAGCAGCTGCGTGCCAGGCGATCGCTGTAGGAAAGGAAAATGCGGGTCGCGTAATAGAGGTACACCCCACCCAACGCGACCGCGGCTGCGAGGTAAAGCAAACCGCTCATTCGGATCGCGTAAGGCAAAAGCGAAACCCCGAACAAGATAAGGGTATAGAGCAGGACCTGCAGCCGCGTGTAGTCCTTGCCGTGCGTCACCGGCAGCATCGGCACGCCGGCTCGCGCGTAGTCCTCGGTGCGGTACAGCGCCAGCGACCAGAAGTGCGGCGGCGTCCAGGCGAAGACGATCAGGAACAGGAGCATCGCCTCGGTGGTGACCTGACCGGTCACCGCGGCCCAGCCCAGCACCGGCGGCATCGCGCCCGAGGCGCCGCCGATGACGATGTTCTGCGGCGTGAGCGGCTTGAGGATCACGGTGTAGACGACCGCATAGCCCACGAACGTGCCCAGCGTCAGCCACATCGTAAGCGCGTTAACGTAATGCGCCAGCAGCCAGAGGCCGAAGCCGCCGACCGCGCCGGCGAATACCACGGTCTCGAGCGACGTCAACTCGCCGCGCGGCAGCGGCCGCCAGTGGGTGCGCTGCATGCGGGCATCGGTCTTCTGTTCGACCAGGCAATTCACCGCCGCGGCGGCGCCGGCCACCAGTGCGATGCCGAGGGTCGCGGGAAGCAGGATCTGCAGCGGCACCATCCCGGGCGTGGCGAGCAGCATCCCGATCGCCGCGGTAAAGACGATCAGCGAAACGACGCGCGGCTTGGTGAGCGCGAGAAAAGCCCGGACGCGGCGGCCCAGCGTCCTGGCGGAGGATTCGGAAAGGAATTCGGAGGACAAGGCGCAAAATTTTATCACGAGTAAAATGGCGGACCCGCCGCTCATTTGATCACTCGGAGACGATCGGATGGACCTCACCGTAGGGATACTGCTGGGGACATTTGTACTCTCGGTCCTGGCCCTTTTCTTCTTTATCTGGTCGATGGCCCAAGGGCTGTTCGGCAATGGCCAGTCGGCCGCGACGGTCATCTTCGCACGCAATGAGTTAGGCATCGCTGAGGATCCGGCGGCGACTGCCGAGCAGCAAGGCGATCTTCAACAAGAGATGGATCCGAACGAGCAGTTCTACGGTTGCTTCGATGAGGCCATGCTGGCGGCCACGCGCGATCGCCTGGCCGCCCGGCGCCGCCTTCGCGACGACGCCGATCACCGTACCCTCGCCGACCAATCATCCGCCGGGGTGGTCGGCGTGTGCCTCACGCTGGCCGTGGTGTGGCTGGTTCTCGCCTCGTTCGCCGGCCTGATTTCGTCGATCAAGCTTCACTCCCCGGACTGGTGGGTGCAGTACGACTGGCTCACCTTCGGCCGCATCCGCCCCATTCATCTGAACATGGTCGCCTACGGCTGGTGTTCACTGGCCGGCATCGGGGTGGCGCTCTGGCTGATCCCGCGTTTGTTGAAGAAAAGACTGATCGGCGCAAAATATGCGCTGGTGGGCGCTGCGCTGTGGAGCACCGGCGTTTTTGCCGGCGCCGTGGCCATCGGGATGGGGTACTCCGACGGGCTCGAGTGGCTCGAGTTTCCATGGCAGATCGACATCTTGCTGGTGATCGGCGGCGCGCTGGTCGGTGTCCCGCTGTGGCTCACGCTGCTGCGGCGCAAAGTCGAGCACTTGTATGTGTCGGTTTGGTACATCGGAGCCGGCCTCCTTTGGTTCCCGATCCTGTTCGTCATCGGCAACTGGCCAGGCCTGCATTTTGGCGTTCAGCAGGCCACGACGAACTGGTGGTTTGGCCACAACGTGTTGGGGCTGTGGTTCACGCCGCTGGGTCTCGCAGCGGCCTACTACTTCATCCCCAAGGTGCTCGGCAAGCCGATTCACTCGTACAACCTGTCGCTGCTGGGCTTCTGGGCGCTGGCGTTCTTTTACAGCCAGGTCGGT
>Ga0247727_10012710_pt1 | contig 14384 bp, 12 predicted proteins | sample WisWelCaveWW1625_FD_202498 | JGI IMG/M metagenome (GOLD analysis project Ga0247727, IMG submission 202498) | Biofilm microbial communities from Wishing Well Cave, Virginia, United States - WW16-25 | ecosystem: Environmental > Aquatic > Deep subsurface > Groundwater > Cave microbial mat | place... | reverse complement strand
AGGGGCGCTTCGCATTTTGGAAGCCATCCGTGAATCCGGGATCTCCACGCGTTTTTACCAGGCCTCTTCCAGCGAACTCTACGGCCGGGCCGAGAAAACGCCGCAGGACGAGAATACCCCTTTTCAACCGGTGAGTCCCTACGCGGTGGCGAAATTATTCGCTTACTGGACCACGGTGAATTATCGCGAAAGCTACGGGATCTACGCCTGCAACGGTATACTTTTCAATCACGAATCCGAACGCCGCGGGGAGAATTTCGTCACGCGCAAGATCACGCGCGCCGTTGCGCGGATCAAAATGGGTCTTGAGAACAAATTGTGTCTGGGGAATCTTGATGCCCGACGCGACTGGGGTTACGCGAAAGATTATGTGGAAGCGATGTGGCTGATGCTCCAGGAGAAAAGACCTCAGGACTATGTGATCGCGACGGGCCGGACGCATACGGTCCGTGAATTCGTGGATGAGGCGTTCGGCTACGCGGGACTTGACCCTAAAAAATATGTCCGTATCGACAAGAAATATTTTCGTCCCATCGAGGTGAACCATCTCCGGGGCAATTACGCCAAAGCCAGAAAAAAACTGGGCTGGAAACCAAAGACGGGCTTCAAGGAGCTCGTGCGGCTCATGGTCGACGCCGACATGGAAGCCGTGGAGAGAGAGCTCCGGTGACGAGCGACACGCGTCCCTGGGGAGGATACACGGTCCTGTTCAAGGGGCCGGACTACCAAGTAAAGCGCATCGAGGTGAAGCCGGGTCTTCGCTTCAGCCTGCAAAAACATTTTAAACGCGTGGAGAAATGGATCGTGGTCTCGGGCTCGGGGATCGCCGTTGTCGGCGGGAGAGAGATACTTGTAAAACGCGGTACGACGATCGATGTTCCTGTGGAAGAGGTCCATCGGATGCATAACACAGGGAAAGAGCCGCTTGTTTTTATCGAAGTCCAGTTCGGGGAATATCTTGGCGAGGACGACATCGTGAGGTTGGAAGATGATTTTAAACGCGCGAAATAGAGGTCTTTTTTTCTGGACTCCTTGTTTACTCGTTCTTCTTTCAGCCTCGCCGGTTTTGGCATACAACGAGGAGGAGGCCAAGAAGGTCTCTGAAGACATGAAGGAGTTCGGCTTCAAGGATGTGACGACGAAGGAGGGTTTGGTGTTCAGGATACCCTCTGACATGCCTATTGAAAATCGCGGCGGCCTCGTTGGGCCCGTGCCATTTGACGAGTATCTCTATCTAAAATTCAAGAAGCTCGAGGAAAAGCTTATCCAAGTCGATAAAAAGATCGACCGTCTTGACGAGACGCTTGGCGCTGTCAAAAAGAGACTGGACGATCAAGCGGCCGATGCCGCCGCACCTGCCGCTCCTGGTCCTACCTCTCTCAATTCCTGATGTTCAAACGTTCTTTAAAAATAAGCCTCGTGATCGCGCTGGCCGGGTGTGTTCTTATCTCGGGATGCGCCCGCGCGCCGAAGCGGGTCTCGGGACCATCCTTGGCCCCGCCGGCGGTGTCCAACATCGTGCCGACGAGCCCAGGTTTTTATCATATCGTGGAACGCGGCCAAACGGTTTACCGGATCGCCAAGAATTACGGCATGGACTGGCATGAGCTGATGCAAGTGAACCGCATTTCGAACCCGAGCGGTTTGGAGGTGGGGCAACAGCTCTTTATCCCACGCTCGGCGCCGGCTCCGTTCCAGCCCGCGCTTCCCAGCCCGTTGGGTTATGACCAGATCCGGCGCCTCGTGGGCGCGCCGCACACGCGTTCGGATTGGAGGACGATCACCGTCCACCACAGCGGCACCCGTCGGGGCAGCGCCAAATTGTTCCACCGGGACCATACACGGCGGCATATGGGAGGTCTCTTTTACCATTTTGTGATCGGCAACGGGACGAACTCCTCCGATGGCGGCCTGGAGGTGGGTTTCAGGTGGCAGCGCCAAGTGAAGGCAAATCGTCCCAATGACATCCAGATCTGCCTTGTCGGAGATTTTGACGAACAAGTTGTTTCGGAAGCCCAATTCAGCACGCTTCTAGAACTGATCCGCGTGCTCCGCGAGGACTATGGGATCCATATCGAAAATATCCGGAAGCATGAGGACATCAAGGGAAAACACACGGCTTGCCCGGGCCGGCATTTTCCGTTCCAGCGGCTGATCTCGGAATTATCACGGCGGTAGATCCCATGAGCACGCAAAAGATATTCAGCGCGTCCAACCCTGAGAACATCCAGAAAGCCGCCGAGATCCTGAGAAAAGGGGGTCTCGTGGCATTCCCCACCGAAACGGTTTACGGTCTCGGCGCGGACGCGGCGAATAGCCAAGCGGTTTGCCGGATATTCGAGGTGAAAAAACGTCCCGCCTTTGACCCTCTCATCATCCATGTGGCGGATCCAGAGGAGGCCTTGTCCCTTTGGAGCGAGGTGCCGGATGCCGCCAAGACGCTCATGGAAAGATTCTGGCCGGGGCCGTTGACGCTTGTTCTACCCAGATCTGAAAAAGTCTCGGATCTGGTAACCTCGGGGCTGCCGACCGTCGCCGTGCGCATGCCGAAACACGAGGCCGCGCTGGGACTCATCCGGGCCCTAGGGAAACCCATCGCCGCGCCGAGCGCGAATTTATTCGGATACACCAGTCCCACGTCGGCCGCGCATGTGGCCGAGGGCCTGGGCGCGGGGTTGGATTTTATTCTGGACGGGGGGCCTTGCGCGGTGGGAGTCGAGTCCACGGTCCTGAAGATAGAAAACGGAGAAGGCGTCATCCTGCGGCCCGGAGGCATATCCGCCGAGGAACTTTCGACGCTGATCTCGCTAAAAGGGGACAGCGCCCTTTTTTTCGAAAAAAGGGCGCTGTCCCCTATGGAGTCGCCGGGGCAGCTTGAGACGCATTACGCGCCCTGGACGAAATTCATTCTTCTGCCGAAGAGCTTCGCCGAATTCGCCCCTGAATTCGAAGAATCCCTTAAGGAATACCATTCCACAATCTCCGCGCCGCTCAGGCTAGGGCTTTTGGCTTTCCGGAAAGCGCCTGAGAGCGCTTCTCTCGAGTCCGTACAGGTCTTAAGCGAAAAGGGCGAACTCGTGGAAGCGGCATCGAACCTCTTTCAAGCGATGCGCTATCTTGATAAAATGAACCTCGATTGGATCTTGGCAGAGCCCGTTCCCGCTTCGGGAATAGGTCTGGCCATCTTGGATCGTTTACAAAAAGCTTCCGGCGGCAAGATCGCCGAAAAAGGATTCTTGTGTTGAAAAGCTCGAAACTCGTCTCTACTGTCTGGGAAACCTCGCTTCCTTTACGACTCTTGAACCGCGGAAAAGTCCGCGATATTTATGAGGTGTCGAGCGACAAACTACTTATTGTCACGACGGACCGTTTGAGCGCCTTCGACGTGGTCTTGCCGTCGCCGATCCCGGACAAGGGCCGGGTGCTCAACCAGATCTCTCTTTTCTGGTTCAAGAAATTTGAAAAACTCGTTCCCAATCAGCTTTTGGCTTCAAAAGTGAAAGACATGGGATTTGAAAAGAGTTTTGTGAAAGAGTTCGGACGGACGCTTGAGGGAAGGAGCGTCCTTGTGCGCCGCGCGAAGCCTCTGCCGGTCGAATGCGTGGCGCGCGGGTATCTCGCGGGTTCCGGCTGGAAAGATTATCAAAGAACGGGCAAGGTTTGCGGGCACGCCTTGCCGGCGGGACTCCGCCAATGCGAAGCACTGCCGAAGCCGATCTTCACGCCGGCCACCAAAGCGATGGTAGGGCATGACATGAACATCGATTTCGAGGCGGCCGTCAAGCTGGTGGGAAGGAGCACGGCCCAAAAGATACGGGAATTGACACTCACGATCTATCAAAAAGGCGTCGAGTATGCCAAAACGCGCGGGATCGTGATCGCGGACACCAAATTTGAATTCGGGTTTTGGAAGAACAAGATCCTGTTGATCGACGAGGTCCTGACCCCGGACAGTTCGCGTTTTTGGCCGAAAGCGACCTACAAAGTGGGACAAGACCAACCCAGCCTCGACAAGCAGATCGTCCGAAATTACCTCTTGGAGTCGGGATGGGACCAAACGCCTCCCGGGCCTGCGCTGCCTGATGAGATCATGAAAAAAACCTCCAAAGCCTACAAAGATGTCTTCAAACAACTCACCGGTAAAAAACTCACATGGTCCTGACGCCTTCACAGATGACGCGACTGGGTTCGTCCGCGCCGGATTTCTCTTTGCCGGACGTGGTGATCGGCAAGACCTACTCCCTCGCCTCGTTCGGCGGAAAGAAAGCCTTGCTTGTGATGTTCATCTGCCGTCATTGCCCTTATGTCCAGCACATCAAGAGCGAATTGACCCGCCTAGACAAAGACCTGCGCCAAAAGGACATCGCCCTCGTCGGGATATCATCCAACGACGCTGAGAATTATCCGGACGATTCTCCCACGAAGCTAAAAGAATTCACCTTTACACAAGGCTGGCACTTTCCTTTTTTATACGATGAAACACAAAACGTCGCGAAAGCCTATCAAGCCGCCTGTACGCCGGATTTTTTTCTCTACGATAAGGACCAGAAGCTTGTCTACCGAGGACAGCTGGATGACAGCCGTCCGGGGAACGGCAAGCCTTTGACGGGGAAGGATCTTAGGGAGGCTATCGCCGCGGTTCTTAATGACAAGCCTGTCGCCAATGTTCAGAAGCCGAGCATTGGCTGCAATATCAAATGGAAGAAGGGGAAAGAGCCCGCCTATTTTTTATGATCCGTATCCGTAAAGCGAAAGAGCGGGGCCATTTTGAACACGGGTGGCTCGACACCTACCATACCTTTTCTTTCGCGGAGTACCACGACCCGGCTTTTATGGGTTTCCGGAGCCTGCGGGTGATCAACGAGGATGTCGTGGCTCCGGGCATGGGGTTTCCCACTCATTCGCACCGCGACATGGAGATCATCACCTATGTTCTGGAAGGGGAGGTCGAACACAAGGACAGCATGGGAAATTCCGGCGTGATCCGGCCGGGAGACGTCCAGAGAATGAGCGCGGGAACGGGCGTGACGCATAGCGAGTTCAATCCCTCCAAGAAAAACCCCCTGCACTTGCTCCAGATCTGGGTCCTGCCGGAAAAGAAAGGGACCGTGCCCGGTTATGAGCAAAAAAGTTTTTCAAATACCCAAGGGTCAGGCAAACTCACGCTGGTGGCTTCCCCGACGGGCGAGGGAGGCTCGGTGACCATCCGTCAAGACGCGCGGCTCTGGTCGGCGGTCCTCAAAGCCGGTGCCGAGACCTCACTCAAATTGAGCGCCGGCCGCCACGCTTGGCTGCAGGTCGCGCGAGGTTCCATGGTTCTGAACAACCAACCCCTCCAAACCTCCGACGGCGCCGCCGTCTCCGACGAATCTCTCCTCACCCTCAAGTTTCAAAAAGACGCCGAGATCCTTCTTTTCGATCTAGCTTAGCTCTGCTCCCGCTCTCGCCACGGGCGACAAGGCATTCCTTTTCCGGGGCCGCAAAATTCCCCTCCGAGGAATTTTGCTTAGTCCTCGGCCCCGCGCATAAAGGATCTCCGTGCTCCATGGGCGGGGCCTCAGAATGCCCCTCCAAAGGAACGCCTTGCCACCCGCGGCGGCTCAAGGAGCACACCCCCCAAGCAGGCAAATCACCTCTTCCGAACGACTTCAAACTTTTTCACCCGCTTATGATCTTTCTCTAAATAGCAAGGGGAGCCGCCAAAAATCGCACCAAGCTGCGCCCTTTTGATATAGCGCTGTCCGCCGCAGCGCTTCGATTTTTGGCGAGGGGCATCCCCGCTATTTAGAGAAAGATCATGGGTGAAAAAGTTTGCTGGAGAGAGGAAGAGGGGGTTTGCCGGCGAGCGGGGGAATGGGCCATTCGACACCTGCCGTGGTCTCTCATGTTTTCATGCTATAATTCCACGGTATGGAAACCCAGACCCGATCACATATAGAAGACGGTCCCGGGCGGTGCGGGATGATCCCGGAGGACAATCCGCCGGAATTTTTTGCCAAGCATCTTTCCGCATACCATTTCATGAAGCCGTCGGTGAAAGGCAAGACCGTGCTGGAAGTCGGATTCGGAGACGGTTACGGCATGGCTTATTTGGCGGATACGGCCAAAGAAGTGACCGGCATCGATATTGCCGCTCCGAATATCCCGCTGGCCATGGCGAAGTATCCTTTGAAGAACCTCCGTTTTTTACATTATGACGGTTTTCATTTTCCTTTCGCCGACGCGATGTTCGACATCGTCGGATCTTTCCAGGTGATCGAGCATATCCCGGAGGACAAACTTCTCGACTGGCTCAGACAGATCAAAAGAGTGCTGAAAAAGGACGGTTTTTTCTGCGTCTCGACTTTGAATTTGAAAAATGCCCAAAAGCCCGGCGTCGTTTATTCAAAGAACGTGGACCATCACAAAGAATTTTACGCGCATGAGCTGAAAAGCCTGCTCGAGAGGGTGTTCGGGCAGGTGTCGATGCATGGCCTGCGGTACACATCCAAGCACCGCGCGTTCAAACGGCTGAAAAAGTGGGGTTTTTCGGGCCTGCCCTTCGTACGGCGGCATTTCGAGAGCACGAGTGTTGGGGACTTTTGGGTCTCGAGCCGCGGCGTCGACACCAGCATCGACTTGATCGCCGTGAGCCGGCACTAGCAGTCTGCTGAAAAAGACTCATCTGCCGCGTTGCTCGGTCGTTCGCTTGTGCGACGCTATTCCCATAGAGTCTCCGCGCTCACTTCCTCGCGCCTTGCATCTGAGCCTTTTTCAGCAGACTGCCAGGGATACAGTAGTTTTTACTTGCCGTTCACTCATTCGTAACATTTAACAGTATCCTTGTCTTAGTTGAGGGACAAAAGATCATGAATGGATGGGCGTCGACTTATGAAAGAGAAGCGGCAATTGGAAGTTTTGTACCAGATCAGCCGCGCGTTGGTGGGAAAGCAAGATTTGGATGCGATCCTCCAGCAGGTGGTCGGCATGACGGCGGAACTCGTAGGATCCAAGATCTGCTCTTTGATGCTGATCAACGGAAAAAAAGACGAGTTGGTCATCAAAGCCACTCAAAGTCTGAGCACAGCTTATCGCGATAAACCGCCGATCAGGGTCGGGCAAAGTATCAGCGGCAAGGTCGTCGAGAAAAAACACGCGATGCAGGTGGCGGACGTCACTCAGGATCCGGTTTACAGCTACCCTGAGATCGCGCGGCAGGAGGGGTTAAAGTCGCTGCTGTCGGTGCCGCTCTTGTTGTCGGACAAGATCGTCGGCGTGTTGAACTGTTATACGGCGGAAGAAAAAGTTTTCAGTAAGGAAGAGATCCAGCTGGTTCAGACCATTGCTAACCAGGCGGCCATCGTGATCGAGCATGGGCGCATGGTCTCGGAAGAAGCGGAGGCCAGACTGGCGCTTGAGACGAAAAAAGCGATCGATGGCGCCAAACGTGTCTTAATGAAGAGACACAAAATGAGCGAAGAAGACGCTCACCGGTTCATTCAAAAAGCGAGCATGGACAAGAACAGGCCGCAGAAAGAGGTCGCGGACGCGATCATTCTTTCCGCGGAGTTGATGAAATAGTTTTAAGCATCTGACAAGGTCTTAGGATAAAGAAGTCCTTATTTTGTTTGGAGTCATGGCGGCTCCAATCCGAGTAAGGATTTTTTATTTCGAGAGGACTTTATGAGCACAAAACATCTGGTGGTGGTCGGAAACGGCATGGCCGGGATGGCTTGCCTGGATGAGATCTTGAAAAGGAAGCCTGCTTTCAGGGTCACGGTGTTCAGTGAGGAGCCGTATTTCAATTACAACCGCATTCTTCTATCCAGCGTCTTGGCCGGTGAAAAGAGCGTGGAAGACATCTACATCAACACCGAAGAGTGGTACAGGAAGAACGAGATCACGCTTCATCTTGGCACGAAAGTCGTCGGCGTGGATGCCCAAAACAAGATCATTGAAACCGACAAGGGTACTTCCTTCGGTTATGATCTTTTGCTTTTGGCGACGGGCAGCAATCCTTTTATTCCCCCCATCGACGGCACCCGCAAAAAGGGAGTCTATGTCTTCCGGAACATAGCGGACACCCACGGAATCCTGGAACACTGCAAAACGGCCAAAAAAGCGGTCGTGATCGGCGGCGGTCTTTTGGGGCTTGAGGCTGCGCGCGGTCTTTTGAACCAAGGACAAAAAGTGACTGTGGTTCATCTGATGGACCGGTTGATGGATGTCCAGCTCGACGTTGTGGGCGGACAATTTTTGAAAAGAGAGATCGAGAAACTGGGCATCGACGTCCTTTTGAACAAGAACACCGAGAGGATCATGGGCGGCGAGTCTGTGGAAGGCGTGCTTTTTAAGGACGGTTCTATCGTCGAGGCGGAACTCGTGGTGATCGCCTGCGGCATACGTCCCAATGTGGAATTGGCGAAGAAAGCGGGCCTTAAAGTGAACCGGGGAATTGTCGTGAATGATTTTATGGAGACAAACGACCCGAGTATTTTCGCGGTCGGCGAATGCGTGGAACATCGCGAGAAAGTTTATGGTCTTGTCGCGCCGCTCTATGACCAGGGAAAAATTTTGGCGGCGACGATCACGGGCGAAAAAGGACCGGTTTATGAGGGTTCGACTTTGGCGACGAAGCTTAAAGTGATGGGCATAGAACTTTTTTCGGCCGGGGATTTTCGGGCCGAGGAACCCGACAAGGAAGTAGTCGCTTATCAGGATCATGCCTTTGGGATCTATAAAAAAGTGGTGGTGCATCAGCGCCGCGTTGTCGGGACCATCTTGATCGGTGACGCTTCCGACGCCAATCGTTTTCTTGAGATGATCCGCAAAAAAGAAGTTGTGGATGACAAACGCCACCGCGTACTTTTCGACACGCCGCCCGCGGTGCCGGGATCTCCGACCGATGTGATGTCACGACCCGATTCTGACACGATCTGCGGCTGTATCGGCGTTTCCAAGGGTCAGATCGTCTCAGCGATCCGAGACAACGGACTGAAGACGGTTTCCGCGGTGAAAGCGTGCACGAAGGCTTCTTCGGGATGCGGCACCTGCGCGGGCCTTGTGCAGGATATCTTAAAGGCGGTCACCGGCGCCGAATTTGAGGAAGAAAAAAAAACAGGCTTGTGCGCGTGTGTCCCGTTTCCTAAAGAACAGCTTCGAATGATGATCCAGACCCAGCAGATCAAAAAAGTCCAGGACGTCCTTGATATTTACGGCAACAGCACCGGCTGCTCACTTTGCAAACCGGCCTTGAGTTTCATTGTGGATGAAGTGTGGCTCGGAGAACATGAAGAAGACCGGTCCGCGCGATTTATCAACGACCGTGTTCACGCAAACATCCAAAGAGACGGCACGTTTTCGGTGGTCCCCCGCATGCGCGGCGGCGTGACAAATCCCAAAGAACTCCGCAAAATCGCGGACGTCGCCGAAAAATACAAGGTGCCCATGGTCAAGGTGACCGGAAGTCAGCGGCTCGACCTTTTGGGCGTAAAAAAAGAGGATCTGCCGAAGATATGGGCGGATCTAGGGATGACGTCCGGCTATGCCTACGCGAAAGCCGTGCGCATGGTGAAATCCTGTGTGGGCACGGATTTTTGCCGGTACGGCACGCAGAATTCGATCAAGACAGGAATTGAATTGGAAACTTTACTCGAGGGTCTCTACACACCGGCAAAAGTGAAAATGGGCGTGGTCGGTTGTCCGCGAAATTGCGCCGAGGCGACCGTGAAGGACATCGGCCTCGTCGGCATCGAAGGGGGCTGGCAGGTGGTGATCGGCGGCGCGGCCGGAAAAATTGTTAAGGCCGCGGATATTCTTTGCACGGTGAAGACAACGGAGGAAGCGCTCGAGTCCGCTTTGCTTTTCTTTCAATACTACCGTGAAAACGGCGAGTATCTCGAACGTACTTATGATTTTATCCCTCGTATCGGTCTTGAAAAGATCCGCCGCGAGACAGTGCTCGCTTCCGAAGAGAATAAAAAAGCGCTTCTGGACCGTCTCGAGAAAGCGAAAAAAAAGGCCGTGAATCCTTGGGCGGTGGAATCCAAAAAGCCGGTCCATCCTTACCAATTTCAGGATTTTGTTTTGCCGAAAGAATCGGAAGCTCTGATCGTTACTTCATGAGGGACAAAAGATGAGATGGGTTCCGACCGCCGAGATTGGTTCGATCCCAGTGAAAGAGGGCCGGCGTGTGGTTTATAGGGATTGGAACGTGGCGCTTTTCAATTTGGGCAGCGAGTATCTGGCCGTTGACAACGTCTGTCCGCACAAAGCGGGGCCTTTATCGGATGGCATTGTTGCGGGAAAAGCGGTTTTTTGTCCTTTGCATAATTGGAAAATAAATCTGGAAACAGGGTGCGCTTTAAGTGGAGGCAAGGGGCAGGTCAAGACCTATCCCGTAAAGATCTTGGATCAGAAAGTTTGTATCGCATTTGAGGAAGGTTCTCTTAAGGAGGCAGGAGAGGATCAAGGGATGGCTTCTCTATCCGAACCGGCCAGGGACCCAAATTCATGAGCGGAGATTTTTTCGGTGGATGATTTTTCTCTGATAGATATGATGGATGCTTATAATCTTCCCTTGAAAAACAGGGTGAATAAGCAAGGCCATTATTCCCCGGGACCCGAGAAAACCGCCGGCAAGGTTTGCGGCATCGCGGACCCGGGCGAGTCGCTTATTCCGACGGAGCCCCTGGAGGACGGGGAGCAGTACCGTTTCCATTTTGACATGTCGCGCTGTGTGGGTTGCCAGTGCTGTGTGGTGGCCTGCAACGAGCAGAATAATAACCCCGCGTCGGTCAATTGGCGGCGCGTGGGAGAGATCGAGGGCGGTGTTTACCCCGACGCCAAACGGTTTCACGTGTCCATGGCCTGCAATCATTGCCTGGACCCGGCCTGCCTGACCGGCTGTCCGACCGACGCATATTTCAAAGACCCAAAAACGGGAGTTGTCCGGCATAAGGCCGAGGAATGCATCGGGTGCCGCTACTGCATCTGGAACTGTCCCTACGGCGTGCCTCAATTCAATGAAGAGCGGGGCATCGTCACCAAGTGCGACATGTGTCACAGTCGGCTCGCGGACAGCATGGCGCCCGCGTGCGTGTCGGCGTGCCCTGAGAAAGCGATCCGCATCGAAAAAGTGAAAATTTCCGAGTGGCGGGAAGATCATTCCGAAGCCGACGCGCCCCACATGCCGGATTCCGGCATTACGATCTCAACGACCCGACTCACGCTTCCGGAGACGATGCCGGAAGAAACACTGCGTATGAACCGCCATCGCGTCGAGCCGGAAGAGTCTCACACATCCCTTATCGTGATGACGGTCTTGACTCAACTCGCGGCCGGTGGATTTATGACGCTTTGGCTGGGAGGGGAAGAATTTATGGTGTTCGGCGCCTCGGGTATTTTTGCGGTGACTGGTCTGGCTCTGACAGCAGCTATTTTTCACTTGGGTAGACCTCTTTATGCATACAAAGCCCTGCGTATGTGGAAACGTTCATGGCTTTCACGCGAAATCCTGTTTTTTGCCATTTTTTCCTTCTCGGGCGCGATTTACGCAGCGCTTCTTTTGGCGGGATATTTTCTTCACTGGGAGATACATGGCGTCATTCTTGGGTTGATCGGCGGTATCGCCGCTTTTTCGGGAATGGCCGGAATTTATGCCAGCGCCAAGATTTATTTAGTACCCGCCAGACCCGCTTGGAATACCATTCGAACGCCTTTACGTTTTTTTCTGACGGGATTTATCCTTGGGCCGCTTTTTAGTCTTGTGGTTTATGGGCTGCACCTGATGTTTTTCAGGCGCGACCTGACTCGGGACGGTCTTGGGCCGGTTCTTGGCTGGCTTGGCATCTCTGCTTTTGCGGGTTTTGCCCAGCTGCTTGTTCTCTTTGCTCGTCTTTTCCAGGTCAATGAAGGCAAAAATCCGGAGTTGTACGATTCAGCCCTTCTCATGACACGCCGGTTCCGGGTCCACTTTCTTTTGCGCGTTGGTTCATTGGCACTGAACAGCTTTGCCTTCCCATTCTTCTTTCTAACTTCGTTCTTGACCGGCGATGTTGTTTCCGGGAGCGGGATGGTCATTTTCGCCTCGATATCGTTTTTAATCGCCTTATCCAGCGAGTTTCTGGGCCGTTATCTCTTTTTTGTCACGGTGGTGCCCAAAAATATGCCCGGTTCTTTTTTTACCGGCGGAGGGAAACATTGAATCCCAAAACACTTTTTCAATCTGCCCGCCGGCACTTGGGACTTGATCTCCAAACGGAAAAGTACGCCTATGATGTGGACGAGCAATTCGGCTACATGGCCAAGGCCAAAATTCCTGACCGCTGGGTGCCGACGACTTGCGGCTACTGTTCCGTAGGCTGCGGAATGTTTATCGGGGTGAAGAAAGGCCGCGCGGTGAGTGTGCGTGGAAATTCTGATCACCCGGTGAATGAAGGGCGCCTTTGCCCCAAAGGACTTTCTGAACACGACGCGATCCACGCGCCCAACCGCGCCAAATACCCGCTTCTCAAAACGAATGGCCGGTTTCGCCGCATCGGTTGGGACTGGGCGATACGCGAGATGGTGGGACGTTTTCGGACGATCCAGGATAAGTATGGCCCGGGATCTTTGGGAATTATCAGCACGGGCCAGCTGGTGACCGAGGAATTCTATACGCTGGGTAAATTAGCGCAGCTTGGCTTTAAAACCAAAAACTACGATGGGAATACGACGCTTTGTATGGCCAGCGCCGCGTCCGGTTACAAACGTTCCTTTGGAAGTGACGGGCCGCCGGGATCTTACGAGGACCTGGAAAAAGCGGATCTGGTTTTTCTGATCGGCGCGAATATCGCGGATAACCATCCGATCCTGTGTTACCGCCTTGAGAAAAATAAAAGACGGGTCCTTATCACGGTCGACCCACGTGTGACGAAAACCGCCATGATGGCGGACATTCACCTTCCGGTGAAACCAAGGACCGATATCGCGCTTTTGAACGGCATGATGCACGTGCTGATCAAGGAAGGAAAGATCGACCGCGATTATATCGAAAAACACACCCATGGCTTTGAAAAATTGCGCGAACAGTTGGAGGCTTGGACGCCGGAGCATGCGGGTCATGTAAGCGGTCTTTCGGCCCAGATGATCCGGCAGGTCGCGCTTCTTTATGGAAGTGCCAGGGCGCCATTTATCGGCTGGACGATGGGCGTCAATCACAGCGTACAGGGTACGGAAACGGTGAACGCGATCTGCAATCTCGCGCTCATTACCGGCAATGTCGGGCGCGTGGGTGCATCGCCCTTTTCAATTACCGGGCAGTGCAACGCGATGGGCACGCGTGAGTCAGGTTTTACGTCAGGCTTGCCGGGTTACCGAAAATTCGAAGATCCCGGACATCGAAAAGAGCTGGCCGCGCTTTGGGGCATTGAGGAAGAGATCATTCCGACCTCGCGCGGGATGGCTTACCCCGACATTATCGAAGGGGTGCTGGCCGGAAAGATCAAAGCGCTCTGGATCATCGCCACGAATCCGCTTGTTTCTTTTCCGAATCAAACCTTTCTCCTGGACTGCTTGGGACGCCTTGAATTTCTAGTGGTTCAAGACGGGTATCATCCGATCCCGACGAGTCGGGTCGCCGACCTTGTCCTCCCGGCGGGAGTCTGGGGAGAGAAAGAAGGCACGTACACCAACTCTGAACGCATGGTCAGCAAAGTAAACAAAGCCGTCGAGCCCCCGGGTGAGGCCAGATCCGATTTTGATATTTTTCTCATGGTCGCCAAGGAATTGGGCGTGTCGGACCGTCTTTATCCAAATTGGAAAGGCCCGAGAGACGCCTTTGAGGAATGGAAAAAAGTCACGCGCGGGCGGCTGTGTGATTATTCAGGGATCACGTACGACCTTTTGGAAAAATACGGCGGGATCCAATGGCCTTTTGAAGAAGGCACGAAACGTTCCCCAAAAGAATCCGTGCGGCTTTATTCCGACGGACAATTCCAGACGGACGACGGCCGCGCGAAGCTCTGGCCCATCGATTGGAAAGAGCCAAGCGAAGTTCCCGACGAGGAGTATCCTTTTTGGCTCAACACCGGAAGGACCGTGGAACACTGGCACACGCGCACCAAAACGGGCTCGATCCCGATCCTGCACCGGCTGTCTCCCGAAGCGTGGGTGGAGATGAACCCACGCGACGCTGAGCGCCTGAAATTTAAACACGGTGACTACGTGCGCGTGGAATCACGCCGGGGAGCGGTCGAGCGGGTCGTCCTTCGCGTGACAGAAACAATAGCGCCCGGGCAAATATTTATCCCGTTTCACTACGCCGAAGCCAACGCCAACAATCTGACCGTGAGCGATTGCGATCCTTTTTCGAGAGAACCCAATTATAAACAGGCGGCGGTGCGTGTGATGCGTTCCGAGGTCCC
>Ga0247727_10012709_pt1 | contig 14384 bp, 11 predicted proteins | sample WisWelCaveWW1625_FD_202498 | JGI IMG/M metagenome (GOLD analysis project Ga0247727, IMG submission 202498) | Biofilm microbial communities from Wishing Well Cave, Virginia, United States - WW16-25 | ecosystem: Environmental > Aquatic > Deep subsurface > Groundwater > Cave microbial mat | place... | reverse complement strand
GACGCCATCGTCATTGCGCTGGCATTCCTGTTCGCTTATTTCATCAGCTATTATCTGCGTCAGGCCTACGGCCTTGGCGAGATGGCGTTTGCCATTGCGCCGAACCTGAAAGGCTTTGCCTATTTTATGCGCATGAATTTTGCGCTGCCGGCGTTTTATCTGCCGATGTGGATCATCACGCTGGCCTCACAGGGCGCGTACAAGGATTTTCGCACTAAAACGTTCTTAACTATCTCGTTCAATATTCTGGTCGCCGGCGGCTTGACGGCGTTCGCGCTCGGCACGCCGATTTTCCTGTTTAAAATGATTTTGACCAGCCGCCTGTTTATCGGCGTGATGTGGGGGTTGACGATTCTGTTCTTGATCATCGCGCGCCAGTTGGTGAATTTATTGCTGGATTATATTCACGAGCACGGTTATAATCAGGTCAATCTGCTGATCGTCGGCACCGGCCGTCGCGCGCGCGAATTCATTCACGTCGTCAAGAACCACGCCAACTGGGGTCTGCGCATCGTCGGGTTGATCGACGACGAACACGGCATGTTCGGCAAAGAAATCGAAGGCTATCGCGTGCTGGGACGTTTGCAGGATATTCCGTTCATTCTGCACCGCAAAGTCATCGACCGTGTGATTTTCGTCGTGCCCAGGCTCTGGTTAAACCGCATCGACGACGCGATTCTCGCCTGCGAACGCGAGGGCATTCCCACCAGCATCTCGATGGATCTTTACGATTTGCGCATTGCCAAAGTGCGGCAGACTGACTTTAGCGGCTTTCCTTTGTTGGAGTTTGAAACCTTAACCGCGAAAGAATGGCAATTATTCGTCAAACGCGCCATCGACGTGGTCCTGTCGTTCACGCTGTTGATTCTGCTTTCCCCGGTGATGCTGTTGTTGGCGATTGTCATCAAGCTGACTTCGCACGGCCCGATTTTTTTCACCCAGCAGCGCTGCGGCATCAACGGCCGGACGTTCACGTTGTATAAATTCCGCTCGATGTATGTCGGCGCTGAAATGAAACGCCGTGAGCTCGAGAAGCGCAATGAGATGGACGGCCCGGTGTTTAAAATCAAACGCGATCCGCGCATCACGCCGCTGGGCCGTATTATTCGCAAGCTCTCGCTGGACGAGCTGCCGCAGTTTTTCAACGTGCTCAAGGGCGACATGAGTTTTGTCGGGCCGCGGCCGCCGCTCGCCGTCGAAGTCGATCTCTATAAACTCTGGCAGCGCCGGCGTCTGTCGCTCAAACCCGGCATCACCTGCATCTGGCAGGTCAGTGGCCGCAACAAAATCGGCTTCGAAAAGTGGATGGAGATGGATCTGGAATATATCGACAACTGGTCGCTCTGGCTCGATTTTAAAATCATGGTCAAGACCGTCTTCGTCGTCATGTTTGGTTACGGCGCGAGCTGAGGCGAAGTACAAAAAATTCAAATAGCAATAAATTCTTACTCTTACTCTTACTCTTTCTCTTTCTCATACTCATACTCTTACTAAGAGTATGAGTATGAGATTAAAATAACAAAAGACTTTTTAGGAGACTCCCATGCGAATTTGTATGATTGGCACCGGCTATGTCGGGCTGGTGACGGGAACCTGTTTTGCCGAGCTGGGCAACGACGTCACCTGCGTGGACATTATCAAAGAAAAAATCGACCGTCTCAATCGCGGCGAGCTGCCGATTTACGAGCCCGGCCTGGACGTCATGGTTGCGACGAATGTCAAAGCCGGCCGTCTCACGTTCACCACGGATTTGAAAAAAGCCGTGGAAGACGCGCTGGTGATTTTCATCGCGGTCGGCACGCCGCAGGCGGAAGACGGCTCGGCCGACATGCGCTATGTCGAAGCCGTTACCAAAGACGTCGCCAGATACATGAATGAATACAAAGTCATCGTCAACAAAAGCACGGTTCCGGTCGGCGCCGGCAAATGGATCAAAAAATTGATTCAGGAAAGCCAGCCCCGGCCGCTGCACTTTTCCGTGGCCTCCAATCCGGAATTTCTGCGCGAAGGCTCGGCCATCGAAGACTTCATGCGCCCCAATCGCGTCGTCATCGGCACCGAAGATCCCGAGGCGGCGGCGATCATGCGCGATCTCTACAAGCCGCTGTTTCTGATTGAAACGCCGATCGTCATGACCAACCTCGCCAGCGCCGAGCTGACGAAATATGCGGCCAACGCGTTTCTGGCCACGAAGATCAGCTTCATCAACGAAGTCGCCACCATTTGCGAACGCGTCGGCGCGGATGTGCACGACGTTGCCAAAGGCATGGGCCTCGATCAACGCATCGGCACCAAGTTTCTCCATGCCGGTCCCGGCTACGGCGGCTCGTGTTTTCCCAAAGACACCCGTGCGCTCGTGAGCATCGCCCAAAAGTGCGAGTACGATTTTAAAATCGTCGACGCCGCCATCAAAGTCAACGACGAGCAGCGCCGGAGAATGTTGGAAAAGATCAAGCACACCCTCGGCAATATGAAAGGCAAAACCGTCGCCGTGCTCGGTCTCGCGTTCAAGCCGAACACCGATGACATGCGCGAAGCGCCGTCCATCGATATTATCGCCGGCATGCAAAAAGAAGGCGCGCGTATCAAAGCGTACGATCCCATCGCGATGCACGAAGCCCAAAAATTTCTCCAGGGCGTCGAGTTTGTGGACGATACCTACAGCGCCCTCAATGGCGCCGATGCGATGGTTCTGATCACCGAATGGAATCAGTTCCGTAGTCTGGATCTGGACAAAGTCAAACGCCTGCTCAAAACGCCAATTGTGATCGACCTGCGCAACATTTACGAGCCGCAGAAAATGCGCGAGCACGGTTTCACTTATGTTGCCGTCGGCCGATAATGGCATGAGCGTCCATTTTTGAAATTCTCGCTCCAACTCGTGACATGGCGAAACGGCTTTACCCCGAGGTTTTGGCTCAAAATCGTCTATCGGGGGCTTTTGTGTCTTTTGTGTCACACCAATACATCGTTTCAGGCTAGTACATTCCGTTTAGTCTTAAACCTTGATTTTAAAAACACTTGCGTCGTTTAACAGATTGAAAAAAAAGCAGTTTGTTAAAACGATGACATGCGGCCGGGAGTGGCATTGCGGTTGCACTACAAAAACGGATAGTAAAGTGTTTTTTGAAGATGCGATTTTGCCCATAACTGAGAAAAAAGGTTTGCGCATTGAGGAGAGCATGCTCAAACAAGTCAAGCATCTACGGAACTTGATCCGTTTTGCAAAAGGAAAACAGGACCCGATTATCGGGCCCGTCAAAGCGGTCTGGGAAGTGGTGAATACGTGCAATGCCAGATGCCGCACCTGCGATCGGTGGAAAGAGAAAACCGATTCGTCCATTCTCTCAACCGTTGAGAGCAAAAACCTGATTCGCCAACTGGCCGAAATCGGCGTTTTGAATTTGACGTACACCGGCGGCGAGCCTTTGTTGCGGAAAGACATTTATGAGCTCATTGCGTTTGCCAAAGCGCAACGTCTTTCCACGACCTTGTACACGAACGGCCTTTTGCTCAATGTTCGGCGCGCGAAAGAATTGATCGACGCCGGGCTCGATCTGATTTATTTTTCGATTGACGGCAGCACCCCGGAGCTGAACGACGACTTGCGCGGCATCAACGGGTATTTTGCGCTGACCATGAAGGCGCTGGAGAGCCTGAAATCGTTGCGCAACAACGGCCAACCCCGAATTTTTATCGCCGTCACCATTACCAAAAAGAACATGCACGATCTCGAGAACATCGCGCGCTTGACCAAAGTCAACGGCCTGGATGGTCTCTCGTTGCAGGTGGCGCTTCATGCGCCTAAGATTTTGTATCGCGTGGAAGACGAGCTGGCTTTTAAACCGGGAGACGGCGAAGCGCTGCAAAAGATCATCGATCAGGTGACGGAAAAATATGATCATTTTCTGCCCGGGAATCGTGATTACCTCCGGCACTTTTCGGACTACATTGAGCGGCCGCAAAAGCTCTATGAGCATCCCAACCTCGTTGGTTACGCGACGGCCATGATCAATTCCTGGGGCGATGTCTATCCGGATCCGCTCGAGACCGCGAGCATGGGCAATATTCGCCGGCAAACGTTCAAAGAAATTTGGTTCGGAGAGCGGGCCACGGCGGTGCGCCGCCGGATTGCCCGCCAGGAGTACCCGGTGACGCTCTTTGATAGTTCGCTGTCGATGAATTTCGCCGTCGAGCGCGCCACGGCCACGGTGTTGGGTTTTCATCAGATTCTCAAGCCCATCTTTAACGGCGCCCAGCATTTTTAGCGAGGAAAAATTTTGGCACAAACCCTGAATCAAAGCTCGAAAACGCCGGTGAATAATTTTTTAAAAACCACGCCACCTCGCGAAACCGTCGAAATTCAAAAAGAACTCTTTGCGGCTAAAAAATCAAAACTGAAAAAATACCGGGAGCTTATCCTTGGCGAAATCGGCGTTGGGTTTTTGATTAAATACGAGTTGATCACCTTGCTGGCAAGCTGGTTGCCCGGCGCGCTCGGGTTGGTGTTGCGAAGCAAACTCTATCCTCTGTTGTTGGGTCAAGCCGGACGCAACATCACCTTTGGCGCCAACGTGGTTCTGCGCCACCCTCGCAAAATCCGGCTGGGCGACAACGTGGTGATCGATGACAACGTGGTGCTGGACGCCAAAGGGAAGGACAATAACGGTATCACCATCGGCAACGGGGTCTTTATCGGACGCAACACGATTTTGAGCTGCAAAAACGGCGACATCATCATCGAGGATAATGCCAATATCGGTTTTAACTGTGAAGTGTTCTCCGCGAGTCGTGTGCGCATCGGCAAGAATATCCTGATGGCGGCTTACGTTTATCTGGTGGGCGGCACGCATCGTTTCGACCGCACCGACATTCCGATTATTTTTCAAGCGCGCTCGAGCCAGGGCATCGAGGTGGGCGACAATACCTGGATCGGCGCTCATGCCGTGATCTTTGACGGGGTGAGTATCGGCAAGGAGTGCATCATCGGCGCCGGCGCGATGGTCAACAAAGATATTCAGGATTGGAAAATGGCGGTGGGCGTGCCCGCAAAAGTTATTCACGATCGTCGCGAAGTAACTCACGTCGCCGATGTGGCTTTGTGAAGCGAGCGACACGGCAAACACCTGATATGAGCAGTCAATATAAAATTCTGCACGTTGTCGACAAGCTCAGCATGGACGGGGTTAATCCGAGCAGCGTCGCCCTGTGCTTTATGGAATGGATCAAGCATCGGGATGCCCGGCATTTCGAGGTCATGGTCGCCTCGTTGCGGCCACGTGATGCCGCCGGCAAAGTTCTGGAAGAAAATGGCGCCAAGCTCTTTTACTTCGATAACGGTAAGTATTCTTTTGCCAATGTCGGCGCGCTGGCCGATTTGATTCGCCGCGAAAAAGTTGCTTTACTTCATTTGCACGGCTACAGCGCGGCCAATTTTGGCCGCCTGGCCGCCCGCAAAACCGGCATTCCGTTAGTGATGCACGAACATGCCGCGCTCGAAGTTCGCCCGCATCAATACTTCATGGATTGGCTGTTGCGCCACAAAACTGACGTGGCCGTTGGCGTCAGCGATAACGTCAGAGAGTTCCTGATCCGTGGACGTTCCGTGCCGCCGAATAAGGCCCGCGTCATCTGGAACGGCGTCAATCTCAATAACTTCAACACTGCAGACGTTAGCAAAGTGAGCGCTTTCCGCGCGCGTTTCGGGATTGCCGAGCATGACAAAGTGATTGGTGTCGTGACGCGCTTGCGAGAAGAAAAAGGCAATCGGTATTTTATTGAAGCCGCGGCCTCGGTGTTGCGCGAGTTTCCGGAGGCCCGATTTATTATCGTGGGAGACGGGCCGCTGCGTGAAGAGCTTACAAGATTAGCGCAAAATCTTAACCTCAAAGGCAAATTGCACTTTGCCGGCTTTGTTTCCGAGGTGGCCGTGGCTTTTGCGGCCATGAACATTGTCGTCATGCCCTCTTTGACCGAGGGTTTTCCATTGGCTCTGGCTGAAGCGATGGCTGCCGGCAAGCCGGTGGTGGCCACCATGGTCGGCGGCATGAAAGAGATGATTGAACACGAACAAAACGGGCTTTTGGTGCCGCCGGCAAACAATGCGGCCCTGGCGACGATGTTGCTGCGATTGCTCAAAAATCCGGTGTTGCGGCGAAGCCTGGGTCACGCCGCTCGCCAACGCAGCCAGGATTTTAGTATTGAACGCAACGTGAGGGCGCTGGAGACGCTTTATACGGAAATGCTGGCGAAAGGAAATGGGCGCGCGTGATGTATTCGACATTGCTCAACCAACTTCGCTGGAGCTACCGCAAAAACGCGCCGGACTTGTTGGCGTTGATTCGCCGGCACTATCCGGAGTTCATGTACAGCCGGCGTCCCAGGCCGTTGCAGAATGAGATTCCCGTCTTCACTTTTCATTCCGTCGCGCCGGTTTCGTTTGAAGCCAAGCTGCAATTTCTCGCGCGCAATGGCTATCGCACGTTGACGGGCGATGAATTCCGCGCCGTTATTGCCGGCGAACGGGATATTCCCGAACGGAGTGTTTTATTGACGTTTGACGATGGCACGGCGACGCTGTGGACGGTGGCTTATCCTCTCCTGCGCAAATATGGTTTTCGCGCCGTGAGCTTCATTATTCCAGGCTGCATATCTGAACAAGCGCCGGAAACGCCAACGTACGCGGATTATGAGAAGGATCGCGTATCACCGGAAGCCCTGTTGGCGCGTGAGCGCGGTGATTTTCCCTTGTGCTCGTGGCAGGAAATTCAAGAGATGCACCGGAGCGGCGTGATCGATTTTCAATCACACACCCTGCATCACCATCTCGTCTGCGTCTCTTCACAGCTCGTGGATTTCATTCATCCGGCTTACGATTTCTATTTTTTTGCGAACATCACCGTGCCGGTTTATCGCGTCAACGGCAAATTGAATTTCAACCGGCAAATGCCGTGGGGTACGCCGGTTTATCGCGCCGAGCCGCGCATGGCCGGCAAGCCGCAATATTTTGATGACGAAGAGGCGCGCGCCGCTTGCGTCGCTTACGTGGCCAAAAACGGCAACGAAAAATTTTTCAATCGCAACGACTGGCGACGGCAATTGCTGGCGATATATAAAGGAGCCCGGCAAAATCGACGCAACGGCGAATTTGAGACTCGTGAATTGCAGGAACAAACGATCTGGCAGGATTTGCAGCAGGCCAAGATGATGATCGAAGCGCGCCTGCCGGGAAAAACGGTTGATCAACTCTGTTATCCGTGGTTCATGGGCAGCTCGCTCGCCGTGGCGCAATCGCAGCGCCTCGGCTATCGCGTCAACTATTGGGGCCTGGTCCCTGAACGCAAGACCAATCGGCCAGGCGCTGATCTGTTCCATGTGCCTCGCCTTGAGGATCACTATATTTATCGCTTGCCGGGCGAGGGGCGCAAACGCTTGCAGGAAATTTTGCAAGCCAAAGTGCGGACGAATTTGCCGCGTTTTGCCGGTCGCTTCGCTCGCACTTAAGTCATTGTACCGCAAAAGTTAGAAAAAAAATTCTAAGGTTTTTTATAGTAAACTATCACGACCGCGAAGATTTTTTCACCACAAAGGCCACAAAGAGCACAAAGAAAAACAGTTAAATTTTGTGTTCTTTCTTTGTGGCCTTTGTGCCCTTTGTGGTTGAGTTTGGTTGCGGCTTGCGCTGTGATTGTGATAATATTTTTCTAAACCATCCTCTTTGGAAGGAGCGTCATGGAAGACATATCCAAACTCGCCGTCATTGGCGCCGGCAAGATGGGCGAAACGCTCATCAAAGCCCTGCTCGACGCCAAAATATTGGCCGCCGATCAAATCGTTGCGACCGTCAAACATGCGAATCGTCTTGAGGAAGTGGCGGCGCGCCTCGGCGTTCGCGTGTTGTTGGATAATGGCGAGGCGATCCAATCGGCCGAAGTGATTTTGCTCTGCGTCAAACCGCAGGCATTGCGCGAGACGCTTGCCGAGATTAAGCCGGTGATTCGGAATGAGCAACTCGTGATTTCAATTGCGGCTTCGGCGACCACTTCTTTTCTCGAGCGGCATCTGGAAAAATCCGTGCCGGTGGTTCGCAGCATGCCGAATACGCCGGCGTTGGTTCGCGCCGGCATGACCGCGCTCTGTCGCGGCGCTGACGCGACGGAAGAACATCTCAACCGCGCCTGCCGCATTTTCGAGGCCGTCGGTCGCACCCTGGTTATTGATGAAAAATACTTCGATGCGGTAACCGCGCTGAGCGCCAGCGGTCCCGCTTACATTTATATTATTCTCGAATCGCTCGCTGAAGGCGGCGTTAAAGTCGGTTTGCCTCGCAACGTGGCGACGGAATTGGCGGCGCAGATGTGTTTTGGCGCGGCGCAGATGGTGTTGGAAACCGGCGCGCACCCGGCGCTGCTGAAAGACGCCGTCACGACGCCGGCCGGTTGCACCATCGACGGCATCTTGCAATTGGAAGAAGGCGGCTTGCGCGTCACGCTGATCAAAGCCGTCGTCGAAGCCACTCGTCGCGCCGCCCAGCTTATTGAAAGTTGAAACACAAAAAATTTCAAAACCATTAGCAGAAATATTGTGAGGAGAGCATTAAAATATGCCGCTTCCCATTGCTCATTCCATGGCCGGCTACGCGATAGCCGAAGCGACCAACTTTCGTTTGGCCAATAACAAGTGGCTCAACGTTTCAATCTTTGCGGCGCTGGCGAATTTGCCGGATATTGATTTTTTGCCGGGGTTTTTGCTGGGTGCGCCGAATCGCTATCACCATCAGTTGACCCACAGCATTGGTTTTTCTTTGGCCGCCGGTTTATGCGGCGCTTTAATTCTGTGGTGGTGGAATCACCGCAAAATGGCTCGGCAAGACATTGCTGCGACCAAAAATAGTTTTGGGATTTATTTTTTGATTGTTGCCGGCGCCGTCTTTTCTCACTGCGTCCTCGATTTGTTCACCTGGGATTCGTGGCCGCCGCACGGAATGCCGTTGCTGTGGCCGTTGCTCGAGCGTTATTTTGACGTGCGCTGGGATATTTTCCTGTCGGTGCGCAAATCGGATGATTCCGCGACGTTTTTTTCAACGCTTTTCCAGTGGTTTAATTTTAAAATTGCGCTCAGAGAGTTTTTAATTATGGCTCCTCTTGTCGGTTTAGTCAAGCTCATTCGGCGGTTGCCCGGCTTATTGATTCGCCGGCGCCCGGTCGATATCAAAAATACGCAAGTGGCCAAGCTCGGTTTGTTGGAAATATCGTCGTTGCCGCCGGAGCAGGCGAATCGGCGCTCACTCACCTCGTTGGCGGAAGCGGCAGAACAAGATGACTCAGAACGATAACCAGGTTTTTTGCAGCGTCGTCATCCCGGTAATGAACGAAGAAGAAAACGTTCCGCACCTGCACCAGGCCATCACCGGCGCGATGCAAGCGTGGGGGCGGCCGTATGAAATCGTCATCGTCGACGACGGCAGCACCGATCGCACGTTTCCGTTGCTCGAAGAAATTGCCCGGCGCGATCCTCATTTGCGCGTCGTGAAATTCCGCCGCAACTTCGGCCAATCGGCGGCGATGGGCGCCGGCTTTGAATATGCGCGCGGTGAAGTGGTGGTGACCATGGACGGCGATCTGCAAAACGATCCCAAAGACATTCCGCTGGTCGTGGCCGAGCTGCAGAAGGGCTACGACGTGGTCAGCGGCTGGCGCAAGAATCGCCAGGACCGGCTCATCATTCGCAAAGTGCCCAGCCGCCTCGCCAACCGGCTCATCCGCAAAACCACTCAGGTGAACCTACATGATACTGGTTGTTCATTGAAGGCTTACCGCCGGGAAGTGGTGCAAAAGATTCGTCTCTACGGAGAAATGCACCGCTTTATACCGGCGCTGGCGAGAATTGAAGGCGCGCGCATCGGCGAAGTCGTAGTCGATCACCACGAGCGCAAATTCGGCCGATCGAAATACAATCTCATGCGCACTTTTAAAGTGATCATGGATTTGGCCACGCTCAATCTGTTCCTGAAGTATCTCACGCGACCGCTGCACTTTTTTGGCGCGTTGACGTTGCTGTTCAACGGGCTTGGCGCGGCAACGCTTTTGGCCATGATCTTTTACTCGGCGCAAAACAACTTGTCGATCGCCGAGCTCAACGTGCTGATGTCCCTTGGCTTTCTGCTCGTTGCCACCGGCATCAATTTCCTGCTGTATGGCTTGATCGCCAACATGGTGGTAAAAACCGGCCAGAAACATGACGAACGTTTGCACGAAATTGTCCATTTTCCGAAACGAGGCTTTGGTGCTGGAAACAACTAAAATTTCTGTGTCCTCCGTCGAGCCGCCGGCTCGTCTGGTCGAAAGTGATATTTCGGAAAATGGCCGCAGCAACACTTTGCCTTTGCTTTCCGTGATTGTGCCGATGTCCAATCACGGCAGCGAGGCGCAGACGATTTATCGCGCCTTACGCCAAGGCCTGGAAAACTATGGCCAAAGCTTCGAGATCATTTTCGTCGACGACGCCAGCACGGACGACACCTACGCGCAAGTTTTGGCGATTGCCACGCGCGACCCCAGAGTCAAGCTGATTCGCATGCGCGCGGCTTGCGGCGAAACTTCCGCGCTTGACGCCGGACTTCGCCATGCCGCCGGGCAACGCCTGGTGTTTGCCTCGGCCCGCGTCCGCGCCAACATGCAAACGCTGCCGCGACTGCTGCGGAAACTTGATGAAGGTTTTGACCTCGTCGTCGGGTGGCGCACGCCGCGGCAAGACGCCGGCTTGAATCGCGTGGTTTCTCGCCTGTTTAATTGGTTGATGCAAAAGCTGCTGAAGCTGAAGCTGCACGATATCAATTCGAGCATTTTTGCTGCGCCGCGCCGTGTTTTAGAGAGCATGACGGTTTATGGCAATTTGAATATCTTTATTCCGGTTTTGGCGGCACATCAAGGCTACAAAGTCACGGAAGAACAAATCGAACAACTCCCCGGCGCCTTTCGCACCTCCTCGCACGTTTCGGAATACGTTCAGCGCCTGCTTGACATCATCACCGTCGTTTTTTTAACGCGCTATTCCAAAAAGCCGCTGCACTTTCTCGGTTTCTTCGGAATCATTTTTACGGCCGCCGGCCTGGTGATGAACCTCTATCTCTTTGTTTATCGGATTTTGGATTTTGGCGCGATTGCCGGCCGGCCGCTGCTGTTGCTGGGCGCTTTGCTGCTCGTCATCGGCCTCCAAATGATTTCCATCGGCCTGATTGGCGAGATGATCATTTACACCCACGCCCGGGAGATCAAAGAGTATAACATCGAAACGGTGGTGGGAAAGTGAAGCTCATCATCCAAATTCCCTGTCTGAATGAAGAGCAAACCTTGCCGGTGACGTTGGCGGAGTTGCCCAAACACATTGACGGCATCGACGAAATCGAAACGCTCGTCATTGACGACGGCAGCAGCGACGGCACGGTGGCGGTGGCGCGAAAGCTCGGCGTCAACCATATCATCCGGCTCACCAACCGCAAGGGCCTCGCCGAAGCATTCATGACCGGCCTTGACGCCAGCCTCAAGCTGGGCGCCGATATCATTGTCAACACCGATGGCGACAATCAATATCGCGGCAGCGACGTGCCTCGTCTCATCCTCCCCATTCTCGATGGCAAAGCCGATATGGTCGTCGGCGACCGCCAGGTTGAACGCATCGCGCACTTTTCGCCGCTCAAGAAAAAATTGCAGAAACTCGGCAGTTGGGTGGTGCGCCATATTTCCGGCACCACGGTGCCGGACGTCACCAGCGGGTTTCGCGCTTACACGCGCGAGGCCGCTCTGCGCTTGAATGTCATCTCGAAATTCACCTACACGCTCGAAACGATCATTCAGGCTGGCAAGAAGAACATTGCGCTTGGCCACGTCAAAGTCGCCACCAATGGCAAGCTCAGGGAATCGCGCTTGTTCAGCAGCATTCCGTCGTATCTGAAGCGCAGCATCGGCACCATTTTGCGCATCTATACGATGTATGAGCCGCTGCGCACCTTTGTCACGATTGGGGCGTTCATCTTTTTCGCCGGTTTTCTCATCTCGCTGCGCTTTCTTTATTTTTATTTTTTTGCGGATCATGCTGGCCACATTCAATCTTTGATTCTCAGCGCCGTGTTGATGATCGTCGGCTTTCAAGTGGGCATGATCGGGCTGGTTGCCGATCTCATTACCGGCAATCGCCGGCTCATTGAAGATTGCCTTTATCGCATTAAAAAAGTGGAAATGGATACGCTCTCCATTCGAAACCATCGCAATGGGCTGGCGGAGAAAACAGCGGCGGGTGAAACGATTGAAGACGCCAACTAAAAGACTGCTCTTTAAAGCGGCGATCAGCCTGGGTTTGATCGTTGCGCTCCTTGTCAAAGTAGACCTGGCCGGCTTCTGGAGATCTTTGCGCGCGGTTGACCCTTTGCTCTTTGGCTTCTCATGTTTTCTGCTGGCCATCCAGCAGGTTTTGATGGCGGTCAGTTGGGGGGTTTTGTTGCGCGCCAAAGACGCCCGGGTGCCATACCGGCAAGTCATCTATGCGCACGTGGTCGGCAATTTTTTTGGCACGTTCATGCCGACTTCGCTCGCCATCGATGCCGTGCGCGCCTACAGTCTGTCGCGTTATCTGAAAAGCGGCGTTGATGCGGCAAGCTCGATATTCGTTGTCCGCGCCGCGGGGTTCCTGGTTTTATTTATTCTCGCGCTCGTGTTCGCCATTCCTATTGTCCGGATGACGGGTCGCCAGGATTTTTTCTGGGGGTTGTTGATCATTTTTTCGACTTTCTTGTCGGCGATCATTGCTGTTTACTATCGGCGCACCTACGAGTTGGTGGAGAAGTTCTGTCGTTTCGTGGGCGTTAAAGGGATATTTGAAAAATTGCACTATTTTCGTCTTTCTCTTTTAGACTACTCACGCCGGCATTTGACGCTCATCTATCTGGCCGCGCTGACCGTGGTTTATCAAATTCTTGGCATCGTCGTCGTTTATCTGATCGGTTTGTCATTGAATATTTCAACGCCATTAAGTTATTACTTCAGTCTGTTGCCGGTTATTACCGTGATCACGATTGCGCCGGTCTCCATAGCCGGGTTGGGAGTGCGAGAGAGCAGTTTTGTTTATTTGTTTTCAATGGCGGGCGCCACGCCGGCGCAAGCGTTTTCCCTGTCGTTGCTGATGTTTTTTCAAAGCCTCCTCATGGCTTTAGCCGGCGGTTTGGCGTACTGGACGCGCGGCTCGCGGATGGAGCCTAAGCCCGTTGCTGCGAGCGAGGCGTTGATGTCCCCACGTCTGGATGGCTTGCCAGAAACCTAGAATGTCTTATAAAATCGAGTGACACCATTATGAAAATCGCGATCATGGGGATTCGTGGCATACCGGCAAATTACGGCGGCTTTGAAACCTTTGCCGAAGAGTTGAGCACCCGTTTGGTAAAACGCGGCCACGAAGTCACCGTGTATGGTCGATCCAATAATATTCAGCACCAAGGCAAGACTTATCGGGGCGTGCGTTTGGTGATTTTGCCGACGATTCGCCACAAATATTTTGATACCGTCGTCCATACTTTGCTTTGCGTGCTGCACAGCCTGGCGCAAAAGTATGACGCGATTCTGATTTGCAACAGCGCCAATGCCGTTTTCTCCTGGATTCCGCGTTTGCGGAGAATGCCGGTGGCGCTCAATGTCGATGGTTTGGAATGGAAGCGCGCCAAATGGAACGCGCTCGGCAAAGCGTTTTACCGGCTTTCAGAATGGCTGGCGACATTTTGTGCGAATGAGGTGGTGACGGACGCCCGTGAAGTCGAGCGATACTATCTCGAGCGCTTTAATAAAAAGTCGACGTTCATTCCCTACGGGGCGCCGATAGAACGTGTAGAAACCAATGAGGTTTTGCGTCGCTTCAATTTGCAGCCAAAAAGTTACGTGCTTTACGTCAGCCGGTTTGAGCCGGAAAACAATCCGCATCACGTGGTCAAGTCTTTTGAGCAGGTGCAGACCGACCTCAAATTAGTCATGGTCGGTGATGCGCCATACAGCGGCCGTTTCATTCAGGAGCTGAAGAGCACCAGGGACCCGCGCATCATTTTTACCGGCTATGTTTTCGGCCAGGGATATCGTGAATTGCAATCGAACGCCTATTTATACATTCAAGGCACGGAAGTGGGAGGCACTCACCCCGCGTTGCTCGAAGGCATGGGCCATGGCAATTGTGTGCTCGCCAATGACGTGCCTGAGCATCGCGAAGTCCTGGGCGACGCCGGCTTCTTTTTCAAAATCGGACACAACGGCGATTTGCGGAATCAGATGCAATATCTCCTCGACCATCCACAAGTCGTCGAACAAGTCGGCCAAAAAGCACAGGAACTCATACGCGAAAATTACACC
>Ga0247727_10012708_pt1 | contig 14385 bp, 9 predicted proteins | sample WisWelCaveWW1625_FD_202498 | JGI IMG/M metagenome (GOLD analysis project Ga0247727, IMG submission 202498) | Biofilm microbial communities from Wishing Well Cave, Virginia, United States - WW16-25 | ecosystem: Environmental > Aquatic > Deep subsurface > Groundwater > Cave microbial mat | place... | reverse complement strand
ACCTCTCGTTTATCGGAGCGACCCTTTACGCTCAGGGGAGCGGAAGTCGCGGAACCCGGCGCGCGGCCTGCCACCACCGCCGTCCTTTCGGTGCGGCCGTTCTTGCAGGCCGCGTGCCGGGCGCGGCGTCCACGGGCCGACCTGCGTCCGGGGATCAGCGAGAGGCAACAGTCGGCGCGGCTCCTGGCCGACCAGCAAAGCGCCGTGATGGCGGGCGAGCTTTCGTCCTGGCTGGAGCTCGCTCGCCATGACGGCGCCAGCGTGCCGTCCAGCCAGGCGCGAGGCGTCGGGGCAGGCGCGAGGCGCGCCGGTCTGTCGTGGCCTTGGATGCGCGCCGCGTGCCGGACCCGAGGCCTCGCGCGAGAGCCAGGGCGGCGTCCGAGCGGGCGCGACGCGTGCTGGGCCCTCGTGCCGTCAGAGCACGCGGCGTGCCCGCGAGGTCCGGCGCGGTGGGTCAGGAGCCGGGCCCGTGGGCTTGATAATGTCGTCGATGACCTTGACAAGGCCGAGGAGGAGAAGGATGGGTGGGCGGCCGAAGCGGAAGCTGATGCTGTGGTGGTGCTGGACGGAGGACCACCACGAAGATTGGTTCGTGGTGGCCGGTCATGGCTTCGACGCCGTCGGCTTCTTCGAGAGGGAGGAGGGCTATGAGGAAGGCGACGCCCAGGCCGAGGGTCTCCTGGTTCTGCCCCAGGAATATCAAGACGAGAAGCACGTGGGGTGGCCGAGCCACGAGCTGCTCGAGGCTTGTGGCGCGAAGGTGATCCGCGAGGAGACGCCGCGAGTGGTGCGGCTTCTTGGCGAGCGCTACGTGGAGGGGATGCTGGAGCACCAGATCCTCGAGGTGACGGACGATGCGTTCGAGCGACACGGGCGGGGCCGACCGAATCGGACGCGGCCGAGCCGGACCTCATGAACGGGGTCGGTCCACTCCGCGGCGAGTCGGCCAACGTGGTGCTCCGCGTCTCGAGTCGGGGGCGCGAGCGAGCCTCGAGTCTCGTTCTTCACTTCTCGAGGATCAACTGGTCTCATCTCGAGGGCGAGGAATGAGGGGTCGGCTGCCGCTGGTCGAGAGAACATGCAGTGCGCGTGCCCTCGAGATCGGGCGCCTGTAGAAGATCAAGCGACCTTCGATCGAGGGCCTTTCAGCGCACGAGGTCGAGAGCGGTGGGCACTGTCGGGTCGGCTGAGCAGAGCGTCGAGATATCGGAGCAGCGCTCGCTGGTCGGTAGCGGCCAGTTCGTCGACCCGCTTGAGGCGGTGGAGCAGCCGCCGGTTTCTGGTCAGCGGCTCGCCTTTGATCTCTCCTATACCGAGCAGCTCGATCGGGCTGGCCTGGAGGCTGCGGCACAGGCGCACGATCAATTCCGCGTGCAGCCGGATGTAGCCACCCTCGTACTGGGCGATGAGGGAACGGTGTAGCTCCAGCTTGCTGGCCAGCTCTTGCTGGGTCAGACCGCGCCGCTTACGCAGCAGCTTCAACCGCTTGCCGAAGTCAGTGTCCCTCAGCGGCTCTGCCACTAGAACCTCCACGGCGACTATAGAGGCCAAACGGCGAGACTCACAGAAAAGGTTTGACATACAAACGTATTGGATCTAGAATGAACCTGTCGGTTTCCTCTTGACAAGGTTTTTTGGGCCACGGTTTCAAGAGGGAAAGCGGACCGACGTCGGACGTGATCTTGGCAGATCCCGACGCCGGCCCGAGACCAGGAGGAGAGGCGGACCTCACCTTCGATCCGTTCCCACCATAGCCGACTCCCCTCCTTGAAGTCGAGATCCGGTGGAGGCCTCCGCCTCTTGGGGAGAGCCGAAAGGCGTGGGGCCTCCACCCTGGAAGGAGGCAGGCGATGGATTCTCGTTGCTGGGAAACGAAGGCGAAGGCGGTCGAGTGCACGGGCCGCGCCTTGAGCGCGATCGAGCAGGCGCGCGGGCAGCTCGGGGAGGCGGCGGAGCAGCTCTCGAAGGTCGAGGGCATGGCCTTCGAGCAGCGGAAGCTTCAGCGGCTCAGGAAACAAGTCGGCCGCGCCTTCTTCCTCCTGGACGACCGCCGCACGCGCTTGCGCCGCCAGGGCGCTCTCAAGCTGCACGAAGCAGGGGCTGGGTATCTTGAAGACCGCACGAGCCGCTGAGGCACCACCGGTACTGCGGACCGACGATCTCTTCCTGGGTGGCCTCGCGCTCCTACGCGGCGGCGAGCTCGTGGCCGTGGACGTGCGGGGCACGAACGGCCGCCGGGTCGCGATCTTCCGGATCGTGGGACCCGAGGTCGAGCAAGCCGAGCGCGACTACTACGCCGGAAGGACGCCGGTGGACCTGCAGCTCTTGAAGCTCCAGGTGCGGCGGCTGAAGGATCGCGCCTTCGGTGCGATCCGAGAGGAGGAGAGGAATGCAGGTGACGAAGGAAGGGATCGAGCGGATCAAGTCCGCGAACCCGATCGCGGACGTGGTCGCTGAGCGAGGGATCAAGCTTCAGAGGAAGGGCCGTCAGCTCGTCGCCTGCTGTCCGTTCCACGAAGAGAAGACGGCGTCCTTCAACGTCTCTGCGGCGAAGGGGCTCTACCACTGCTTCGGCTGCGGGGCCGCGGGGGACGTGATCGGCTTCGTCACGAAGCACGACAAGCTGAGCTTCGGCGGCGCGCTCGAGCTGCTGGCACGCCGTGCGGGCCTCGACCTCGAGCGGCTGATGGAAGATCGGCCGCGGATCAGCCAGAGGACGCCGATCGCGGCGCTCACTCCTGCAAGCGGCGGGCCCGCCAGGGCCTCGAAGGCCCCGGCCGAAGGCGCGCCCATCGATGGCGCGCCGCCACCGCAGAGCGCAGCCCCTCTTCTCCCGCGGGTGATCGCGCACTACCACCGCAGCTTCTGCGAGCGCAAGGACGCGCAGGCGTATCTCAGGAAACGCGGCCTCAGCGACCCCGACATCTGGAAGGCGCATCACATCGGCTACGCGGACGGGTCGCTTCTCGAGACGATCCCGAAGGCGGGCGAGCTGCGCGACGAGCTGGTGAAGCTCGGCGTGATCACCGCCGAAGGTCGCGAGCTCCTGGGCGGGTGCGTGGTGGTACCGATCCCGGATCCGACGACCGGCCAGTGGACGAACCTCTACGGCCGCGGGCTCAGGACGCCTCGCCACTGCTACCTGCCGGGGCCACTGCGCGGCGTCGTGAATTTCCAGGCTGCGCGGCTGTCTGACGAGGTCGTGCTGACCGAGTCCATCTTCGACGCGCTGTCGTTCCATCAAGCGGGCATCGCCGTCGCGATTCCGATCTATGGGGTGAGCGGCTTCACAGCGGACCATCTGGATCTCTTGAAGCGTGAGCGAGTGAAGCGCGTGGTGCTGGCACTCGACAACGACGCTGCGGGGAGAAAAGGGACGGACGCATTGAAGGAGAAGCTCCTGGCGGCGGGCATCGCGGTGCGGCTTCTGAGCTTCCCCGCGGGCGTCAAGGATGCGAACGAGCTGCTCGTCTCGCGGAACGGCGACGCCGGAGAGGTCTTCCGTCAGCTCCTCGATGCGGCCGCTCCCGCGCCAGGCGTAAGCTCGCCCTCTCTCCCACCCACCCAGCCCTCTGCCCCAGCCATCCGAGCGAGCTCTGCTTCGAGAGAGAAAACCCAAACTTCCCCGAGCAACCTCGAGCTCGTGCGTGAGGGCGTCAGCTACCACGGCCGCGTCCACTCGCTGCTCTTGGGGCGGCTGCGTGTCACGGTGAAGGCGACGAAGGGTGAGGTCTTCCACGTGGACACGATCGACCTCTACGCCTCGAGGAGCCGGGCCGAGTTTTCGAAGCGCGCGAGCAAGGCGCTCGCGGTCGAGGCTGCCGCGGTCGACTCGGCGCTCTTGGCGCTGCTCGTCCAGGCCGAGCAGGCGGCCGAGGAGAACCAGGCGCAGGGCGCGGAGAGCGAGGCCTCGCCTGCCGCGGCGATGAGCGAGAGCGAACGTGACGAAGCGCTCGCGTTCCTGAAGCAAGCCGATCTCGTCGAGCAGCTGAGGCGTGACATCGAGGCGCTCGGCTACGTCGGCGAGCACACGCTGATGCTCCTGCTGTACCTGATCGCGATCTCGCGCAAGCTCGACGATCCCTGCTCGGGGATCGTGCTGAGTGGCAGCGGCGCGGGCAAGAGCGGCGCCACCGAGGTGATCGAGAGGCTTTGTCCGCCCGAGGATGTCGTGCTCTTGACCCGGCTCACGCCGCAAAGCCTGTACTACACCGAGCCCGGGTATCTGGACCGCAAGCTCGTGATCGTCGAGGAGCGCTACGGCTCGATCGAGGCGGACTACTCGATCCGGGTGCTGCAGAGCCGCAAGAAACTGATCGCGGCGGCCCCGGTCAAGGACCCGCAGACGGGAAACATGCGGACCAAGGTCTTCATCGTCGAGGCGCGCTGCGCCTTCATCGAGGCCACGACGGCGTCGAGCGTGAACCACGAGAACGCGACGCGCTGCTTCGAGCTTCAGATGGACGAGACCGAGGAGCAGACGCGCAGGATCCACGAGCGCCAGCGCTTGATGCGCACCGAGCGAGGTCTCGGCTTGCGCCAGGAGGCCGAGAGAATCGTCCGCCGGCACCGGAACGCGCAGCGCCTGCTCGAGCCGCTTGCGGTCGTCATCCCCTTCGCGGACAAGCTCAGCTTCCCCTCGAGCTGGATGCGGACGCGGCGGGACCACGCCCGTTTCCTGAACCTGATCGAGGTCAGCGCCTTCCTGCATCAGTACCAGCGGGAGCGGACGAGAGACGGCGCCATCGTGGCCTCGCTCGCGGATTACGCGGTCGCCTACGCGCTCTCGGGCGAGGTGCTGAGGGAAACCCTCTCGGACGTGAAGAAGCCGCTTCGGGAGGCGCTCCAGCGGATCCAGGGCCTCGCGGCGAAGGCAGAGGGCTCGCTCACCCGGCGCGAGATCCGCGAGTCGCTGGGCGTGCCGGATTCGACGGTGCGGGGCTGGCTCGCCGAGCTCGTGGAGCTCGAGTACCTGGAGGCCGAGGCCTCGCGGGGTGGCGCCGGCAAGGCGACGCGCTACCGCGTGAGCGGGCGGGGCCCCCGGCCGGACGTGACGCTGGGCCTCTTAACCCCCGGCGAGCTCGGGCAGGTCCTGGGCGAGAGCGGAAAACCTGCGAACATGCGGAAAACCCGCGAAGGCCGTTCGCAGGTTCCATCTCCTGAGCACTGAACGAGATGACCCCGAACCTGCGAACCTGCGAGGGAAACCAGCAGGGCAGTCTATCTCGCCTGGGGCCCAAGCCCGCGCGGCTCCTTGCGCTCTACGGGGAGGAGCTGCCGCTTCGCTGCTCGCCGCGGACGGTGGAGGGCTATCTCAGGAACGTGCGCTACTTCCTCGGCTGGCTCTTCGAGCACGGCCTGGGCCTCGCCGACGTAAGGCGGCAGGAGGTCGAGGCGTACCAGGGCAGTCTCTACGCGCTACGGGGGAAGGACGGGCGGCCGTACTCCGCGAGCACGCAGCAGGGGCGGCTCGTGGCGGTGCAGAGCTTCTTCCGCTTCCTGGTGAAGCGCGGGCATCTCATCTCGGACCCGGCGGCTCTGATCGAGCTTCCGCGTGAGGAGCGGCGGCTGCCGCGGGTGATCCTCAGCCCCGGGGAAGCGGTGCGGATCCTGGGCGCGGCGAAGGAGAAGACGGCACGGGGCCTGCGGGACCGGGCGATCCTGGAAACCCTCTACGCGACCGGCGTCCGTGCGAGCGAGCTTGCGGGGCTGCGCCCCGGCGAGGTCGACACCGAGGAGCGGGTCTTGCGGGTGGTGATGGGCAAGGGGAGGAAGGATCGCGTGGTGCCGCTCACGCCCTCGGCCGCGCGGGCGATCGAGGAGTATCTGATTCACGGGCGGCCGAAGCTCCTCTCGCCCGAGTGGAAGGTCGTCGGGCGTCCGCTCGCGGGAAAGAAGAAGGCGGCGCTTCTCTTCCTGAGCGACCAGGGCGGGCAGCTGCAGCGGGCGGTGCTGTCGAGGATCGTCAAGAAGTACGCACGGGGTGCGCGGGTGAGAAAGCCCGTCACCTGCCACACCTTCCGCCACTCGGTGGCGACGCATCTCCTGCGAGGAGGCGCCGACATCCGCCACATCCAGATGCTCTTGGGGCACGAGAGCCTACAGACGACCGAGCGCTACACGCGGGTCGAGGTACAGGACCTGCGGCGGGTGGTGAGCCGTGCGCATCCCCGGGGGCGCTGAGGCGAAGCTCGCTTCCTTTCTGGCGCTACTCCGCGGCTCGGCGCAGCGCCGCGCCGGCTACGTGCTGCCGCGGCTCTTCTCCCACCTCGGCGAGCAGGGTGTCCACGATCTGCGTGCGGTCTCGCCTCGACACCTCTTCGGCTTCGCGCGCGCTCTGTGCGAGGCGAGGACGCCGCCGCTTTCGCCCTGGACGCGCAACGCCTACCTCGGCACGGTGCGGCGCTTCTTCGCCTTCCTCTACGCGCGCGGGGAGATCCTGCTCGACCCGGCACGGGAGCTGCCGATCGTGCGCCCCCGGCAACTTCCCCGGCGGGTGCCGAGCGAGGCGCAGGTGCGGCGGCTGATGAGCGCGGCTTCCCTCACAACCCCGCTCGCGCTTCGGGACCGGGCGATCCTCGAGACGTTCTACGGGACGGGGCTGAGGGTCGGCGAGTGCGTGCGGCTCGACCTTGCGGACGTGGACCTTGGAGGCGGGACGCTCTTCGTGCGGGACGGGAAGGGCCGGAAGGACCGTGTCGTGCCGCTCGTGGGGCGGGCCAGGAAGGCGCTCGACGCCTATCTCCAGCACGGGCGCGAGGAGCTCGCGAAGGGCCGAGGCAAAGCAGCGCTCTTCCTCGGCCGCTGCCACGCGCGGCGGCTGAGCGCCGAGGGCGTGAGAAAACTCCTCGAGCGCTATGAGCGCGGAACTAAGGTGTCGCCGCACCTGCTGCGCCACGCCTACGCGACGCACCTCCTCGCCGGGGGCGCCGACATCCGGCACGTGCAGGCGCTCCTCGGGCACCGGCGGATCCAGACGACGGCGCTCTACACGCGGGTGGACCTGAGCGAGCTTCGCCGCGCGATCGAGCGCGCCCATCCTCTGCTGAGGAAACATCGGGTACGGCACAGGCCGAGATAGCGCGCCCTCGAGCTCGTCCCTCGCCCGGCCGCGGCGCGGCCTGACCGTACAATAGCCCCCGTGTTCCGGCGCCCTCGGCGCGCGCTTCGTGCGGCTCTCCTCCTGGGCTTGGCTGTCTTTGGCGCCAAGCCGAGCGGCTCTGCCCCGCTCGTTTCCTTCCCCGAAGCCGGACGTCTGGGGTGTGTGTTTTGTCGGCTGGGGGGTGAACTAGTCACCTATGACCTCGTCGGCAACAAGACGAGCGAGACGGACGTGAACGGCATCGTCACGGAGTTCCGCTACGACGGCCTCTACCACCTCGAGAAGAAGGTCCTGCCGGTCACCAACCCGCAGACCAGCACCAACTACGAGGAGCTGTACCGGCACGACAAGGTCGGGAACCTCCGTCGCTTCACCGATGCGAACGGCAAGGTGACCGAGACCGAGTACGACGGCCTCAACCGCGTCAAGAAAGTGACCCGCGACGTGGATGGCCTGGGTCTCGTCACCACGACCACCTACGACGACCCCGAGGGCAGCCACGTCAACAAGTCCGAGGAGAGGGACGTCGCCAGGGGCCTGCGGACGACCTTCACCTACGACCCTCTCAACCGTGAGCTGACGCGCACCGTGAAGCTCGAGGGCGAGGACGGCGACCCGGCGCCGAACCAGGGGCCGTACGCCACGACCACGGCCTACGAGGACGGCGAGCACGCGGTGCGTGTGACCGATCCCCGAGGTGTCGTCACGCTCAGGAAGCTGGACGGCCTCGATCGCGTGATCGAGGAGACGGTGGACACGGAGGGCCTCGCCCCGGCGGCGCCGCTCAGCCTCGTCACGACCGTGCGCTACGACGGTCTGGGGAACAAGAAGGAGGTCACCGACCCCGAGAACCGGACGACGACCTTCGACTACGACGAGCTCGGGCGGCTCCTGAAGACAACCGACGCGAAGCAGCAGGAGACCCGCTACACCTATTTCGGTGACGGGCTCAAGGAGAGCGAGACGGACCGCCGTGGGGTGAAGAAGCTCTTCTCCTACGACAACCTCGGCCGGCTGCGGAAGACGCGGCTCGACAGCTCGCCCTTCTCGGGGGTGGCGTGGAGCCACGAGACGCAGTACGTCGATGCCCTCCAGCCCAAGCGAATCGAGATCGACGCCCGCGGCAAGAAGACCATCTTCGACCTCGACGGCCTGGGCCGCATGGTGCAGGAGACGGACCACGGCGGCGACTTCCGCACGTTCACCTGGGACGGCGTCAACAAGGTCGCGGAGACGGACAAGCGGCGGAACAAGACCCTCTTCGAATACGACGGAATCAACCGGCTGAAGAAGACGACGGACCCGGCGCCCTTCGCTGGCCAGACGGTCGAGACGACGTACGAGGACGCGCTCAACCGGGTGAGCGAGAAGGACCGGCGCGGCACGCGGAAGGTGACGCAGACGGATCCTCTCGGCCGCGTGCTGAGGATCACCGAAGCGCAGGGCGCCGCCGAGGAGGCGCTCGTCGAGCGGAACACGTGGGATGCGAACGGCAACCGCGAGACGCAGAAGGATGGTGAGGGCCACGTCACGCGCTTCGTCTACGACGCGGCGAACCGCGGGTTGAGCCGCACGGACGGCTTCGGCACGGCGGTGGCCGCGACCACGAGCTACGTCTACGACAAGGCCGGGAACCTCCTCGAGGAGCGCGACGCGCGGGCGGCGGAGCTGGGCGAGCCCTGGTCGGTGAAGAAGACCTACGACGAGCTCAACCGTGTGCTGACTTCGATGGACGGTGAAGCCGATGTGACCCATTTCGACTGGGATGAAGAGGGGAACCGCAGGTCCGAGGAGACGCCGAAGGGACAACTCACGACGACGCTCCATGACGAGCTCGGCAAGCCCCTCGACGTGACCCAGCCTCCTCCAAAGCCGGGAGAGCCGGCTCTCCTCACGCGCTTCCGCTACGACGCGAACCGAAACCTCATCCGGATGGAGGACGCCGACGGCCGCGTCACGAAGCTCGAGTACGACGACCTCAACCGGCTGTTCAAGACGACACGGGATCCCGGCGCGCTGAACCTCGTCAGCGAGACGACGGACTTCGACGCTGACGGCCGTCCGCTGCGGATCGCCGAAGCGAACGGCGAGGTGACGCGTCAGACGTGGGACGAGCTCGGGCGGCTTGGGACGCGGACGCACGAGCCGCCGGCGACGGGCTGGACGGCGCCCTGGCAGTTCACGAGCGAGGAGCGCTACTCCTACGACCCCAACTCCAACCTCGAGCGTGTCGAAGAGCACGACTCGAGGACGGGCGGCGGGACGCCGCCCGTGCGGGTGACGACGCGGGGCTACGACCGCCTCGACCGGCAGACGAGCGAGAAGGTCACGCTCCAGGACGGCAGCACCAAGAGCGTCACGACCGAGTACTGGAGGAACGGCCAGGTCAAGTCCGTGACGGACGCGCAGGGCGCGACGAGTTACACCTACGACTGCCAGGGCCGCGAGGAGGCGGTCACGACGTCGGCCGGAGAGACGCGCAAGACCTACTACCCGGACGGCCTGGTCAAGGACATCACGTTCCCCAACCTGACGAAGCGCGCTCACGGCTACGACAAGGCGGATCGGCTTCTCTCGGTCGTCACGACGAAGGACGGGGCGACCGTGACCTCGACCGCTTACACCTACGACCCGAACGGCAACCGCCTCACCCAGGTGCAGACGAACGGCGGCGTCGAGGAGACCACCTACACCTACGACGACCTCGACCGCATGGCGACGGTCACCTACCCGGCGGACGCGGAGCATCAGAACGGGCGGAAGGTCACGTACGGCCACGACGGGGCCGGCAACCGCAAGACCGAAGTGGTGACGAACCCGCAGACGGAGGTGGTGCTCGAGTCGAAGACGGGCCACTTCGACAACGCGAACCGCCTCACCGAGCTCACCGACAACCTCGACGCGGCGCAGACCACGAGGCTTGGCTGGGACCGCAACGGCAACCTGCTGTCAGAGACGAAGGCGGGCGTCACCACCAGCTACCGCTACGACCTGCGCGACACGCTCGCCGAGGTGGAGCGGGGCGGACAGACGCTTGCGCGCTTCCTGGGCGACTTCGACGAGCGGCGGGTCCTCAAGATCGGCGACCCGGCGCGCCCGGGCGGCAGCGGGGTCCAGGAGTACGTCTACAACGGCAGCCGGCTAATCCTCGACGTCGAGAACGGCCAGCCGGTCTCGCGCTACGAGTGGACGAACGAGGAGCTGGTATCGCTCCTCCAGAGCGGCGGCGCGCGGCGCTACTTTGCGCTCGATGGGCTCGAGACGGTCCTGGCGCTCACCGATGAAGCGGGCCAGGCCACGGATCGGCTGAACTTCGACGCGTGGGGCGTGCCGAAGGCGGGGACCGACTTCGGCACGAGCGGCAGCCGCTTCGCGTTCACGTCGCACCGCTTCGACACCGAGCTCAACCTTTACTACGCCGGCGGCCGGATGTATTCGCCCACCATCGGCCGCTTCATCAGCCAGGACACACTGTCCCTGGACCCCAACAACCCCGACACCTGGAACCTCTTCAGCTACGCGCATGCGAACCCGACCACGTACGTCGACGAGGACGGCCATTCGGCCACAGCCATCGGCGCGGCCCTTGGAACGGCGTGGGGCGTCGGTCAGGCAATCGGCGGGTTCATCGACGACAAGATCCAAGGCAAGACGCGCTCCGCGGGCGAGTACTTCTCCGTCGTTGCGCAGAACGCGATTGCAGGAACCGAGATCGGGCTTGCGATCGACATCGGTCTCGGAAGCGGCGGGCTGGCCTCCGCCCCCGCTGGAGCGCTGATTGGTGCAGGCCTCAGCGGCCTGACGTTCCAGGGTCGCGCTCAAGAGTGGTCCGACTTCGCCGTCAACCAAGGCAAAGGCGCGCTCATTGGCGGGGCGGTCGCAGCCGTGCCGCAGCTGGCCGTGCCGCTCGCCGCCTATGGCGTGTACACGGGCGTTCAGGAGATCCGGAGCGGCGCACCCGAGGTCGGAGCGACGAGCATAGCGCTGTCCGTGACGCCCTTCGCGTTCAAGGGCGTCCGGAACGCGGTGTTTGGACGCGGTCGAGCGCCGGCTCCTGAGCCGCCGCCTACAGCATCGAACGGCAAGCCCGTAACGTTAGCCGAGGGGTCTGGCCAAGGAGCCGCATCGACCGCGGTCAGGCCCGCGATCGAGAGTGGACCGCCAGCGACTAGCTCATCGACGAACTCGGGTGCTCGATTCATCGCTGATGCCAACGGCAATGTCCGCGATGTTTCCACAGGACGAGGGCGTCTCAACCCGATCGGCCAGCAGGGTCCCTTCGGCGTCGACGAATCTGGTGTCGCGCGAACAGGGCGCGGCATCGTTCGGCAGGAACGCCCCGGATTCCTAGAATTTGAGGGGCTTGAAGTTCGTGGGGCGCGTGATCTTTCGCATGTTCCCGAAAGCACGCTGAGGGTGATGAAGGAGCGGGGCTTTGCAGGCACGGATCCAGCGACCGGCGACCCGCTGATCATGCACCACATGGATCAGAGTCCGTCTGGACCTCTGGTGGAAATGCCAGCGACACGACACAGCGTGTGGAACGCGCGTCAGCATCCGCTTGGCAACGCTCCGGGGACGGGCCTCTCGGCGGAACAGCGCGCAGCCTTCAACCAGTGGCGGGTCGAGTACTGGAAAGCGCGTGCGGCTGAAGAACTGGCACGCAGAGGGCCGCAATGAAGGCCGAGACGTGGCGTGCCCTTGAGGAGGAATTCGCGCGCTTCCCGATCTTGCGAGGTGGCGCCGTCGAGGATACCGAGATAGATGCGGCTGTCGCATCACTTGGGATCGATTTGCCTGGGGACTACCGCGAGTTCATTCGTCGCTTTGGGGCCGCGCTGCTAGGGCCTTACCCCATCTTCGGGCTGAGACCTGTGGAACCAATGGGATCGATGTGGTCGGTGGTGGAGGTGAACAGGCATTTCCGAAGGGACAAGTGGCCTGGGATCGACGACTGGCTCATCGTTTCGATGGACCAGGCTGGCAATCCTATCGGTATCAGCGGGGATGGACGCGTCTGGATCTCCGACCACGGTCACGTGACGACCCTGGCTCCGACCTTCGAGGACTTCATCTGGAGCGAAGCAATGAAGTTTGCGCGCTGAGCGACCGGGCGCCTGACTGCACTCCTTCCCCCAGTTCTACTCTTCGCCCAGTCGTACCTCGGCGCTCGTCAGAAGTGGACCACTTCTGCTCGGCAAAAGTGACCCGCACTAAGAACACGACGATTGTTAACGCGCTTTGTAAACACAGAACGCCAGGCTGCGCGACGGTTCCCGCTCCAGGTTCGTGGTGCTCGGAAGTAGGCGGTATTTCCGACTGCGGGTTGCGGAGTCCCCAGTTCATCCTGGCATTCCCATATGCAACCTTAGGAGCAGGCCCCGTCGGCCGAGCCATCGACCGATTGACCTCGCTGTAGGCCGCTTGGCGCGCGCCAACGGAGTCCCGGGCGTCGACAGCCCAGCCCAACAAAGGTAGGTCGACCCTTGATCCTGTCAAGGCAAAAACGGAAGACCGCCGAGCCATCGACCCGCTCGAGGGACCGGCGCACAGCCCGGTGGTCCTTTTCTGCCGAGCAGACCCGGGTCATTTCTGACGAGCGCCGAAGGGCGTATCCGCGCGCCTGGACGGGCCTGGCACCCGTCGTGCGGCCGACTCGACAGCGAGCACGTCGGTCGCCAGGCCCGCCGCCGCGCGCCGTGGCTCTGGCGCGCACGCCCGCGTCCCGTCACGAGCGCTGCATGACGAGCTGAGCAGCGAGCAGCGCTCGTGCCTGTCCGCGGCCGTGCGCGCTGGCCACGGACAGTGGTGCGCTGGCCTGCGTGGCGCGCGACGCGCGGACGGACGCGCCACGCAGCCCAGCGGTCATTCTTTCAAGGCTGGACCGGCCTGGGACGCCGCGCGCCTGGAGGCGGCTGAGCGCGCCGGCCGCGCCGCCGGCGCGCCAGCCGCCCACTCCGCGCGCCTGTGCTTTAGCGGAGCGCTCGCGGTCACGGCGCTCGCAGTGGTCGACGACGACTATGGCGAGCGCCGCGCCCGCGAGCGGTCTTGCTTCGAAGGGGGCCGCGCCGGCTTGGCTGCTTGTGGCTGTTTCTGGCCCGCGGTCCAGGTCGGCCCGAGGGCGTCGCGCCCGTCACGCGCCGTGCAGGGCGGCAGTGGTGACGGATGGTGGTCGCGGCACGGCGCGTGCCGGGTACCGCGACTTTTCGCTCCCGGCCTGCGGAAGGTCGCCCGATAATGCGCGCGCATTATCGTAAGTCGCGCGCTTTGGCCCTCGGGCACGCCGCGCACTGTGGTGGCGCGCCCTGGCTTGGTGAGCGAGCGGTCACGCGCCCCGCAGCGTGATCACGAACGGTGAGCGGGTCGTGCGCCCGCTCGTCGGCTTGATGGAGGCGCGCGTCTGATCTTGGTGCGCGGCTCTGGACATAAGGGGCTTATGTCCCCCTGGCCCGCGGGCCTTGGTGGTCAGCTTGTGGCTTTGCCGCGGCCCCGTCGGCTGGACGGCTGACCGGCGTGGCCTTCGCCGCGCCTGGCGGGCGCCGTCATTCCGCGCGCAACTGAGCCGACGGCCGGTGGCGCGCTCGTGCCGGCGCCCGACGCCGCGCGTGGGTCGGAGTCCAATCTCAGATGGTCTCGTGTTCCCTTGGCCTGTCGCAGCAGCTTTGGTTATGGTGGTGAGGCTGTGGAACCAATGAGGATGCGCGCTTCTGGCGTGGCTCGGTACTCCTCTAGAAGGCGCCGGATCCCATCGAAGCGATAGGCGGCGATGTACCCATCGAGAGCCGGCTTTATCTCGGGGCGCTCCTTGTAAGAGCCGATGCGATCGAGCAACTCAAGCCAATAATAGAAGTAGGAGAAGTCCTTGAAGTCCAGCAAGCCGCTTATCTGAAAGGCGTGCAGCTTGTCGAAGAAGTCGAAGAAGGCATCGAACACGTCGCGGATTTCGCTCTCTTCCGCGGTGAACGGTTCTGCTACGGAGCTGCCTGCCGTTGTGACGTCCACTTAGGAGTGCGAAGGGCCGATACCAGCATGGCGTTACGAAAGCTGATCTTGCTGCCACTGCTGAGCTGAACCTCGCGCTCGTCCCAGTCCAGCATGGCGCACGCTGACTCGATCTGCTTGTCACGCTCGAAGGAATCTATGAGAGAAAGGAGGATGGTATCTGTTTACCGGGGCCCCAGTTCAGACATCGGACCTCATACGGCACTTAAAGGTGGTTGAATGGGCGCATGGCGGCGGAGCGCATCTCGCCTGAGTATGTCCGGGAGCTCTTGGAGCGCGTC
>Ga0247727_10012707_pt1 | contig 14386 bp, 9 predicted proteins | sample WisWelCaveWW1625_FD_202498 | JGI IMG/M metagenome (GOLD analysis project Ga0247727, IMG submission 202498) | Biofilm microbial communities from Wishing Well Cave, Virginia, United States - WW16-25 | ecosystem: Environmental > Aquatic > Deep subsurface > Groundwater > Cave microbial mat | place... | reverse complement strand
GCGGCCGGCCTGGACATCGTTACGCTCGACAAAGCCGCCGGGCCGCTTGATGATGATCCGCCGATCGTGATGACCTACGGCGATTATGACAGCGATGGCGATCAGGATGTTTTTATCTCCAAGTGGCGGCCCAAAGAAAAAAACAGCCGGCAATATTTGTTTGTCAACGATCATGGCGTCTTCTCCGACATGGCAGCCCAAGCCGGCCTCGCCCAAGCCGGCAGAGATTTTTCCGCGCGCTTTGCCGATTATGACAACGATGGTTTTCTTGATTTATTCATCACCAATGCCCGCGCGAATAAATTATACCGCAACACTGGAGCGGGCCTCTTTCGTGATGTCACCGCCGCGAGCGGAATCAGGACGAACGCCACGGGCCAGGCGGTGTTTGCCGATCTGGATCATGACGGCGACCTGGACCTCTTGATCACTGCCGGCGCGCAAAACCTTTTTTATCGCAATAACTCCGATGGAACATTTGTTGAGAGGGCGGCAGAAGCTGGCCTCAGCGGCGAGAAAGGGATGAGCCGTGAGGTGGGGTTCGGAGATTTTGACGATGATGGCGATATGGATATTTTTGTGGCCAATCAAAACGGCAGTAATCGGTATTACGATAATTTGCGGCAGGGTTATTTCCGAGATATTACCGAGCACACCGGCTTGGCAACTGCCGGCGGCTCCGGCGCCATCGCCGTGGGTGATTATAATAACGACGGCAATTTGGATTTGACCGGCAAGCCGCCTTCATTGTTTCGCAATCGCGGCGGGGTTTTTGAAAAGGATGCTCGGTCAGACAGTGCTTTTGAAAACAGCAGAAGAATGGCCGGCCCTGACGCCGCTTTTTTTGATGCCGATAATGGCGGTTTTTTGGATCTGTTGATCGCCGGCGCCACCATGGATTCGCTCGAAAAGCCAAACGAGGTTCGGTTGTTTTATAATGATGGCGAAGGAAAATATCTGGAGGCTTCGTTATTGTTGCCGCCGCTTACCGAAGGCGGTCACAGGGTGGAAGTGACGGACTACGACAATGATGGTGATCTGGATATTTTCCTGGCCGGCGCGCGTGGCAACCTCCACCTGCTGCGCAATGAGGGCGGCGATATGAATAACTATCTCGTGGTGCGGTTGGCTGGGTTGCGCACCGGCAGCGGCAAGAATAATTATTTCGGCATCGGCTCCAAAGTCGAGGTGAAAGCCGGCGACTTGAATCAGGTGCGCGTGATGAATGAACCGATCGCCCACTTCGGCCTCGGCAGCCGCGAGCGCGCTGAATTGGTGCGCGTGGTTTGGAGCAATGGCGTGGCGCAGAATTGGCTGAATCCCGAAAGAAATCAAACGATTGTGGAAAGTCAGATTCTGAAGGGTTCCTGTCCCTGGCTTTATGCCTGGAACGGCGAACGCTACGCGTTTGTCACCGACGTGCTATGGACCAGCGCGCTCGGCATGCCGTTGGGAATTATGGGAAAAGATATGGGCTATGCCTTTGCCAATTCGAGCCAGGACTATATGAAAATTCCCGGAGACATGCTCCGGCCTAAAAACGGCCGCTATTCCCTGCAATTCACCAGTGAGTTATGGGAAGTCTCTTTCGTCGATCGGGTGAAGCTTCTGGTTGTCGATCATCCCGAGAATGTCGATATTTTTGTTGACGAGAAATTCACGCCGCCGCCGTTTCCGGCGCTGCGGGTGTATGCGGTTGCGGATAAACGTTTGCCGGCTTCCTCGTGCGACGATCAGGGACATGACGTTTTGCAAAAAATCGTCCATCCGGATGGAGAGTATATTTCCAATCTCGTTCCGGCGCCATATCAGGGCATAACGGCATCGCACGACCTTATTCTCGATTTGGGAGATTTATCCCGGGCCGATAGTGTCTTTCTCTTCCTGCAGGGCTGGATTTTCCCGACGGATGCCAGCATTAACGTGAACACGGCACAATCCAACGCGCTCAGAGCGACGCCGCCTTGCCTGCAGGTCATCAATGCAAAAGGCAATTGGAAAACCGTGATCGAAAGTCTTGGTTTTCCCAAAGGCAAAAATAAAATGATGGTGTTCGATTTGAGCCGGAAATTTCTCGTGAACGATTATCGTCTTCGGATTCGCACCAACATGCAAATTTACTGGGATTATATTTTTTATGCCACCAACGTAGCCGGCGCGCCGTTGCGAATCACTCCCCTCGAACCGATGGCCGCCGATCTGCACTACCGTGGATTTTCTGCAGTGACGCGCGCGACGCCGTACAGTCCGCACATTCCGGATTATCAAAGCGTGATCAGGGCGCCGAAATGGCGTGACTTAACCGGTTTGTATACGAGATACGGCGAGGTGCAGCCTTTACTCCGCGAGTCGGACGACCAATACGTGATCATGAATGCCGGAGACGAGCTCACACTTGAATTTGATGCGGCCCGCATTCCCGAGCCGCCTGTCGGCTGGAAGCGAGACTTCATCTTTTATAATGACGGCTGGGTCAAGGACGGCGATCTCAACACCGCGCACGGACAAACTGTGGCGCCACTGCCCTTTCACGGCATGACGGCTTATCCGTATGGCTCGGAGGAATCATATCCCGGCGACGAGGAACGTGCAATTTATCTGCAAACATACAACACCAGAAAAATAACCGCCGAGGCATTCAAAAGGTTTGAAAGCAAACGATAAAAAGACAAAATAATAGACGACAAAATAATAAAATCTCGATCATTTTGTCGGCCATGATTTTGTCTTTAAAAAAGTTTGAAAACAAAAGATAAAGAGACAGAATGATGGACGACAAAATAATAACCTCTCGATCATTTTGTCGGCCATGATTTTGCCTTTAAAAAAGGTTTGAAAACAAAAGATAAAAAGACAAAATGATGGACGACAAAATAATAAAACCTTAATCATTTTGTCGTCTATTATTTTGTCTTTAAAAAGGCGCCGCTTAAACCACCGACAAAATGAATTTTATTCTTTTTGTCTAAACCTGGAGGAAATGGTATGCCAATAAAAACGATGTTCAAGCCGAGATGTATTTCCGATGCAGATTTTAGCAAGATCGATTTTCAAACGATGAGGCTCGCTTTTGATATACAAAACGAGATGGGCAGATTTTGGAGCGAAGACATCTACCGGAACGAGTTGGCGTATCGGTGTCGGGAAGCCGGTTTTGAAAAGGTTGACATCGAAGTGCCGATAGAAGTATGGTTTAAGGATTTCGCGAAAACCTACTTTATTGATTTGCTGGTTAATGATGCGATTGTCTATGAGCTTAAAACCGTCGAGGCGTTCACCGGAGAGCACAAGAACCAGGTCTTGAATTACCTTTTCCTTGCCGGTTTGAATCATGGCAAGCTGATTAATATGCGCCCGCCTCTTGTAAAATCGGAATTTGTTTCCACGAGGATATCGACTGAAAAAAGATTCGATTTTACGATTGAAGATGCTGCTTGGAAAACCCTGGATGAGGATTGCGCCTGGTTGAAACAATTGCTTGGCGATTTGCTCCTGGAATGGGGTGCGTTTCTCGACATCCATCTATATTACGATGCGATCAATCATTTTCGCGGCGGGGAGGAAAACGTCGTCAAAACTATAAATGCGCTGAACGGCGAAAGGACGATCGGCGATCAGAAAACGCACCTCCTGAATGAGGGCGTCGCTTTTAAAATTACAGCAATCATAAAAGATCAACATAAGCACGAAGAGCAACTGTGCAAATTCATCCGCTTCACTTCTTTAAAAGCAATTCAATGGATCAACTTTAACCGCGATCACATTACTTTCAAGACAATTTTTCGTTAACAACAAGCCTGGACAAGGTAAAGACAAAATGATGGACGACAAAATAATAAAATCCTGCTCATTTTGTCGTCCATGATTTTGTCTTTCAAGACCCGTTCTTTTGCATGGATTGAACTTGTAAAGAAGCAACGACAGAATGTAGACGACGAAATAGTTTTCATCATTTTGTCGTCCATTATTTTGTCTTATAAAAACGAAAACTATGTTAAAACATCTCGGCATTATTTTCTGCTGCGGAGGCGTTTTTTTTCACTGTTCCTGCCAGCAAAAAACTCAACCCCTGTTTGAGAAGCTTTCACCCCGGCAAACCGGTGTCACGTTTGCGAACATGCTTGAAGAAGAGCCATTATTCAACAGCGTCAATTATCTCTATTTTTACGACGGCGGCGGAGTGGCCGTTGGCGATGTCAATAACGACGGTTTGGCGGACATTTATTTTACAGCAAACGCGCAGCCGAATCGCCTGTATGTCAACAGAGGAAATTTTCAATTCGAGGATATGACGAAAAAGGCCGGCGTGGAAGGAGAACGCGGCGGCTGGACGACGGGCGTGACCATGGCCGATGTCAACGGCGACGGCTGGCTCGATATTTATGTGTGCCGCTCGAATTACCTGGATAAAAAGGGCGCGAACGAGCTCTTCATCAACAACAAGGATTTGACGTTCACGGAAAGCGCCGCCGAATATGGCCTCGCGGTGACGGCACTTTCCCGGCAAGCTGCATTCTTCGATTATGATCGCGACGGCGACCTCGATATGTACCTGTTGACGCACTCGGTGCATTCAAAAAAAACGTATGGCGCTGCTGAAAAATTGCGGCAGGTTCGCGACGATGACGCCGGCGATAAACTTTTCAAAAACGAGCGGGGGCGCTTTGTTAACGTCACGGCAGCCGCGGGAATATCTGAAAGTATTCTCGGGTATGGCTTGGGCATCGCGGTCGGCGATATCAATGGTGACGGATACTCGGATGTGTATATTTCAAATGATTTTCATGAGGATGATTATCTCTATTTCAACAACGGCGACGGCACCTTCACTGAAGCGTTGCGGCAGTCCATGCAGCATACGAGCAGCGCCTCGATGGGAAACGAGGTCGCGGATTTTAACAACGACGGCCGGCTGGATGTCGCGGTGCTGGATATGCTGCCGGAGCAGGAAGAAATTCTCAAATCATCGGTCACTGCGGATCCATACGATATTTATGACGCCAAGCTGAGCTTCGGATACTATCACCAGCTTCGCCGGAATACGCTGCAACTGAATCGCGGGGTTACTAACAGCGCCACGAGGCCGGCGATTCCGTGGTTCAGTGAAATCGGACCATTGGCCGGCGTGCAGGCCACCGATTGGAGCTGGGCGCCACTATTTGTCGATTTGGATAATGACGGCCACAAAGACTTGTTCGTTACCAACGGCATTTTTCGCCGGCCGAATGATTTGGATTATTTGAATTATTTGAAGCAACCGGAAACGCAGGCCATGATCGGGCGGCAGGATCCCGCCGCCACGCCTCTTCCCATCGCCAGGGATAAGCTCGCCGAGATCGTTCGGCACATGCCCAGCGTTCCGCAGGCCAATTACGCTTTTCATTCGAATGGCGATCTCACCTTCGAAAATCGTGCCGCGGCATGGGGACTTGGCGATGCCGGTTTTTCCAGCGGCGCGGCCTATGCTGATTTGGATAACGATGGCGCTATGGAGCTTGTTGTCAATAATGTCAATGCGCCGGCGGCAATTTACAAAAACCTGCTTTATCAAAACGCCAAAGATTCTCTGCGCGCGAATTATCTCAAAGTGCGATTAAACGGGCGGGCGCAAAATACATTCGGGATCGGCGCCAAAGTCGTTCTGCATGAGCGCGATAAAATATTTTTCCAGGAGCTCATGCCCACGCGAGGATTTCAATCCTCCGTGGAACCGGTGTTGAATTTTGGATTGGGGAACCTGGCTCAGCTTGATTCGCTCGAAGTCATCTGGCCGACCGGTGAATATCAGGTGTTGAAAAACCTTGCGGCCAATCAAACGATTATGCTGCACCAAACCGGTGCCGTCGCGACTTACAATTATTCCTCGCGGCCAACGGCGCAACCGATATTCCACGAGGCGACGCAAGAAATACGGCTCGACTATGCGCATCAGGAAAATACCTTCATTGAATACAACCGCGAGCCGTTCATTCCGCATTTCTTGTCCACGGAAGGTCCGGCTTTCGCGGTCGCGGATGTCAACGGCGACGGTCTCGAAGATTTGTATCTTGGCGGCGGCAAACATCAGGCGGGCCGCATCTTTCTGCAGAATCGTCGCGGCGAATTTGCCGCGGTTGTTGATTCCACATTTATCAGGGATAGCTTGAGTGAAGATGTGGACGCCGCTTTTTTTGATGCCGACGGCGACAAACATCCCGATCTCTATGTCGTGAGCGGCGGCAATGAATTTTTTGGAAACGCCGAGCCTCTGCGCGATCGGCTTTATTTGAACAGCGGCAACGGGCGTTTTCGTAAAGCGGAAAACATGCTTCCGGAGATTTATGCGAACGGCGCCTGCGTGAAGCCCGCAGACTTTGATCATGACGGCGACGTGGATTTATTCGTGGGCAGCCGCTCCGTGCCGTGGCTGTATGGCGTCATTCCCGAAAGCCATTTGCTGGTCAATGACGGTCGGGGAAAATTCACCGATGAGACTTCCTCACGCGCGCCGAATTTATCCGGAGTTGGCATGGTGACCGATGCGGTGTGGGCGGATTTGAACCGGGACTCCTTTGATGATCTCATCGTGGTCGGTGAGTGGATGCCGGTGACAGTGTTTCACAATCAGAATGGAAACCTGGTCGAGGTCACGCAAAAATATGGACTCCAAAACACGCCCGGCTGGTGGAACACCGTGGCGGCCGCGGATTTTAATAAAGATGGATTCATTGATCTCGTCGCCGGAAATCTGGGATCGAATTCCATTCTCAAAGCTTCTCAAGATAAACCCGTGCAACTGTTCATCCATGATTTCTTCGGCGATGGAAAGCCGGAGCAGATTCTCACGTATTATCACGGCGAAAAATTTTATCCTCTGGCATTGCCCGAACTCATGCTTTCCCATATCCCGGCTTTGCGAAGCCAATATCCCGCTTATGCAAATTTTGCGGGCCGATCGGTTCAGGATATTTTTCCCCGCGCGCAGTTGGAAGCCGCCACCGTCCGCACGGCGACGGAATTTGCTTCGCTGCTGTTGATCAACAAAGGCGATGAAACATTTCGCCAAACGCCGCTGCCGGTCGAGGCGCAGTTCGCGCCGATCTATGCGATACTGCTTGGCGACTTTAATCGGGATGGAAATAAAGATCTGCTGCTCGGCGGCAATTTCTACGGCACGCCGCCGGAGCAAGGAAGATATGACGCCGGTTATGGCTGTTTGCTGCTCGGCAATGGCGTGGGAACATTGGCGCCGGTCAGTCTGCAAAACAGCGGCTTCGCGGTTGCCGGAGAAATTCGGCAAATCAAAGCGGTGCAAACCGCTGCCGGCGGAACCTTGATTATTGCGGCGCGTAACAATGATAAGGCCGTGATCTTTCGTTAATGTAAAGTTCAATATTACCAAGGCAGTTGCAGCATTTATGCTGCGGTACTTAATTCTATTTTTCAGGAGAAAACTTATGCGTACTTCCAAATTCATTCTCATTCTCGCGTTCTTTCTTTTTGCCTGCGCGAGCAGCCGGCAGGCGGGAAATCAGGAGGACTTTAAAACCGCCGTGCGCGTCGAAAACCGGAACTTTCTCGACATGAAAATTTACATTCTGCGCGGCGCCGAGCGCATTCGCATCGGCACGGTCACCGGCAACAGCACGCAGGTTTTCACCATTCCCGAAGGCCTCATTATCGGCTCGGGTTTAGTGCGTTTCCTTGCCGATCCCATCGGCGGAACCGACACGCCAATCAGCCAGGAGATCAGCGTGCGCCAGGGCGAAGTGGTCGAGTTGATCATCACAAATTAGCGGCATCAGAAAAATTTCATCCCCGACCATTACATTTTGTTCTTTATCAAACGCACGCCCCGTGGATTCATTCGGATTTGCAAAAGTAAAGGAAAATGTCATTCTGCAATGCAGTTGGAGTGCAAACTTTAGTTTGGCCTGTCATGCTCAAACATGATATGGCAAACTAAAGTTTGCACTCCGGTTTATTTATTCAAACTACTCAGCGGCATCAGTTCATTTTTTATCATCGCCTCAGCTTTTTCCCAACTCAAATCTTCAATGCGATCAATCGACCCGCACAATTCCGCCAGAATCCGATCCTGAATTTTGCCGCGTGACAGCGCTACCGAATAGGGCAGCCGATGAAAAGTCACCATCGAATATTTGGGTGTGAAAATCGCGGGATATTTTTGCTGCAAAGCTTGTTCGACTTTCTTTTTAAAAAGAAATTTTGGATCGGCAACGTGATCGCGCATCTCGACAAAATTTTCCAATGCCAGTTCGGCAATGGCATCGGCATTCACTTTGCGTAAATTTTCAAATTCAGTGAAAACCTTTGGCCAATCGTTGCCATGCTTATCGATACATTCGGCCAAATACGCGCAACTTTCAAAGGCGCAATTCACGCCCTGGCCAAAGAAAGGCACGATCGCATGCGCCGCGTCGCCGAGCAATAAGGCTCTGTCGGCGATATGCCACGGCGCGCATGTGATCGTAACCATGGCGCCGGTGGGATTGGAAAAATAATTCTCCAGCAAATTTGGCATCAATGGCACAACGTCGGGGAACTGTGTTTTGAAAAAATTCGAAACCTTCTCTTCATTATCAAGGCTCGCAAAGCTCGGATCGCCCTCAAATGGAAAGAAAAAAATACAGGCAAAGCTGCCGTCGATATTCGGCAGCGCGATGAGCATATAGGTTTTGCGCGGCCAAATGTGCAGCGCATTTTTTTCAATTGGATATTCGCCATTCGCGCCCGCCAGAATCGTCAACTCTTTGTAGCCGTGCTCCAAATACTGTTGTGAAAAATTGAAGCGTCCGGCTTTGAGCATATCCATCCGAATCGCCGAGGCCGAGCCGTCGGTGCCGATCACCAGTTCCGTTGGAATCGCTCGTGCCTGCTCTGTGATCTCGTTGTGCAATTCGACTTCGCCGGTTTTAAAATCCATTCCGGTGCAGCGCTCGTTGAAATGAATTCTGACGTCCGGATGATTCTCGGCTTCATTCATCAGCGCCATGCTCAACTCACTGCGCAACACAGCGTAAATCACCTCGGTGTCGTCCTTGCCATAACGTTGAAACGTCAGTTCGCCCGTGACGGCGTGCATCATCCGGCCTTTCATCGGCACGGCGATTTTCATAATCGCCTCCAACACCCCGACTTCTTGCAACGCATGAATGCCGCGCGTGGAAATAGCGAGATTGATGGAGCGTCCGGCGCTTATTTGGGTTTTGCGCATGTCGGGACGGCGCTCGTAAATCTCAACGTGAAAGCCGCGCTTGGCGAGATAAATTGCCAACAGCGAACCGGCCGGGCCCGCGCCGATGAGGGTAATTTTATTTCGTGAGCCGTTCTTATCCATTAAAAATTCACTCCTGACGGAGAAATTGAAACAAAACAAGTTTAAAAAAATGATCGCCCAACGGATAGATGAATCCAACTGTAAAAGCCTTATTTGTTGGGTTCATCTATTCGTTGGGAAATGCTTTTTCTGAATTGCTTGGGCAAGCTAAAACCGATCGTGCTCTTCCGGCTCTACATCGGGAACTTTTTCCAGCACCTTCTGGATTTTTTCCCAAGCTTTCTCTTTGTCCAATTTTTGTATTTCTGTCATAAAAATTTCCACAAACCGATACACCTCCCAAAACGAATTGTACAAGGGCGCCGGCGCGACGCGTAAAATATCCGGCGCGCGCCAATCGCAGATGACACCTTGCGCCGCAAGTCGATCACAAATCGTATGGTTGGGTTGGTGTATCCGAAGCGAGAGTTGCGCGCCGCGTTGCTCCGGCTCGCGCGGCGTGATCACCGAAAAACTTTTATGCGGATTTTGATCGAGCAGGAATTCCAAATAGCCGGTAAGTAAAACGCTTTTAGCGCGAAGCTTTTCCATCCCAACTTCGTCAAAAGTATCCATCGAAGCGCGCAACGCCGCCAGCGGCAAAATCGGCGGATTGCTCAACTGCCAACCTTCCGCGCCGGGAATAACGTCGAAATCGGAACCCATCTGAAAACGCGTTTTTTTATTGTGCCCCCACCAGCCGGCGAAACGGGGCAACTCCGGTTTATTGGCGTGTCGTTCATGAACGAAGCATCCGGCGAGACTTCCGGGGCCGGCATTGAGATATTTGTAACTACACCACGCGGCGAAGTCGACATTCCAATTGTGCAATTGCAAAAGCAAATTTCCGGCGGCGTGCGCGAGATCGAATCCAACGACGCAACCTTTGGCGTGGCCGGCTTTCGTGATGCGCTCCATTTCAAATGCCTGCCCTGTCGCGTAATTGACGCCGCCGAGCATGATCAGCGCGATTGAGTCGCCTTCTCTTGCAATGAATGCTTCAATGTCATCGGTGCGAAGATTTATTTCACCCTGGCGCGACTGCAACTCAATGAGCGAAGTTTTCGGATCGAAGCCATGAAATTTAATTTGCGACTGAACGGCGTATTGATCCGAAGGAAACGCATTGGCTTCAATAACAATTTTGTGCCGTTGCGGCGTCGGACGATAAAACGAAACCATCAGCAAGTGCAAATTCACCGTGAGCGAATTCATCACCACGACTTCAATCGGTTTCGCGCCAACGAGTCGCGCCGTCTGCTCGGTGAGAAATTCGTGATACGGCAGCCACGGATGCTTCGCCTGCAAATGCCCCTCGACGCCGAACAATTCCCAATCTTTTAATTCTTGCTCTACATAAGCGCGAACAGTTTTAGGTTGCAATCCTAATGAGTTGCCGCAAAGATAAATACAATCGTCGCCGTTTTTTGTTTTGGGAATATGAAAGCGCTCACGGTATTTTGCCAGCGGGTCATCCGCATCCATAGCGAGTGCAAATGGCTTGCTGTTTTGAAAGTCAGTTTTCATGCTCGAATAAAAACCATAACTCCAACGGATAGAAACAACCCAACGGATTTGCATCAGTTGGGTTGTTTCTATCCGTTGGGCAATTTTTTAAGAAGGTCTTTGCAGAAATTTTATTTCTGATAAAGTTCTTTTTCAATAGGCGTCAAAATTTTTTTCTCGAGTCCTAACCACTCTAATGCTGTGCCTCCGAGCAGCCTCGCTTTGGTCGCCTCGCTCAAATCCGGCATTGACTCGATGAGCTTGCCCGGCTCGATTTCGCCGAGCGGAAACGGATAATCCGAGCCGAGCGCGACGCGATTTTCTCCAACCAGATTGATGAGATATTTGAGCATCACCGGATCGTGTACGAGCGAGTCGAAATAAAATTTCCCGAGATATTCGCGCGGATTCACCTTGTTATCAACTGCGCACAGATCGGGACGCATTTTGAAGCCCTGCTCAATGCGGCCAATCGTCGCCGGAAACGCGCCGCCGCCGTGTGCGAACGCAACGCGCAGCTTCGGCAAGCGCTCAAACACGCCGCCGAAAATCATCGCGCAAATCGCCAGCGAAGTTTCCGCCGGCATGCCGACGAGCCACGAGAGCCAGTATTGTTGCGTTCGATCTTGACCGAGTGTATTCCACGGATGCACAAAAATCGCCGCGCCCAGCTCTTCGGCAGCTTGAAAAATCGGAAAGAACTCGGGTTCATTCAAATTGCGGCCATTGACATTGGTGCCAATTTCAATGCCGGCCAATCCCAATTCTTTGACGCCTCTTTCCAATTCTTTGATGGCGAGATCGGGCGCTTGCATCGGCGCCGTGCCCAAGCCGATAAATCTTTTCGGATAACCCGCGACGAGACTCGCAATATGATCGTTGAGAAATTTTGACAAATCAAGCGCGTCCGCCGGTTTCGCCCAGTAGCTGAACATCACCGGCACCGTCGAAAGCACTTGTATATCGACGCGATGTTGGGTGCATTCTTTGATTCGCGCTTCCGGATTCCAGCAATTTTCCTGTACCTCGCGAAAAAATTTTCCGTCAATCATCATCCGCGCGCAGCCGGATTTATGATGCTCTAAATTGACAAAGCCGCCGTAGCCGTATTTCTCCTTGAGATTGGGCCAATGCTCCGGCAGGATGTGGGTGTGGAGGTCGATTTTGAGAGACGCGCCAGACGAGGTAGTTTGATGTTCGACGGTCTTTTTCATATTGAGCACAACAAGACAGTTTATATCTAGCAAAAGTTGTAAGACCTTGCAAAGGCGCTCTGCAAAACTAACGAGCTAAATCCAGATTGTTCAATCTGCGATTTTTTAGTTCACTTAATAGAATGCTGGTATCTTGAGAGAGGCTCGCAGGTACGCCAAGAATATCAGCGATGATTTTTGTGACGATTTCTACTGCTTTTTCCCTTTGATTCGATGCCAATAAATCCGTGATCTGCTGGTAAACTCGATTAGGAAATTTACCATCGCCTTTATGCGCAATAGCGTTTCCCAAGGAACTGGGCTCGATTTTGAGTACTCCCTCACCATAAACCCTCGAATACGCTTCTAATGATAACTGGCCCGGTGCTGAAAGTAACGTCATTTGTATCCACCTTATCTGATTTTCTGATAGGCTTTCGGAGAAATAGATTCGGTGAATTGAATTGGTGCTTTGTACTTTATGAGTGTTAAGCATCAAATATGGCGAATGAGAACATCGATATGGGAAAAAGGCGTTGGGAGTTTCACCCGGGTTCACACAATACCATGGAGTTCTTCTTTTGGAATGGGATCTAAGATTATAACCTTTTCTAGAACCAGCACGAATATACCGTCGAATATATTCAGAATTGTTTTTAGAAAATGACAGAAGCATATTGGAGGGGATACTACCATTCATAATCGGGCCAGCAAATTCTCTAGAACTTTTTAAAATTGGTATTAGATATTTATCTGGGAAAGCAAGCGCTTTCGCCTTGGTTTTATCTAAAATGAAAAAATCATCCGCGCCTGTCACAACACCGATTTTTACATCTGCAAAGTTATTGAATCTTGCAAAACCATAATTGTTAATATAAGTCTGTAAAATTGATTCAATGTTGCTTTTTGAGCTAACGACAACCGCTGGAGCTTCCCATGCCCTCTTGTCAATTTGGAAATAGTTAACCTCATGATCTATTTGATATGAATATCCGTAGCGAATCTCTTCCACGCTTGTGCCGTAGTTTTCCAGCCACAATAACAGCACTCGTTCCGAGGCAGCGTCAAAATAGTTTGAACCTAAGGCCAGAACCTTTATGCGGCCAAAATTGCCAGCCAACCAAACTCTTACACTTTGTGCATACTCTGCTTGCAAAAACGACCATGGTAATATCGCGCCAATACTTGCCGACTTCTTCAGATGTTGTGTTGCTTTAATAAGAAAGTAAGCCCACAAATCCGAATAGGAATTTAATTGAAGAATTTCGCGGGTAGCTTTTTGATATAATGACCAGGCACTCTCGCTCATGAGATGATGGCGTACGTAAGGCGGATTCATAAGTACTAGATCAAATTTTTTTTCCGGCGTGTACCTGAAAAAATTCTCCTTTACAAGCTGTGATGCAGAAATCTTCTGCAATAAACTATTAACTGGTGCTTTATCACAACCATATAATTGAACAAAAGGATGAAATCCTTCCTCGCGTGAAACCTTGTCAGCAGCTAACAATAAAGCTCCATCTCCGTAAGCCGGATCGAAGATAGATTGTGTTGTTCTTCGAACCAAAGGCTTCACAAGAAATTCAGCGAGTGTTTCCGGGGTGTAATACTTTCCGTTTCGACGAATATCTTCTAATCTGTTAGTTCCCATAGCAGAAATCGTTTGTAAAAAGATGTTCCTGTTTATTACCGGATAGAAATAGATTACAGCATCTGAAATAAGGCGCAAGCAGAAAATTCTCGTTTTTCCGGATCAAATCACGCCATTCGCACCGCTCAGCAATTTTTTTCGTTCTTTCATCAGGAAATTCTTTCAGAACGATATTTACCAATAAAGCGAGTGACATGGGCATAAAAAACAACCTTGGTTCAGATAGCCACGTGTCCATGTGATCGCACTCAAAATCCAAGCTCGATAAGTGCTGAGATAGTTCTCCGGGAGATTGAAGATGAAATATTGGATAAGGTTGCCTTCGCACAAGATCAGGCAAAACGTAATCGAAATGATACTTTCTGATTAGGCGATGGCGAATAGATTCTGTTTCACAAATTGCCATATAGTAAGAAGGAGCTAAAAGCTTTTTCTTACGATTTTCAAAAAACTTTCCACCAATATGAGCTTTCCCTCGAATTTTTCCTGTAGCGCCGTTAATTTGGATTTCCAATTCTGACTCAAAGTTAAAAATTGTGTCTCGTGCATTCTTTAAAAAAGGATAATACTGATAAGCGTTATCAGCTAAAACGGGAAACGCTTCTTTGAGATTAGAGTCATTTTGGAAAAATGCGAGAGTGAGTAATTCATTGCTTTTGAAAGTTCGGGAATCGGGATACCATTTGTCAATTTTCATTCCGCCCCCTTCATCATTCT
>Ga0247727_10012706_pt1 | contig 14387 bp, 13 predicted proteins | sample WisWelCaveWW1625_FD_202498 | JGI IMG/M metagenome (GOLD analysis project Ga0247727, IMG submission 202498) | Biofilm microbial communities from Wishing Well Cave, Virginia, United States - WW16-25 | ecosystem: Environmental > Aquatic > Deep subsurface > Groundwater > Cave microbial mat | place... | reverse complement strand
CGACCTTGAATTTGAATTCGGCGCTATGGCGGCGACGTAATTTTGACATTCGATTTCCTCCGCAGGTAGGTGATTGTACTCGTTTTTCCACCTTAACCTGTGGTCTGGTTTTCGGGGTCAATTATAGTCTAATCTCCACAGTCTTAAATGTATTCCATGAAACAGTTCCAAACCCATCTCTTGGGCTCAAAGCGGTTCTATCGCATTTTGAGGAAATTCGCGCGGATGTGCCAAGTCGTGTATTCCTCACTTGGAAGGATTATCACCCTTACACCAGTTTATTTCTTGCCGTTGTGATTGGATTGATTTACAAATCCAAAATCGGTGATGGTTGGGAAGATCGCCTTTTTCACGAGAGATTGTTGGTGCCGAGAAAAATTCGACCACAATTGCTGTCGTCAGACGATGAGGCGCTTCCATCTGAATGGAGCTATTTGTCTTGGAAACTCGTTCACCCTTTTTCGGCAATATTTCTTCCTGGTAAGCGGGATCTGGTTATGCGTTCTCGGTATTTCGACGTCAATTCGCTTATTGGGAATGCAGAAATCGCAGCTTTCTTCAAAGCTTACAATATCATTGATAAAGAGACGCAAAAGGTAATTCTTGAAAAAGAATACCTTGGAAAAATCCCTAAAACTCTATTTAACGGCGGCCCACCATTGGCATCATATCCGAAGGATGAACTCGCAAAGTTGATCTCAAAGGTTCATTTTGAACTATGCGCTCAAGAATTGCAAAAAGGTCAAGAAAGCGCGTTTGCATTCCTCGCAGGAAAAAACTATTCCGCCGAAATAATTGGTTTGAATGAATTGCTCCAATTATATCCTTGGAGCGCAGTCGTCTTTCATGAATTAGCGATTGCTTATGATGAAAATGGAGATCATGCTAGAGCATTGGAAAACATGATTCCTGCAGTCGTTTTAGATTTTACCCACCCAGAAAGATGGAGATCATTGGCTGTGATTCTTAATCATTTGGACCAACATGAAGACGCGAGGATCGCTAGTGTTATGAAGGAAATGATGCTGGAAAGATCAAATAAGGGATAAGGTTGAAGCTTGCCTTATGTTATCTCGCTTCGATTGAGATTCTATTAAATCGCACCTCATAATGCACATGCGCCCCCGTCGAATTTCCGCTGTTCCCTGACAACCCAACAATTTCTCCCGCGCGCACAATTTCATTTTCCTTCACCAGCACTTGCGAGAGATGGGCAAAGATGACCAACCACTCGCCGTTCTCCACCGCAACAACTTTGCCCCACGCGCCGTGTTCGCCTGCCCACACCACGCGTCCTGCCATCGTCGTTTGCACGGGCGTTCCAATCGGCACGTTTAATGGAAACACAAAGTACCCAAGCCTTGATTCGCTGCGCCGCACTCAATCACATGACCCACTTGGGCATGCCGCACCGTTACGAAGCGGGCTGAGAGATTCCGGACCAAGCGTTGCCACGCGCCTGTTTTTCGATTCATGCACCAAAGCCCATTCGCATCCTAAAGTTTTCCGTAGCATAAGCCAATCAGAACAAGTCTGATTGGTTTGTCCACGTTTGGACTACAGCGACATTTGCCCCCTTGAAAGAAATGGCAAGCCAGTTATAATAGAGCCAGCAGTTTCAACCCAAGGAGCAAACGATGGCAACGTATACGAATGGTTTTGACGCGTACCAGACCTTTTACTACAGTGGCGCGGTGCAATTTCAAGCCGTGATCCAAGTGTACGCTTCGGGTGTGTTTAACGGACGCATTGGTTTTTATCCCGATGCCGGACCCGTTGTGCCGAATGGTGAAATTATGCCGACGGGTGTCAAAGTGCCTGCGATCAATTATCCAATCAGCCGCTTTGAAGCGGTGATGGGGATGTTACGGTTTGAAAAACCGCTGTATATTTTTTTGGATACAGGCACAGGCGTCGGCTTTCTCGGCACGTCCCAAATGGAACCGGTAGGTGAACAAGAGGGCAAGTGAGCGGCTTTTTGTCACTCACAAATTTGGCACGAACCAAAAAACGGCGCGCATCGAAAGATGCGCGCCGTTTTTGGTTTGCGAAAATCAATTCGCGGTCAGGGACAATTCAACGTAAAGTTCGCGTTCGCGGAATCAAAGACATTTGGGAATGTTACGTGAATGTGTGCACCGCCTGTCAGAATTAACGGACCGGGACCCGCATAAGGAATTGAATAGGGGATGGTGAGGGGTTGTGTCCCGGGAACGAGAAAGGTCAATGTTGAAGCAGGCCCCGTGTAGGTGTTTCCCAGACTGTCACTGCCTACCCATTCATAGTTGACCGTCCCCGTGCCTGTTACGGTAATGTCACCCGAAAACATGAAATTCTCCGGACATACTACACTATTCGGGGGCGCAACGAACGCGTTCGCCCCTGTGACCATAAACGGCACGGTGGTCGCTGTTGGCGTGTTGGTTGGCAGAATTGGGGTAGGCGACAAGGTTGGCGTCGGCGTGTCCGTTGGTGTGATGGCAGGCGGACAATTGATCGAAAACGTCGCTTGCGCGGAAGAAAAACTGTTGGGCGCAAGCACCTGAATGCGTTCCCAGCCATTGTAATTGAACGCGGGCGCGCCGAGTGTCCATGTGTCAGGCACGACGTTTTGTGTGCCCGCGCCCAAGAACGTCAATACCTGTACAGGACTCAAGCTGCCATCGCTGCGAACCCATTGATACGTCACATTGCCCGCGCCATTCGTCGTGATCGCGCCGTTGAAGGTGAACGTTTGCGGACAAGTGACGCTCGAAGTGGGCGAAACAAACGCGGATACATTCGTCACCGCAAACGCGGGCGGAAACGTTGGCGTGAAAGTGGGTGTCGCAATGATCGGTGTCAAGGTGAAAGTGGAGGTTGCGAAAGCCGCTTGCTGGAATCCAAAATTGAAACCACTGACGGTGCCGCAGCCAAAGATATTCACCGGATAAATTGTTGGCGTTGTCGCGTTCCAACCTACGGGTGTCGTGGCTTGTACGCGATATTGTCCGAATGGCACATTGAGGAAACGATAATTGCCGAACGCATCCGAAACATTCACCGCGAGGACCGAATTGGTCAGCGTCACCAAATTGATGACGACACCCGCGAGCCCCGGTTCATTTGGATCGCGCGCGCCGTTGCCGTTCAAATCATTAAACGCGATGCCCGACACGCCACCTGAGGCACAAGGCGGGAGCGTAGTGATAGGAAATGTTGGCGGTGGAGGCGGCGGGAATGTCGCCGTGAAAAATGGCGCAGTCGGTGTGCCGGGAACGACAATCGGTGTAACCGTGAACACTTGCGAAGTGATCGGCACAATCGGCGTTACGCTTGCATTCGGGTCGGTTGTGGCGATGCCACTCGGCGGCGGAATTGGCGTGCCGGACGCAACGACAAAGAAGGACCACGTTTGCGTCGCGGTATTCCCTCCGCGATCCGTGATCAAAACTGTCGCAGTATGCGAACCGAGATTCAGCGGACCTGTCCAGGCGACACTATTGTTGATAAACAACGGAATCACCGCATTGCCATCCAGCTGCAAGCCGCTTTTTGCTTGATCAATTTCACCACTTGATTGATATACCGCAAAGACATTGATCTCGGGCGTTTGCTGAATCGTCGAACCATTCTGCGGCTGCAAACCCGTGATCGTTGGCTTGCCGCGATTTTGGGTCAAGAGAAAAACGCCGCCGCAAATCAACAGCGCGAGCGCGATGCCAATTAACGCGGCGAGCGCGGTCATCGAAGTGCCGCCAAGCCCCGCAAGGGGACTCGTGTTGACGGGCGGCATGTATTCTCGTGGCGGTGTGTATTGGCGCGGTTGTGGCTGCGGTTGGGGTTGTGGAACAATTACCGGTGGTGGCTGTTGAGGCGGTGGCGGTTGCTGTGCATTCAACGCGGCGATGGCAGCAGCAGCAGCGGCGGCATTACTCAATGGCGCGCTCGGTTCACTCGGCGCGTCGGGTGTAATCTGCCGCCCGGGGAGGGGGGACATGGCTTCGACGACTTTGCGGCGGATATTTTGTTTTAACGATTCGGGAAATTCAATCGCGGGGAGAAACCCAAACAGCGAACCCTCTTCGACAGGCAAACGCCGCCGCGCGTTCCACACGGTATCGGTGTTGATGCGATCCGAGGTGGGGCGGCCTTCCGCGCGTGCTTGCGCGTCGTAAATGCGATTGAACGAACGCCGCGCCTCTTCGATCAATCGAGCGAGATCAGTGCGGTTGACACCGAGGGCGCGCGCTTTTTCCATCGGTGACAATGGCTGCAATTCTTCGGTGATAAGGACCGAGCGAAAAAACGCGGGCATGGCGCGCGCCGCTTTCCACACATCGCCTTGCAAGCCGGGCTGAATCGCTTCATCGCTGGGCGGCAAACCGTCGAGCCATCCTCGCTGGCGTAACCAATCCAAACCCGTTTCGCGCGCAATGCTGTACAACCAACCGCGCACCGAATCGCGCCCCTGAAAACCGGGCACTGCGCCGGGAACGCGCAAAAAGACCGTCTCAAGCAAGCGCCCCGCTTGATCGCGGTCGCCCACGAGGCGCGCCATGAAATCGTACAGGTCCGCGCTGTAGCGATCAAAGAGCTGCGCTAACGCGTCGCGGCGTCCTTGTCCGATATATTGTACGAGTTGTTGATCGGTGGGGCTAGACATGTTGCAACGGGGGAAATTTTAACACACGCGCGCGGGCGTGACAATAGCGGTAAATTACAGAATGGAAATGAGGAAATGACAATGGGATGACAAGGGAATTGCTTAATGCACAAAGCCAAATGCAGAATGTGACGGCAATTTTCTATTTTGCATTGTGCGTTGAGCATTTTGCATTGTTTACGCATTTTCGAGCGACACATTTGCTTGACTGCGTTTTTGTAATTGTCCGACGGAAAGACCGAGCCGCCACGTAAAGATCAAACCGAGCAGAACGACGGGCACGATGAGCGTGGCATGAAGCAGCAACGTATAACTTGCCGCGACATTTGGGTCCACGCCGAACAAGCCGAGAATTGTTTTGACGGGAACGTCAAACACACCAACATAGCCCGCGGTGGAGGGAACGATGGTGACGAGATTGGCAACGGCGGTGGTAAGAACGAAAACAGGAAATTGCAGCGCAATACCAAAGCCCAGCGCGAGAACGGCATACATGCTCGCTTCCAGCACCCACGCGCAAATCGAAAAGCCGAGCGCAAGCAACGCGTCGGACGGATTCCGCAAAACGGACATGCCGTGAAAAAACGAGTCGATCACTTTCAAACCACGCATGCTCCATCGCTCGGGCAAGCGCGCCATGACGCGATGAATGAGGTGATCGAAACATTCGCGAAAACTTGTGACCGCGACAAGGACGACAATCACGGTGGCGAACAAAATGGACCCAATGAGGAGCAGCGCGCGAATCCGATCATCCAGTGGCAAAAAAAATGATGCCGTTCCAATAAAGAGCAGCATCGTCACACCATCAAAGATGCGTTCCAGCACAATCGTCACGAGTGTAGATGCTTTGCTGATCTGTTCCGTTTCGCCCAGCGTGTACGCGCGCACCAATTCGCCGATGCGTAAGGGCAAGAGATCATTTGCCATGTAGCCAATGACTGTGATTTGAAAGAGATGACCCACGCGGATGGGTTTGATCGAGCGCAACAAAAAATGCCAGCGCAGCGCGCGCATCAAGACGCCGATGAAATACAAAAGAATCGCGGGGAGCAGAAAAAAATAATTGGCGCTGCGAAACACATCGCCAATCGCGCGAAAATCGGTGCCATAAAAAACAAAGGCGAGGAGGGCGAGACTAATGACAATCCCGATCCAAAGCGTTTTACTTTTCAACATGCGGCGAGTGTAACATACAAGAAACGAAAAACAAACCAGAGAAAAAAGATGCCACGCACCTTCGAAGGTGCGTGGCATCTTTTTTCGGGATTTCGTCGCGTCATCGGAAAAATCAAGCGGCGTTGGGAAGCGGCTCATCCTGCTCTTGGGGCATCATGCCGTCAAGCAGATACTCCATTGCTTTGGTGTGGCTGCACCAGCGATGGTGCATAAAGTAATTACAACCGCACGTCCACTCGCCGCTTTTAAAAAAAACGGTGTGTGCGTCATTGTCGCCATTGATGGTGGCATGAAATTGATCGAAGACGATCCGTTCGCGCGCCTCGCTGGCATAGCGTCGCGCTTTTTCGATTTTGCCGATCATGCTCGATTCCATCGGACATCCTCCTTGAGTTGATGGTTTTTTCCACCGTCCGTTTGAGGGTGGAGTTGCCAGAAGCGGAATAAAATGAAACGAGACGGCGTGACCTGAATGACAAGGTGACTGGATCGACAAGAGTCGGAAACAAAAAATCCAGACGCGTACCGCGTCTGGATTTTAATTCTGCGTCACGAACAAGCTGTCACTGCTCATCGCCGTTGCTGACCTCGCAAATGCTCTGCCGTCAAAACAAGTTTGACCGCAAAGACGAACGTAGTATAGGGGGATTTGCGGGGGATGTCAATAGGTGCGCGGTTGAAAAAATCCAGAAGCGCGCGCAACGATTTCCAACGGATTACATTTGCTTGACCCAACCCATTCGCGATTTCCCCTGGCTTTGCGCGTTTGTTTTCACTGCGCCGCAAAAGACAAAATTTTCATATTAAAAAGAATTCGCGCCCGTGAAATTTTACTCGCATTTCTAACGCGATTCGCGCGAATTTTCGCGCGGCGCGCAATCCGCAAACGCGCCGCGCGCGCGATCCAATTTGTTTCGCGTCGGGCGCGCGCGCGGCATCGTATAGTCATCTCGCACGCAAATTCTATTGTATTCCGCGCGCGGCAATGGTAAAATTCCAGCACTGCACAATTGAGCAGAATTTCACCAGAGCAAGTTGTCACCGTTCCACGATCCCACAATCCGTGAAATTGTCACAACTGCCAAGGAGGCGCCCATGAAGATTTTTACCTCGCGCTACGCGCAAATCGGTCTCGCGCTCATTATTGCTGTTTTGTTGATTGCCGGAATTAGCACGTCTGCAGCGGCTGCGGGACCTGTGTATCACACCGTTCAACACGGACAAACGTTGTACAGCATCGCGCACTGGTACCATACGTCCGTCTGGGCAATTGCGTGTGCTAACGGTTTGTTCAATCCAAACTATATCTATGCCGGACAGGTTCTCGTTATTCCCAGCGGCTGGCATCATGGCTGCAAACCGGCGCACAAACCGGTGCATCATCCGATCAAATGGAAACCTGTGCCGCATCCCAAACCGCACTGCTACTATACGGTTCGGTGGGGTGATCATCTGTTCCGCATTGGGTTGAAATTCGGTGTTCCGTGGACCGTCATCGCGCACGCCAACGGCTTGCATAACGGCAATTACATCTATGCCGGCCAAGTTCTCCGCGTGCCGTGTGTGTGGTAACGACTGCCGTTCGAGTCCAGTGGCGCGCGCGTTTGTCCTTTCCGACACGCGCCCATTGCGTCGCCAAGCGCTGAGCCATCAAGGCCTTTGCAGAGCAAGCGCCTCCGCCTCGCGGAAAAAAATTGATGGCTTACCTTGCACATTTGGACACAGTCCGAATCACGTACGAGTCAGATACAGCGCCTAGCGTAATTCAAAAGGGGGGGGTGAAATCTCACTCCCCCCTTTTTCATCCACCAAAAAATCGCCGCGTCACACGGCGATTTTTTTATACGCGTGGGCGCGCGCGTTTCACAATTTCCTGCGTGTGCGCCTTGTCGTGAATGATCAAAATTTTGAGCATGCCGCGCAACGTTTGTTCGCTCCACGCGGCGTGTTGTCCCGTGCGCTCCAATTGTTCAGGTGTCACAAGGTCAAGCCATGCCATTGTTGCCGCGCGCGTCTGGTTCAAAGTTTCCAGCACTTGCGCCAAGGACTGCGCGCGTAATTTTTTCGTCATGTACGCGTTAAAGCGATCCAGTTCAAACGGACCCGTGAAATCGGGAAACTCTGCCGCCACTTCTCGCACTTGGATCGGTTTGTCCGTTTCCAACATCAGGCGCGCAAATTTTACGTTCAGAATTTCTGCATTGGCAACGTGCGCGAGAATATCTTGGATAGACCAGCCGCTGTTTGACACTTGCAACAATTCGTCAGGCGCGAACATCTGAAGAGCATCCAACATTTTGCCGCGTTCCAGTTCCAATTTCTTTTGGAACGATTCGATTTCGGGAAAGGGTGACATGCGGGCATTATACCCCAAGAGACCCCAAGTGTTTGGCGATAAAAGACATCGCACCGCGCTGTGCGACTCGACAGGCAACCGCGTTGCAAAACACTTGGGGTCTTATCATTGTATTTTGCGCCGCCGCGCCTTGCTCGTATAATTCAAACCGTAAGCACAAGAGCGCGGTGGCTCGAACGGCGAGCCACCGCTTATTTTTGAAAACTGCATGAACCAAATTTTTTCCTTCGTGCGCTGGTTTGGCGTACTCGCGGCGTTCTTTCTCCTCTCCTTTTCTCACGCATCGCTCTCCGCGCAAGTTCCCACACGCTTTTACTATTACCAAAAACAACGCATCCCGTTGACCGTGAATCCGCGCCTCATCGCGGTTCAATTCGACGCGACGATGAACGCGGACGCGCAGCGCGCGATTGCGGACGCGACGGCGGACATTGAAAGTTTTGACGCCCGCGTCGCGTCGCCCGTCGCGGGTGTTGTGTTCTTGCCGCTGGGCGCGGGACGCGATCCGCTTGCGTCCGTCGCGCGTTTCAATGCGCGCGAAGGCGTCACGTTCGCGTCGCCCGTGTACGACGCGGGCGCAGCGCAGCTAGCCGAGACGAATGAATTTCTCGCGCGTTTTCCAGCGACCCTATCGAACCAAGACATTGCGCGCATCAACGCCACCAACAATGTTTCCATCGCGCGCGCGCAACCCAACTCGGATCGCGTGTTGATTTTGAAACCGAACGTGGGAAATCCGCGCACAGCGCGCGAATTGGCGAACGCGTATGTGGAATTGGGCGTGGCGGAATTTGCGGAACCAAATTTTGTGATCCGTGTGCCGCATGCCAATGACCGCGCGCCGCAACTGCAAGAGTTTGGTTCGCTCACGCCGAACGACAGCAGTTTTGGCTTGCAGTGGGGTTTGAAAAATACGCGGCAGTTTCAAGGTTCCATCGCAAACGCGGACACCAACGCGACGAACGCGTGGGGCGTGACGCAGGGCGCGACCGCGATCAAAATTGCGATCATTGACGAAGGCGTGGACGCGTCGCACCCCGAACTCGCGGGCAAAGTGTTGACGGGCTATAACTCGCTGAACGGCACGAGCAACACGACACCGAAACCGAATGATTATCACGGCACAGCGGTTGCGGGGATCGCCGCCGCCCATTCCAACAACAGCGCGGGCATCGCGGGCGTCTGTTGGTTTTGCCAAATTTTGCCGATCAAGGTCGCGGAACGCGACGCGCAGGGCAATTGGACCGCGACGATTTCTTCGCTGGCGTCGGGGCTTGATTGGGCGTGGCAAAATGGCGCGGATGTTTTGAACAACAGTTGGACGATGGCGAGTTTCAGCGACACGGTGCAAACTTCGATCATTAACGCGCGGTTTGCGGGACGCGGCGGCAAGGGCAGCACACTCGTGTTTGCATCGGGCAACGAAAACGCGAGTTCCGTTGCGTTTCCCGCGTCGCTCAATTCGTACGTGATCGCGGTGGGCGCGTCGAATTGGTGCGACCAACGCAAGACGCCGACGAACAATGCTTGCAACAACAACAACCCTTCGTATGGTTCCAACTATGGCAGCGCGCTCGATCTCGTTGCGCCCGGCGAAGCGATTTATACAACGTGCAATGTGAATCAATGCGCCAACAGCTCGTACGCGTATTTCGGTGGCACTTCGATGGCAACGCCATTCATCGCGGGCACGGTGGGGCTTTTGTATTCGCTCAATCCAAATCTCACGCCCGACAAAGTGCAGCAAGCATTACAGAACGGCGCAAAAGATATTGGCATCGTGGGCAAAGACAGTGAAACGGGTTATGGTCGGCTCGACGCGTATCGCGCCATTGCCGCGCTGTACAATTTGAATGTGAGCGTAACAGACAACAAAACGTTTGTGCGTCAAAACGAAACGGTGGCGTACACGATCGCGTATGCCAACACCGGTTCGACAGCAATGGGTTCGACGCAATTGAGTGTCAATCTTCCCGCGGATACAAATTATGTGAGTTCCACACCATCGTTCACGCATCAAGGCGCGGGAATTTATGTTTTGAATCTCGGAACGCTGGCAAGCAATCAAACGGGCAATGCGACGTTTCGCGTTCAAGTACAGCCGTCAACGGCGGGGCAAAGCATTACGTTGAATACCTCCATCAGCGGCGCGTTTCCTGAATCATCAAGTTCAGATAATGCTGCGGTGGACAGTTCGCTCGTGGTCAAGAGTGATTCTTTTTTGCCGCTGCTTCGATACAATTTCATGCCGTAAGCGCGCGCGGGAAGTGGGGATTGAAATGAATACAACGCGGCGATGTGAACAGCAATCCTGTACACACCGCCGCGTTACATTTATTGTATAATTCACTTGCTTCGCCGCGTCCCGTTTCCGAAAGTGTGTGTCCCATGAACAATCGCATTTATCTCGTCCTGATCCTTCTCTTGAGTTGCGCGCTGCTCGTCGTCGGCGCAGGCGCAATCGGAGTAATTTTGTATTTGCAAGGACAAACCCTCACCGCCGCCGCCTTCAGCACCCCGAGTCCTACTAACTTGTTGCTCACGCCCGCTGCTCCAACCGGTGCGCTGGGCAAAGGCGATCCTGCGCCCGATTTTTCTGTAACGCTGATTGATGGCACCACCGCGAAACTTTCCGATTTTCGCGGCAAGCCCGTGATGCTCAATTTTTGGGCGTCGTGGTGTGGACCCTGCACGGCGGAAATGAAAAATATGGAGGCGGTGTACCAAAAACATCTGAACGATGATTTTGTGATCCTCGCCATCAATCAGGGCGAAGGCGCGGTGACGGTCGAGGGCTACAAAGAGTTGTGGAAACTAAATTTTCGGTTGGTGCGCGATCAACATGACAACGCGTCGCGGCTCTATCAAATCCGCGCGCTGCCCACCACCGTTTTTGTGGACGCGGAGGGCAAGGTATATGAAATTCACATCGGCGGACCGATGAGCATCGAGTTTATTGAAAAACGCGTGAGCGATTTGCTGGGCGCGAAAAAATAATCTCCTCACCCCCAGCCCCTCTCCTAAAAAAATTTTTGTATAAAAATTTTTTTAGGAGAGGGGGCTGGGGGGGGGTGAGGCATGAGGAAACTACCATGCAAGAAATTCTTTCAGACATTGAACAATGGCGCGCGCGGGGCGATGAGGTTGCGTTGGCGACGGTGACGTGGACGAGTGGTTCGACGCCGCGCGCGACGGGCGCGAAAATGGCGATCAATTCGCGCGGCGAATTTGTCGGCTCGGTCAGCGGCGGCTGCGTGGAGGGCGCGGTGATTGATGAGGCGCGGCAGGTTTTGAAAAAGGGAAAACCGAAATTGGTGAGTTACGGTATTTCGGATGATATGGCGTGGGATGTAGGTCTCGCATGCGGCGGCAGCATCAAAGTCTTTATCGAAAAAATCTGATAGTCGAATCAAAGAAAGTGTTTCAAGTTGTCATTCTGAGGGACGAAGAATCTTATTTCCCGCGCTGAGATTCTTCGTCCCTCAGAATGACATTGTGCGACTTTGATCTGATTTCTTTCAAGGCGGACAACTCAACTGTGTGGATCGATCACATTTCCCAAAACATCGCGGCGGAAAAAATTTTTGCAACGGCGACGATTCTGAACGGCGAACAGATTGGCGCAAAACTGATCGTCTATCCTGACAACACCACTTTCGGCGATCTTGGGGACACGGAAATGAACGCGCGCGTGACTACCGATGCTCTCGCCTTAATCGCCGCAGAACGATCAGAAACACGCGCATATGGCGACATACAAGTTTTCATCGAGTCGTATTCCCCTGCACCGCGCCTCCTCATCGTCGGCGGTGTGCATACCGCGATTCCAATGACGCATTTTGGCAAACTGCTCGGCTTTCACGTCACCGTCGTGGATGGACGCGGACGCTTTGCAACGCGCGAACGTTTCCCGCACGCAGACGAATTGATTGTCGAATGGCCCGATGATGTGATTCCGCGTTTGACGATTGATTCCATGACGTATGTGGTGATTCTCACGCACGATCCCAAGTTTGATATTCCCACGCTCAAAGCCTTGTCCACCACGAAACCGCGTTATATTGGCGCGATGGGTTCGCGCGAAACGCGGCGTCAACACATGGACGAATTGCGCGCGCAAGGCGTCCCCGATGAATTTTTGAAAACGGTGTACGGACCTGTCGGTCTCGATCTCGGCGGACGTTCGCCCGAAGAAATGGCGCTCGCGATTATTGCCCAAATTATTGCCGTGCGCTACGGGCGCAGCGGCGGACATTTGAAATTGGGTTGAGAGGGATGGGGCAACCACAAGGGATGCCCCTACACCCCGCGCGCATGATATTGTTCCGCCATCGCCTCCATCGCGCCGTCGCCGATGACGCGTCCGCGTTCCAGCCACAACGCGCGCGAGCACACTTGCGACAGCAATGCCAAATCGTGTGAAGCCAAAAGAATCGTGCGTCCTTCGCGTTTGAGCTCGCCCAATTTTTGAACGCACGCGCGAATAAAATCCTCATCTGCCACCGCCAACACTTCATCCATCAAAATAATTTCGGGTTCCAGATGCGCCGCCACCGCAAACGCGAGACGCACTTGCATGCCGTTGGAATAACTTTTGAGCGGCTGCTCCAAAAAATCCTCCATGCCCGAAAACGCGACAATCGCGTCGAAATGACGCGCGAGCTCGCGTTTTTTAATTCCCAAAATCGCGCCTTGTAAAAATATATTTTCGCGCCCCGTCAATTCGCGATTGAATCCAACGCCTGCGTCCAGCACCGCGCCGACACTACCGTACAAATCTGCCTCGCCAAAAGTTGGACGCGTCACACGCGCCAAGACGCGCAGCAGCACCGATTTCCCCGCGCCATTGTGTCCGATCAAGCCCACACATTCACCGCGCGCGATTTCGAACGAGACCTCGCGTAACGCCCAGCGCACATCGTCGTTCGATGGCGCATGCCCGTTGCCATTCCAGACGCGCGTCAAGGGCGCGCGGGCGACGCGTTCAATTTGTGCGCGGAGCCCTTGCGCGTAGCCGCGGCGGGGCGGAAAACGTTTCGAGAGGTTGCGCGCCACAATCGCGAGCGTCATTTCGAAAGCGCCTTTGGATTGAAAGCGTTTTTTGATCTCATATCACATCCGCTAAATTGGGCTCGCGGCGTTGAAAGAGATAGAGCGCGCCCAACAAAATCGCCAGCGCGGAACACGTCGAAATGAAAATGAGCGTGAGGGGCGCGGGCTGCGCGGGATTGAGCAAGGTCCATCTCATTCCCTCGACAACGCCCACCATCGGATTCAATGCATAAAGATAACGCCACGGCAGTGGAATAATTTCGCTCGAGTAAAACATGGGCGTCACAAACAAACCGAGCTGCAAGAAAAACGGCAGCGCGAAGGCAATATCACGAAATTCCGCATCAAAGACCGCTAACCACAAACTGATGCCAAAGGTCGTGACAATCATGAAAACAACCAGCAACGGAAAAGCGAGGAGCGCGAGCGAGGGCGTGACCTGGAAAAAAATCATCAACGGCGGCAAAAGCACAAGCGCCACCCCAAAATCCACCAACGCCGAAACGATCACGGAAAGCGGAATGATGAGGCGCGGCAAATAGACGCGCTGCACCAACGGCGCGTGTTCGATGAAACAGACCGTCGCTTTGGTGAGGGCATGACTAAAGTATGCCCATGGCACCATTGCCACATAGACGAACAAGGGATACGGCACACCCGCTTGCGATGGCCCGGCAATGCGACTCAAGAGCACACTCAGGACGATGGTGGTGACGAGGGGTTGTCCCAACACCCACAACACGCCCGCGATGGTCTGGCGATAGCGCACTTGCAAATCGCGGCGCACTAATGCCTCGACCAATTCGCGATGTTCCCAAATTTCGCGCCAATCAAACCCATTCCAATTTTGCGCGGGGCGCACGCGTTGGATTGTCGAACTGCTCATAGCGTTATTCCAGACCTGACACTCAATTTTTGTGCAAAATTCGGGGGGTAGCAAAGAGCCCCGCTATCGCCCTTTAATAATCGAGATACAATGAGCACACTCAAACCGATGGAGGTGTGCGATGACAACCCGTGTCCGTTTGGTGGTAGCACCCCACTAAATCGTGGAGTGGGTCATATTTGAACAAAAGCGAGTCCTTTGGCAAGCTCCATCTGACTTCCCAATCAGATTCAGGAGCAAAAACCAATGGACCCGCAATCCGTATTTTG
>Ga0247727_10012705_pt1 | contig 14387 bp, 10 predicted proteins | sample WisWelCaveWW1625_FD_202498 | JGI IMG/M metagenome (GOLD analysis project Ga0247727, IMG submission 202498) | Biofilm microbial communities from Wishing Well Cave, Virginia, United States - WW16-25 | ecosystem: Environmental > Aquatic > Deep subsurface > Groundwater > Cave microbial mat | place... | reverse complement strand
GTCTCGTCACACGCGATCGCGCTCCTGCTGGCGGTGGCCCGGAAGATCGTCGCCGCCGACCGCGCCGTCCGTGAGGGCCGGTGGCACATCGCGCCGCTCGTCCCGGTGCATCGGGTGGCCGGGAGGACGCTCGGGCTGGTGGGCCTTGGGAACATCGCCCGCGCGACGGGACGCAAGGCGAAGGCGCTGGGGTTGGAGATCGTCGCGTTCGATCCCTATGTGCTGCCCGAGGTCTTCACGGCCGAGGGCATCCGCCAGGTGGACTTTGCTACCTGTCTGTCCACGGCGGACTTTCTTTCCGTGCACCTCCCTCTCACCCCGGAGACCGTTGGCATCGTCGGTCGAGAGGCCTTCGGCAACATGAAGCCGGGTGCCGTCCTGATCAACACGTCGCGGGGCAGGGTGATCGATGAGGTGGCCCTGGTAGACGCCCTGCGATCTGGCCGGCTGGCGGGCGCGGGACTGGACGTGTTCGCGGAGGAGCCGTTGCCCACCGATCACCCGCTGCTGCAGTCGCCGAACGTGACGGTCTCGGGGCATGTCGCATTCTACTCGGAGGAGTCGATCGAACAGATGCAACGCGATGCGGCCGAGCAGGTCGTGGCGGCGCTGGCCGGCACGCCACCGCCGTTTCTGGTGAATCCCGACGTCCTGGCAGGAGTCCAGGGCACAGGACCGACGCGGATGGGGAACTGATGGAAACCATCCGCGTCGGAGTAGAAGTCGGCGGCACCTTCACGGATTGGGTCGTGACCGAAGGCCGTCGGGTCGTCCGAGTCGGGAAAGTGCTGTCCACGCCCGCCGATCCCGAGGTAGGCGTCATGAACGCCCTGGCGGAGGCCGGCGTGGGGCTCGCGCAGTTGTCCGCGCTGGTGCACGGCTCGACGATCGCGACGAACGTCGTGGTTGAGCGAAAAGGCGCCGTCACCGCCTTGCTGACCACCGCCGGGTTCCGCGACGTCATTGCGATCCAGCGCCAGGCCAAGCAGCGTTTGTTCGATCTGTTCTACAAGCATCCAGAGCCCCTGGTACCGCGTCACCGTGTGCTTGAGGTCGTCGAGAAAGTCGCCCCCGACGGCGCGATCCGGCAACCGCTGGCGCTCGACGGCGTGCTCGAGAAACTGGACCGTCTCATCCGTGGAGACGGGGTGCAGTCTGTAGCGATCTGCCTGCTGCACTCCTACGCAAATCCCGCGCATGAACAAGCCCTGGAGCGGGCACTGGTCGAGCGCTTCCCCGGCCTCCATGTCTCGCTCTCGTCGGACGTCCTGCCCCGATTCCGAGAGTACGAGCGGACCTCCACCGTCGTCATGTCCGCCTACACCAAGCCGGTCGTCGATCGCTACCTCGGCCAACTCGAGCAGCGGCTCGCGGAGACGGGATTCGCCGGACACCTCAACATCATTCAGGCCAACGGCGGGAGCGTGCCGGCGGCCGCCATCCGCCGGCACGCGGTCAAGATGATCCTCTCGGGGCCGGCGGCCGGGGTGGTGGGCGCGATCACCATTGCAAAAGACGCCGGGGTGCCTGACATCATCACGTTTGATATGGGCGGGACCAGCACCGACGTGTGTCTGGTCAACGGCGGCGAAGCCAAGATCACCTCCGACTACAAGATCGCCGGATTGCCGCTCGCGCTGCCGATGATCGACATCGCCACGGTGGGCGCCGGCGGTGGCTCGATCGCCGCCGCAGACCGCGGCGGCATCATGAAGGTCGGACCCGAGTCCGCGGGTGCGGATCCCGGACCGGCGTGTTACGGGAAGGGTGGCGCGTCCCTTACCGTGACCGACGCGAACGTGGTCCTGGGGTTCATCCGTCCTCACACGTTCTTTGGAGGCCGGTTGCGCCTCGATCTCGATGCCGCTCACGCGGCGCTGCGGCGTCTGGCGGCTTCGCTGGGCATGGAGCCTCTGGAGGCGGCCGACGGCGTCCGCCGGCTGGTGAACTTCACGATGGCCCAGGCGATGCGTTTGGTGTCCGTCGAGCGGGGGCACGACCCGCGCGACTACACCATCGTGGCATACGGGGGCGGCGGGCCGCTGCACGCCGTCGAGCTGGCGGACGAGCTCGGCTGTGCCCAGGTGCTCATCCCCTACAATCCCGGGATCATTTCCGCGTTTGGGCTGCTCATCGCCGACGTGCAGCAGGACTTCCTGCTGACGCGGATCTCGCCGGCCGGCGCGGCCACCTTTGACCTCCTGGCGGCGCACTTCGGCGAGCTCGACGCGCGCGCGCGGCGCGAGTTCGATTCCTACGAGATCCCGTGGACGTCGGTCGAACGCCGCTACCTGCTGGACATGCGGTACATCGGGCAGGCGTACGAACTCACCATGCCGGTCGACGAGTTCATGGCGCGGCGGGAGCCGCTGGCCCACCTGACGTCGCGGTTCCACGAGTTCCACCGCTCGCGCTACGGACACGCCTCCGGCCGTGAAGGCGTGGAGATCGTCAACTTTCGCCTGACCGCCGTGCACCGGTCGGTGGTGCAGCCCGCCAGCGGGGTCGGCGATGGTGAGACCGGCGCCGTGGTCGTCGAAACGGCCCCCGTGCGTCACAACGGCGCGCTCGGGGCCTGCGCGTTCTACCGGCGCGACACCCTGCCGGCCGGGTTCGCCGTCCGGGGTCCGGCCGTGGTGGAAGAGGCCACGGCCACGACCTATGTCCCCGACGGATGGGTGGGCACCGTCGCCGCGAACCGAAACCTCGTCATCCGGAGGGCATAGCGTGGATCCTGTCTCCCTGTCCATCATCGGGCACGCGTTCGTGGCAACCGCCGAAGAGATGGGCGTCAACCTGTACCGGTCCGCCCACTCCACGATCGTCCGCGAGGTGCGCGACATGGCCACCGCGCTGTTCGACGCCGACGGCAACACGGTGGCGATGGCCAACTGGATCCCGATGCTGCTCAACGCCATGGAGCCCGCGGCCCAGGCCTTGCGCCGGCACTATGACTTCCGGACACTGCGCGCCGACGAGGCCCTGCTCACCAATGACCCCTTCGATGGCGGGCAGCACGTCAACGACATCCTGCTGTTCACGCCGATCATCGTCGAGGGCGACGTGATCGGCCTGTCGTGTGCCAACGTCCATCATCTGGATGTCGGGGGCGGCTCGCCGGCCAACAACGCCCAGGCGACCGAGGTGTACCAGGAAGGCATCGTCTTCCCGCCCATGAAGACCACGTTGAACGAGGACTGGGAGGACAGCCCCTTCGGGAAGTTCCTCCGCGCCAACATCCGCGTCCCCGAGAAGACGATCCCCGACTTCAACGCGCAGATCGCGGCGTGCCGGACCGGCGAGGCGCGCGTGGCGGCGCTGTGCCAGAAGTACGGGAAGGCGACGATCGTGGAGTTCCAGCAGGAGATCCAGCACTACTCGGAGCGCATCATCCGGGGCGCGATCGAGGCCATCCCCGATGGGGACTACTCCGGCGAAGCCTTTATGGAGGACGATGGCACCGGCGCGCCCGGACCCTTCACGATCCGGGTCACGGTGCGGATCCGTGGATCGGACATGCTGCTCGACTTTACCGGCACCGACCCTCAGGCCAGAGGATTCATCAACATCCCGCTGGCCTCGACCTATGCCACGTGCCGCACCACGATCATGTCGATCCTGCAGGCCGGACACCTGCTGGTCAATGCGGGCGCGTTCCGCCCGATTCAGGTCATCGCGCCCGAAGGCACCCTGGTGAACCCCGCGCGCCCGGCCGCGACGCGCGCGCGGACCAGCACCTGCTACAAGATCTTCGACGCGGTGAACTACGCGCTCGCGCCGGTGTTACCAGAGAAGGTGATTGCGCCCGGGTTCGATTGCCAGACCGGGGTCTCGATGGCGCTGCGCCTCGAGGGACAGTTCAGCGTGCTCTCCGAGGTCCTCGGCGCCGGGGTCGGCGCGCTTTACGATCAGGATGGCGCGGACGGCATGATCATGCACCTCACCAACGGCATGAACACGCCGGTCGAGTCCGTCGAGATTGAGTTTCCGTTCCTGGAGATTCTTCGCTATGGGCTGGTGGCGGACTCGGGCGGCCCCGGGAGGTTCCGCGGCGGCCTGGCGATGGAACGAAAGTACCGCATCCTGGCCGACGGCGTCAACTTTGGCCTCCACTCTGACCGGCACCGGCACTCCGCGCCGGGCCTGTTCGAGGGATCAGGTGGGGCGCCCGGTGCCTGCTTTGTCGAGCGGGCCGGCCAGGTGATCCATTTGGGGTCCAAGGTCTCCACGGTGCTGCGCGCCGGCGACATCCTGACGGTGCGGTCGGGTGGGGGCGCCGGGTACGGTTCGGTCGGCCGGCGCGATGTGGCGCTCGTCGAGCGCGACATTCGGGACGAGCGGGTCAGCGCGGACCACGCGGCCCGCACCTACGGTACCGGTGCCCGCGCCGGCGCGATCCGCTAGCCCGCGAAGCGGCGGCGTCATGTCCTTCCCCCGCCTGTGGCCCACGTTCCTGGTCGGGACGAGCCACATGGTCGTCGCCGGCGCGATCACACCGTTGATTCCCCTCTACGTCGCGGCGCGCGGCGGCTCGCCAGCCATGGTGGGCATCGTCGCTGCGTCCAGTGCCGTGCTGCCGCTGGCCCTCGGCGTCTGGACCGGCGCCGGCGCAGACGCGTTGGGCCCGCGCCGCATGTCCGTGGCCGGCGCCCTGGGGCTGGCCGCCTGCACGGTCCTGATCGCGGCGGCACCGAACCTCGGCGTCCTGATCGTGGGCACCGCGATCGCCGGCCTCGCCAACAATGTGCTGATCCTGGCCAGCCAGACATCGGTGGCGCAGGCCAGCCGGCCCCAAGATCGTGATCACAACTTCGGATTCTTTGCCTTCTCCGTTTCCATCGGCCAGGTGCTGGGCCCGTTGGTCGGCGGGATCCTGGCCGATGTCTTCTCGCTCCGGTCTGCCCTCTATCTCTGCGCCGCCTTTGGCGTTGTGCCGTGTCTCTTTGCGCTTGGACTGCCCGGGGCGCGATCGCGCCCTGACCATGACGACGGCGTCCTGCGCGCGGAGCGCGCCTACCGCGCCGCCTGGAGCCTGGCCCGACGCCCCGACTTGTCCTTTGTCCTCTGGATCGCCTTCGTCATCATCTTTGCCTGGAGCATCAAGTCCAGCTTTTACCCGCTCTACCTCCAGTCGGTCGGTCTCTCGAAGTCCTCTATCGGCCTGGTCTTCTCGTGCCTGGGTGCCGGCTCCCTGGTGGTCCGTCCGCTGGTCGGCGCCGCGGCCTCGCGATTCGGGCGCAAACGGCTGCTGCTGCGTGCGGTCATGGTCGCGACCGTCGCGATCGGCGTCATCCCGTTCCTGACCCGCTTTGCTCCGCTGGCCGTGGCTGCGGTGATCACCGGGATGGCGTGGGGATTCACGCAGCCGCTGACGATGAGTCTGGTGGCGGGCAGCGTCGGACCCACCGAGCGGGGCCTGGCGCTCGGCGTGCGAATGACCAGCAACCGGCTGGCCGAGGTGACGAGCCCCATTCTCTTCGCAACGCTGGTGGCGGTCGCGGGGCTCCGCAGCGCCTTCTTCCTGTCGGCGGCGGCGCTGGCCGTAGGGGTGTGGATTATCGGGCGCGGCGCAGTCGACGCGCCGGAGCGCGCGGGGGGCCAAACAGATACGGCGGCTCCACCTCGGCCGCTTCAGGCCGCCGCTGCGACGCCAGGGCGCTCTGCACCCGTTCCACCAGATCGCGGATAAACACCAGGTCGTCGTCGCTCAGGTCGAGGCCGTGCCGCGCCGCCTCGGCCCGCCAGTTAGGCTCGAGCCGCATGCTGCGCCTCCTTGAGCGCCGGCCGACGCTTGTGCCACGGCGTGGCCTGCTCGTACGCGTGCGCGACACGAAAGAGCATCGCCTCATCGAACGCTTTCGCCGCGAACTGCAGGCCCACCGGCAGTCCGTCGCCGGTGAATCCACAGGGGATCGAGATCGCCGGATGCCCCGAGAGATTGAACTGGCGGGTGCCCCACGAAGAGTCCGGGGGACTCCCAGTGCGTTGGGCCTCGACGGTGAACGCGGGATACGGCAGCGTCGGCATGACCAGCGCATCGACGCCTTGCAGCACCTGATCGAGTTCTGCCACCCACAGCCGCCGGATCTGCAGCGCATGCTGGTACTCCGCCGCCGAATAGAACGCGCCGCAGGCGATTCGTCGTCGTGACCGCACACTGTAGTCGGCGGCCCGAGCGCGCATACGCGCGGCGTGCGCGGCGAAGGACTCGACGGAGATGATGACCTGGTAGGCGGGTTCCAGCCGGCCGGCGCGTGGCAGGCTCACGGGTTCGAGACGCGCGCCCAGCTGCTCGAGTTCCCGCAGGGCAGCCCGGATCAGGCGGTCCACGTCGGGCTCGAGCCCCTCGTAGTAGTGCTGCTGCGGGACGCCGAGGATCACGCCCTTGAGGCGCTTCTCCAGGCCGGCGGCAAAGTCCGGCACCGGCACGCGCGCGCTCGACGGATCGAGCCGATCGTAGCCGGCCATGGCGCCCAGCAGCATCGCACAGTCCCGGACCGTTCGCGTCATCGGCCCGGCGCAATCCAGGCTCCACGACAGCGGGATGACGCCGTATCGGCTCACGCGGCCGTAAGTCGGCTTGAGCCCCACGATCCCGCAGAAGCTGGCCGGAACCCGGATCGATCCGCCCGTATCGGATCCCGTCGCCGCCACGGCCAGCCCTGCGGCCAGGCCGTTCGCCGAGCCGGCGCTCGACCCTCCGGTGTAGTACACGAGGTTCCAGGGGTTGTGGGGGATCCCGAAGAGGTCCAGCCCGCCGTTGGCAAACTCCGTGGTGTTGGTCTTGCCCAGCAGGATCATCCCTGCCCGCGCCAGGCGCGCGACGTGTGTGGCATCGTGCTCCGGGACAAAGTCGAGCAGCGTGCGCGAGTGGGCGGTGGTCCTGACCCCGCGCGTCCACGAGATGTCTTTGACGGACATCGGAATGCCGTGCAGCGGGCCGCGGGGCCGGCCGGCGAAGATGGCGCGCTCGGCCCGGCGGGCGGCGTCCATGGCGGTCTCGCGGCAGACAGTGATGTAGGCGTGCAGCACCGCATCGAAGCGATCGATGCGATCCAGCAGTCCCGCGACGACCTCCACGGGCGAGACCTTCTTGCGGGCGATCAAGCCGGATAGCTCGGAAACCGAGAGGAACGGCAGCTCGAAGGTCACATCGTACCGTTCGTCCCGCCGCACCCGAACCCTGCAGGAATTCTTGCAGGAATCCCGACCAACGGGAGGAATTAGTGCTCCATCTCCGATGATGATATCGAAGGGGGACCCGTGATGCGTACCCGAAGGCTGCACGTGTACCTGTGGCTCACCGTGGTCGCGCTGCTGGTCTTGTCCTTGGGCCCGAGCAGTCGGGCGGGCCCCGCCCGCGGCACAAAGATCATCGTGGGCATCGACACCGACCCGCCATCACTGGACGGCCACTCGAATACCGCCCTGTCGAGTGACCAGCTGTTCGCGCACCTCTACGACCGCCTCGTGATGTTCGACATGCGGTCAAACATCGTTCCGCAGCTGGCGACCGAGTGGAGCGTTTCGAACAATGCGCTGACCTGGACGTTCAAACTGCGCCGGGGCCACAAATTCCACGATGGGACGCCGGTCAACGCGGCGGCCGTCAAGGCCAGCTTCGAGCGACTGTTCGACCGGGCGAACCCGTTCTCGCGGCGCACCTTGTTCGAGATGATCAAACGGATCGATGTGGTCGATGAGTTCACCGTTGCCTTTACGACCGACAAGCCCTATGGGGCGATGCTGAACACGATGGCGAATCCCTCGGCGTCGATCGTGAGCCCCACCGCGGCGGCCAAGCAGGACGTCAACACCTTTGGGCGGTTCCCGGTCGGCTCCGGTCCGTTCTTCTTCAGGGAATGGGTGCGCGGCACCCGCATCGTCCTGAGCAAGAATCCCGCCCACTGGCTCGCGTCTCAGACGAACGTGACAGAGATCGAGTTCCGGCCCATCCCTGATGACGCCACCCGCGCGATCGGGCTGGAGACCGGCGAACTCGACTTCGTCACCACCATCTCGCCGCAGGAAGCCAAGCGGCTGGCCAACAATCCCAACCTCGTTGTCTACAACCTGCCGCGCTCACGCATCCAGGGCCTCTACCCGAACGTGACCAAGAAACCGTGGAGCGACGTGCGCGTCCGGCAGGCCATGGCGCACGCGATCGACAACAAGGCCATCGTCGACACCTTCCTGGCGGGCTTCGCGAAGGTGGCGGACTCGCCGCTGCCCCCGGGGGTCTTCCCGTACAAGGCGCAGGCCGCCCGCTACAACTACGATCCCGACCGGGCGAAGCGGTTGCTGGCCGAGGCCGGTTATCCCAACGGCTTCTCATCCTCGATGTGGGTGCCGGTGGGCACGTACGCGGCGGCTCAGCAGATCTCCGAAGCCGTGGCCGAGATGCTGAAGAAGGTCGGCATCAACCTGAAGCTCGAGGTCATGGAGAGTGGACAGTGGCTGGTGCTGCTGCGGTCGAAGGGCCCCAGGGAGTCCACGCTGGAGATGACCTACTATGGCTGGGGCACGCAGACCGGCGAGGCCGACTATGCGCTGCGTCTGGTGTTTCACACCGACAACTTTGCGCCGGCGTGCTGTAACAGGAACTTCTACACCAACGCCGAGCTCGACGGGCTCCTCGACAAGGCCCTTGGCACCACAAACGTGGCGGAGCGGCGCGCGGCGTATGAGCGCGCGCAGGAGATTCTCTGGCGGGATCTGCCGTGGATCTGGATCTTCACGGTCAACCACTCGGCGGTCGGGAACAAGGCCCTGACCGGAGTGAACCTGCTGCCGGTGGAGTTGATCCACTTCAGAGACGCCAGCATCGCTCGTTGACGACTGACGACCCTCTGCGCCCAGCAGCAGCCCCGGGCGATCCTCGGGGCTGTTGCGTAGGGCGCGGGGTGGACGCGCTGGGAGCCCTCTCATGCTAGCCTTCCTCATCCGCAGGTCCCTGGAAGGGCTGTTGACCATCTTCGGCCTGTCGCTCTTGGTGTTTCTCTCCCTGCATCTGGCGCCGGGCGATCCCGCGGCGATCATCGCGGGCAATCAGGCCAGGGAAGAGGAACTGGTCGTGATCCGGCAGCGGTACGGGCTCACCGATCCCCTGCCGGTGCAGTACTGGAACTGGGCGACGCGCGTCCTGCGGGGCGACTTCGGCAGGTCACACTGGGGTGACCGGCCGGTCGGGCCGGATCTGGCCCGGGCCTTCCCGATCAGCATGACCCTCGCCCTCGGCGGGCTGGCCGTCGCCGTCGCCGTGGGGATTCCGGCCGGCGTGCTGGCTGCGGTGCGCCGCGATGGTCTGGTGGACCTGAGCATCATGGGGCTGGCCGTCGCCGGCATGTCGATGCCGGTCTTCTGGATCGGCCTCCTGGCGATCCTGTTGTTCTCCCTGCGCCTGGGCTGGCTGCCGTCGTCCGGTTGGGGGACGTTCTCGCACTTCATCCTGCCGGTCTTGTCCGTGAGCCTGGCCAGCCTGGCGCTGCTGGCTCGCCTGACCCGGTCCTTGATGGTCGAACTGCTCCTCGAGGACTTTGTCCGCACTGCCAGGGCCAAGGGGCTGGCATCCAGGATCGTGTTCTACAAGCACGCGCTGCGCAACGCGCTGCCCCCGCTGGCGACGGTCATCGGGCTGCGTCTCGGCCTGCTGGTCGGTGGGGCGGTGATCACCGAGACCGTCTTCGCGGTCCCCGGGCTGGGGCGGATGATTGTCCAGGCCGTCAACCAGCGCGACTTTCCCGTGGTGCAGGGCGGCGTGCTGCTGATCGCCCTGGCGGTGATCGTCATCAACATGGCGGTGGACATCATGTACCTGTTCCTCGACCCCCGCATTCGCTACGCATAAGGTGACCAGTGCGCTGGAAGACGCTGCTGAGGTCCAGACCGGGGTTGGTCGGCACCGTCATCGTCATCCTGTTTGTCGGGATGGCAGGTCTCGCGCCCATCCTCGCCCCGGCGGAGCCGACCTCACAAAATCTGCGGAGTGCGCTGAGACCGCCCGGGCAGGACGGGTATCTGCTGGGCAGTGACGAGCTCGGTCGTGACACCCTGTCGCGGATCATCTACGGATCGCGCATCTCGCTGGCGATTGGCCTGGCGGCCGTGGCGTTCGGCGTCCTGGTCGGGATCCCCCTGGGGATCGCGTCAGGCTACTACGGCGGCGCCCTCGACAGCGTGACGATGCGGGTCGCGGACACCCTGCTCGCCATCCCCAGGCTGCTGCTCGGCATCACCATCGTGGCCACGTGGGGGATCGGCTTCTGGACGCTCGTGATCGCCATCGGGTTCCCCGACGTCCCGATCTTCGCGCGGTTGGTGCGCGGGTCCACCCTGACGGTCTCCCAGATGGAGTACGTCACGGCGGCGCGCGCCCTCGGATCACCCGATGCCAGGATCATGCTCCGGCATATCTTCCCGAACCTGATCGGCCCAATCACGGTGCAGTCGACGTTCTCGATGGCCGCCGCCATCTTGACGGCGGGGGGATTGAGCTATCTGGGACTAGGGGTCAGGCCGCCGACACCCGAATGGGGCTACATGCTGGCACAGGCCCGTACGTACATGCGGGTGGCGCCGCATCTCATCACGTTTCCCGGTATCGCGCTGGCCACGGTCGTCCTCGGCATCAACCTGCTCGGGGACGCCCTGCGTCAGGCATACGACCCGCGCTTCCGCGGGAAGGAGGCATGAGCCGTGGCCCGAGAGGCGCCGATCAGGCGGATCACCTACAAACCGGTGATGACCGATGAGATGATCGAGGCGGCTGCGCGCGTGCTGCGCGGCGGCCGGTACATCCGCAGCTTTCCGCTCGAGGACTCTGAAGGCAAGCGGTTCGAGGACGCGTTCTACGCCTACATCGGCTCGAAGCACGCCGTCAACGTCTCCAGCGGCACAGCCGCGCTGCACCTGGCGCTCCTGGCCGTCGGGGTCGGCCCCGGTGATGAGGTCATCACCGTCCCCAACACCTTCTCGTCGGTCGCCGATGTCATCATCCTGTGCGGCGCGCGCCCGGTCCTGGTCGACGTCGAGCCGGACACCTTCAACATGGATGTCCGTCTCCTCGAGCGTGCGATCACGCCCCGCACCAAGGCCATCATGCCGGTCCACATGAACGGGCACTCGGTCGACATGGACCCGTTGATGGACCTCGCGCGCCGGCACCGCCTCAAGGTCGTCGAGGACGTCTGCCACGCCGCCGGGGCGCAGTACAAGGGCCGCTTCCTTGGAACCATCGGCGATGCCGGCTGCTTCTCGTTTGTCCAGAACAAGTGCATCTCGGTCGGCGGCGAAGGCGGCATGATCACGACCGACGACCCAAGGGTCTGGGAGCTCGGCATGATGATGGCCAATCACGGCCGCGGGCGCCGGTGGTTTGACGGTCACAAGGCGCCGCGTGTCTACCAGGCCCAACAGATCGAGGTGGTCGGCTTCAACTATCGCCAGAATGAGCTGTTGTCGGCGATCGGCCGCATCCAGCTGCGCTACCTGGACGAGTGGAACGCGCGCCGGCGCGCCAACGCCCAGCTCTATCAGCGGCTCCTGGCCGATGTGCCTCACGACCTGACGCTGCCCATCATGAAGCCTTACACGACGCACAGCATGCTCCGTTTCGTGGCGCAGACGCCGCAGCGCGACGCGTTGAAGACCCACATGGAGCGTCACGGCGTGCATATCCAGGTGGAGTACGGCACGCCGATCCACCTGGATCACGCCTACCAGCCGTACTGCGGGGCCCCCGAGGGGACGTTCCCGGTCACCGAGCGGCTCGCGCAGACGATCCTGACGTTCCCGTGCTACCAGACGCTCACTGCGGACGACATCGGGTACGTCGCGGACGTCATCAAGCAGTTTTACCGCCACTGAGCAGGACGGGGTCCCGTGGCAGCGGTTGAGCGTCGCATCACAACACGCCTGACGGTTATCGACGACGAGATTCGCGAGACCGTCCTGCGGGTGCTCGAGCAGACGCCCTACTATGCCGGGCCCGAGACAGCCGCGTTCGAGGCCGACGTGGCCGCGTACTGTGGGGTCGGGCACGGGGTCGCGGCCAACTCGGGTACCTCTTGTCTGTTGCTCGCCCTGATGGCGCGCGGCATCAGGCCCGGCGACGAGGTCATCCTGCCGACGAACACCTTTGTCTCGGTCCCCGAGTGCGTGCTGTTCGTGGGCGCGACCCCGGTGCTGACGGACGTGGAGCCCGATGGGAACCTGAGCCGCGCCATCGTCGAGCGCCACCTGACGGGGCGCACCCGGGCGGTGATTCCCGTCCACACGTTTGGGCACCCCGTGGACATGGATCCGATCATGGAAGCGGCACGGCCGCGCAACCTCCTGGTGGTCGAAGACGCGGCCCATGCTCTTGGCGCCCGCTACAAAGGACGGCGCACCGGCTCGTTGGGGCATGCCGGGTTCTTCTCCTTCGCGGGCAAATCCATCACGGTGTGCGGCCAGGCCGGCATGGTGGTCACTCACGATGCCGATCTCGCCGCCGAGATGGCGGCAAGACGGGTTCACGGCTGGAACCAACCTGTCGGCAACGTCTGGCATGCCGCCGAGCGGCTGGGGTTGAATCTCAGGACGAGCGAGCTGCTGTCGGCGATCGGGCGGGTGAACTTGCGCCGCCTCGATGGATGGACGGCTGCACGGGCCGCCCACGCGGCACAGTACACGGCCCGGCTGTCGGCCGCGCGGGCGCCCGTCACGCTGCCCGCCACGCGGCCGGATCAGGAACCCGGGTGGCTCCACTACGTCATCCGCGGAAGGCGGCGCGACGCGCTGCGAGTCTTCCTCCTCGATCGCGGCATCGAGACGCAGATCCATTATCCCCTCCCCCTCCACCGCCAGCCGGCCTTCCGCCACCTGGCGTCCGATCCGTCCGCCTTTCCCGTCGCCGAGGCCATGAGCGCCGACATGCTGACCCTCCCTTCCCATCCCTGGATGACGCCGGATGATGTCGATGCCGTCGCAGATGCGATCATCGAGTTCTACGGGGGGTGAGGAGCCGGTGGCCACCGCGATCCGCTTTCGCACGATCTGGACGCCCTTCGATGCGGCCATGCGTGAGGCGATGCTGCGGCCGACACCGGGGCCGGTCTACTACGACGGCCCGGAGGGCGACGCCTTCGAGCGGGAGATGGCCGCCTACATCGGGGTAGGGCACGGCATCGCGGTCTCATCCGGCACCGCGGCGCTGCACCTGGCGATGCTGGCGCTGGACCTCGGACCGGGCGATGAGGTGATCGGGCCCGCGAACGGCTATCTGTCGGTGGCCGAGTGCACGTTGAACGTGGGTGCCCGTCCGTTCTACTGCGACGTGGTGGAATCGACGGCGAACATGGACATCAGCACCGTCGAGCCGCTGGTCACCTCCAAGACGAAGGCGATCGTCGTGATCCATACCTACGGCCACCCGGTGGACATGGATCCGATCATGGATCTGGCGCGCCGGCGCGGTATCTTCGTCATCGAAGACGTCGCCCACGCGCTGGGCGGCGAGTACAAGGGGCGGAAGGTCGGATCGATCGGCGATATGGGCTTTGTGAGCTTTGCGCGCAAGTGTGTGACGGTCGCGGGGCAGGGCGGTATGGCCTTCACCAGCAACCCTGAATGGGCGAAGCGCATCGTGCGGCTGCGGCGGCACGGCTGGGACCGCGCGGATGCCTACCGCAGCCGGGTGGCGATGGTCGGGTTCAACTACACGCTCAGCGAGTGCCTGGCCGCCGTGGGCCGGGTGTCGCTGGCCCGTCTCGACGGACACAACACGGTGCGCGCGGCAAACGCACAGCGTTACACCGAGGGTCTGGCCCGCCGCGGCGTCCCAGCCCGGCCGTTTGCGGTGATGCCGTGGGCCAAGCACGGCTGGCTGCACTACGTCGTGCGTGCGCCGCGCCGCGATGAGCTGATGGCATATCTGGGGACGCGCGGCATCGAGTGCAGCATCCACTACAAACACCCGGTCTACCGCGAGCCGGCCTACGTCGCGCGCGCCGGCGACGATCCCGGACCGCGGCCTGTCACCGACAGTCTGGCCCGCGAGATCCTGACGCTGCCCTCTCACCCCGAGATGGGGGATGGGATCGACTACGTTGTGGATCAGATCGAGGCGTTCTACGCAGACACCTAGGCCGGCCGGTATCCCCGTGGTGGTCGAGTGGCAGGATCGCTATCTCGACGTGGACGGCGTGCGCGCCCACTACCTCGAAGCAGGCGCGGGGGAGACAGTGGTGCTCGTCCACGGGGCCCTGGCCTGGTGCTGCGCTGAACTGACGTACGGCGCGGTCATCGGCCCGCTGAGCCGGTCGTTCCATGTGGTCGCGGTGGATGTGGTCGGGTTCGGTCTCACCGCCGGTCGTGGGCCGCAGGACTTCTCCGCGCCGGCTCAGGGC
>Ga0247727_10012704_pt1 | contig 14389 bp, 8 predicted proteins | sample WisWelCaveWW1625_FD_202498 | JGI IMG/M metagenome (GOLD analysis project Ga0247727, IMG submission 202498) | Biofilm microbial communities from Wishing Well Cave, Virginia, United States - WW16-25 | ecosystem: Environmental > Aquatic > Deep subsurface > Groundwater > Cave microbial mat | place... | reverse complement strand
CGAACACCTGCGGGCCAGCCGACCCCAAGGCCCGTAAGGCGATCCAGCAGCTCGCATCCACCCGGAAGGAGTGGTTCAACAAGGCTCGTTTGCCATCTTCCCTCACCTCGCCTAAGGCGACGACGTCCGTTCACGACGAGCTCCAACCGCTCGATTGGGACGTAGGACCGCGCCTCGCCTGATATAGAGGCCCGGCTCATCGATCACAACGGGCCTTACTCCTGACGCGGCGCCTCTCACTCCTATCCACGAGATGCCGAGCCCGGCGCACATGTCCGTGCGCGCGTCCTCGGAGGTGGGAATGCCGAGCTGATCGTTGGAGACGATCGGCCGCCGGTCGTCCGGAGGTGAGTCCGGCGCCTTGATCGCGATGCCGAAGCCATCGTAGTAGACGCCGTTGGGCGACCATGTCGCCGCACAGCCGATGACTCGCGACTCGTCGGCGACGAGTTCGATCGGTCCGAACGGCTCCGGGCTGCCGAACGCCGAACGCACCAAGGCACCCTCGTCCCCGGGTTTCGACAGCGTGGCGAGGGCGTAACGCGTAGTGCTCGTCCTGACCTTCGAGAAAACCCTGGAACCGGCCTACCTCGGACTTCTAACGGGGCTGTTAGGGGGCGCCGCTGGAAAAGGTGGTGGGCCATGGTGGACTCGAACCACCGACCTCGGTCTTATCAGAGGCAACGCCCACCATGCGACTAGATGGTAGGCTTTGCATCTGAGCGTTCGCCCTGGGCATCGGGGGTACATGGGCAAGTTCCCCGACGCCCTACTGAGGGTAACCGAATCGAGCGGTTGGGATCAAGGTCGTCAACGCCGACGGGTGAGCCATCGACCCCGATGCGTTACCCGTAGGGGATCGTTCCCGTCCGGGTCGCCGTGCATGGAGACGTTACCAGCGCGCCCGCGCGGCGGATGCGTTGTCCCCTCGTGGCATGGGCTAAATACTTGTCCTGGGATGCGCTGCCCGGTGCCTGTCGGCGGGGGTTTCGGGGGCCGGACACGCGCCCATAGGGTATCAGCCGTCACACCCGCTACACCCTTGCGCCGCACGATTCGCGTCCATTTGCTTGAAGGTGTCGCGCAACCTACGGTCTGGCGTGTCTGGTGTTCGGACACTCCGAACGCACAGGGAACCGCCCGGCGTCCATGCCAGGGGGAGCGGGAGCCGCGTCGCGTCGGTGGCGGGGCGGCTTTCGGCGAGCGCGAAGCCGCCGCCCCATAATCGGGGGCGACGTTCGTCGGCGACATGGTTCGCCCTTCTTGGCAGTGCTGCTAGCTCAGCGTGGTCGTCAACGCCCTTTCCCAACTGTGTAGGAACCTGACCTGGTTCGCGCCTAGGCGTTCAGCGAAGTCGTCGCGGGCGCGCGCAAGTTGAGACAGGGCAGCATCGAGTGTCATCCCGTTAAGTGATGTCATTTCTAGATGGCGGTTGTGGAGGAAATGGAACCGAGTATACCTGTAGACGATGGGCTCAGCGTAGTTTCGATACCCGCCTCTGAACGGCTTTCGGACGGTTCGGCTGTACTCGTTCAGCAGGTGCTCCAAGTTGGCCCCGACTAGGCCACTACAGATTGCGCAACGGCATATTTGATCCAAGAACTCCTGAGCGCTGAGTCCCGATGCTAGTCGGAGCAAGTCTTCCAGATAAATCCTCTCGTGAATGGGCGGCAAGTAGTATTTCGCCGGTGGCAGACCGCCCCCCACGACTGGTACTACGTCGCGCCTCTCGCCGTATCCCACGCCATGTGAGAAGCCTGTAAGTCCGTCGAATCTGAGCAGAGCGGAGAAGTATCCTCCGTAGAGATTGATGATCTCTTTCTTGCCGGAGTCTGCAAGTTTGGAGACGAGTCGCCGTACGCCAATCAACTGCGTCGCCGTTGCCGAGGATTCAGCCAAGTCGGTCAGCCAGAGGCCGATTCCTGCACACGGCAATTGGGCATAGAAGTCAGCAACTTCGTCCACCACTGTGTCATCGTCGAGAACAAGCGCGTCCATACAGATCACGGCCCAGAGTGGCAGATCGCCCGCGAGTTCGCTGGATTGCGTTACAAGGCGACCGTTGATCTCTCGCCAAGCCGGATCATGTGTAGAATAGAAATATGGGGCTAGCAGTCTCGCGGGGCGCAAGTCCGGCGGCTCTTCCGGCAGCAAAAACTCTTCGTTTTCGCGCAGGGCCTCATTGCACTTGTCACGCTGATATGCGAGAACGAGTTCACAGAACCGCCGCGACCTGTCAGCGTCCGAGAAATAGCGTGTTGAAAGATGCGGGGGGTCTTGTGTGTCGCTCTGCGTGAGCCCGTAGTGAAAAGCGAGCTTCTTGAAGGTGCGCTTGAATCGCGTTGCTCCTGCGGCGTCGCGGGACTGGATGTAGAGCGGGTCTACCGCAAATGCGTAAGTCACGGGGTCGATGAAGTATTGCTTACCTAGTTGGAATACGAACAGTGATGTAGCACCGGCCGTAGCCTCTACAAGGTTTGCATTCAGCGAGACTTCGTCGTACCACGGCCTTGCTCGCTCGAAGTAGTCCTTCTCGGCTTGCGTACCTAGTCGAATGACGTGTGTCATGCCTATGCCCACAAGCTCGCCACGCTAGCCTTTGCTCCGAGAACACTGACTGCCCGTTGCACAAACATTGGGCGACGTACGGCGGACTGCTCCGCGTCTAGTACAAGCCGGACTTTTTTCTCGCTCACGCTGAGCAAGCCGATTCCGTGTGTAGCTAGTTCTTCCAACCGCACACGCCCTACAACATCGGCGGGCATGGCGATAAAAACGCGATCAGCGCCCAACTGGTAAACGAGTGCTTGCGTTACGGCCGCAGGCCAATCTCTCAACTTCGCCTCGACTGCAACGCACTCGCCACTCTGCCTATGGACACAGTACAGGTCTGCTACTTTTCTCCCGATGGGCACCTCAGCGGTCACGGCATATCCCTTACCCGCGAAGTGCTTCGAGCACTTGGCGACGATAACCGTTTCGCTAGTCATTCGGCCCCATGCCTAGGTGAAACCTGCTCACAAGTTGAACGATCACGCAGAACGCGATGGGTAGGAGCAGGAGCGAGAACAAGGCGATGGACGCTCTCGTTACAGCATCGTCTCCCTTGGTGAACCACCAACTTAGGCCCATTGGAATCGCACCGAGGAAATGGATACCGCAGGTCAACCGGCCGGTATCGGTCGCCCAGACCAGCAAGCCATGACGGCTGAGCGGTCGCCAGGCGTCTGAGACAATGGCATTTATGGCCTCCAACCCTTCCCTGTCTCGCACAGGACGCTCCAAGTCGGGATCGTCTCTCGGCGGTGTATGGGGGCGCAGAAGCCTTTGCAGGTGTTCGTTGAGCCGATCTAGCGCTCGGTTTGATCTGCGCTCGGCTCGCTGGCGAAGATGGCCATCGCCGTCACGGAAGAGCCCCACCAATTGAGAAAGCAGAATACTCAACACAACCCACCCTGAGTACCAGGCGAGCGCGGCCGGAGCGCCTGGGGGCAAATCCGTAGCTTGCCTCCCACCTCTCAGAAGAGATCGTTCTTGATGATCGACTTCGTTGTTTCGTCGGGAAATTGCGTATAGACATGCCGCAACAGCGTCTTAAGGGGCCAGCTTCCGTATTGTCCTCGGATTTGTGTGCAAGTCGTTAGGACGCGGTCAAAACGCGCTGCCTCGTCAGAATCAAGGCGTCCTCGGATTTGCTTGAGCATCTCCTGACCCTGAGGAGTGATCTCGTACTGAGTCACCACTTCCTCGTCCTCCGCCTCGGCCATCAGTAGCTCTTCTGGATCGCGCCCCATCAAGTACTCAAAGCTCAGCTCGTTTTCCTCCTCCTCTTCGGGTAGAGTGGGCTCGCGCGACGCGCCTGTCCGCGCAACGACTAGCTGATCCAGGCGCGGTTCTGGGACCACCCCCTGAGGCGTTGCGCGGGCTACCGGGGTGACGCCATTGATCGCAATGAGTCGCATGGCGTTCAGGAACTCAAGGTCTTGGTAGACCTGTAGGTCGGCTGGCCCAAACTTTTCCTTCTCGAAGTCGTAGTCAAATTTGAACGCCTGTCCGGTGTCACCGTGCGTCTTGATTTCCTCGGTGATCAGCCGCAGAAGTTTCTGAAGGCGCGTCCTACCTGCTAGCGACTGGGGCTGCTGTTCTCCGGCATCATTCGCCGCCAGCAAGCCGAGAATGCACAGCTTCCGGAGCGAAATCTGCTTCCTTACTGCTGTTCCCGTCACGGCGGCCTCCTGAGCTTACGCCATCCCACCCCACAGGCCCATCGTATTTTACCACGTGGTCTTCCGTCAATCGGACTGGGGCTTGTGATTGGAAGGCGAGTCTGCCGCGTTAGCGGTTGGTCGCCCGCTTCAGCGCGGCAAGGGCGGGCCAGCATCTCGGTAGAGCAGCCGCCCGCCCTCACCGGCGGGCGGCTCGGTGCTGGCGTGGGGCGGGAGCCAGCCTATAAGTCCTTCACGCGGCCGCTGATCCGACGCACTGGCGTACCGTCGGGCGCTTGCCGCCGCTCATGCCTGCTCAGCCTCGCTCGCGCCCAGCAGCGCGTTGATCGCAGCGTAGAAGCCGAAGGCGTCCTTCTGATGCGTGAATCCCCACGCCTTGAACCGAACGGTGAACGTCCTACCGCGCTTCTCCACGTCGAGGTCAATGAATTGGTCTGGCGCGTCGGTGAACAGCCCGGCGGTGCCCATTTGTTCGTGACGCACGGCGCGTATGTCCGCTGTCGTGATCACGAACACGTCTTCCCAGTAGGACTTGCTCAAGGGCCTTCGCTGTACGGCCAGCACGGTGCGGCGAAGCGCGACCCGCGTCCGGTTGACCGGCGCGGGCGCGTCTGGGTAGCCGCCCGCGTACTCGAAGTCACCCGTCCAGATGTTCTCGGTGTCCCGGTCGCGTGCGCCGCGCTTAGCTTCCCGTTCCATGCGCTGACGCTCCGCCAGCCTGCGCTGCCAGGGCATCCGCAACCGATCATTGATCCTGATCAGGGTTTGCAGCATCCCTCTCATGCGAATCAACCTACCTTCTCGGCGCTCACGTGTCCGGCGCTCGGACACACGTCGCCTGTCTCCAAGATCGACTGGTGGCGTCGGTCGCTGAATAGAGCCGGAGCGGGAGCCTAGTGTAGTCCGTTGACCCGCTTCAGTTGCGTCAATGCGGCTTCGTTTTTGACGTGGCGGCTGTAGCGGTCGAGCATGACAAGCGACTCCCACCCGGCGGCTGCCATTATCGCGCTGTCCGGCGCGCCGCTCATGCGCTGTTCCGACGCCCACGTCGCCCGGAGCCGGTGTACGCCGGAGTGTTCGATACACGCCTCGCAGCCTAAGTCGTCCGAGTGCGACTTCCGGTTCGAGCACTTGTCCTGTACGCGGTCGACGGCGCGCCCTATCAAGTCGGAGATCGCATCGGGGCGGAGCGACCTACCGCCTCTGAATGAGAGGAAGAGCGGCCCAGTACCCCTGCCACCCGCCTTCAGCAGCTTGACGTACCCGTTGACCTCAAGCTGCGCCCGGGCATTGCAGATGATGGTGGTACGCTGGTCGCTGGTGCGCCGTGTTCTCTTAGCAACGCCATCGGGTAGGTGGATCGTGCCGTTCTGCGGATCGTAGTGCTCGACCAGTACCTTCGCGGCCTCTGCACGGCGGATGCCAGCGAAGCGCAGCACCAGCACCAGGGCGCGGTTGCGCTTGATCCGAAGGTTGCTGCTGCGCTCGGAGCCGAATTCGGCTAGCAGCCGTTGTAGCTCCTCATTCGAGTAAGGCTTACCAACGTCGTCGGCGGGCGTGTCCTTCGGGGCCTTCACCAAGTCCCTGTCGGCGAAGCTCTGACGCATGAACGGCGGATTGTTCGGCTGCCCGTCGACGTCCCGGCTGCTCTTCACGCACCAGTGCCCGAACGCCTTTAGCTGGCGGAACTTGGCGGCTAGGTTGCCCGGCGCGCCGGGGCCGCCGTCCCTGCCGCCGTGCTGTTCGAGGTAGCGCATGTAGAGCTTGACGATGGTAGCGCCACGTGCGCCCTGTAGGTGGTGCATGTCCGTCGGGTGCCCGCTGGATTCGAGCCACGTGGCGAACGCGCCCAGGTCGCGCTTGTGCTTGTCGATGGTGGTGGGATCGAAGCCTTCAGCCTCGCAATCGACAAGGTAGTCGGCGATGGTCTCCCGTATGGTGACGGTCGCCGCTGGATCATCCGAAAAGAGACCACGGTCATTATGCGGCCTATGAAGGGTTGCCAGGGTCATAGAGCACCTCCTGGTCGACCGGCGGTGGGCGCGCTTGGCGTCCTGCCGAATCTGGAATGCCCATGTACCTTGACGAAGAGGGGGTACCGCTGTGACAGGTGGTGGGCCATGGTGGACTCGAACCACCGACCTCGGTCTTATCAGGACCGCGCTCTAACCAGCTGAGCTAATGGCCCCGGGTCCTCGAAGTTGGAGGCTGGAGGTTCGATCATGCTCGAGTGTCCAGCTTCGAGCCTCCAGGTCGGCGCCTCACCGGCTGGAGAACGACAGGAAGTCCCGCGGGGACGCGGGTACCCAGATAGGCTCCGGGCGGCCTACGGTGGGAGCCTCCGCGAAGGGAGGGACGCACCGATTGACCTAGGAGGACTGGGCCGACGCTAGAAGCCGGGCGCCCCTGCCCACACCGTGGGCTCTGGCATCCAGCGTCTAGGTTCTAGCATCCAGTTACCAGACGCTCCCTAGAAAGGAGGTGATCCAGCCGCACGTTCCCGTACGGCTACCTTGTTACGACTTCGTCCCAGTCGCCAGCCTCACCCTCGACGCCTGCCTCCCGAAGGTAAGCGCAGCGGCTTCAGGTGCTGCCGACTCCCATGACGTGACGGGCGGTGTGTACAAGGCCCGGGAACGTATTCACCGCCGTATGCTGACCGGCGGTTACTAGCAACTCCTCCTTCATGCAGGCGAGTTGCAGCCTGCAATCTGAACTGGGGCCGGCTTTGTGGGATTAGCTCCGGCTCGCGCCTTGGCAACCCATTGTACCGGCCATTGTAGCGTGTGTGTAGCCCAGGGCGTAAGGGCCATGCGGACTTGACTTCATCCCCGCCTTCCTCCGGGTTGCTCCCGGCAGTCTCGCTAGAAAAATCCAACTAGCGAAAGGGGTTGCGCTCGTTGCGGGACTTAACCCAACACCTCACGGCACGAGCTGACGACAGCCATGCAACACCTGTGCTGGCTCCCCGAAGGGTCCCTTCCTTTTCAGGTCAGTACCACCAGCATGTCAAACCCTGGTAAGGTTCTTCGCGTACCATCGAATTGAACCACACGCTCCGCTGCTTGTGCGGGCCCCCGTCAATTCCTTTGAGTTTTAGCCTTGCGGCCGTACTCCCCAGGCGGGGCACTTAGCGCGTTAGCTACGGCACGGAAGGGGTCAATACCTCCCACACCTAGTGCCCACCGTTTACAGCGTGGACTACCCGGGTATCTAATCCGGTTCGCTCCCCACGCTTTCGCGCCTCAGCGTCAGGGAGAGCCCAGAGAGCCGCCTTCGCCACTGGTGTTCCTCCCGATATCTACGCATGTCACCGCTACACCGGGAATTCCACTCTCCTCTGCTCCCCTCAAGCCTGCCAGTCTCCAGAGACCTCTCCCGGTTGAGCCGGGAGCTTTCACCCTGGACTTGACAGGCCGCCTGCGCGCGCTTTACGCCCAGTAAATCCGGACAACGCTCGCCACCTACGTATTACCGCGGCTGCTGGCACGTAGTTAGCCGTGGCTTATTCGCAGGGTACCGTCAGTTGCTTCCCCTGCAAAAGGGGTTTACGACCCGAAGGCCTTCATCCCCCACGCGGCGTTGCTGCGTCAGGCTTTCGCCCATTGCGCAAAATTCCTTGCTGCTGCCTCCCGTAGGAGTCGGGGCCGTGTCTCAGTCCCCGTGTGGCTGGCCGTCCTCTCAGACCAGCTACCGATCGTCGCCTTGGTGAGCCGTTACCCCACCAACTAGCTAATCAGCCGCACGCCCCTCCGAACGCGCCCGAAGGCTTTCGTCCGCCGGTTTCCCACCAGCGACCATATGCGGTATTAGCCCCGCTTTCGCGGAGTTATTCCCCACGTCCGGACAGGTTACATACGTGTTACTCACCCGTTCGCCACTCGCGCCGGAGCCGAAGCCCCGACACTCGTTCGACTTGCATGCATAAGGCACGCCGCCAGCGTTTATCCTGAGCCAGGATCAAACTCTCCGCTCAAGACCTTTACTCGTTGTCCGAGTCAGGTTCGTTACGGGTGTCCCCGTCACTTCCTGTCGTTCTTCAGCTGGTAAGGAGCCGGCGCCCCACCTCTGGGGCAGCGCTAGGAAGTCTACAACCCACAACCCGCGCCGTCAAGCTGCCAGCGCGGGTTGCTCACGAGTGCGGACCCTAGCCTTCGCTCGGTAGCCTACCGAAGGCCGGCGGGCGCTGTCAAGCGAAAGGCGAGCCGCCCCGCCGCCCCTGCCGGCCGCGCGGAACGGGCGAGGACGGGCATGGGCCCGCCTGCTTTACCACCTGATCGCAACCTTTACCCCGTTTTCACGAGATCGTCCTTGACCGGCCCTACTGGGCGCCCGTAGCATAAGGCTTGACTGGTAGCCGCGGTGTGCGGCTGCCCCGCGTCCCAAACGACCCGGCCCGTTTGCACGGACGCGCTTGGGCGGACGGAGGTGCCTACATGAAACGCGCCCTGGTGATCCTTGCCAGCTTGGTCCTCGCCATCGCGGCGGTGGAGGCGCTGCCGCCGTCCGACCGGCCACCCTCTGCCGAGGCCGCGGGCCTGACCAGCGTGGCAGCCGGCGGCCATCACACCTGCGCGCTCTCCGGCTCGAACGGTGTCGTCTGCTGGGGCGATAACCAGTTCGGACAGATGGGCGACGGCACGACGACGATGCGCACCACGCCCACCGCCGTGTCCGGACTGGGAAGCGGCGTCGTCACCATCGCCGCCGGCTGGCGTCACACCTGCGCGCTCACCACCACGGGACGGGTGAAGTGCTGGGGCTACAACGCTTCTGGCCAGCTGGGCGACGGCACCACCGTTGATCGCCTCACGCCCGTCGATGTCTGCGCCACGGGCGCCTTGCCTCCGTGCGTTGCGCTGCTTTTCGGCGTCTCCGCGCTCACGGCCGGGAGCTCGCACACCTGCGCTGTCAGTTCGACCGGCGGGGCGACCTGCTGGGGAAGCAACTCGAACGGCGCCCTCGGCGACGGCACGACGGTGGGCCGCCCCACGCCCGTCGACGTCTGCGATGTCACGGTCACCGTCCCGCCGCCGTGCGCCCCGGCGAACAACAACGTGCTCCGCGCGATCGGGTCGGTCGATGGAGGGAACGAGCACACCTGCGCCGTTAAGACCACAGGCGCCCTCTTCTGCTGGGGCCGCAACACCAGCGGTGAGCTGGGTGACGGGACGACGACCGGCCGCCTCTCGCCCGTCGCCGTGTCCGGCCTGGGCAATGGCATCGGGCGCGCGAGCGCGGGAGGCGGAAAGTTCGGCGGCCACACCTGTGCCGTCACCTCGGACCACGCCGTCAAATGCTGGGGCAGCAACACGCACGGCCAGCTCGGGATCGGTGCGGCGGACGGCAGCCCGCACGCCACGCCGCTGGACGTGGCCGGCCTGGCCGGCGGTGTCGAGACGGTGTCGGCATCGGGTCGCTCGACCTGCGCCCAGCTCTCCGCCGGCGGCGCCCAGTGCTGGGGGCTGAACGACGTTGGGCAGCTCGGCGACGGGACGACGGTCGACCGGCACGCGCCCGTCGATGTCTGCGCTCCGGCCGCTTTCCCGCCCTGCAGCCCGGGCGGCGGTAACGCCCTGACCGGGGCGCCGGCCCTCGCCGCCCTCCACCGCCACGCCTGCGTTCGCACCGCCGTGCTCAGCCTCAAGTGCTGGGGGTCGGGCGGCACCGGCCAGCTCGGCGATGGCTTCACCCTGGACCGCAGCACGCCGGTGGGCGTCGCGACCGTGGGCCGCAAGCCGTCGCGCGACGGGCTCGGCGGCCCCGGCGAGAACTGGCGCACGGCCTTCGGCGGCGAACCCGTCAACCTGGCGAACGGCAACCTCTATCATCAACACTCGGACCTGGCGCTGCCCGGTCGGGGGCCCGCGCTCGCCTTCACTCGCTCGTACAACAGCGGAGCGGGCGACGTCGCCGGGCCGCTCGGCTTCGGCTGGAGCCACCACTACGCCCTCCACCTCGTGATCGACCGTTCCGACCCGGCGGCGACCGCCGTCCGGCGCGTGAGCGAGACGGGCGGCGGGGCCACCTTCGTCGAGAACCCCGACGGCTCCTACGCAGCGCCGCCGAGCATCCACGAGCAGCTCGTCGAGAATCCGGACGGCTCCTTCCGGCTCACCCGGAAAGACCAGACGCGCTACGACTTCGACGCCAACGGCCGGCTGCTTGGCGTCGCCGACCGCAACAGCAACACCGTCGCCCTCACCTACGACGCCAGCGGCCTCGACCGCGCCACCGACGGCAGCGGGCGCTACCTCGAATTCACGAACACGCTGGGGCGCATCACCCGCATCGACGACCCCCAGGGCGGCCGTTACGTCGAGTTCACGTATGACGCCGCCGGCGACCTCACCCAGGCGCGCGACGTGCGCGGCGGCGTCACCACGTTCACCTACGCCGGTCATCGCCTGCTCACCATTCGGGACGCGCTCAACAACGTCGTCACGGCGAACACCTATGACGCCGCCGAGCGGATCGCCGAACAGGTCGATGCGCTGAACCAGCGCACCTGCATCTACTACGGAACGCCGCCCGTGCTCGAGAGCGCCACCTGTCCGGCGATCAGCCCGCCGCCGGGCGTGACTCAGACGGCGATCGTGAACCCGCGCGGCTTCCGGACGACCCACACGTTCGACGCCGAGCGCAGCACCACGACGACGACCGACGCCCTGGGCAACACGACGAACGCCGCGTACGAGACGCCGGCCGCCCTCTGCTCGCCGGCCGACCGCGACGACCTCTGCTCGATCACGGACGCCCTCAACCACACGACCAGCTTCACGTACGACGCCAACGGCAACGTGCTCTCCCAGACCAACGCCCTCGGCAAGGTCTGGACGTTCACCTACAACGCGAACCACGACCCGTTGACCGAGACCGACCCCCTGAACCGCTGCACCCAGTACGAGTACGCCGACGGACGCAACCTCACCCGCATCACCCGCTTCGACCGCCCCTGCGCCGACCCGGCGCGCGTGGTGGTCATTCAGTCGACCCTGGGGCGGCACGCGTCCGGCAATGGCGACCTGGTGTCCGTCACCGACGGTCACGGCCACACGCAGACGATGACTTACGACGCCCGCGGCCTCCTCGACACGGCGAGCGATGCCCTCGTCCCGCCGAACGTCACGAATCAGGACTACGACGGTGCCGGCCGCCTGACCTGCGTGGTCGACCCGGAGGGCAACCGGACCGCCTCCACCTACGATGAGCAGAATAACGTCCGCTTCGTCCGCGACGCGGTGAACACGGTCTTCCAGCCCGGCACCTGCCTCCCCCAGGCGGGGCAAGACAGCCCCGCCGAATACCGCTACGACGCCCGCAGCCGCCGCACCCTCGCCATCGACGCCCGGGGCAAGCAGACGTCCTCCGCCTACGATGCGCTGGACCGCGTGACCGGTGTCACCGACGCCCTTGGACGTACGACGACCTTCGAGTACGATGCCAACGGCAACACGACCAGGCGCATCGACCCGCGCACCCCCGCCCGCGCGATCAACTACGTGTACGATGCGCTGGACCGGCTGACGGAGATCCGCTATCCGGACACCAACTACAACGCCTCGTTCGGCTACCTGGCCAACGGCCTCCGCCAATCGATGACGGACAGCACCGGCGTGACCACGTACGAGTACTTCGCCGACGATCGCCTGAAAAAGGTCACCTTCCCGGGCAGCCTCGCGGTCCAGTACGAGTACGACGACGCCGGCAACCGCAAACGAATGGTCTACCCCGATCCAACCAAGGACGTCGATTACACGCACGATGCCGCCAACCGCCTCAGGATGGCGACCGACTGGCTCGGCAACGTGACGACCTACGATTACGACGCGGCCAGCAACCTCGATCTCGTCACCACCGCTATCGCTGGTGAGCCGGCACTGACATCGGATACCACGTACGACGCCGCCGACCGGCTCGACACGCTCGTCCACGCGCGGGCGGCCGTCACGCTTCAGTCGTTCGACTACGCGCTAGACGCCGCTGGCAATCGCACCCAGGTGGTCGACGGCGCCGGCACGACGACCTACGGATACGACAACCTCTACCGGCTGGACACGACCGGCTACCCTAACGGCGACAGCCAGACCTACACCTACGACGCTGTGGGCAACCGCCTCACCAAGACCCACAACGCCAGCCCGACCAGCTCCCTGTATGATGACGCCGACCGCCTGACCCGCACCTGCCCTGCGCCGGCCTGCACCGCGCAGACGGCGGGAGTGGAGTACGGATACGAGGGCAACGGCGCCCTCGCCTACATCGGCGCGAACGCCTTCGCCGGCGATCAGGCCGCGCGCACCGCTTCCGTCGCCGCCAACTCGTTCTTCCTCCAGGACTACGACGCGCGTTACCTTCGCGCGGGCCACTGCTTCGACCAGTACGTGAATCAGACGTTCGACGGCGCGGTCAACGCCATCGACCTGTCGTTCCTCGTCAGCGTGTTCGGCGCCAACGAGCAGACGTCCCCCAACCTCTACGATCCACGCGAGGATGTCGCGCCCGTCGCCGGCCCGGATGGAGCGATCAACGCACCCGACCTCTCCTTGCTCGTCGCGCAGTTCGGCGACACCCGCCCCGATACCGGTCACTTCTTCTACAACGGCGACGGCCTGCGAACGCGCAAGTGGGCCCGCCCCGCGCCGGGCCAGCCCACCCGCCGCACCGACTACGCCTGGGACATCGCCATGGACCCGCCGGTGGTGCTCCAGGAGACGGTGGCCGGGCAGACGGCCTACTCCGTCTACGGCCTCGGCCGCATCGCCCGCGTCGAGGGCGCGACGCCGCGCTTCTACCTGGAGGACGGCCTCGGCTCCACCACCGGCCTGGCGAACGGCGCCGGCACCCTCACCGATAGCTACCAGTACGACGTCTTCGGCGCGACCCGCGCGCAGACCGGCAGCTCCGCCCAGCCCTTCAAGTTCGCCGGCGAGCTCGAGGACGGCGACGTCCGGCGGGACGCCTACTACCTACGCGCCCGCTACCTCGACCCCGCCCTCGGACGCTTCTGGTCGCGCGACCCGGCGCGGGCCGCCCATCCCTACGTCTACACCGGCAACAACCCCGTGAACCTCGTCGACCCTCTTGGGCTGTTCGGCTTGGATGACATAGTGGGCGGCGCAAAGAAGGTTGGCGGCGTCGTCACTAGAACCCTCGGCGAAGGTGTCAGAACCACCGTCGATTTCGCGTCTCGATTCGCAACCTGGAACTGCCTCGACGCGGGAATCGGGATATTGGGCGTGGCCGCGTCACTGTATTTCGGGCCGGCCCCGATCCTAATTACGAGTACCTCGCAGGCGTGGTTACGCGTGGCTCTTCGGGAAGCAGACACCGCCGCCTTCCTATTCTCCACCGTTGTTAACTCTGTTCAGGTGAACGAGAAGGAAGGACTATCGATGAATAATGCGATCAACGGTATAGGGTTGGGTGCATCCGCTGGGGCGTTCGGAGCGAACTTGGCAGACACCGGAAGACATATCTACCCTCCTCTTGGCGCCGCGTCGCCCTGGGCGAGCTATGCTGCGACTGGCGTAAGTATCGGACAGTGCGCCGTTGATGTTGCTCGGGGATAGGGCGGCAGTCGTGCGCAAGAATCCTCCTTCCTTCCGGTCCATGGCGCTCGTCGGCGCTGCCACGGCCACGATTTTCTCGGCGATTGTGGCCCTCTACGAAGGCGTCGTCTTCGGCCTGTTGATCTTCGTCATTACGTATGGCGCGAGCCTCGCCGTCCTCATCGTGATCTACCTGCTGCGGCCAACGGTCGCGAGGCTTTATGGGCGTTACGTCGAGCACGGAGATCATGATGAAGCGCCTGGATGAGACGACAATTGCCAAGCCTTCATGGCTGGCCGGATTGGCGCTTCGTTGGATAACCCTGCCTGTGGCCATGTCCGGCCCGCTCTGGTAGCGCGATGACCGGCGACGTGCATGAGCGGTTGGAGGACGCGCTCGAAGGCTTCCGCCAAGCCCGCGCCGGGAGGAGGGGCACCGTCCGTCTCGAACGCGCGCTGCTCCGCGAATGCCGCCAAGCCTGGCAGACCGGGGATAGGCAAGCCAAGCTCCACGCCCTCGCCGTGCTCAGCCGCGGCCGTCCACGGGGCGGCGAGGAAATCGTCTGGGAGGCGCTGGAGTCCTCCGACGTCTCTCTCTCCGGCAACGGCCTC
>Ga0247727_10012703_pt1 | contig 14389 bp, 10 predicted proteins | sample WisWelCaveWW1625_FD_202498 | JGI IMG/M metagenome (GOLD analysis project Ga0247727, IMG submission 202498) | Biofilm microbial communities from Wishing Well Cave, Virginia, United States - WW16-25 | ecosystem: Environmental > Aquatic > Deep subsurface > Groundwater > Cave microbial mat | place... | reverse complement strand
ATTTCCACGGCGAAGGTTGCAGGCAGACTGAAAAACAAACTGCATTCTGGCCTCGTGCGATTCCGTGGAGTATCACAGTTTTGGTGACATTGGCGGCATTCATCGCCATTTGGCTTTTGCAGCGCCCATCTCCCGCACCGGTGAAACGGTGGAATATTACTCTTCCTGAATCCGCGCCGATAGCTCCGATCGGATCCGCACCGGATGGAGTAGGCCGGCCGGCTCTGGCGCTTTCACCGGATGGAGCCAATCTGGTTTATGTGGCCGATATTGCCGGCAAAACGCAGTTGTGCCGGCGCCCGATGGATCAATTTGAAGCGGTGCCTATCCCTGGTACAGAAGGGGGCTTCAATCCGTTTTTCTCACCCGATGGTCAGTGGGTTGGATTTTTTGCCGGCAACGAAATGAAAAAAGTCTCTATTTCGGGAGGAGTACCTGTCCTACTGTGCGAGGTTAAAGGTCCCTGCGGTGCGAGCTGGGGATCTGATGACAGGATCATCTTTTGCCAAAACGATGGTGCGACACTTTCCTGGATATCGGCATCTGGCGGCACACCACAGGCCTTAACTGATAAACAGTCAGCTGATTACTTTCCCGAAATTCTCCCAGGCGGTAAAGCTGTGCTTATATCAAGTTCTTCGGTTATAAAAATAATCCCTTTAGAGACTAGTGAGGAAAAAACGTTGCTCGATAGGGGTCAAAACCCGAGATATATAAGTACCGGACACTTGGTATATATGCACGATGGAAAATTGGAAGCCGTGCCCTTTGATTTGGCTAACCTGAAAGTTACCGGCCCTCCGGCGCCGGTTCTCGACAATGTCAGAATCGAAGCAAACGTGGGCGCTGCGCAGTACGCCATTTCCAATGACGGAACGCTTATTTATCTTCCTGGTGTTTTTCAGGGTAAAAGCAAACTGCTCTGGTTGGACCGTAAAGGCCATGCAGAACAACTGCAATTTCCCGCTGAAACTTATGGTACATTTCAATTGTCTCCCGATGGCAAGCGCTTGGCCATTATGATTCAAAATACGAAATGGGATATTTGGATCTTTGATCTATTGCGCAGTTCTCACTCAAAACTCACGATAGAGGGAAATAATAGGCGGCCCGTATGGACGCCAGATGGCAGGTGGGTGACTTTCTCTTCTGATCGGGCTGGTGCTGATAATATATTCATGCAGTCCGCCAGCGAGAGTGGTGAGATCAAGCAGCTCACCAAAAGTGAATTTCGTAAATTTCCGTCTTCATGGTCACCTGATGGAAAATTATTGGCATTTCAAGAGGAAGTTCAATCCCTTGACATTTATTTGCTCTCGATGAATGTCGAGAGTAAACGGCAGCCATTCGCCACCAGCCGTTTTAATGAATTGCATCCGGCGTTTTCACCTGATGGCCGATTGATTGTTTACACCTCGACCGAACACGGGCCATACGATGTTTACGTGCAACCCTATCCCCAGACCGGAGAAAAGTGGCGAATTTCAACCGAAGGAGGAGAAGAGCCGGTCTGGTCGCGGAGCTCTCCTGAGCTGTTCTATCGCAACGGCAGGAAGTGGATGGCCGTGAGCTACAGCACCAATCCGCAATTCTCCTTTGAGCTGCCTAGGGTGCTCTTTGAAGGTGATTACGTCAATGTCGGGGGCCGATCCTACGATGTTTCATCTGATGGCCAACGTTTCCTGTTGCTGAAAAGCAGTGCAGAGCCCTCGCGGCAAACCCAGCTTAACGTGGTGACAAACTGGTTTGAAGAAGTGAAACGGAAAGTGCCCGGAGGAAAGTAAGATGATCGGCAAAACGATTTCGCACTCAACTCCGAAAGGAGTTTTTATCGCGCAGCGCATGCGCGTGTTGATGCAGTAACGCTTTTGGAGACCTTCCCCGTCCTAGAATCGGAGAAGGTCTCATCTTGGTCACGCGGAAGCGGCGGCGAATCGCAACCGATATTACCCTCCGCCGCGCAACGGTTCACACGCATTACCAAGATTTATTCACTTACTCGAGGAGCGACGACATGCAACTAATCCAACGCAAGAGATCTTCGCTTGTGCGAGCAACGGTGCGGATCATTCTAACTCTCATCCTCACCATCAGCGGCAACTACTATTTCACTTCACTCAAATTCAGCAGCAGCACGACGACCAGCGCGGTGCTCGAAATCGATTTGAGCAGCGGCGATCCGATCACGCTCAACGTGGTCAGCAATCTCTTTCTCGGCACAGAAGTCGAGATTCGCTTGTTGCCGAATGGCGAAGAGGATAGCGAACTGGTCACGTTCAACACGAAGCAAACCAATGCCGCGAATTGGGGCCGCGAGGCCTACTTGCTCGGCAGCTTCAACGCGCCGAACGCGGTGGTCACGCTGGTGAAGAACACGCAACTGCGCGGTTCCATCTGCGCGAAGGAAATCATCGTCAGCAATGATTGCTTGTTCTTGCATCACGAGGCGCCGGGTTCATTGCCGGGGCCGGGGAATCTTCCCAAAACTTCGGGTGATGATGAAGTGATCTCTTCCGCGAGAGGTGAGAAAAGAAGAGCGTGCAAGTGATTGCGCGCTTTTTGCTATTCACCCGTGCTTTTCGTTTTGCGCCATGCACAACGTTCAATCCACCTTCATCGGAGAAAAAAACATGAAAACACTTTCGCTCATTTTACTTCATTGGCTCATCTTGTTGTCGCCCATCATTGGGCACAATCCAGTCTCAGCCCAGGCCATCCTCCCGCCGAATGCTGTGGATGATGCTGAGACCATCAACCCCGGAACCACGCGCAGCATTCGCGTTCTGGCAAACGACTCTGACCCTCAAAATTTTCCATTGAAAGTAGTCGCCATTACTACGCCTGCCAATGGCACGGCTGCTTTCAACGACTCAACCGTCATCTATACGCCTTCATTCGGCTATAGCGGCATCGACACATTTCAATACACGATCTCCAACGGCGTGCTCACCAGTTCAGCGTTCGTGGATGCCATCGTCCTGCCGCCACCCGGAACGATTTGGGAAGATGACATCTTCAACCCTTTGACCACAGGTGCATTGAGCGGACAGAATGGTTGGACTACAGTTGCGGGTCTGGCTAGCCCAAGTGTGATCACTGATCTTGATCCCAACCGAGGCAAGACCGTTCAGATCGACGCAGCGCCCGGTCAAGCGATCGGCGTGACGAAGATCGTTCCTGAGCAGACCAGCGGGCGGCATACTTTTTCTTTTCTGGTCAAGGTGAGCGGGGCCGCCCACGACTCGTGCGAGGCGGCTGTTGAAATACAAACCGACCCGAGCACAGGCTGGACGAACAAAGCGCGATTCTGCCTCGGCTCTTCGCTCACGGTGAATTATAATCCCAGCGGCGCGACGGCAACACTCGTCGCTTCGACGGTGCCGGAGCAATGGTATTACATTCAAGCCGAAATGAATTTGAATACCAACTTGCTCGAGGTTTGGGTCGACGGGCAATTGAAAGTTGCGGACCTGCCAGTGCATCCCGGCCCTATTCGCTCGGTTGGTATCACAGGCCAGGATCAAGGCAGCGCGGGGGTCGTATATGTCGACGACTTCACTGGAATATCATCCTATGGCATCGCGGGTTCTGGCGGCGGAACCGGCACGCCGGGCCTGCCAGTGTATTGGATCAACTCTGCCGGAGGTTTGTGGTCGAATCCGGCGAACTGGAGCACGCGCAGAGTGCCGGCCGCGGATGAGCATGCAATCATCACATTGGGCGGTAACTACACCGTCACTGTGGATAATAGCACCACGGTCAATAGCCTCACGCTGGGCGCAGGCTTCGACATTCAAACGCTCTCGATCAAAGGGAATAGTAGCCACGCCAACGTGACGCTCACGGTGAATAACGACATTCGCAATTCAAGCTTGATTCTCTTGGAGAGCACGAGCGGCTGGGGTTCGACGCTGAAGATCGTCAACGGACTGCTCACGAACAATTTCGTCGTGCGCGTGAACGCGGGCACGAGCGGCGGGACGCGCACCATCACGGGCAAAGTGCTCAATCGTTGCCGCACCGATATCAAGCAGACGCTGACGTTCGAGGGCGTCTTTACGAACCGCGCCATGCTTGAGATCGACACCACGAAGCAGATGAACCTCAATGGCGGCGCGCAAGTGTTCAATCAAAACGGCGGAGAAATTTCCGGCAAAGGAATGTTGGAGCTGCTCAACGGCGCAACGATGAACTTCAATCGCGGCGCAACGCGAGGGCCGTTGCCGCCGCTGCTGTCGCGCGCGAATTTGAATTTCGGGCCTTCGGCCACCGGGCGCGCGACGCTCATCATGCGCGGCGCGCCGAGCCAATTGACCGGCGACATCGGTGCGGAGCAGATCGTTTGGCTCAGAGGGGACGGCTTTTATACCGACGCCACGGTCACGGCACCGAATAGTTTTAGAAACGCCGGCGAGCTTCGTTTCCAAAGTTTGAGCGGCTGGGGCGCGCGATTGAATATGAACGGAACTTTGACCAACACGAGCTCGGGCGTCGTCAACATCAATCAGGGCAACAGCGGCGGCGTACGCGAGATTTCCGGCACGCTCGTCAACGCCGGCAGCGTCAATGTGAATCCAGGTGCGAATCTCACTTTAAACTTCAAGGGCACATTCACGAACTTCAGCGCGCTGAAGATCGACTCTCTGCAATTCATGCTGCTCGACGGCAACACGAACGTGTTCAATCAAAACGCGGGGACGATTGCAAGCAACGGCTTGTTGGAATTTCGGAACGGCGCGACGATGAATTTCAGCAGCGGCGCGACTACGGGCGCGAATCCGCCATTGTTGTCGCGCGGCAATTTGTCCTTTAGCCCTCCGGCCACCGGGCGAGCGACCTTCATCATGCGCGGCGGTCCTAGCCGCTTGAGCGGCGACCTCGGCGCGGAGCAGACTGTTTGGCTCAGAGGCGACGGTTTTTATACCGATGCCACGGTTACGGCGAAGAATAATTTTAAGAACGCCGGCGAGATTCGCTTGGAGAGTTTGAGCGGGTGGGGCTCGCGGCTGCTCCTCGATAGCACATTGACCAACACCGGCGTCATCAATGTGAATCAAGGGAACAGCGGCGGCGCAAGAGAGATTGCGGGCGCGTTGATCAATCAAAACGCGGTCAACGTAAATCGCGGCGCGAATCTCATTCTAAACTTCAATGGCGTTTTCACCAACTTCGCCGCACTCAAGATTGACTCTCTGCAAACCATGCTGCTCAACGGCGGCGCATATGTGTTCAATCAATACGCAGGCACGATTGGGGGCAACGGCAGGTTGGAATTGCAGAACGGCGCGACGATGAATTTCACGAGCGGCGCGACCACGGGCGTGTTTCCGCCTTTGCTGTCACGCGGCAATTTAAACTTTGGGCCGCCTGCTACCGGTCGCGCGACGTTCATCATGCGCGGCGCGCCTAGCCAATTGCGCGGCGACATTGGCGCGGAGCAGATCGTTTGGCTCAGAGGCGACGGTTTTTATACTGACGCCACGGTTACGGCGAAGAGTCATTTTAAAAACGCCGGCGAGATTCGTTTGGAAAGTTTAGCGGGTTGGGGCTCGCGGCTGCTCCTCGACAGCACGCTGACCAACACCGGCGTCATCAATGTGAATCAGGGAAACAGCGGCGGCGGCCGCGAGATTTCCGGAACGTTGATCAATCATGGCGCGGTCAATGTGAATCGCGGCGCGAATCTCACTTTAAACTTCAAAGGCACTTTCACCAACTTCAGCGCGCTGAAGATCGACTCGCTGCAATTCATGCTGCTCGACGGCAACACGCATACGTTCAATCAAAACGAGGGCACGATTGCGGGCAACGGCTTATTGGAATTGCGCAACGGCGCGACGATGAACTTCAGCAGCGGTGCGACCACGGGCACGAACCCGCCATTACTGTCGCGCGGCAATTTACGCTTTGCGCCTCCGGCCACCGGACGAGCAACGTTCATCATGCGCGGCGCGCCGAGCCAATTAAGCGGCGACCTCGGCGCGGAGCAGGTTGTTTGGCTCAGAGGCGACGGCTTTTATACCGATGCCACGGTCACGGCGAAGAATAATTTTAAAAACGCCGACGTGATTCGCTTGGAGAGTTTGAGCGGTTGGGGCTCAAAGCTGAATCTCGACAGTACGCTGATCAACACCGGCCTCATCCACGCAAGCAATCCGCGCAGCGCAGGCCGGCGCGAGATTGCAGGCCGGATGCTTAATCGCGGCCTGCTGACAATTGACAGCCTTCAAACTCTCTTGGCGACCGGAGCGTTGTTTAAAAACGATTCGGGCGGCGCCATACAGGGCAAAGGCACTCTCAACGTTCTAGGCACGACCTTTACCAATGCGGGTGAATTCAGACCTGGCACTTCACCTGGTATTCTGTCCATCACGGGTCCCTTCCCGCAAACCGCAACCGGCGCGTTGAGCACTGAGATTGGCGGTCTGATAGTTGGCCGTGAATATGATCGGCTGCAAGTCTCTGACGTTGCCACGCTCAGTGGCACACTCAACATTAGCGTGATAGACAGCTCAGCCGTCGCGCTTGGCAGAACATTTCAAATTCTAACGTGCCGCTCTCACACCGGCGAGTTTGATATTGTCAATGGCCGCGATCTCGGCAATGGGCTGCGCTTCAAAGTCAATTACAACAATCTTACGAACGTCACGCTTGAGATCGCGACCGAAGAAGCGATTGCAAATCTCAACGCCACCAATAACGGGCCGACTCCACTCGACAGCGTTACGACCTTCAGGGCCTCGGTCTTCGCGGGCAGCAACGTGAGGTATGTTTGGAACTTTGGCGACAGTGCAAGCGACAGTGGCGCAGTTGCCACGCATACCTACACGACGCCGGGCACTTATACTGTCATCGTCGCGGCGAGCAATACGCTCGGTTCGGTTGCGGATACGACGGTTGTCACGGTCTTCGTTGTGCCCATCAGCGGACTTACTGCCACCAACAACGGCCCGACTCCGGTCGATAGCGTGACAGTTTTGACGGCCAGTGTCACGGCGGGCAGCAGAGTGAGTTACACGTGGAATTTCGGTGATGGCACACCAACGGTAAATGGCGCCGTCGTGAATCACATTTATCGCACAGCGGGTGCCTACGCGGCAGTCGTCACGGCGACAAACGCGGTCAGCACTTTCACGGACACAACCACTGTGACCATTATACCGGCAAGCGCGGTTGATGAATTCGAAAATGCCATCCCCACTGCGTTTGTGCTGAAGCAAAATTATCCCAATCCTTTCAATCCCTCCACTACAATTCGGTATGCCATCCCCAAAGCTAGCCACGTGACGTTGACCGTGTACGATCTCGTCGGCAAAGAAGTCGCAACGCTCGTGAGCAAGAAACAACCGGCTGGAGAGCATGTGGTGGGATGGAATCCCGTTGGTTTGCCAAGTGGCGTTTATGTGTATCGTTTGCAGACGGAAGAGACTTCACCCGCCGCAGCACAAAAGTTTGTGGCGACCAAAAAACTTATTTTGTTGAAATAGGCTTGGCTCGGGCAACGAAGACAATTGCCGGAGCCATTCAGATGAGCATGACTTTGAGATCGCCAATGACGAGTACATTGTGCACTCTCTCCATTGCGCCGATTTAGAGGTTGCCACTCAGAAAATGAATAAGACCGTGCCGGGCGGCGGCGTGCTCGCGCTAGCGCCGGGTTCGTATGGCATTATCACGCTCAATGGCGGCGGCACGCTCAAGCTTACGAGCGGCGATTATTTCATCAATGAGCTGCGCTACCCCGGCTCGACAGTCGTGATCGAATTTGATCTTTCCAGTGGCAATCCCGCAAACGTGAATGTCGTGAGCAATCTGCAATTCGGCAAAGAAGCGGCGATTCGCCTCTAACAAAGGGTTCGCCGGGCTTGTCATTGTTTTGCCGATCACCTCAACGTATCGCCGGGTGCCTTCACATGTTCCTATCAAACCACCGGAGGGTGGAGCCAAAAATTCCTGCGCGATCTCGTGCGAGGCGGTTCGCTCGATATCGCATTTTAGAAAAACTCGGCGCTGGCGGCATGGGCATCGCCTACAAAGCCGAGGACATCAGGCTCAAGCGCATCGTCGCGCTCAAGTTTCTGCCGTCGTCAATCATGGCGAGCGAAGCGGAGAAAACGCGATTCATTTACGAGGCGCAAGCAGCGGCGGCGTTGAATCATCCCAACATTTGCACCATCCACGAAATCGACGAGGCCGATGGACAGCTTTTCATTGCCAGGGCTTATATTGAAGGCCAAAGCTTGAAAGAGAAAATCGAAGCGGGGCCGTTGAAGCTCGACGAGGCGCTGGGGATTGCCATGCAAGTTGCCGAAAGGTTGCAGGCCGCACACGAGAAAGGCGCCAGCCCTTGGCCACCTGCGGCTTGACATTTTAGAAAAAGCTATTAAATTATATGCCGGCCAGCTTATCATTCTTTTGCTATGCGAGCATGCTGCAAAATTATTCCTCTTGGTCTGGCGCTATCGGCGGCCGCAATGGCCCAGACCGAAAATGCAAGGTTCACCCGCTTCACGGTCGAGGACGGCCTGTCACAAGGCTCGGTCGTTTCGATCTTCCAGGATCATCAAGGCTTTCTCTGGCTTGGCACGTTGGATGGGCTAAACAAATTCGACGGCTATACTTTTCAAATTTATAAGCACGACATTTTCGATTCTTCCTCGCTGAGCAATAATTGGATCAATTGTATTTATGAAGACCGTTCGGCGACGCTTTGGATCGGCACGCGCAATGGCTTGAATCGCTTTGTGCGCGGCACCGAAAAATTCATTCGCTATCTGCATGCTCCAACCGCTCCCACTTCCCGGCGGAACAACAACGTCAGGGCAATTCTGGAAGATCGTTTCGGCATGCTTTGGGTCGGCGCCGGTAAAGAGGTGCATTGTTTTGATCGGAAGCAGCAGCAGCTCACGGCATATTTGCACGATCCGAATGATCCAACCACGTTGAGCGATAACGGGGTGACGGCCATTTATGAAGACCGCCGGGGAGAGCTCTGGGTGGGGACGGTCAATGGATTAAATCGGCTCGAACGAAAATCCAACACGTTCAAACGTTACAGCTTTGCTCCCACGGTCCCAACAAAAATCGACCCGCGCAACCATGTGAGATCAATTGCCGAAGATCGGCACGGCAATTTATGGCTGGCAATGTTCGAGGGGCTGATCGAATTTGCCCCTCACTCCGAGACCTATAAATGCTTTCGTCATGATCCCAATGATGCACGCTCGCTCAGCCAAAATTTATTGAACTTCATCTTTGCGGATCAGTCCGGCCGGCTTTGGATCGGCACCGCCGGGGGCGGCTTGAACCGATTTGACTCCGAAACAAAAACTTTCCGGCGCGTTGTGGATTGGCACCGCGAATGGCTTAAATCGCATGGAGGCGGCGCCTCCGCCATTTCAGCTCATCCGGCGCGCGGTCGATAATCCCAACAGCCTCAGCAGCAATTTTGTTATCCCGGTCTGCGAGGATAAGTCAGGCCGGCTTTGGTTCGGCACGGCAGGCGAAGGCGTATGCCGGCTCGACACCCGAGCTTCGACAGGCTCAGCTTCGACGGGCTCAGCTCAAACTTTCACGCGCCATAAACTCGCTTCCAAGTCTTCGCGGGGTATTCGCGAGCCCGTCATTTGGTCGCTCCATGAAGATCGCCGTGGCATCATGTGGATCGGCGACGATCATGGCCTGAATGCGTATTTCCCGGAAACCGGCAAGCTGATCACTCAGAAAGATTTTATCAAAAACGCCGAGCAATTTGATTGGCGGATCGTACACAGCATCAAAGAAGATCAAAATGGCAACTTATGGATTGGAACCAACGGCGGCCTTCACAAACTTGTTCTTGAGGCACGGCCGTCCTCGTCACCGGCAAATAGTAATCATGCCGATGAAAAATTGTCAGCGCACGTCGAAACACATTTGGCGCCCAACACCTCTATTCACACCATTCATATCGCTGCCAACGGAACTCTGTGGGTGGCAAGCAGCAGCGGTCTGGCCCATTATGATCCGCAAAACGAAACGCTGGTTTGGTACAGGCACGATCCGCAGAATCTCAATTCGCTCCTCCATAATCACGTTTGGTCGATCTACGAGGACGAAACCGGAATTCTCTGGTTCGGCACTGTCGAAGGCCTCGACCGGTTTGATCCGGCCACGAAAAGGTTTGTGCACTATCAGGAGAAGGATGGCCTGCCGAACGGATTTATCAAAGGCATTCTTCCGGACAATAATGGCAATCTGTGGTTGAGCACCAACAAAGGGCTTTCATGTTTCAATCCCCGCGCGCCGGAGGGGAAAAAATTTAGAAACTTCGATGTGAATGACGGGCTTGCAGGGCAATGAATTCAATCGCTGCGCTTATTACCGAACAAAAAATGGCGAATTGTATTTTGGCGGCCCGGATGGCGTAACCTGGTTTCGACCGGAGCAGATTGCCGAGAATCGCTTTGTCCCGCCGATCGTGTTGACCGCCTTCAAAATTTTTGATAAAACCGTCCGGTTCGAGCAAGACCTCGCCGAGATCAAGCGCATCGAGCTTTCGCCTCAAGAGAACGTCTTCTCGTTTGAATTTGCCGCGTTCAATTATACCAACTCCGCCAAGAATCAGTATGCTTACATGATGGAAGGCTTCGACGCGGATTGGGTTTATTGCGGCACTCGGCGTGTGGGGCCTACTACACCAATCTCGATCCGGGCGATTATGTTTTTCGCGTCAAAGGCTCCAACAATGACGGCGTGTGGAACGAAGAAGGCGTCGCGGTCAAGATCAAAATCCATCCGCCGTTTTGGGCAATGTGGTGGTTTCGCGTTTTGTCGGCGCTTGCCGTTATCGGAATCATCGGCTCGATGTACGAGCGCCGCATATCCGGTTGGCGAAAAGCCAAAGCGGCGCAAGAAGAATTTTCCAAGCGGCTCATTGCTACACAGGAAGCTGAGCGCAAGCGCATTGCTTCCGAGCTGCACGATGGATTGGGGCAGGATTTGCTGATCATCAAAAACGAGCTGCAACAATATACGAACTCGTTTTTGGGGCAAGGCCAATCCTCGAACGGCTTGAGCGAGTTATCCGAGCTGACGCAGGAAGCGATCAATGAAGTCCGTGAAATTTCCTCCAATCTGCATCCGCATCAACTCGATCGGCTGGGTTTGAAAAAAGCGCTGGTATCGATGATCAACAAAATTATGCAGTCATCGGCATTGCAGATAAATTGGGACATCGATGAAGTGTGCGGCCTTTTCTCCAAAGAGGCGGAAATCAATGTCTTCCGTCTCGTGCAAGAGGGGTTGAATAATATCGTCAAACATGCGGCGGCCAGGGTGGCGACGATTCAAATCAAAAAGATCGACGCGAAAATCGAGATTCTTGTGGCCGATAACGGCAAAGGCTTTGATGCCGATCTTTATTCAGCCAGCCCGGCGACGCAAAAGGGATTCGGATTATCCGGGATGGCAGAAAGGACAAGAATTTTGCGCGGCGAGTTTTCGATTGACTCGGCGCCGGGCAAGGGAACGAGGCTTAGGATCGGCATACCCGTTTGTATACAACAAACAAAAAATTTTCCAACGGATTAAAAGCGGCCAACGGATAAATCAAGCAAAATTTTTTAAACAAAAGACATTCGGAAGACAGAAAGATGGAGGGCAGAAAAATGAATATGGTCTACTTTAATTGGTTTCCCGAGCGTAAAGTCAAACACCATCTTTCTGTCTTTCATTTTTCTGTCTTGGAAAAAATTTTCAGAATTTTATTCTGAGTTTTTGGGTTTTATGACATGGCCTATTCCATCACCACACAAAATGAAAATTCTAATCGCCGATGATCACCCAATTTTTCGCCAAGGATTGTTGAAAATCCTCGAAGCCGATCCGGCGTTCGAGATTATCGCCGAGGCCGGCGACGGCGCGGAGGCATTGGCGTTGATCAAAAAACTTCGCCCCGACATTGCCGTGTTGGATATTTCGATGCCGCAACTGAGCGGCCTTGAAATCGCTCGACAGGTGCAACAGGAAAACCTGCCGGTTCGGTTGGTGATTTTGACGATGTATAAAGAAGAAGAGTATTTCGACGAGGCGATGGATCTGGGGGTGAAGGGTTATCTCTTGAAAGAGAATGCGGTCAGCGATTTGCGCAGTTGCGTGCAAGCCGTGGCCGCCGGCAAATATTATGTGAGTCCGGTTATTTCCGGCTATTTGATCAACCGCGACGCGAGACAAAAAGCCCTGGCCAAAGAAAAACCGGCGTTGGGTTTGCTGACGGATACCGAACGGCGCATTTTGAAATTGCTCGCGCAAAACCAAACCAGCCGGGAAATCGCCACGCAATTGCACGTGAGCTATCGCACCGTGCAGAATCATCGCATGAATATTTGCGCCAAGCTCGATCTCAAAGGGCATAACAAGCTCTTGCAGTTTGCGCTGGAGCATAAGTCCGAGCTGTAGTCGCGCGAAGAGCGAGAGGCGAAGGGAGAAGGGCTCCGACACGTGTTTCACCCCTCACCCTTCGCTTTTCGCAATTTTCTGGGACCCTTTCCACAAATCTCTCCCCAAATTCTGATGAGCCGAGTCGCGCTCATTCCCTCATGATTCAAGACTTATAAATGCGCTATTGCAGAGTGATCAAACCGCAAATCTGCACGGTGTTGGTGGCTTGTAATGCGATGACACTCCCCGAACCCCATCAAGGGGGGGACTTTTCAAATGCCCTCTAAGAGAAAGTTGAGCACAAATACTCACCTCAAATTGAGCATCTGCCTCTATGGCTTTTTCATGCCGAAACTCGTTTCTTTGAAATACAAAACCAAACGAGGCCGATAATGCGGATCATGATTGTCGAAGATAATGCCAGAATGCGAGCCATGATCAAACAGATGCTCATGAAAAATTTGCCGAATATCGAGACGATCCATGAATGTGAAGACGGCATCGAAGCCGTGAGGCAGTATGCGCAATTCCAACCGGACTGGGCGCTCATGGACGTTGAATTAAAAACCATGGACGGATTGGCTGCAACGGCGGCGATCACGAGCGCAAACCCGCAAGCCCGCAAGCCCGCAAGCCCGCAAGCCCGGATCATCATGGTGACGAACTACGATTATCCGGGTGAAGGGCGAAGAGAGAAGGGCGAAAGGTGCGCCTTCTCCCCTCGCTCTTCGCCGTTCAACTCATTACTGCACAATCAAACAGTCACATTAACAAGGAGGAGCTATGAAGCTTACACAACTATTTCAAAGGTTTTCGCTTTTGGCCGGCCTACTGACCATTGCGAGCCGCGTTGATTTGCACGCGCAAGTCACCGTGAGCGATTATGCCACCGAACTCACGTCGCCCATTGCTCTCGAGATCGATAACCAGGGACGGCTCTGGGTGGCAGAGCGAGGCGCCGGCAACAACGATAGCCGGATTTCCGTGGTGACCACGGATGGAATGGTTCATCCATTTCTCACCGGACTTCCTTCCGAGATTACTCCGGAAGGCATTTCGGGTCCAAACCATCTCTATTTAGACGCCAACGGCAATTTGTTAATCCTTCAGGGCGAGGGCTCGAATTTTCTCTCTGAGTCGGTTTTAACGATTAGCACCCTGGGATTCACACCTGGCGATACGTCGCGAAAACTTGACGATCTGAAAGCGATTCACAAAATTGGCCGATTCTCTTTGAGCCGCGGCACGACAAATTCCAACCCATATACGCTGGCGATCGGGCCGGAGAATAATCTTTTTATCGTCGATGCCGGTCTCAACGGCATCGTGAAACTGGAACGCTGCACGGGCAATCTCGACGTTTTTGCCGCGTTTGCGCCGGTCCGCAATCCCACGCCCGTAGGCCCGCCCGTGATGGACGCCGTTCCGACGGGAATCATTTTCCGCAACAACAAGTTTTACGTCGGCGGCTTTGTCGGATTTCCCTTCCTGGCGGACAGCTCGCGGATTTATGAAGTGGATCTCAACGGCAACGTTTCCGTCCTCAAACGCGGCCTCACCTCCGTGGTCGATTTGGCGGTCGATCCGCGCGACGGCAATTTGGTGTTCCTGCAATTCGGGCGATTTGCTTTTGCGCCGCCTCCTCCGGGCTTCGGGCCCAATACCGGCGGCGTTTTCAAGCTGCGGCCCGACGGGCGGGTCGATACGATCGCCGTTGGGTTGAATTTGTCCAGCGGCATGCGCTTCGCCGCGAATGGCGATCTCTTCGTCTCCAACCTGGCGGAAGGCAAAATTCTGAAAATTACTTTCCCCACGACAGCGGTCGAAACGCGCCCGAATCAGTGATTGCCTCAGGAATTTGGCCTGACGCAGAACTATCCCAATCCTTTTAATCCGGAGACGAAGATCAACTATGCTCTTTCAAAGGCCGGCAAAGTGGTTTTGAAAATCTTCAATCTGCAGGGCCAGG
>Ga0247727_10012702_pt1 | contig 14389 bp, 8 predicted proteins | sample WisWelCaveWW1625_FD_202498 | JGI IMG/M metagenome (GOLD analysis project Ga0247727, IMG submission 202498) | Biofilm microbial communities from Wishing Well Cave, Virginia, United States - WW16-25 | ecosystem: Environmental > Aquatic > Deep subsurface > Groundwater > Cave microbial mat | place... | reverse complement strand
TGCCGGACCAGGGAGGCGTACCAGGGCTCCTCGATCGAACTGATAAGCAAGTGATCCAGATTGTCCGGCTCTTTCACCGCTGCCTCGCTCCGATCTGTCCTCTTATCCGACGCTCCGTTTCCTCCAGGCGTTACACCTTTTGGAATCTTGCTTCATTGTAACACATCTGTCCAGTTATCAAGCTTATAACCCGATCGGCAGGCCGCGCAAGCCCCCGGTTGTTAATTTGCCTCAGTCTGGAATACAAGAAACTGTAGCCCGACGGGGCCCCCGGCCTACCCGGCGGAGGGCCCAGCCGGGTCGCGTAAACCTGCGGCCACGTCGAGTCCCGTGGTACCATGACCCCAGATGCAGAGCGGTGACCTGAAGAAGACCCTCAACCTGCCGAAAACATCCTTCCCCATGCAGGCCCGGCTCCCTGAAAACGAGCCTAAGTTCCTGGAGCGGTGGCAGACAGAGGACCTCTACGGCCGCCTCCGCCGGGCCCGTGCCGGCTCGCCTTCGTTCGTCCTACACGACGGGCCGCCTTACGCTAACGGCAACATCCACCTCGGCACGGTCATCAACAAGGTCCTCAAGGACTTCGTGGTTCGCTCCAAGACCATGGCCGGCTTCGACTCCCCTTATCTACCCGGCTGGGACTGCCACGGCCTGCCCATCGAGATCAAGGTCGACCAGGAGCTGGGCCCCGCCAAGGCCCGCATGAGCCCCGTCGAGATCCGGGCCGCCTGCCGCCGCTACGCCGAGAAATACGTCGAGGTGCAGCGCCAGAGCTTTCGCCGCCTTGGCGTGATGGGCGAGTGGGACAACCCTTATCTGACCATGTCGGCCCACTATGAGAGCGTCATCGCCGGCGCCTTCGTCGAGATGCTCTCCCGCGGCTATGTCTACAAGGGCCTGAAACCCGTCCATTGGTGCCTGAACTGCCGCACCGCCCTGGCCGAGGCCGAGGTCGAGTACGAGAACCACTCCAGCTCCTCGATCTGGGTCCGGTTTCCGCTGCCGGAAGACGCCGGACGGATCGACCCCGCCCTGACCGGCCGTGGCGCCGGTGTCCTCATCTGGACCACTACGCCATGGACCATCCCGGCCAATCTGGCCACCGCCTTCCATCCGCGCTTCGAATACGTCGCCGTCGAGGCGGCCGGGGAGGTCCACCTCGTGGCCCGCGCGTTGCTGGAAGCCACCGCCAAAGCCTGCGGCTGGACCAACCCTCGAGTGCTAGCCGGCTTCACCGGCGATCGGCTGGAAGGCTTGCGCTTCCGCCATCCCTTCCTCGATCGTGATTCGCGGGGCCTGCTGGCGGACCACGTCACCCTCGAGCAGGGCACCGGTTGCGTTCACACCGCCCCCGGTCACGGTCACGAGGACTTCGCCATAGGCCGCCAGTACGGCCTGCCGGCCTACTGCCCGGTCGACGGCGCCGGGCGCTTCTTTCACGCCGCCGACGCCGAGGGGCGCCTGCCCGAGTCCCTGATCGGCCGCACCGTCTGGGAAGCCAACCCCCTGGTCGTCGACCTGCTCCGGCAACGCGGCGCCCTGCTGGCAGAGGAAAAAATCGAACACAGCTACCCCCACTGCTGGCGCTGCCACAACCCCACCATCTTCCGTGCCACCGAGCAGTGGTTCATCGGCATGGATCGCCACGACCTGCGCCGGCTCACCCTCGACGAGATCCGCCGCGTCCGTTGGACTCCCGAGTGGGGCCAGGAGCGCATCTCGGGCATGATCGCCACCCGCCCCGACTGGTGCATCTCCCGCCAGCGGGTCTGGGGCGTGCCCCTCACCGTCTTTTACTGTGAGTCTTGCCGCGAACCGCTTACCGACCCGGCCGCGCTCAACACCGTGGTGCGCCTCTTCGCCGAGCATACTGCCGACGTCTGGTACCAGCGCCAAGCCTCCGAGTTGCTGCCCCCGGGCTTCCGGTGTCCCCCTTGCGGCGGCTCCAGCTTTCGCAAGGAAACCGACATCCTCGACGTCTGGTTCGACTCCGGCTCCAGCCACCTGGCCGTCCTGGGCGGCCGTCCTGACCTGCCCTGGCCTGCCGACCTCTACCTCGAAGGCGGGGACCAGTATCGCGGCTGGTTCCACAGCTCTCTGCTCGTCGGCATGGCGCTGCGGGGCCAGGCCCCCTATCGCGGCTGCCTCACCCACGGCTGGGCCGTCGATGCCGAGGGCCGCGCCATGTCCAAGTCGCTCGGCAACGTCATCGACCCCGCCGACATCTTCCAATCCCATGGCGCCGAGATCCTGCGCCTGTGGACCAGCTCCATCGAATCCACCGACTCGGCCAGCATCTCGCCCCAGATCCTCGACCGGCTCTCGGAAACCTACCGCAAGCTCCGCAATACCTTCCGCTGGATGCTCGGCAACCTTTACGACTTCGATCCGGCGCGGGATGCCGTGGCGGCCGACCGGATGCTGGAGATCGACCTGTGGGCTGTGGCCCGCGCCGAGAGCCTGGTTCGCGAGTGCCGCGGCTGGTACCAGGAATTCACCTTCCACAAGGTCCACCACGCCCTGGTGAACTTCGCAACCGTCGATCTCAGCTCCCTCTACTTCGACGTGCGAAAAGACACCTTCTACACCGCCGCCCCGGCCTCGTTGGCCCGCCGCAGCGCCCAGACCGCGCTCTATCGAATCTTGCACGCCATGACGCGGCTGGCCGCCCCGATCCTGTGCTTCACCTGCGAAGAGGTTTGGGGCCTGCTGTCCCGGCGACCGGGGGACCCTCCCAGCGTCCACCTGGCGCTGTTCCCGGATCCCGAGGAGCTGACCGAGGGTATGACGAATGCCCAAAGGGAACGTTTGGCCGCCTGGGACCGTCTGCTGGAGGCCCGGCCGGCGGTGCTGAAGGCCCTGGAACTTGCCCGCCAGGAAAAGTTCATCGGCAGCGGCCTGGAGGCCCGCCTGCGCCTGGGAGTCAACGGCGAGCTGGGCAGCCTGCTGGCGCGCTACGCGGCCGAGCTGCCGATGCTCTTCATCGTGTCGCAGGTGGCCCTGACGGAAGGGCCTCCGGAGGCCTCCGGGCTGGCCGTTACGGTCGAGCGGGCCGACGGCTCCAAGTGCGAGCGCTGCTGGAAATATTCGACCGACGTCGGCGGCAGCGCCCGCTGGCCCACCATCTGCGGCCCTTGCGTCGCCGCCGTCGAAGAGATCCAGCATGGGTAACACAGGCGTCAAGGTAGCACCGCTGCAACAGGCAGGAATGCCTGTCCTACTGCTGCTCGCCGCCGGCGTCATCCTGCTCGACCGCCTCACCAAGATCCTCATCGTGAACACCGTCACCCTCCACGCCTCCCACCCCGTCATCCCGGGCTTTTTCGACATCGTGCATGTCCGCAATGAGGGCATCGCCTTTGGACTGTTCGCCGGCTCCCCATCCGCCGTCCGGACCCTCCTGCTGGTGTTAGTTTCCACGGTCGCCCTCGGCGCCGTCACCTACCTGCTGTGGACTTCCGGCCCCTCCGCCTCCCGTCAGAGGGCCAGCCTGTCGCTCATCCTGGGGGGGGCGCTGGGCAACCTCTTCGATCGCCTCCACACCGGCAGCGTCGTCGACTTCCTGGACTTCTTTATCGGCGCCTGGCACTGGCCGGCCTTCAACGTCGCCGACTCGGCCATCGTGGTGGGCGGCGGCTGGCTGCTGCTGCACCTCTCGGGCGGCGAGAAACCCGGGAGGCGCTAGTGTATCCACAGCTGCTCCAGCTCGGACCCCTGCCGCTTCATACCTATGGACTGTTGGTGGCAATCGCCTTTCTCACCGGCCTGCTGATCGCTTCGCGTCTGGCGGCCCGCGCCGGCCTGGACTCCGACAAGGTCGCCAACCTCGGCATCTACGTGGCGGTGGCCGCCATTGGCGGCGCCAAGGTCTTCATGGTGGTGACCGACTGGCCCTACTACAGCCGCAACCCCGGTCAGATCTTCTCGCTGGCCACCTTGCAGGCTGGCGGGGTGTTCTTCGGCGGCTTGATCGCCGCCCTGGTGGTGGCGGCCTGGTACCTGCGACGCTCCGGTTTGCCGGCACTGGAAACCGCGGATACCTTCGCCCCCGCCATCGCCCTGGGTCACTCCGTCGGACGGCTGGGCTGTTTCCTGGCCGGCTGCTGCTGGGGGCGACCCACCGAGGCCCTCTGGGGCGTGACCTTTACCAAGCCTCTGGCCCACGAGTTGGTCGGCGTCCCCCTGAATGTCCGGCTCCACCCCACCCAGCTCTATGAAGCCGCCGCCGAACTGCTGATCTTCGGCCTGCTGTGGCTCCGTTTCCGCCGGCCCCACCGCCCCGGCTCCGTGATCGGGCTTTACCTGCTGCTTTACTCCGCGTTCCGATTCGCCATCGAGTTCCTGCGCGACCCGGCCGACAGGTCCTTCCCGTTGGGCGGGCCCCTGTCCGTCACCCAGTGGCTGGCCTTGCTGCTGATGGCGGCGGGGACCTTGCTGCTTACCCGAACCCGCAAAGCGCGCGTGGCTGCTGCCTGCCTGCTGCTGGCCCTTCCGGCCCGGTCCCAGCAAGACCCCGGCCGCCGGCAGTACGAGAGCCTCTGCTCCAGCTGCCATGGGGCGGACGGCGCCGGCGGCGAGCGCGGCCCCGGCATCGTCCTTTCGCCCCGCTCCCGCTCCAGGTCTGAGAAAGACCTGCGCGATCTGATCCGCAACGGTATTCCCAATGCCGGCATGCCCGGTTTTCCCCTGGCGGAAGAACCGCTCGGGCAACTGGCCGCCTTCGTGCGCTCCCTGGCGGCCCCCGCCGTCGAACATCCGACCCCGGGCGATGCCGCCGCCGGCCAGCGTTTCTTCTTCGGGCCGGGCGGCTGCTCCGGCTGCCACCTGGTCGGCGGACGCGGCGGGCGCTCCGGACCCGATCTGACCGACCTGGCCCAGCAGCGCAGCCTCCCCCAGATTCAGGAGTCGCTTCGCGATCCCAGCCGCCGCATCGTCTCAGGCTACGCCGTCGTCTCCGCCCGCCTGCGCGACGGGGGCGCCCGCCGCGGCTTCGCCCGCCTCGAGAGCGCCTACGACCTTCAACTCCAGGACCTGGAGGGAGCCTTTCACTCGCTCGCCCGCGACCAGATCGCCTCCCTCGACCGCGAGAAGGATTCGCTCATGCCCCCGCTGCGGGCCTCCGACGCCGAGCTGCGGGACCTGCTGGCCTACCTCACCCGCGGTCCCCTCCCGTCCTCTCCTCATCCCCTCATCTCCTCATCCGCCGGCCCGTCACGGGCCGGCGACTGGCCCACCTACCACGGCCAATGGAGCGGCAACCGCCACAGCCCGCTCGACCAGATCCATCCCGGCAACGTGGCCACGCTGGCTCCTCGCTGGATCTTTTCAATACCCGATTCCCGGCGCCTGCAAGTCACTCCCCTGGTCATCGACGGAGTTATGTATGTCACGGCCGCCAACGAGGCCTACGCGCTCGACGCCCGCAGCGGCCGCCAGCTCTGGCATTTCCGCCGGCCGCGCACCAAAGGCCTGGTGGGCGACGCCGCCAGCGGCATCAATCGCGGCGTCGCCGTCCTCGGCGACCGCGTCTTCCTGGTCACCGACCACGCTCACTTGCTGGCTTTGGACCGCCTCTCCGGCGGCCTGGTCTGGGATGTCGAGATGGCCGACTACCGCAAACACTACGGCGCAACTTCCGCGCCCCTGGTTGTCAAGGACCTGGTGATCTCCGGCATCTCGGGCGGCGATGAGGGCGCCCGCGGCTTCCTCGACGCTTACCGCGCCTCCACCGGCGAGCGCGTCTGGCGTTTCTGGACCATCCCCGCGCCGGGCGAGCCCGCGTCGGAAACCTGGATCGGCCGCGATCTGGAGCACGGCTGCGGCACTACCTGGCTCACCGGCGCCTACGACCCCTCCCTCGACCTGATCTACTGGCCCACCGGCAACCCCTGCCCCGACTACGACGGCGATCAACGGAAAGGCGACAACCTCTACACCAGCTCGGTTCTGGCCCTGGAGGCGGCGACCGGAAAGCTCCGCTGGTACTACCAGTATACTCCCCACGATGTCCACGACTGGGACGCCCAGCAGACCCCCATGCTCATCGACGCCGGGTTCCGCGGCCGCCCCCGCCGCCTGCTGGCCCAGGCCAACCGCAACGGCTTCTTCTACGTGCTGGACCGCACCAACGGGGAGCTGCTGCTGGCCTCGCCCTTCGTCAAGAAGCTCACCTGGGCCAGCGGCATCGGCCCCGACGGCCGGCCCCAGCTGCTGCCGGGCGCCGTTCCGACCCCGGAGGGCGTCAAGGCCTGCCCCGCCGTCGAAGGCGCCACCAACTGGATGTCCACGGCCTTCAACCCCGTCACCCGCCTGTTCTACGTCATGGCCCTGGAGAAGTGCAATATCTACACCCGGCGTCCGGAGATCTGGAAGCCCGGCCAGTCCTTCTACGGCGGCAACACCCGCAACGTCGCCGGCGAGCCGGGCAAGAAGTACCTGCGCGCCCTGGACCTGGAAAGCGGCCGGATCGTCTGGGAGCACCCCCAAATCGGCCCTGGCAATACCTGGGGCGGGGTGCTCTCCACGGCCTCCGGCCTGGTCTTCTTCGGCGACGACAGCGGCGCCTTCGCCGCCGTCGACGCCCGCACCGGCAAGCCCCTCTGGCACTTCCACACCAGCCAGCTCTGGAAGGCCTCTCCTATGACTTATATAGTAGATAGTAAACAGTATGTGGCAGTGGCCGCCGGGACTAACATCCTGGCCTTTGGTTTGCCATGACCCGCGCCGGCCTCCTGTTGCTCCTGGCCACCCCCCTGTTTTGCCAGGGCACCGAACCCCGCAAGTCCGCCGCCGAATACCCCGTTCAGGCCTCGCTCCCCGAGGTCTCCTTCGGCGCCGAATACCTGGTCCGCAGCGTCTCGGCTCGCAGCCGCACCTTCTTCATCCCCGACTACCTGGTGGTCGAGGTGGCGGTCTTCCCGGCCGCAGGAAAGACCGCGACCCTCTCGCACCGCGAGTTCACCCTGCACATCAACAAGAAAGACACCCTCTATCCGCAGTCTGCCGGCTTCGTAGCGGCCTCGCTCAAGTACCCCGACTGGGAGCGCCGCCGCCAGTTCGAGGCTGTGGCCGGCGCCGGCGACTCCGCCGTGATCCTCGGGCGGCCCCCGGCCGTCGGCCGCTTCCCGGGCGATCCGCGGGACTCCCGGAATCGTCTGCCTCCGGCCCCCAAAGCCCCCGCCTCCGACGAGAGCCACCCCCGCCCCGAAGCCGTTCGCGCCGACGAGGCCGTCGAGGAGACCATCCTCGCCCAGGGCGAGATCCGGCGTCCCCGCAGCGGCTATCTGTACTTCCCATACAAAGGCAAGACCACTTCCCTCCGCTCCCTGGAGCTGGTCTACCACGGACCCGCCGGCCAGACCCGCCTCAAGCTCCGGTAAGACAGGCATTCTTGCCTGTCTGGCCGGGGTGGCCGAAGGCGCGCCGGCCGCGTGGGCGGAAGCCAGGCTGAAGCCCACGCCGGCACGCGGCGTGCGCCACTGCCTAGGCCCTCGGCGCCGCCGCCCATGGGGTATGCTGTTAGAGTGCCCGACAGGATAAGAAGTCAAGAAGACGTTCTGCGCCTCAATGCCTCTCCTACTGGCTGCCGGTCGGTCAGAACTGCAGCTTGAAAATAATGTGCATGTACGTCCGCCCCCCCAACCCCGAAAAGCTGCCCTGCGTGGCGGTGATCTTGCCAAAGTTCGGGATGTTGCGGAAGTCCACGGAGTTGGCGCCGTTGGCGCTGACGTTCGCAAAGAATGGGTTCTTGAGCGGCTGGTTCAAGTCGAATCGCAGGGTGCCCGTTACCCGCTCCTTAACCTGCCACGACTTCGACACCGAAAACTGGTGCCAGAACAGGCCCGGCCCGCTCAGGACGTTGCGGCCCATGGTGCCCGGCGTAAACGACCCCGGGGTGGCAAAGGCGTTGATGTCGGCCCAGGGGTCGATCAGGCCCCGATTGTGGCGGTTCTGTCCGTGCCGGTCCCAATCCACGCGAATATCGTCGTAGGTCTTACCCGACGCCAGGTTGGGCCGCTGGGCGCCCGGCAGGTAGACGTTCTGCGCCGTCAAGGTGCGGCCGTTATGGCTGAAGCTGAACGGCGCGCCGCTCTCGCCCGTCTGGATGACGCTGAGCTCCCAGTTGCCCAGGATGGAGTTCAACACCCCCCCGCTGTTCATCCAGCGCTGGCCGCGGCCCACCGGCACCTGCCAGATGGCCCAGGTGACCCAGCGGTGGGTCACGTCAAAGTTAGAGCGCCCCTTTTCGAGCGCCCGGTTGTAAAAGGTGACGCCGCCGGCGCCGCCGTCGTCGCTGGCCTGATCGATCGACTTGCTGAAGGTGTAGAACGAGTTGAACGACAGCCCCCGCGAGTATCGCCGCTCGACCTTCACCGTGCCCGAGTGGAAGCTGGAGTGGCCGTAGTTGCTGTAATGGTTAATGGCGCCGAAATGGGGGTAGGGCCGGAAATTCTGCGACGCCTGCCGGATGCGGTCGAGCGTTGCGAAGTCACTGGCGATGTTCAGCGGGATGGCGTTGATGTCCCAGCGGTTCAGCAGGCCCACGCCAGACGACCCCTGGTAGTTCACCTCCACCAGGTAGTTGCTGGCGAGCTGCCGCTGGATACCCGCGTTCCAGTTCAGCACGTAGGGCGACCGCATGTTCGGATCGTAGAAAGAGGCGCCGCGGCCGCTGTAGTTGGTCCCCACGAACGGGGCGAAGCCTTCGGGCGAGACGTCGAACCGAAAGGCCGGCGGCCCCTGGGACAGCCGGAAGGCGAAGTCCGGGTTGCCCGGCTCCCGCTGAAGGGTTGCCGTCGCCAGGTACTCCTCGAAGTTCTCCCGCAGCCCGTTGACCCCCAGGTCCAGAGTGTTCATCGCGAAGCCGGAGCGGAAGACCCAGTTCTTGGTGAAGCTCCAGGCCAAGCCGAGTCGCGGCTGGTAGTTGTTCCAGTCCTTTTTGGAGAGCGCGCCTTTGGGGTGCAGCAGGGCGCCGGCGCGCCCGGTGAGAGGATCCGTCGCCGTGGGGCTGAACTGAGTCTGCTGGCCGTGCTTGGTGGTGTAAGGGCTTTCGTAGTGCCAGCGCAGGCCCAGGTTCAGGGTGATGGAAGGGGTCACCTTCCAGTCATCCTGGAAGTAATAGGCGTTGGACCACCACCGCGGCAGCCAGCTCGCCAGGTCGCGCGTGAAGTCCGCCCGCCCCACAGTTCCCAGCAACATGGACGCAAAGGGGTGCCCGGTATTGGGGGTGAAGGGGAACTCCGTGCCGCCCATAAAATACCGGCCCGAGGGCTGCGCCGTCAGAAGCGAGTTGAGGCGCGTGCGGAGGAACTCGAAGCCGGCCTTGAAGGTGTGGCGGCCCCGGATCATGGTCACGTTGTCCTGAATGCTCCAGTTCTCGTTGGCGTCGGCTTCCCGGCTTTCGGGGTAGCGGATGAACAACTGTCCGCCGCCGGCGTTCAGGAAGCTGGGCATGGTTTCCGGGCCCACGTTGGGAATGCCCAACTGGCCGGCCCAGCCCTGGTTCAGGCTCTCCGGATCGCGGGTGTATTTTCGGCGGTTGAAGCCGAGGCGCAGCTCCTGGATGGTGGTGGGGTTGATGGTGTAAGAGTCGGAAATGACCACCTGCCGCTGGTTGATGGGAATCGGCGTGTAGTTGAAGTCGAAGATCGGATTCGCCGCCGCCACCTGCCAGCGCCCGTTGAAGGAGCGGTGCACGAAATCCGAGTAGCGGCCGAAGATCTTGTGCCGGTCGCTGAACATGTGGTCAGCCTTGTAATCGAAGCCGGTGCGATAAGAGCGGTAGACGGTGTCGGCGCTGAGGTTGTTGCGCGGGCCGGTGGGGTCGAAGAAGGTCTGGTTGTTGCGGTTGTTCTGGGGCGTAAACGGATTGAGGCTCAGGAACTTTCGGGCCACCGGATCGAACATGCTGGCGGGAATCCTGTTGCCGGCGAACTGGGTCCGGGAATAGTTCCCGTTAGGCAGGCGAACCAGCGACGCCGGATCGTAAATCGGGTTGGGGGCGCGGCCCAGCTCCGGGAAACTGAAGTCGCCGCCCAACATGGCGGGGCTGGGAACGTCGCGGTCGTTGTTCTCCGAGGCCTTTTCGTGGTGGCGCTGGAAACCCCAGAGGAAAAATGTCTTGTTGCGGCCGTTGTACAGCTTGGGAATCACCACCGGGCCACTGATGTGCGCCGATATCAAGTGAAACCTGGTACTGGCTGCGGAGGGCCTGGGATCCTCCCAGTTGCGGTGGATCATCTTGTTGTGCATGTAGCGCTCTTCGGCGATGCCGTGGAGCGCGTTGGTGCCGCTCTTGTAGGTGATGCTCATGATGCCGCCACCAGAGTGGCCGTATTCGGCGGGCAGCGCGGTGGTGAGGACCTTGACTTCCTCCATGTTGTGCTCAACCGTCGACATCTGAAAGCCGGTGCCAATGCCGCCGGTTCCTGGATTCATCCCCGAGACGCCGTCATTGGTGATGATGAAGGAGCGCGAGCGGCCGCCCGCGGCGTGTCCGGAGCCCGACTGACCGGTCACCCCGGGCACGTACCACAGCATGCTCTCGATCTTCATCTGCGGCGTCGGCAGGCGGTTCAGGTGCACGCCGGTGACCAGGTGGCCGACCACCGAGGTCTCCGACTCGAGCAAGGGCGCGACGGCCCTCACCTCCACGGCCTCCACCAGGGCGCCGACCTCCAGCGTCACGTCGATTCGGGCCGTCTCGGTGGCCCGCACCAGAATGTTCGAGCGCAGCAGTTTCTTGAAGCCCTGGGCTTCGTAGCTGATCTCGTAGGGGCCCGGGTTGACATAGAGAATCCGGTAGATGCCTTCTTCGTTGGTGCCCGAGCTATAGGCGAAGCCGGTCAACGTGTTAGTCGCCCGCACCCCCGCGCCGGCCACGACGGCTCCGGTGGAATCCGCCACCGTACCCACCAGCGTCCCCTGGCCCGTCTGGCCGAACACCGTCCCGGCCAGCAACAGGCCGCCCAGCAGGTAAACAGACCGCTTCTTGGAAATCGACATACGCCCCCCTCTGCCAAGACTTCGAGAAGAGTGTAGCAGCGAATGGGGCGGATGCGCAACACAAAGATGTCGCAACCACCCGATTTCTCGCGCCTGACCGAGCGTATTGCTACGCGGGGAGGCGGAGCCGGCGGCCGTGTCATCCCGAGCGTAGCGAGGGATCTGCTTCTCAACCCGCCGTAACAGCAGGTCCCTGGCTGTGCTCGGGATGACAATGGCGGGGCCGCCAGTCGGGCGCCGCCGCGCCGTGATATACTGCCGGAAATGGCGGAAAAACAGACTGCCACCACCACCCTGGCGACTCTGGTCGTGGATGACGAGCACCTGGCCCGCGAGGAGCTCTGCTACCTGCTGCGGGATTGCCCCGACGTGGAGGTGCTGGCGACGGCCGGCAACGGCCTGGATGCCCTGGAGCTGATCGAGCGCCACGATCCCGACCTGGTGCTCCTGGACGTGCAGATGCCGGGCCTGGACGGGCTGGCGGTGGCGCGGCAACTGGCGGGGGGAGCCGCTCGGATGCCCCACATCATCTTCATCACAGCCTATGACCAGTATGCTGTTAAGGCTTTCGAGGTCAACGCCGTCGACTACCTGCTGAAGCCCATCGAGAAGTCGCGGCTGCGGAGGTCGCTGGACCGCGTTCGTCGCCTGGTGGAGTCGCGCGCCGCTCCCGCGGCCGGCATCGAGCGCGCCGCTGCCGAGCTCGGCGAGCGCTCCGCCGCTCGCGCCAAGCTGCTGGTGAAGCAGGGCAACCGGCTCTTCCTGGTGGACGCCGACGATCTCATCTACGCCACCATCGACGACGGCTTGATCACCATCGTGGCCGCCATGATCGAGGGCCTCTCGACCTACCGGACCCTGGAAGACCTGCAGTCCAGTCTGGACCCGGCGGCCTTCTGGCGGGCCCACAGGTCGTATTTAGTGAATATCAACAAGATCAAGGAAGTGGTGCCGTGGTTCAAGTCCAGCTACCAGCTTCGCATGGACGACAAGCGCCACACCGAGATCCCGGTGAGCCGGGCCCAGACCCGGCGCCTGCGGGAATTGTTGAAGCTGTAGCTCAGGCCTTGCTGCCGGAGCCGTTCCCCGACCGCCGCATCCAGGCGCGGAACACGCGGCGGGTTTCCTGTATATCGGCTCGGTACTCGGCCATCTCCTTCTCGTGGCGCTCCAGCCACTTCTCGTGGCGGTCCAGGGCTTGCTCGTGGCGCCGGAACCACTTCAGGCCTTCCAGAATCAGCGCCCGGATGACCTTGAGCTGGCGCGCGGTTTCGACACGATTGGCTTTGTGCTGCGCCTCCGCTTTGGCCTGCTGCGCCTCCGCTTTGGCCTGCTGCGCCTCCGCTTTGGCCCGCTGCGCCTCCCACCTGGTGTGCTGCGCCTCCGACCGGGCCTGCTGCTCCAGGATGAACTCGATGGTCTTCTGGATGTCCATACCGAGGTCAGTATAGCACCGCCCTTCCGCCTGCGGCTTTCTGCTAGCTTGAGACCATGCCACCGCTATGGGCCGGTGTGGATGGCTGCCGGGGCGGATGGGCGCTGGCGTTGGTCGACCGCTCGCGGAACCTGGTGGCGCTCCAGGTCCTGCGGACCTTCGCGGAGGTGGCCGTGCAAACCTCCGCGGCGCGCCTGGCGCTGGTGGATATCCCCATCGGGCTGCCCTCCGCGGAGCGCCCTCTGCTGAGGCGCTGCGACACCATGGCCCGGGAGCTGCTGGGCCCGCGGGCCTCTTCGGTATTTGCAGTGCCCTCCCGGGAGGCCGTCTGGGCCGAAAGCTACCCCGAGGCCTGCCGCCTCAACCAGCAGGTCCTGGGGCGCCGCCTCAGCAAACAGTCCTGGGGGATCTGCCCCAAGATCCGGGAGGCCGACGCCGTCTTTCGCGTCGCCCCGGCGTTGCAGGAGCGCCTGCGCGAAACGCACCCCGAGCTGTGTTTCCGGCGGCTGAACGGCGCCAGGCCTCTGGCCAATGCCAAGACCAGCCGCGCCGGCCTGAGAATCCGGCGGGAGCTGCTGCGCAGTTGGACGGGGGACCTCGATACCGCCTTGAAGCTCGCCCGCCGCAGCTATCCCACCCGGCTGGTGGACCTGGACGATCTGCTGGACGCGGTGGCCGCAGCGGTGGTAGCCCGCCTGGCCGATGAGAACAAAGTCGCCAGCATTCCGCTGGCCCGGGAATCCGACAGCTGCGGCCTGGCCATGGAGATCGTGGGGGCGTAACACAGGCCTTCCTGCCTGTCAGCGCCCCACGGCAAACAGAAGCCGCTGGCCGCGGACCAGCATGCGCCGGCCCGACAGCGCCGGCGTGGCCATCAGCGGCTCGCCCATCGGGTTGGTCGCCAGCACCTGGAAGCGGCGCCCGGCCTGCACCACGAAAATGTCCCCGTCTTCACTCGACAGATAGATCTTCCCGTCGGCCGCCACCGGCGAGGCGCTGAAGCCGGATCCCTGGTGCGGAATCCGCTGGCGGTACATCTCCTCGCCGGACCTCCAGTCGTAGCAATCCAGGATGCCGGCGTTGCCGACTACGTAGAGGTACTCCCTATACACTAGCGGAGTAGGCATGTAGGAGCCGCGCTGCTGCTTCCCCCAGGCCACAAACCCGCCGCCGGTAATGTCGCCGGCGCCGCCCGGCCGGATGGCGAAGAGGGGGGCTTCGGGACGGCGTCCGCTGGCCACGAAGATCAGCTCCTTGGTGAAGACCGGCGTGGGGGCGGTAATCTTCGAGCTGCCGCCCAGCCGCCACAGCTCCCGGCCGGTCTTGGGGTCATAGCCGCGAATGAAGTTGGAGGCGTTGCTCACCAGCTCCGGCCGGGCCGCCCAGGTGTAGACGTTGGGAGTGCCCCAGGAGGGCAACTCGTCGCGCTCGGTTTTCCAGACTGTTTCCCCGGTCCTGGCGTCGGCGGCCAGCAAGAACGACCCTTTCTGCTGGTCGCACTGTACGATCACGAGGCCCTCGTACAGAATCGGCGAGCTGGCCGTACCCCACTCGAAATCCGCGGCGTCATAGGCGCCGGCGTTCAGCTTGCCGAGGTCTTTGCTCCAGAGCAGCTTGCCGTCCAGATCGAAGCCGTAGAGGCCCTGGGAGCCGAACAAGGCCACCACTGTGCGGCCGTCGGTGGCCGGAGTGGCGTTAGCGTAAGTGGCCTTGATGTGCCGCTTCTCTTTGGGCGCGCCCTGGTAGGCGGTGCGCTCCCAGATCACCTTGCCGGTCTTCAGGTCCAGGCAGAACACCTTCCACAAATGCAGCGAGTTGTCATCCGAGGCGGTGCCCTCGCCGTAAAGCCCGGGCTTGAAAGTTGCTCCCGGGCGGCTGGAGACCGCGGTGGTGACAAACACCCGGTCACCCCACGCGATGGGGCTGGAGTGCGCCAGGCCGGGGATGGGG
>Ga0247727_10012701_pt1 | contig 14390 bp, 14 predicted proteins | sample WisWelCaveWW1625_FD_202498 | JGI IMG/M metagenome (GOLD analysis project Ga0247727, IMG submission 202498) | Biofilm microbial communities from Wishing Well Cave, Virginia, United States - WW16-25 | ecosystem: Environmental > Aquatic > Deep subsurface > Groundwater > Cave microbial mat | place... | reverse complement strand
AGCTCCCTCGGCAACCTGAGCCCCGAGGAGTTCCGGACGGACTGGACTATGCGGCTAGCCCCGGCAGGACTGTAATTATGATTGGACTAGTTTTCGGGGGCAGGTCAACAACTCCGTTCTCCACGGAGCAATCGCTTCGATGGTTTCCCACCGCGGATCGATTCCCTGCGGGTCGAGAAAGACGAAGATTGGAGACTGCGTCGGCAGGCCTTTGACGATGCTCGGTAGCTCAATGTTGACGTCTCCGCAGATAACCGTTGCGCGGCTTGACCCACCCGCCTCTTCTACCCTCTTCCTCAACTGAGCTGCTAGGACGGCGCTCTGCTCGATGAAATAGAGGCGACTGAAGGCTGTAGCATTCCGCGCTCGGGCTCCAAGGGCAATTAGCGGTGAGCCTTCCACCTCCTCGCCCGTGGTTTTGAGGACATTGACGCCCGGACCAGCGAAACCATCGATATAGATTCGTTCCCGGGCTCTGGTTGCGGCCTGCAAATACCCCGGCAGGTATTCACGCAGGACCTTTAGCTTGTCACGAGTCCAAGGTCCAATCTGTCTTGGCATGACTTGAACGAAAAACGCCGCCTCGCCGCCAGCCTTAGGGAGCGGGCGCGGGCTGTTCGTGGAGGAAGGTGCTGACGTGGCGGAAGACGTCCTGGATGGAGACGACGCGCCCCGCGCGGCCGTTCGCCAGCAGCGGGATGTGGCGGAAGCCGCCGACCGACATCTCGTGCAGCGCCACCGCCAGCGTGTCGTCCTCGCGCAGGCAGACCGGGTCGCCCGACATCAGCTGACGCACCGCCACGGCGTTCAGGTCCTGCTTGTCGCCGGCGGCCTTCATCAGGATGTCGCTTTCGGTGAGGATGCCGACCAGCCGATCGCCTTCGCGCACGAGGACGCATTCGACGCCGCGCTGCTGCATCGCGTGCACCGCCAGCGCGACGGGCTCGTCCGGCGCCACGCCGACCGCCTCCGGCACGTCCAGGTCGCCCAACCGGTCGTGGAGCAGGTGGTGGGTGAAGGTATCCTCCGCGCTCGGCAGGTCGAAGCTGTGGAGGTCGGTGCCGCAGCTCTCGCACTGATCGGCGCCGGGGATATTGTCCGCTTTGCAGTCGGGGCAGATCATCGTTCGCTCGCTAGTCGACGACCCAGGTGTCGCCTTCCATGAGCAGGGCGGCGAGGTCGCCCTCGCCCTGGCGCGACACGGCGTCACGGAGCTGCTGCTCCAGCAGCACCTCGTAGGTCGGGCGCTCGACGGCGCGCAGCACCCCCAGCGGCACCGGAAAGTCCGGGTGCATCATGCGGGCCAGCAGGTTCGCCAGCGTCGGGTCCTCGCGATGTTCGTCGTGGACCAGCAGCTCCGCCTCCGAAACGCCGCCCGCCAGCTCCACCACCTCCGGCGTCAGGCCGTTCATCCGGATGCCCTGGTCACGCTCCTTGCCGAAGACGAGCGGCTTGCCGTGTTCGAGCTGGATTGTGCGGTCCGCGCGCACGGTCTTGTCCGCGAAGCCCTCGAAGGCGTCGTCGTTGTAGACGACGCAGTTCTGGTACACCTCGACGAACGACGTGCCCTTGTGCTGCGCCGCGCGCTCCAGCGTGGCGATCAGGTGGTGCACATCGACGTCGAGCGTCCGAGCAACGAAGGTCGCCTCGGCGCCCAGGGCGACGCTCAGCGGGTTCAGCGGGTAGTCGATCACCCCCGCCGGCGACGTCTTCGTCCGCTGCCCCAGCGTCGATGTTGGCGAATACTGGCCCTTCGTCAGGCCGTAAATGCGGTTGTTGAAGAGGACGATGACTAGGTCGACGTTGCGCCGCATCACGTGCAGCAGGTGATTCCCCCCGATGCTCAGCCCGTCGCCGTCGCCGGTGACCACCCAGACTTGCAAATCGGGCCGCGAGATCTTCAGGCCCGAGGCGATGGCCGGCGCCCGGCCATGGATGCTGTGGAAGCCATAGGTATTCATGTAGTAGGGCAACCGGCTGCTGCAGCCGATGCCCGACACGAAGACGATCTTCTCCTTGGGGACGCCCAACTCCGGCATCAGCTTCTGCGTCTGCGCCAGGATGGCGTAGTCGCCGCAGCCCGGGCACCAGCGCACTTCCTGGTCCGAGACGAAGTCCTTGCGCGTGAGGGGGGCTGACCCGTTGCCGGGCGCGATGGCGGTCATCGGACGCTCACTTTCCTGCGGCTCAGCTCGTGGATTTTCTCTTCGATCTCGCCGATCTTGAACGGACGCCCCGTCACCTGGTTCAGCCCCACGGCGTCCACCAAGTACCGCCCCCGGATCAGGAGGAGCAGTTGCCCCAGGTTCAGCTCCGGGATCAGGACTCGCTCGAAGCGCGAGAGGACATCGCCCAGGTTGCGCGGAAAGGGGTTGAGGTAGCGCAAATGCGCGCACGAGACGGAGGCGCCGTTCGCCCACGCCCGCTGCACCGCCGAGAGAATCGCCCCGTAGGTGCTCCCCCAGCCCAACACCAACAGCTCACCCTCGGCCTCCCCCAACACCTCCAGGTTCGGAATGTCGTTGGCGATGCGTTCCACCTTCTCCGCTCGATAACGCACCATGCGCCAGTGGTTCGCCGCGTCGTAGCTGACGTTGCCCGTGATGTCGGCCTTCTCCAGCCCGCCGATGCGGTGCTCCAGCCCCGGCGTGCCCGGCACTGCCCACGGACGGGCCAGCGTCTCCGGGTCGCGGGCGTAGGGGTGGAACGTCTCCGGGTCGCTCGCGAACGTCACGTCGATCGAGGGCAGATCGTCGATCGACGGCAGGCGCCACGGCTCCGACGCGCTCCCCAGATACCCGTCCGACAGGAACACCGTCGGCACCATGTGCCTCAGGGCGATGCGGTACGCCTCGATCGCCATCGTGAAGCACTCCGCGGGCGTCGCCGGCGCCACCACCGCCACGGGCGACTCGCCGTTGCGACCGTAGAGCGCCTGCAGCAGGTCGGCCTGCTCCGTCTTCGTCGGCATGCCCGTGCTCGGACCGGAGCGCTGGATGTCGCAGATGACGAGCGGCAGCTCCGTCATCACCGCCAGGCCGATCGCCTCCATTTTCAGGCAGAACCCGGGCCCGCTGGTGGCGGTCAGCCCTAGGCAGCCACCGAAGGCGGCGCCGATGGCCGAGCTCACCGCGGCGATCTCGTCCTCTGCTTGGAACGTCTTCACGCCGAAATGCTTCAGCTTGGCCAGCTCTTCCAGGATGTCGCTGGCGGGCGTGATTGGGTAGCTCCCGTAAAACAGGGGGCGCCCCGACAGCTTCGACGCCGCCAGGAAGCCGAGCGCCGTCGCCTCGTTGCCGGTGATGTTTCGGTAGGTGCCTGGCGCCAGATGGGCCTTGGGAACGCGGTAGTGGATGGGGAACAGCTCTGCCGTCTCGCCGAAGTGGTACCCCGCCTTCAGGGTCGCCGCGTTCGCGCTCGCCACCGCCGGGTTCTTCGCGAACTTCGTTTCGAACCAGTGCAGCGTCGGCTCCGTCGGCCGTTCGTAGAGCCAGAACATCAACCCGATGGCGAAGGCGTTCTTGCACCGGTCGATCTGCTGCGCCGTCAGTTCGCTGTCCTTGAGCGCGCGGGCGTTCAGGATGGTGATCGGCACCTCGATGACGCGGTAGCTGCCGAGGCTCCCGTCGTGCAGCGGGTTCTCGGCGTAGCCGGCCTTGCGCAGGTTCGTCTCCGTGAACTCGTCCGAGTTGATGATGACCGTGCCGCCCCTCAACAGGTCGGCCAGGTTCGTTTTCAGCGCGGCCGGATTCATCGCCACCAGCACGTCGGGCGCGTCGCCGGGCGTGTAGATCTCGTCGCTGGAGAAGCTCACCTGGAACGAGCTGACCCCCGGCAGCGAGCCAGCCGGCGCCCGGATCTCCGCCGGGTAGTCCGGTAGCGTGCTCACGTCGTTCCCGAAGATGGCGGAGGTGTTGGTGAACTGCTGCCCGGCCAGCTGCATCCCGTCGCCGGAGTCCCCGGCGAAGCGGATCGTGACGCGGTCCAGCTCCTGAGTTCCGTCTTGCGCCGTCATCCTCACGCTCCCTCAGGGGTCTTCATCTCTTGGTTCGTCCGAGGCGGCAGGTTGAGCACATGCTGCGGGAACGATTCGGCGAGATAGTCGATCACGTCGCGGATGCGGAACAGCGCTGTCGCCGTCCCGGTCGCCGGGTCGACCACAGGGATGTTGCGGAAGCCCTCGTCGTCCATCAGCCGGATCGCCTCGCCGATCGTGCGGTCGGCCGTGAGCGTCACGGGGTTGGGCGTCATGAACTTGTCGACTGGCTCAGCGTAGCTGACGTCGCGCGCCACCACCTTCACCAGCACGTCGCGCTCCGTCATGATCCCAACGAGTCTGGGCCCTTCATAGACCAAAACGCAGTTGTCGCGGTGCTGCTGGACGCTTTCGATCACCTGACGGACGCTGGTCCCGCTCGCCACGGACAGTGGGGGTGGTAGCTTCAGCGTCGCGATCTTATCGCTCAGCAAGGGTCGAGATCACCAGCCCTTTCGTCTTGGCCAGGTCCCAGAAGACGGGGCGGTTGTTGCCATGCTGTCTAAGTTTCGGCACTCTGCGCCTCCAGTATAGCAGCGACGCTTCGACCGGCGCCACCGCTGGACGCGCGCGACGAATCCAGCCTTCGTTGACGCTGCGCTGCCCGCTTCCGTATCATGGCCCCAGATACCCCAAAGGAGCCGTCCCGTGAACCTGCGCATCCCCGGACCCACCCCCTGCCCGGACGACGTCCTGGAGGCGATGAGCCGCCAGATGATCAACCACCGCGGCCCCGAGTTCGCCGAGATCCTTTCGCGGGTCACCGGCGGCCTGAAGCAGCTCTTCCAAACCCAGAACGATATCCTTATCTTCTCCTGCTCCGGCACCGGCGCCATGGAGGCCGTCATCGTGAACACCCTCTCGCCTGGCGACCGTGCTCTGGTCGTCTCGATCGGCGCCTTTGGCCAGCGCTTCGGCGCCCTCGCTGAGGCGTACGGCGTCGCGGCCGAGCGCCTCGACTTTGAATGGGGCACCGGCGCCGACCCGGAGGCCGTCGCCCGCGCCCTGGAAGCGAACCCTTCCTACCGGGCCGTCTTCGTCACCCACAACGAGACGTCCACCGGCGTCACCAACGACCTCGAAGCCATCGCCCGATCCTGCCGCCGCGTCCGGCCCGATGTGCTGCTCTGTGTTGACGCCATCAGCAGCCTCGGCTCCCTCCGCTGCCCGGTGGACGAGTGGGACCTGGATGTCGTCGCCACCGGTTCGCAGAAGGGCTGGATGGTGCCGCCCGGCCTGGCCATGGTCTCCGTGAGCGAGCGCGGCTGGCGCGCCTCGGAGCGGGCCACCCTGCCCCGCTTCTACTTCGACTTCGGCAAGGCGCGCGAGTTCGCCGCCAAGGGCCAGACGCCCTGGACGCCCGCCGTCTCCGTTTTCTTCGCGCTCGACGTCGCCCTCCAGCGGCTGGTCGCCGAGGGCATCGACGGCATCGTCGAGCGTCACCGCCGCCTGGGCGAGCTCACGCGGCGAGAGGTGAAGGCCCTCGGCCTCAAGCTCTTCGCCGACGAACGCCTCGCCTCCAACACCGTCACCTCCGTCTGGGTGCCGGACGGCGTGGAGGAGAAGGCGCTCCTGCGCATGACGCGCGACGAGTACGACGTTGAGATGCAGAGCGGCCAGGGGAAACTGGCCGGCAAGGTCTTCCGCATCGGCCACCTGGGCTGGGCCTCCGAGGATGACCTCCTCGGCGCGATCGAGGCGCTCCGGCAGGCCCTCCCTCGCCTCGGCTTCGCCGTCCCCGAGGCCACCGCCCGCGCTGGCTAGCGCCGGGCAACTCGATGGCGAAGACACGGGTGCGCAGGTAGCGGTTTGCAGACGGCAGCCCCTCACGCTCTGCTCGGTTCCCGCGAGCGAGAGGCGCGGCCGCTGGGCTTGGCCTGAGCGTAGCCGACGGGCTGGGGGGAAGGCGGCCCGCTCTGCCTGATGCCTTCCCTCTATGCGGCAGCACGTTGGCGTGGCACTCGGCTCAGGCAGCTCGCCCCGCAGCCCCGCGCTTGTTCGCCCTGCCCGCCGTCAATACAATGTGAGACGACATGCTCGAAGCCCTCACTGAGAAGCTGCAAGGCGTCTTCAGCAAACTCGGCTCTCACGCCACCATCCGCGAGCAGGACCTGGACGAGGCGATGCGCGAGGTGCGGATCGCCCTGCTCGAAGCGGACGTCAACTTCAAGGTCGTCCGCGAGTTCATCAAGAACGTCCGCGAGCAGGCGCTGGGCGCGGAGGTGCTGACCAGCCTCACCGGGCCGCAGCAGGTCATCGGTATCGTCAACCGGCAGCTCGTGCAGATCCTGGGGCAGGAGCAGGCCGGCCTGCAGACCGGCGCCCAGCCGCCCACGACGATCATGCTCGTCGGGCTGAAGGGCTCCGGCAAGACCACCACCGCCGCGAAGCTGGCGTTGCACCTGCGCAAGCACGGCCAGCGGCCGCTCCTCGTCGGCGCCGACCCGCACCGGGTGGCCGCAGGCGAACAGCTCCAGGCGCTGGGCCGCCAGCTCAGCATCCCCGTCGTCGCTGGCGACGGCGTCGCGCCGAGCGAACTCGCCGCGCGCGCCCGCGCCGAGGCGCAGCGCGCCGGCTCGACCGCGATCATCGTCGACAGCGCCGGCCACACCGCGATCGATGAAGCGGTGACCGCTGAGCTGAACGAGCTGCGCGAGACGTTCTCGCCCACGGAGACGCTCCTCGTCGTCGATGCGATGACGGGGCAGGAGGCGGTCAACACCGCCCAGGAGATCCACCAGGCGCTGGGCATCACCGGCTTCATCATGAGCAAGATGGACGGCGATGCGCGCGGCGGCGCGGCGCTTTCGATCCGCGCCGTGACCGGCCTGCCGATCAAGTTCATCGGCGTCGGCGAAAAGACGGACGCGCTGGAGCCGTTCATCCCGGACCGCTTCGCCTCCCGCATCCTCGGCATGGGCGATATCGTCAGCCTGGTCGAGAAGGCGCAGGATTCGATCGGCCAGGACGAGGTGCAGCGGCTGGAGAAGAAGCTGCGCACACGCACGTTGGACCTTGAGGACTTCATGATCCAGATCCAGCAGATCAAGCGCATGGGGCCCCTCGACCAGCTGGTCGACATGATCCCCGGCCTCGCCTCCGTCAAGTCGCAGCTCAAGCTCGACCAGGTGGACGACCGCTTTTGGTCGAAGGCGGAGGCCGTCGTCTACTCGATGACCCCGGAGGAACGACGCCACCCGGAGATCATCAACGGCAGCCGCCGCAAACGCATCGCGCGGGGCAGCGGCGCCACGCCGCAGGAGGTGAACCGCCTCCTCAACCAGTGGAAGGAAGCGAAGAAGCTCGCGCAGGCGGCCGCCACTGGGCGGGGGCCCAACCTGCTGAAGCTCCTGGGACGCTAGGGAGGTTTTCGTGCTACGTATCAGACTCCGACGGGTGGGCAAGAAGAAGCAGCCTGCGTATCGCATCGTCGTGGCCGACTCGCGCTCGCCGCGCGACGGGGCCTTCGTGGAGGTGCTCGGCATCTACCAGCCGCTGCACCACCCATCGACCATCGTGATCGACCAGGACCGGACGCGTCACTGGCTGGACAGGGGCGCCCAGCCGTCCGACCGCGTGGCCAAACTCCTCGCCGTCCAGGGCATCGCGGAGCTACCGCCGAAGCTGCAGGCGCGCATCGCCTTGGGCGAGCAGCGCGCCAAGGAGGCGAAGGAAGCGCCCGCCGCCGAAGCGCCCGCCGCCGTAACGCCGGCCGCCGAAGCGCCGCCGGTCGAAGCGCCCGCGGCCGGGACGCCCGCTGTCGAAGCGCCGGCCGCCGAAGCGCCCGTCGCCGAAGCGCCCGCCGCCGAGGTGCCTGCCGCCGAAGCGCCTGCCGCCGAAGCGCCCGCTGCCGAAGCGCCCGTCGCCGAAGCGCCCGTCGCCGAAGCGCCCGCTGACGCCTCGTCCCAGGAGGCGACGCCGGGGGCCGAGGAGCAGACCGAGTCGTGAAGGAGATCGTCGAGTTCGTCGCGCGCTCCGTCGTCGACCACCCGGAAGCGGTCCAGGTCGAAGAGGAGCAGGACGGCGATCACATCATCTACCACCTCTACGTGGCGGACGACGACATGGGCAAGGTGATCGGCAAGCAGGGGCGCATCGCCAACGCGATGCGCGCCATCCTCAAAGTGGCTGCTGCCCGCAACGACGTCTACGCCTCGCTCGAGATCGGCGACTGATCTCGCCTGCTGTGCGGTGCCCCCCAAAGCGCGCGCGCCCTGAAACCGAACCCTCGGCCAAGCCACCAGGCGAAGCCTTCGTCGCGGTGGGCCGCGTGCGCAGGCCGCGCGGCGTGCGCGGCGAACTGAGTGTCGACTCGCTCACCGACTTTCCCGAGCGCTTTCAGCCCGGCGCGACCCTCTGGGCGGGCGGCTCGCCCCACACCATCCGCGGCGCCAGGAAGCATCACGAGGCCATCCTCCTCGAACTCGATGGCATCGACACCCGCGAGCAGGCGGAGGCCTGGCGCGGCGTGACGCTGGAGGTGCCGGAGACGGCGCTTCGCCAGCTCGATGAGGGCCGCTACTATCGCCACCAGGTCATCGGCATCGAGGTCGTCGACGGCGAGGGGCACGCCCTCGGCCGCGTCGAGGAGATTCTCGAAACGGGCGCGAACGATGTGTACGTCGTCCGGACGGAGGACCAAGAGCTGCTCGTGCCGGCGATCGACAGCGTCGTCCGGGAGGTCGACGTCGCTGGTGGTCGGATGGTGATCGAGGTGCTGCCCGGCATGGAGCGCCGTCCCATCGGCCGCGCCGCGAACGCCCGCCGGGCGCCGGCGCGGCCTTCCCGGCGCCGGACGTAGGGGTTTCGTCACCTCCCATTTGTTTGTACCGCCGCTCTTGGAGGGCCGCTCGGGCGCTGCCGATACTCTTCTGAGGGTCTGCCCGGCGAGCGCTCACGGTAGGAGCGCGGCGGTCGCGCGCCTCGCTGGAGCAGTATGAGTCCGACCATCCGCCCGTTCCCGACGAAGGCGCTGGCCTTCGCCCTGCTGCTCACCATGGCGGTGCTGGGCGGCGTCGGCTGGCATGTCTGGGACTCCTACCGCGATCTGGAGACGGCCCAGACCCGCGACGTTCGTTTACAGGAGCTGGCCGGCTCCATCTTCCACCTGGACGAAGTGCTCACGATGTCGGCGCGCCTCGCCGCGTTCACCGGCGACCCGCAGTGGGAAGCTCGTTATCGACGCTTCGAACCCGCGTTGCTGTTCGCGATCAAGGAGGCGGAGGAGCTGGCGCCCTCGACCTACGCGACTGAGGCGGCGCACCAGACGGAGGCGGCGAACCTGCGACTGGTCGACATGGAGTACCAGTCGTTCAAGCTGCTGGCTGCCGGCGACCGTGAGGGGGCGGCAGCGCTGCTCTTCAGCCCGGCGTACGAGGAGCAGAAGCGGGTGTACTCCGCCGGCAACGCGGTGCTGATCGACGATCTGCGCGCGAAGATCAAAGCTGACCTGGACGCCGCCCGGCGCCAGGCCATCGTCGTCGGCGGCGTCCTCGCGGTGGCCCTCCCCCTGGTCATCGTCGCCTGGGTGGTCGTTCTCCGTAGCATGAGCCGGCACATTACCGAACGCAAGCACGCCGAGCAGGCGCTCGCGCGCGCGCTGGAAGCGGCGCAAGAACGCGCCCGGCGCGATTCGCTCACCGGCGCACTCAACCACGGCGCTATCGTCGAGGAGCTGCGCAAGCTGCTCGAGCGGGACGGCTCGCCTGGTCTTGCCGTCGCGATGGTGGATGTCGACGGGCTGAAGGCGGTCAACGATACCTACGGGCACCAGGTGGGGGACGAAGTGCTCGTCGCGGTGGCTGGGGCTCTAGCGCTCGACGGCGTGGTCGTCGGCCGCTACGGCGGCGACGAGTTCGTCGCGCTCATGCCCGGCGCTGACCGCCCGGCGGCGGAGCGCTACCGGCGAGACGTCCTGCGCGCGCTTGCGCAGGCGCGCCTGACCGACGCCGAAAGCGGTGCCCTCGTGCCCGTGGTCGTCAGCCTTGGCTTCGCGATGTATCCGCGCGACGCGGCGGCGGTGATCGATCTCATCCGAGTCGCTGACAGCGCCATGTACGCGACGAAGCGCCGGCGCCCCCGGCAGCAGCGACCCCGCGTTCGCCGCGCGGCCTGACGGGTCAGTCGCGAGGGAGCTGCGGCTGGTCTTCGTCCAGGTAGAGCTGGCCATAGCGCGCCAGGTTCTCCGCCACTAGCTCGATGTAGGCGCGCGTCTGCGGGAACGTGATCTCCTCCACGAACCGGTCCACGTCGCCCTGCGCTGGCCTTTGCCAGCGGCGCGAGTTGCCCGGGCCGCCGTTGTACGCGGCCAGGGCGTGGTAGGCGTTGCCCTCGAAGGCGTCAAGCTGCTGGCGCAGGTAGTGCGCGCCGAACTGGAGGCTAAGGGCGGGACGGAAGAGCTGTTCGGTCTCGAAGTCAGCGATCGCGAGGTCAGCGGCGATCGTCCGGCCCGTCGGTGGGATCACCTGCATGAGGCCCAGCGCGCCTGCCGATGACCCTGCGAGCGGGTCGAAGAAGCTCTCCTGTCGGACGATCGCGAGGATGAGCACGTCCGCCACGTCCTCTCCGTCTGCCGCGTCGCGCAACGCGCCGACGTACGGGGCGGGGTAGGCGAGCTGCCAAACGCCGGCCGGCGCTTCGTTCGCCACCTCATCCGGCAGGGCGTTGAGCAGTCGTGTCGCGGCTCGCGCTGCGAGTGCGGGGAGGTCTGCCGACTGGAAGAAGCGCGCAAGCTGGTAGAGCGTGGCCCGATCTTGCCCGGCGTCTTCGAGGAGCGCCGTGAACTCCGCGCGCGCCTCGCGGTCAAGGCCCAGCGCCAGGAGCTCCTGACCCAGCCCCCAGCGCGGGTCATAGAGCAGCGCCTCCAGCCCGGCCGAAGGGTCGCCGCCGCCGGCGTCGCGCAGCCACGCCTCGATGGCGGCCCAGCCGGGCGTCGCCTCTTCGTCGATGCCGGCGTCGCGCAGCGAGCGCCGGGGCTCGCCGAGCAGGACGGTGGCGCGGAGGCCGTAGTATTCGTCGGGCGCCTCGGCGAGCAGGGAGCGCCAGGCCGTCTCCGCGCCCTCGTCGTCGCCGTCGGCGGCCAGCGCCTTCCCCTGCCAGAGCAGGGCGCGCTGGCGCTCCTCATCTTCCGCCTGCGCGGCTAGCCTGGCGAAGGCTGACGCTGCCCCGGTGAAGGCGCCGCGGTCGTAGTCCAGCAGCGCCAGCCGGAAACGCGCGTCCCCCGCGCGACGCGAGTCCGGCAGCTCCGCGATCAGGCGTAGGTAACTGCCCCGCGCTTCGCTGGGGCGACCGTCCTGCTCCAGCAGCCGTCCTTGCCACCAGAGCGCATCGTCCGCCACCTCTACGGTCCGGTCGAGGTCGACGACGCGCCCGTACGCGGCGACCGAGGCATCGGTCGCGCCGGCCCGCTCGTCGAGCACGGCCAGGTAGTACGAGGCGCGAGCGGCCAGCGCGCGCTCGGCGGCGTTCTCGGCCAGCGCCGCCTCGAACTCGCGGCGCGCGGCCTTGCTGTCACCGCCGCGGTAGTGCACCAGTCCCAGGTAGTACGGGTCGATCGCGACGTCGGCCGGCCGTTCGTCCAGGATCGTCTGGGCGGTCGTCGTCGCCGGATAGCGCTGGATGACGGCCACCCAGGCCTGGCGGGCGGCGTCAGCGTCGCCGAGGCGCTGCTGGAGCTGGCCGGTGCGCCAGATGGCAAGCGCCTGGTCGGCCGGCGCCGGGCTGACCTCCCGCAGGCGCTCGTACCAGCCCAGCGCCTCCTGCGGCATCCGCGACTCGAGGCCTTGGGCCATGGCGAGAACGAATCCGGCGCTCGCGGCCGGTGGCGGATCGCTCGAAAGGACCGCCTCGGCCTCCCCATGCGCCTCGGCGACGCGGCCCATCCGCAGCAGGACGATGGCGCGGTCCAGACGCGCGTACGCCGTCGCGCCGCCGCCGCCCGCGATATACCCATCGAAGAGAGGCAGGGCGTCCACGCCGCGCCCGAGCTGCTCGAGCGCCCGGGCGAGGAGGTACTGAGCGGGCCGCACGTCGGCGCCGGGTGGCGCTTCCAGCAGGTAGGCCTCGAGCTGGAACGCCGCCGCGGTTGCTTGCGACTCTGCCAGGTACTCCTGCGCCAGCGCCAGGCGCGCGGCCAGGCGCTCCGGAGGCGTGCCCTGCTCGATGACAGCTCGCCACGCGGCGACGGCGGCGTCGTGACGGCCCAGAAGGGCGAGCTCGGCCGCGAGCTCAGCGTCAGGCGGCGAAGGCGTCGGGCTTGGCGCTGGCGACTCGGTCGGCGCCGGCTCAGCTTGCGCTGAGGCAGTCCCAGCCACCAGCAGGAGGGACGTGATCGCGGCCAGGAGCACCGCCAGCGCGACACGGCGCGGCGCGCGCTCCTGTCGCACTCCCGCCTCCAATTGACACCCCATCGTGTCAATGGTACACTGCCCGCCGAATCCGGTAAAGGCAGTCTCCTTCTCCATGAACCTGATGCGTTGCACCGTCATCGACAAAGAGGGGGCGGTCAGTTTCATCGTTGAAGGCGACGCACTGCCTGCTCTCGTCAAAGCCTGCGCCGCCAGCCCCGGGAGCGTGATGGGCCTGCTCGATTCGCTCGCGCCGTACTACGGGAGCCTGCGCGAACGGGTGCTCAACGGACTGGCCATCTTCGACGAACGCAACGTGCCCGGCCGCTATGCAGCGGTGCATGCGGCGTTCGGGTTCTGCGCCCCACATGAGCAGCCGCCGTTTCGCATCGTCAACGACGAGACGCGCGAGATGAGCCTCCAGCCGGTGAAGGCGGGGGCCGTCATCTTCAACCTCCGGGCTCGGCGCATCGTCCAACTCCAGAACAGCTACTGGGACATCACTCGGAGCGGCCGCGGCCGCGTCTTCGACGGCGAGCGCTTTACCGAACGGCGCTTCTCCTACCGCCTGCCGAAAGAGTGGGCGCTGGTTCCGTAGGCGTGGGCGCCTTCACCTATCCCCGCAGCGAGCCCGGCAGCGGCGGTCACCAGGACCTGGTCGAGCGGCTCAACTCCCACGCCGTCGAGCTGCGACGCGACGTCTCGGACCTGCCCCCCGCCGCGCTCACGTTTCGGCCCGGCGATGGCGAGTGGTCGATCAAGGAGACCTGCGGCCACCTGGGCGACGCGGCTCGGGTGCTCCACCAGCGTCTGTTCATGATGATCAAGCTGGAGGAGCCGCGTTTGCCCGGCTACGACGCCTGGGAGTTGGTGCGCGAACGCAACCCTCAGTCGGCGCCGATCGCGGACCTGCTGGCCGAGTTCGCCGGGCAGCGCGTGGACACGGTGGAGCTGCTGACCGACCTGGTGCACTGGAACTGGGCGCGCCCGGGACGCCACCCGACCCACGGACGGATTAGCATCCGCCAGCAGGTAGAGCTGGCCATCGAGCACGAAGAGGAGCACTTGGCGCAGGTGCGCCGGCTGAAGGAGCAGACCCTCGCTTCGCCGGTAGCCACGCCGGGGGCTTCCTGACGCCCAGAGAACCGACGCAACGACCGCGCGGGGTTGGCATGGAACGGCTCCCACTCTTCCCCCTCCGCACCCCCCTCTTTCCGGGCATGGAGCTGCCCCTGCGCATCTTCGAGGAACGCTACAAGCTCATGATCGACCGCTGCTTGGAGGAGGGCGCGCCATTTGGCGTCGCGCTAATCCGCTCCGGCGAAGAGGTGGGCGGCCCGGCGGAACCGCACGACGTCGGCTGCACGGCCCGCGTCGTGACGGTCCAGCGCTTCCCCGATGGCCGCATGAACCTCGTCGCGCTCGGCGAGCGCCGCTTCCGCATCGCTGGCCTCGACACCACCGAGCCCTACCTCGCCGGCGATGTCGAGCTGCTGGCGAGCGAAGGCGGCGGCACTCCGGAGGCGGCGGATGCGGCGGGTCGCGTCGCAGCGCTCTTCGCCGAGCGCTGCCGCCTGGTGCTCTCGATCACCGGCCAGTGGGTGCGCGGCTTCGAGCTGCCGGACGAGCCGGACGCCTTGGCCGACCACGTTGCTGCGCGGATGGAGGCCTCGCCGCTCGTCAAGCAGGAGCTGCTGGAGGCGTTGTCGGTGCCGGTTCGCCTACGCCGGGAGGCGGAGTTGCTGGACGAAACGATCCGAACGCTGACCGCGCGCTGGGAAGAGGAACAGCGGAAGAAGGTGGCCGGCCCGGTGCTGAACTAGCGCTTGTACCCGACGGCGACGACGAACTCGGCGGGCACGTCGTAGCCCGCGCCGCTGGCGTGCGGCTTGATCGAGGCCAGGTACTCCGTGCGCGACGGCCTTGGCCAGACTTGGGAGAGCGCTACGGCTACGGCATGGCCCCGAGTTGCTGCATGAAGGACATCATGTCGAAGTACTGACGGCTCT
>Ga0247727_10012700_pt1 | contig 14390 bp, 15 predicted proteins | sample WisWelCaveWW1625_FD_202498 | JGI IMG/M metagenome (GOLD analysis project Ga0247727, IMG submission 202498) | Biofilm microbial communities from Wishing Well Cave, Virginia, United States - WW16-25 | ecosystem: Environmental > Aquatic > Deep subsurface > Groundwater > Cave microbial mat | place... | reverse complement strand
GCCGGCCGGCGTGACGGCGACATTGCAAAAGCTTTTATAATGCGGATACTCGTCTTTGCAATTCGTTATCCAACTGGGCGGCCGAAAGAGCCCTAAAATTTTGGGAAACTTCTTGTTGGAATCTGCGGCGGAGGGGTAAAAATCTTCCACCAGCTTTTTGTCAGCCAGCATGTGGGTTGGTGATAATCCTGCGCCGCCCCCGCCATTCACCAGATGAACCGCCGGGGCATCCGTGATGGTGTATTTTTGATAATTGTGAATGTGCGCACCGATCGTTAATTTAATGCGGTACTGGTTCACCAACGGCTCCAGTTGCTCGGCAATTTTTCGGCGTTCGTCCTGCGCATAAAGCGGATGGTGCAGCAGAAGGATTTTCGTGATATCCCGAGGCGCTCTCTCGCAAACTTCGCGCAGCCACCTCATCTGCTCGTCGTCGATCTTGTTGCCGCTGATGCCGGAATCCAAACAGATAATGCGGAGCCGTTTGGTTTCGATGAAGAAATAGAGATTGGGTTGGATGACCTGCGGGCGATTACATTGCTTGGCGAGCTCGCTTTCGTTCAAGAAATGCTTCTGATAGCCGCGCAGCTTTGAGTACCAATCGTGATTTCCCACGACCCCGATGATGGGTTTGGGGTAGTCACAATAAGGAATAAAAAATCTTTTTTTGTAATCCGAGTCGTCGCCGTCCGGGTAAACGATGTCACCGAGAATAATTGCAAACTGAGTATCGGGGTATCGCTGCGGCATCTTGTTGAAATCGCCCGCGATAACTAACTGGGAGTTATCGCCTTCGCCGGTATCGCCGATCAGTTGAAAGCTGAAGGTGTCGGCGTCCTGGAATGCGTCAATCATATACGGATATTTGTCCCGGCGCGCCGCGACAATTTTTTTCCGCTCTTTGTCGTCGTTGACAAAAAGATGATTGGCCAGCCGATCGAAATTGTCAAAAGCACAGTATTTCATGGTTTGCTCTCTTCATAAAAATGTGGAATTCAATACACTCTTATCTTTAATCTTTAAAGACACGAAAAAAAGTGTTTTGCTCCCTCATTATTTGAGCATTAAGAGCTTTCGCTGCTGCTCAAATTTTTCCGTTTTCAGGCGATAGACATAAACGCCGCTCGGCAGATTTTCTGCAGCGAAACTTACCGCATGATCACCGGCAGCAAAGCGGCCGTTTGCCAGCGTGGCGACTCGCTCACCCACAAGACTAAACACTTCCAATTTCACCTCGCTTGCCTGCGGCAACACAAAAGCAATCTTCGTCGCGGCATTACCGAAGGTTCCGCTCGCGGAAAACGGATTCGGAAAATTTTGTTGGAGCACAAATTGATTTGGAACGATTATGGCGCGCCCGGCAACCGCGGTTGCCAATTCGGTTGGAAATGGCGGGCGCGTCAAGGCAAAATAAAGCCATGCCGTCGACGAAAGGCCGGTCCATTTTGACAGCCAGCCGAAGCAACTTCCCGCCAGGCTATCCGGCGAGCCCGGCATGCCGCCGGTTTCCTGATTTTGGAGAGACAGGAGCAGATCGAGAAATTTTTGGGCGTCTTCGCCGCCGGCGGAAACATATTGCGCGGTGCCCTCACACCAAATGCTCACCGGCCCCATGCCGTCAAAGCCGCAGCGCGCGCCACCGACATCCGTGGTGAGCAAAGTTCGCCGCACAAAACTCAAAGCCTGCAGCGCCATCTCGGGACGATTCACGCGTTTGGTTTTGGCAAATTCGCCGACCCACGTGGCGCAATCCATCGCGACAACCGGATCGGGATTGTCGCTGCGACCGCGCCACCAATACTTGAGCTCATTGTCCCACACTTGCGTCAGCAAATAATTCTGCATCTTATCCGCCAGTGCGAAGCGCTGGGTCGCTATCATGGCCCACCAAACATCAACCGTGCCTTCGGTGCTCGGCACCACTTTGCCGGTGGCCGGATCAATTTTTGTCGTCAGCCAATTGGCACCGCTTTCCGCCGAAACGTGCGCCGCCGCATCGCTGGATTTTCTCGTGTATTCCATGAGCGCCATCACCCACCACGCCTGATCGCCGACCCAACCGTCATCAGCGAGTTCCTGTCCGGTCTCCGGATTCCACGCGCGCGGCCAATGGCCGTCCAGCGTTTTTTGTTTGGAGGTGATAAAATCAACCAGCTTCTTTGCCTTTTGTGCAGCTTCATTGATTGGAGTGCCGGCCTGCCAACTCCCTTCACGGGTTAAAACCATCAACGCCAACGCTTGATCATACAAATAAGCGCGCGGCGGCGATTCTTCTTGCCACGACACGAGCAGGCCTGTAGATTTTTGTTGGCCGAGCAAATAACGCACGGCATTCGCTTTTGCTGCGGCAGGCGCATTTACTTTCGCAAAGTCTTGTTGTCGTTGCCAATCCATCGCGCGATCGGCTTGCAAATGATCAATCGCGATTTGGCCTGCGCCGCCCCCTGCTCCCGGCTGCGGACGTTTGACGACGACAAAGAAGCGATCAATTCGTGACCAGTCAATTTCTTTGCGATTGGGATTCGGACCGATGGTGAAGAAGTGATAAAACAATTTTTTGGGCAGCGGCAAATTTTTCATCCACACGCTGATCGTATTGAGGCCGTCGCAATCCATGCCGAAGAAAACGCCATTGACATCAGCAAACATGAGGCTGACGCGATTTGTGACACCGGTGCTGCCGCGCAGGCTCAAACCGAAAATATCTTTTTGCGAGAGATCTATCGGCGCGGGAAAGGTGTACTTCGCTTGCACCCATTGACCGGAGCCGATGTTCCAATTTAATTGCACGGCGCCGCCGATGAATCCACCGACGGTTGTGACAGTTCCGGAAGAGCCGTTGTCCGCTTCGACGCTCCAATTGGTCGAACTTTCGCCATCAATAATGACTTGGCCGTTCCAGCCGGGAGGGCAGGAGGGAAGCGTTTGAGGAGAGGCGGTTGGCGCAAAGTTGAGGAGTTGAATTAAAATGATAGTGACGCAACAGAAAAAATATCTTTTCATTTTGGTATAGAAATGGGGGAGTTACTCATTGAGGCATATTCATTCGTTGCATAGAAACTTGACTGCATAGCTATTGCAAACGCGTTCTGAGCAGCCGTTGATGATTCGATCCGCCAGTCGGTCTCTTTATTTTCATTAAACCAGATGATGGCTTTAATCTTTGCAAAATTGCCTGGAATTTGTGTGGAATAGGCGTCGGCAATCCAATTGGCTTTACTTCCTCCTTGTTCTGCGCTTGCGGTTTCGGCAACCATGAGCGGTTTAGTGGAAAGTGCGGTGATCTTCGTATAGGTTTGAGTGAATAGCTCTGAGAATGTTTGCCAGCCGGTGACGGTTGGGTGAGCTACCAGCGTGAAGCGCTGCCCGGTGCTCTTGTCGCTAACATAAAGAATCGCGCCGTTGGTTTTGCGCAGGCCGATTTCATAAAACGAAACGTTGCCGATGCGCACGAGATTGGGCGACGAGTCGTCGTAATAGACGGATTGCGCGAAAGACGGGCTGGATAAAGCCGCCAATCCCGTCAGCATAAAAAGGATGATTCGAGATTTCATGAAAGTAATAAGTAGTGGGTTAGGAAAATTTTTATTTGGCGTCTCGCAAAACTCCAGGCCGGATGGTTCAAACGACGACGGCAAGAATAATTTGCACAACTTTCAGAAAAAAGCAAGGGCAAATTTTGCCTTGCATTCCATTGATTTTTCGATTATCATTTCAGAAGTGAAGTCGGACTTGGTCAGGGAAATCTTCTAAATTTGAAAAACCGTCGAGACCAAGTCCGACTTCGCCTATTCGTATAATCTACGGAGGAAGGAATATGAAAAACCGGCGTCACGCTATCATCGCAATAATTCTTCTCTTGCTATTGGGGATGCACGCAACACCTCTCGCGGCGCAAACTCCAAAAACATTACCCAAGCTCCGCGAACAAGCCACGATTCAACAGGAATGGCTAAAACTTCGACTCGAACGCGTGTTGCCAACGTTAATGCGGCGTTACGGCGCGCAGATGTGGTTCGTGATCTGTCGCGAATATAACGAAGATCCTGTGTTCTTCTCTTTAGTATCGGCGACACAATTCGCGGCGCGGCGGCGAACGATTTATGTCTTCTTCGATCGCGGCGAGAAAGACGGCGTCGAGCGGCTCGCGCTCGGTGGCGGCGGGCAGGCCGGACTTTACACGGTGTATCGCGATCCCGAAGTGGAGAATCGCGAGTTGTGGGGACAGGGCCAATGGGTGCTTTTAAAAAAGCTGATTGAAGATCGGCAACCCAAAACAATTGCCATTAATATTTCACACACGCATGCTTTCTCCGACGGCCTTTCCGCTGGTGAATATGAACAACTGACGGACGCGCTCGGCGAGAAATGGACGTCGCGTTTCGTGCGCGCGGAAAATTTGCCGCTCGATTACATCAACATTCGCTTGCCGGAGATGATGCCGGTTTATCGCCAGATGATGGAGATCGTGCATTCCCTCATCCAACGCGCGTTTTCTCGTGAAGTGATCACGCCCGGCAAAACTACGAATGACGACGTTGTGTGGTGGCTGCGGCAACAGGTGAATGACATGGGCATGAGCACGTGGTTTCATCCCACCGTGCGCGTGCAACGACCGGGCATGCCGTTCGGCAGCATTCTCAGCGAGCGCGGTGAGACGGTGATCGAGCGCGGCGACGTGTTGCATGTCGATTTCGGCATCACGGCGATGCGGCTCAACACGGACACGCAGCACATGGGTTATGTGTTGAAAGCGGGGGAGAAGGAGGTTCCGGCGGGAATTAAAAAAGCGCTGGCGAATACGAATCGCATGCAAGATATTTTATTGGAAAAAATACGGCCCGGCAAAAACGGCAACGAAGCGCTCGCCGAGGCGCTTGCGGCCATAAAAGCCGCGGGCATCAACGGCACGATTTACACGCATCCGATTGGTGATCACGGCCACGGCGCGGGACCTCTCATCGGTTTGTGGGATCGCCAACAAGGTGTGCCCGGCCGCGGCGATGTGCCGATTCTGCCGAGCATGTGGTTCTCGATCGAGCTTTCCGGACAAACGGAAATTTCGGAATGGGGCGGACAAGCGCTGTGGGTCGGGCAGGAGGAAGAAGCGTTCGTCGATGCGGAGGGAAAAGTCGATTGGGTATTGAAACGACAAACCGATTATCATTTGATCAAGTGAAGCTGGTTGCTGGTTTCTTGTTGCTGGTTACTAATTCACTGAATACTGATTTTATGCAAAGACTCTCGCGCGATCAACGCAAAAAGCAAAATTCTTCATGGTCGCGGCGCAAGATTTTGCTCGCGCTATTGGCCGGTGTTCTTGTTTACGCCGGCATTGATCTTTTCTGGCGGTTTAATCGTGATCTGCGCCAATTCGATCCCGTGGCCACGGGAAAACTTGAAACCGACATGTGGCGTTCGTATTATGATCGCCGGCCGCTCAAGCTGTTTTTCGAGCTGACGGAAATGCTGCGCACGCAATATCAGTTTCCGAGGCTGCGCTCGTATCTCGGCGCTTATTATGCCACGAAAGCGGCGTTTGTTTTCAAAGACGGTAAACAACGCGCGGATTATGAGAAGGCTTTGCCCGCGCTTGAATCTTATTTCACCACGATTCATCGCACGGGCGATATCAATTTTAATATCAAAAGCGCGGCGAAGCTGGAATTGGAATGGTGGATCGTGCATCGCCAGCGCGAGCGCTACGGCAAAGCCGCGCTCGATACCGCCTGCGCCAATGCCGCAGCGGCGATTTATCTCGTATCGCCGGATTCAACTTTTGAGCACGGACGCCTCCGCGCGGAGGCGATGGTGATTCGCGACGTGCAAGCGGCAGCGGGCGGTGTTAGTGAGGAAGAATGGGCGCAGATTGATATATTGTTGCAGGCATGTTATAACTCGTTAAGTCGAGCAATAAGATAATCCAAATGGCGAGTGCAGTAAAATAAAAAATTGTCCAACGGATCAAAAAACGACCAACGGATTTTGCTTTATCCGTTGGCAGCTTTTCATTCGTTGGCGCACAAGCTTTTAGAAAACTTCCAACTTTTTGGGTTTTATGATTTATCTAATACTTCTCCTATCGGTGTCGATAGCCTCGGCACAACAAATTCAAAATGCAACCCGCGCCAAAGTCCGCGCCTATCGCCAAGCTCACGAGCACAAAATCGTCGGCGAATTGATGGACTTGTTGTCAATTCCAAATCTGGCTTCAGATTCCATCAACATTCGGAAAAATGCCGGCAAGCTCATTGCGATGCTCGAACAGCGCGGTGTGAAAACGCAGCTTCTCGAAGTCGTCGGTTCACCACCGGCGGTGTTTGGCGAATTGATGACGCCCGGCGCAAAACGCACGCTGATGTTGTACGCGCATTACGACGGCCAGCCGGTCGCGTCGCTCAAGTGGGATACGGAACCGTGGCAACCGACGTTACGCGATCAAGCGACCGAAGCCGGTGGAAAAATTATTCCTTTGCCGGCTGCCGATAAAAAATTTGAAAGCGAGTGGCGGATTTATGCGCGTTCGGCATCTGATGATAAGTCGCCAATTGTCGCGATGCTCGCGGCGTTGGATGCGCTGAAGGAGAATAAGATCAAACTCACAACCAATCTCAAATTCTTTTTTGAAGGGGAGGAGGAAGCGGGCTCACCGCATCTCGAGGCGATTGTCGCTAAATATGCGGATAGGCTCAAATCAGACGCGTGGATTCTCTGCGATGGGCCGGTGCATCAAACGCGTAAGCAGCAACTTTACTTCGGCGTGCGCGGTACCATTTCTTTTGAGCTGACGGTTTATGGCGCGAATCGTGAATTGCACAGCGGACATTACGGCAACTGGGCGCCGAATCCGGCGATGCGACTGAGCCGACTTTTGGCGAGCATGAAAGATGAAGATGGCCGCGTGCTGATCAAAGGATTTTATGACCGGGTTGAGCCATTGGGCGCGATTGAGCACAAGGCAATTGCCGAAGCGCCGGATAGCGATGCTGAATTGATGCGATCATTGGGATTTGCCCAAGCCGAGGGTGGAGGGAAGGAACTGATCGAATTGCTCCATCTGCCGTCATTCAACATTCGCGGTTTACAAAGCGCCACGGTTGGTGACAATGCGCGAAATGTCGTGCCCGCGAAAGCGACGGCAGCGATTGATATTCGATTGGTGAAAGGTACGGATCGCTATCACATGCGTGCGCTGGTGGAGAATCACATTCGCGAACAAGGTTATCATATTGTCGAGGTCGAGCCGAATTTAGAAATGCGGCTCAAATATCCGAAACTCATCAAAACCGTTTGGGAAGAAGGTTACAACGCGAGTCGCACCGCGATGGACTTGCCGATTTCGCGGGCGATTATCACTGCGATTGAAAGCTCTATCGGCGAGCCAGTGATTAAAATGCCGACGCTCGGCGGCAGCGTGCCTTTTTATATTTTCACCGATATTTTGAAAACCCCCGCGATTGGCGTGCCGATCGTGAATCACGACAACAATCAGCACAGCGCGAATGAAAATCTGCGCCTGCAAAATTTATGGGATGGCATCGAGGTGCTGGCGGCGTTGATGACGATGCGGTGACTGGAGGCTAGAGGCTGGTTGCTCGTGGCTGTTTGTTGAGAATTTTCACTTGCTTTTTATAACCATTTGTGCTAACGTATCTCTAAAATCAGAGACGCGCAATTTTAAATCGAAGCTGGAGAGGGATCGGAGAATTGGAAACCGAAAAATGGCGGACGCTCACTCGCGAACAGGCATTGGCGGCGCGGGATTTCCTCAGAGCCGGAGAGATGTTCCTTGATTACAAAGGCCAGCTTAACGAAATCCTGTACGCTGTTTTAACGCCTTTGGGTTATCAAGTCTATGTCTCGGCTCAAAAGCTTCGGCATATTGACAAACACCCAATTGCGTCTAAGCACAAAAATGATATTCCATATATCTTGAACAATCCGGATTTAGTGACATTAAATCCGGATAATCCCAAGACGCACATTTTTTACAAATCTTTTTATGGAAAGTGGCTCCTTGCAATAGCCGTTCAAATTAAAGATGAAATCAGATTTGTGGCCACGATGTATAAGGCGCCATGTCTCAAAGGTTTCAAACAAAACCAGCTTTCAACAAAGGAATTTCTTTATTTACGAGGCGGCTTCAAATGGAAACAATGGCAATAAGAATGACAAGCGACGTGGTTGAGTTTATATTTGGGCCTTCCCAACGCATTATGTTTGGGGATGAGGGCCAGCCGGGTCTTGAAGTAGGTCGTGACAGCAGGAGCAAAAAAATCGTTGCCTACATGAGTTTGGATTTTCATGTGGTCTATCCTCGCATTCTTAAAGGGCTCAAAACCAAGCCAATTCCGGGCAGATTTTCCGTGGAAACCGTTGACGAAGGTGACGTCCTTACTCCCATTTGCGATCCCTGTGTGAAAAAAGCCACTTTCGCTGAAATTGTGCAATGGGTGTGGGAAAAATATTATGCCCGTCTTGAGGCCGTAGTGCCCGTTGGAGTTGACAAACAAGAAATGATAAGCCAACCAGCTTAACTTAAATCACACCCAAAGAAATTGAGGGAAGACCGGGTGCGGACGACGACCTCACCACTCGCCTTGACATTGCGCGGCGCCTCGCGCATCTCTTCGTCCACGACGCGCAAAGCAACAAGCGGGATCGGCGAGCCGGTGATTAAAATGCCGGCGCTCGGCGGCAGCGTGCCGTTTTATATTTTCACCGACATCTTGAAAACGCCTGCGCTTGGCGTGCCGATCGTGAATCACGACAACAATACACGTTTCACGTTACACGAGGATAAAGGATGAACGTAAAATTAGAAACTTTCCAACAAGATGTCGTTGACGCCAGTTTTAAAACGCCGGTGGTCGTTGACTTTTGGGCGGTGTGGTGCCAGCCGTGCCGCACGCTCGGACCGGTGTTGGAGAAATTAGAAAAAGAAGCGCCAGGCCAATGGAAACTGGTGAAAGTCAATACGGAAGAAGAGCCGGAGTTGGGGCAGCATTTTCAAATTAGCAGCATTCCCGCGGTGAAAATGATTTATCAGGGGCAAATCGTTGACGAGTTCGTCGGTGCGCTGCCCGAAGTCGAGGTGCGCAAATGGCTCGCCAAACATTTGCCGGAAGCGCCGAAAAGTCCGCTGGAAACGATTAAGGAATTTCTCCAAGCCGGCAACTTATCGAAAGCGCGAAAAATGTTGGATGCCGCCGTGAAGCAGGAGCCGGCGAATGCCGAAGCGCGCGTCTTATTGGCGGCGCTTCTCATGTCCGAGGATATCGATAAAGCCGCCGAATTGGTGGAGACGATTGAGGAGGCCAGCCCATTTGCCAACAAGGCCAATGCGATTCGAGCGCTGCAACGCCTCGCCAATTTGAAAGAAACTGCCGGTGAACCTAAAGAGGATTGGAAGCGTTATCACGAGGGCATTAAAGCGTTTAAAAAAGGAAAATATAGCGAGGCGCTCGAAATGTGGATTGAATTAGTGAGCCGCAATCGTCAGCTCGACGAGGATGGCGCCCGCAAAGCTTGTGTGGCGTTGTTCACCTTGCTCGGCAGCGAACATGAGCTGACGCAAAAATATCACCGCCGTTTTACGTCGGCTTTGTATTAATCCAGCGCCCGCGCGTTGACGATACACTTAGTTGATCAACGTGGTATCCGGATAAGCCATGACCGGCTCGCGCATATAAAAATCGGCGAAATCAAAGAACAGCGCTTCTTTACAATTTTGCAAAATCGCGTCCCGCAATTTGTATAATTCCTGAAAAGTTTCGATATAGACGCTGCGCGCGGCGTCGAAATGCAGCGCCTCCGCCTGCAAATAATCAAAAGCCAGCGTCAAATTCCAGGTGTCATAGCGATGGCCGGAGCGGCTGCTCTCCGTCAGCAGGAGCGAAACATTTTTGTTGGCAATAAACTCGCTGATTGAGTGGGTCATATGCGGCGCATGCTTCAAACGCATAACGAGGCGGCCGACTTTGGGCCAGAGCCGATAGGGCACGGCGGTCAACATAAAATCATGCTTCAGCCTGACGTGCGAGTATGAGTCGGCATCGGCCGGCGGCGGGTAGTACAAGCCAAACAACAGCGAGTCATGCGTAATCGACAAAGGTTTGAGCAAATCTTCGGGAAGATATAATCTCCCATTATCGATATATCCCAGGCCGCCGTGATGCATAATTTGATTTCCAATATTTGTACCGGTGAGACGCCGATGCCGATTCGCGACCGGCTTTTAATAGTCGTTCAATTGGTGCGATCAAGGCGCAATTTCTGGAGCGTGCATTAAGAAATTTTCAAAGTTCATCTGGCAAGGCCGAGTGCATAAAAAAAATTCGCAGAGCCAATTTTACCGCTTTTTCTCTAACGATTGCGATACAGCTTTTCGTCGGCCACCGCGGCCATTTTTTCGAGATTCAAATTTATTTCCAAAAATTCCTGAAGACGCTTGGCTTGTACGGCGGGAGCGTTTACGACCTGCCGATAGTCAACCGCAATAACTTTGAAGTTGGCTTGCTGTCCGAGCCAATTTTTAATTTCATGCAGATGTTTTGCAAATGACGCGCGCAATTTATCGTTTGCGTCTTTATCTGCCTGTTGGCCGCGGCGTGCCAACATTTTGTTTTGTGAGAGAAGCACTTCGCTCAAATCGCGATTCATCAAAATGACTTGATACGCATACGCGCCGGGAAGCTCTTGCAAAAGGGGGGAAATGATTTTGACGGCCTTGCCTTGCGCTGCACCAAGCCAGGTGTGGTGCTGAGTTTTGACAAGCTCTTTGACGCGCGCCAGCTCATAATAACCTCGCGGATTATCTGCATCAGCTTGGCGCCTCGCCTCGCCATAAATCGGGACGCCGCCGGCTTCGAGCATCTGCATCATCATCGAAGTGCCGGAGCGCGGCAAGCCGGAAACCACAATGATGGGCGTAGAGATCACGAAAGGTACCCCAAATTTTTCAAACGTTCCTTGATCAGCTCCTGCGCTTCTGCTTCGTCCAATTTGGCCAACTCTTTTTCCAAAATGTGGCTGATGAATTCGTCCACCGAAGCATAGCCCGCGCGCCTGGCATATTGCTCCGCTTTCCCGAAAAGTTCCACAGAAATTTTTATTTGGGCGTCGATCATTTTTCTTCTTTTTGCATTTAACCTAACTCTGTAAGTAGAGTCATTGCCCGGCTTTGCGGAAATCAACGGCAGCCAAATGGGCTGTACTGAAGTCGAAATCTTTTTTGCATCTTTGCTGGAGTCAACTTTTTCTCTTTTCTTTTTCCCCAACTTTCCGTAAATTATTTGACTTTGTAAAAAATTAATAGACATCCGAATTGGACCACGAGAGGAGCATCCATGAAACCACAAAATTTCAGCACGATGAGTCAAACGACATTTCCATCGGCCGAACACATGATGGAAAAATTCATGAAAACGCAGGAATACATCGCCTTAGAAGAAAAACATGGCGCGCACAATTATCATCCGCTCGATGTCGTCATTCAACGGGCGGAAGGCGTTTGGGTGTACGATGTGGAAGGCAATCGTTATCTCGATTTTCTCAGCGCCTATTCCGCAGTGAGCCAGGGCCATTGCCATCCGCGCATTTACCAGGCGTTGGTCGAGCAGGCGAAGAAATGCACGCTCACTTCGCGCGCGTTTCGCAATGATCAGCTCGCGATGTTTTATAAAGAGCTGACGACGTTGTGCGAGCTGGACATGGCGCTGCCGATGAATAGCGGGGCGGAGGCAGTCGAGACGGCAGTGAAAACCGCACGCAAATGGGGCTATGAGCGCAAGATGGTGCCGGATAACAAAGCCGAAATCATCGTCTGCGAGGGAAATTTTCATGGCCGCACCACCACGGCCATCAGCTTTTCCAGCGATCCGGAATACAAAAGAAACTTTGGGCCGCTCACTCCAGGTTTTGTGTTCGTGAAATTTGGCGAGGCGGCCGCGTTGGAGAAAGCGATCACACCAAACACGGTAGCGTTTCTCGTCGAGCCGATTCAGGCCGAAAGTGGCGTGTTGATTCCGCCGGCAGGTTATCTCGCCAAAGCAACGGAAATCTGCCGAAAGAACGATGTCCTGTTGATGTTTGATGAGATTCAAACCGGTCTTGGCCGCACCGGAAAAATGTTTGCGTATCAACACGATGCGGGCGCGAAGCCGGATATTTTGATTCTGGGGAAGGCGTTGTCCGGCGGCTTCTATCCGGTGTCCGCGGTCGTGGCGCGCCGCGAGGTGCTGGAAGTTTTTCAGCCGGGTCATCACGGCAGCACGTTTGGCGGCAACCCGCTGGCTTGCGCGATTGCGCGCGAAGCGTTGCGCGTGCTCATCGATGAAAACTTGACGCAGCTTTCGGCGGAGAGGGGTGACTACTTTCAAGAGAAATTAAAAACGATTAAGAGCAAGCACATCAAAGAAGTGCGCGGTCGCGGCTTGCTCATCGGTCTCGAATTGTGGCCGCAAGCCGGCGGCGCGCGCCGTTTCTGCGAAGCCTTGAAAGAAGAAAAGCTGCTTTGCAAAGAGACGCATGATCACGTCATTCGCTTTGCGCCGCCGCTGGTTATTTCGCGCGAAGAATTGGATTGGGCGTTCGACCGCGTGAGGAAAGTGATGGAGTCGATGTCATAAGTTGTCGCTGGGCGCAGAGGGCGGAAACGTGCGGTCAGGGACGTCGATCCGCCCTTTGCATTTCAATCGGTATTTTCACGGAGGAAGAAATGAAAAAGTTTTGGTGTTTGCTTTTTGCCTTTTTCTTTTTAATCTTTTATGGTTGTTCATCAGCACCGCCCACTATTGCTTTGCTAACCGACTACGGAACGCAAGATCATTACATTGGACAATTGCAAGGGGTCATGCTCTCCGTCAATCCGCAAGCACGCCTCGTCAATATCTCGCATGAAATTCCCAGCTACGATATCCGCGAAGGCAGTTTTATCCTGGCGACGGCCGCGGGAGATTTTCCGAAAGGCACGATCTTCGTTGCCGTGGTCGATCCGAGTGTGGGCAGCAAACGCCGCGCGATCATTATTGAAACATTGGATAAAAAGTTCTTTGTCGGCCCTGATAACGGCCTGTTTACGGATGTGATTCGCACGCTCGGCGTGAAGCGCGCGTTTGAAATCACCAATGTGCTGTGGTTTCGCACCAGCGCGATCTCGCAAACGTTTCATGGCCGTGATGTTTTCGGCCCCGCGGCGGCGCATTTATCCAAAGGCAAAAACGTCGAAGACGCCGGCCCGATGATTTCCGATTTGCAAAGATTTCAGCGTTCCGAAGCGACGTTAAGTGCGGGAAAATTCCGCGCCGAAATTTTGCATCGCGATCGTTATGGAAATATCATCACCAACATCGCCGCGCCGATGCTCGCCAAAGCCGGGTGGAAAAACGGCATGACGTTCGATTTCACCATTCGCCGCCAAACCGCGCGCGCCAAATTTGCCGATCGTTATAATTCCGTCACGCCGGGCGAATATGTCGTGTTGCTGAATAGTCAAGGCTTGCTGGTGATCGCCCGCAATTTGGATAATGCCGCGGCCAATCTCGGCGCTGCGGCCGGAGATTCGTTGGAGATTTATACCTCGGGCATGGCTTTAACCAACTAACCCACCGCGAGATGGCTCGCGAAATTGACGTAAACTTCTGACCGATCCGATTTGACGGGCGCCGCTCTTTAATTTTTACAAATTCAGAGAATGCGCATGCCTCTCAAAATTAAATCTGCAAACGATGCTGAATTTGATCTGCTGGCGTTGGGCGAATGCATGATTCGCTTCAGTCCGCCCGGACATCAACGCATTGAATTAACGCCGATCTTTGAAGCTTATGCCGGCGGCGGCGAATACAATGTGGCCTATGCGCTCGCGCGTTACGGCATGCGCACCGCGTGGATTTCGCGGCTCGTCGATAACCCGCTCGGCGCATTCATCAAGAACCACGCGCAGGCGAGTGGCATGAATGTGAGTGAAGTGATTTGGGTGCCTTACGACGGCGTGGGCCGCGCCGATCGCATGGGCTTGAATTTCACCGAAGTCGGCATCGGCGTGCGACCGAGCGTCACGCTTTATGATCGCGGCCACAGTGCCGTTTCGCACATGAAGCCGGGCGAAGTCGATTGGAAAAGAATCTTCACGCAACGCCAAGCGCGCTGGTTTCATACCGGCGGTATTTTCACGGCGTTGAGCGACAGTTGCGCCGAAGTCGTTGAAGAAGCGATGCAAGCGGCACACGAAGCGGGCACGATTGTAAGTTACGATCTGAATTTCCGCAGCAAGCTTTGGTCGAGCCAGCGCGCGATTGAGATAACGAAAAAACTCGTACCGTATATCGACGTGCTGATCGGCAATGAAGAGGATTTTCAGAAAGTGCTGGGCTTCGAAGTGGAAGGCACGG
>Ga0247727_10012699_pt1 | contig 14390 bp, 13 predicted proteins | sample WisWelCaveWW1625_FD_202498 | JGI IMG/M metagenome (GOLD analysis project Ga0247727, IMG submission 202498) | Biofilm microbial communities from Wishing Well Cave, Virginia, United States - WW16-25 | ecosystem: Environmental > Aquatic > Deep subsurface > Groundwater > Cave microbial mat | place... | reverse complement strand
ATTGATCAATGTTCTTTTCGTAATCGGTCGCTTGCTTGGATTCGATGAACTTGGCGTCCCAGCCAAATTCTTTCGCGGCTTTTTGCGTGCCGTCCCATGCCGATTGGTTGAACGATTTATCGTTCACACCGCCGACATCGGTGACCAGCCCGACCTTTTTCTTCGCCACGACCGGCGCGGGCGCCGGCGCGCACGCGCCGATGACCAACGCCAACATCGCGACCAGTGCGACAATCAAAAAAATACGTTTCGACATTTCAGCTCCTCCTTGAATTTATTGACTCTGCCGTGAGGGATCAGGAATGGGGTGTGCTTTCGCCATCACCTCCTCTTAAAATCAGTGCATGCCTGATTCAACCGTCGCGCAAGAAAAAATCAGCCGCAACTCTTGAGAGACAACTGCGCCTTTATTATAGCGGAAAAAGTCAAGTGCGCAAGCACGCCCACCGACTTTCTCTTTGACGCCGCGCCTCAGCTATGTTACAGTCCCGCGCGATGCCAAACTCGCTCCAACTTTTTCCGCGCACCGCGCGCGTCAACGCGCACAACCATCTCGAAATCGGCGGACGCGATGTCGTCGCGCTCGCGCGCGAATTCGGCACGCCGCTTTACATTTTCGACGAAGCCCATCTCGTCACGCGCGCGCATGAAATCCGCGACGCGTTTCGCGCGCGCGATCCAAACGCGCGCATTCTCTACGCGACCAAAGCGTACTTTTCGCCGTACCTCGCGCGGCTGTACAAAGACGCGGGGCTGGGGCTGGATGTTACGTCCGAAGGCGAGCTGGAAATCGCGCGGCGCGTGGATTTTCCGCGTGACCAAATTTATTTGCACGGCAACAACAAAACGCCGGCGGAAATCCGCGCCGCGCTCGCGCTCGGCGTTCAGCACATCATCGTGGACAATTTGGACGAGATCGAACTGCTCGCGCGCATCGCGGCGGAAATGCGCGCGACGCCGCGCGTACTGCTCCGCCTCGCGCCGAACATTGACCCGCATACTCATCGTTATCTCGCGACCGGCGTCGCGGAATCAAAATTTGGACTGTCCATTTCCACCGGCGACGCGCTGCAAGCCGCGCGCCGCGTCGCCGCGCACGCGCCGCGTTTGCAACTCGTCGGCTTGCACGTTCACATCGGCTCGCAAATTTTCGATCTCGCGCCGTACCGCGACGCGATCCGGGCGGTCGCCGAATTTGCCGGGCACGTGCGTGAAACGATCGGCGTTGAATTACGCGAGCTGGATCTCGGCGGCGGCTGGGGCGTCGCATACACGGAAGAGCAGGCAACACTCAACGTTCAAGACATCGTCAACGAAATCTACACCGCATTGCAAGAATTACAAATTACTAATTACGAATTACTTTTTGAACCGGGCAGAGCATTGATCGCGCAAGCCGCCGTCGCGCTCTACACCGTCGGCGCGGTCAAGGAAATTTCCGGCGTGCGCACGTACGTATCGGTGGATGGCGGGATGGGCGATAACGTGCGCCCCGCGCTGTACGGCGCGCGTTACACCGCGCGCATCGCGAATAAAATGAATGAGCCGCCGGCATACACGGTCGCGATTGCCGGGCGTTATTGCGAGCAAGGCGATATTTTAATTAAAGGGGTTGAATTGCCGCGCGTCGCGCCGGGCGATTTGCTCATCATTCCGGTCGCTGGCGCGTATCACATTCCGATGGCAAGCAATTACAATTTGATTCCGCGTCCCGCCGTCATCGCCGTGCGCGAGGGCAACGCGCGCGTCATTCGCCGCCGCGAGACGGTGGAGGATATGTTGGAGTGTGAGAGCGTTGAATAGAATTCCTTTGTTCGTCCGCGTCCTATTATTTTTTTTCGCGCTCGCCGCGTGCGCGCCGATTCCGATTCCCACTTCCGATACGCCCATTCCGCCCGCGCCTCTCGCGACCCCCACCCTCGCGCCGCTCCCCGACGGCGGCGCGATCACGCTTGGCATTCTCGCGCGCGACGCGGACGCATTTTTACGCAACGCGCTTTTCGATTCACTCCTCCAGCCCGATCCGAACACCGGCGCAATGCAACCCGCGCTTGCAGAATCTTTCCAAGTCGCCGGCGACGCGCTGACGCTCACGTTCAAATTGCGCGCGAACGTGAAATGGCACACCGGCGACGCGCTCACCGCCGACGATGTCGTTGCGACGATCAACGCGTTCAGCGCGCCGGATTTTCGCGGCGCGCCCGCCGCCGATTTTGGAACGTTGAGCAAAGTGATCGCGCTCGACGCGCAAACGGTACAACTCGGTTTTCGCGACGCGTATTGCCCCGCGTTGACTTTTATCGGCGCGATGAAAATTTTTCCGCGCGCGCTTGCCGCGCACGCGGCGCGCGGCGACGCGCCGACGATCGGGACCGGCGCGTTGAAACTAATTTCGCGCGACGCGAATCAAATCACGCTCGCCCGTAACCCCGATTATTTTCGCGGCAAGCCGCCGATTGAAGAATGGACGCTGAAACTTTATCCCGACGCCAAAGCGCTCCGCGCCGCGTTCGCCGCGCAAGCGATTGACGCGATGCCGCTCGCGCCGGGCGAAATGGACGCGGCGAAAAAAATCGCCGGCGCAAAAATTTTCGCCGGCGATTCGAACGAAATCGTCACGCTCATTTTCAATCTTGCGGATGCGACGCTGAACGACGCGCGCGTGCGCCAAGCCGTCGGGCTGGCGATTGATCGGAATGTTTTGCTGAACGATCTCGGCGGCGCGGCGCGCGGCGTGAATGCTAACGCGTTGCCGGGTTTTTGGGCAACCGCGCCAAATATTTCCGGCGCGGCGTTCGAGCCGAACCACGCGCGGCAACTCTTGGTGCAAGCCGGCTTTCGCGATAACGGCGATGGCATCATGCGCCGCGCGAACAAGCCGCTCGCGCTCGCGCTCGAAACGCTCGGCGACGATCCGCTGTTAGAGCCGCTCGCGTTTCGGCTCCGCGAGCACCTCGTGGCAATCGGCATTCAAGTTCAATTGAATTTGAATGATCGCGCCGGCTTGCTTTCGCACGCGTTTCAGCATCGCTTTGATCTGCTACTGCTCGCGCGGAAAATTCCGCTCGATCCGGATCAGCGTTGGTATTGGCAATCGGATCAAAACGCGCTAGCCGAAGGGTTTAATTTCGGTTCGTACTCCAACGCGCGCGTCGATCAACTCGGCAAGCAACTCAATCGCGTCGGCGCGTGCGATGCGCCCGCGCGCGCCGCGCTCTTTGACGAAATACAAAAGCAAATCGTTACGGATGCGCCGGCACTGTTTTTGCTTGCGCCGAAAAAATATTTCGCGGCGACGGCGCGCGTCAGCGGCATCGCGCCGAGCGCGTACGCTGGCGAGTGGGAGAATTTGTGGCAGTGGCGCGCGGGAAAGTAATTTGAATTTCCTATGTGGTTCCTCTACGCCCTCATCGCCGCGCTAATCACATCCTTCCTGCCGATCATCAACAAGCGGTTGTTGCGCGATACTGACGCGTCCGTCGTCGCGTGGGGATTCAACGCGCTCTCTTTGCCGCTTCTCGCGATCGCAACAATCGTCTTGATGCCCGCGTCGCAAGTGGACGAAATATTTTGGCTGGGCATCGTCGCGTCTGGCATTTTGAATATGATCGCAACTCTGCTTTCGACACAGGCATTGAAACTCGGCGACGCGTCGCTCGTCACGCCCTTCCTCACATTCAATCCAATTTTCACGCTCGTTGTTTCTTTTTTTACGCTCGGCGAAATTCCAAGCGCGACCGGCATCGCGGGCGTTTGCATTATCGCGGCGGGTGGATATTTCTTCGCGCTCGAAAACACGCGCGCGGGTTGGCTCGCGCCGTTGCGCGCGTTGCTGGAAACGCGCGGCGTTTTGCTCGCGATCGCCGCAAGTTTTGTATGGGGGCTGACGCCGATCTTTGAAAAAATCGCGATGCAACATTCCGCGCCGCAAAATCCGCCGCTCGTTGCGTTTTGGACGACGGCGATAATGTCGGCGCTGCTTTTGCCGGCGATGCTGATGCGCGCGCCTCAACCGTTCGCGCAAATCGCGCGGCACGCGCGCGGGTTCGCGCTGGCGGCATTGCTCGCGGGCATCGCGCCGCTGTTTGGATTTACCGCGATTGCGCTGGGCTTGGTCGGCTATGTGACGGCGATATTCAAATTGAGCCCGGTGTTCACGGTGCTGTGGGCGTTTTGGTTTTTGCGCGAGGAAAATATTCGCGCGCGCCTGATCGGATCGGCGGTGATGGCAAGCGGCGCGATGTTGCTGGCGTTGTAAAATGCAAAGACCTGCGATGTCTAGGAGACTTCGAAGGTCTGTAAGACTCCCAATCTTTCTCCCAACTCCTCCGGCGATATTTCCACCCACTCCACTTCAAACACTTCCGCGAACCGCGCGGCGACGCGTTCGCGCACCGCGCGCATTTCGACTGGCAGCCCTAGCACGCGCGCCATTGATGTAACCGCCTTATCTTTAATGCCGCACGGCACGATCAGATCAAAATGTTGGAGAAGGGGATCCACGTTGAGCGCAAAGCCGTGATAAGTGATCCATTGTTCGATGCGCGCGCCGATCTGCGCGATCTTCGCCTCACCCGTCCACACGCCGACTAATTTTTCAATTCGCTTGCCTTCAATTCCAAAATCCGCCAGCGCGCGGATCAGTGTCTCTTCCATTCCGCGCACAAACCAGCCCACATCGCGGCGAAAATTATTTAGATCGAGAATCGGATAGCCGACGAGTTGATTGGGACCGTGATACGTTACATCGCCGCCGCGCTCGACGCGAAAAATTTCGATGCCCCGCTGTTCGAGAAATTCCGGCGCGGCGAGAATATGCGCGTCCTGTCCGTTGCGCCCGAGCGTAAAAACCGGCGGATGCTCGAGCAAAAGCAAAACGTCGTTCGCCGCGCCGCGCTTGCGCGCGGCAACGAGGCGGCGCTGTAGTTCGAGCGCATCGCCGTACGGAACGAGATCGAGATTGACGAGCCAAAGCGGATTGCCCATTTTCGATTGCCGATTTTCGATTTTCGATTGAAATGCTGCGCGGTCAACAATTCAGAAATCGCAAATCGAAAATCAAAAATTCACAGCGGCTGTCGCCCGGCGAATCCCGATTCAAGATCGTGCCAGTATTCGATGCGCGCTTCGCCGCGTTGCCAGCACAAGTACACCAACTGCCCATCGCGATAATGCGGAAAATCTACGAGACCGCTCTCGATATCTTTAAGCTCAATGCCCCACTCTTGAAACGTGCTCGTGCACGCGTTCAAGCGTTGCATCAGCAAAACATAGTCGCCGGCTTTTTTGCTGCCGCCGTTGCCGTCCGCCGCGCGCAAAACGGGTTCGAGCGACGGACCGAGCGCGAGCAATTGCGCGCGCACCGCGAGCATCTCTTCGAGCAATTGATCGAGTTGGGAAATCAGCGCGTTGGCTTGAGCGAGGGTGAAAGTCTTCATCCCTACAGTTTCTTCAACTCCGCGATCAATTCCGCGTTATCCGGCGACGCGCCCGGTTCGAACTTTTTGATCCAGCGCAAGACGCCGCTTTTGTCTACGACAAAAATTGCGCGATCGGCGCGGCCTGATTTTTCGCTGAACACGCCATATTTTTTGGCAACATCGCCGTGGGGCCAAAAATCCGCGACGAGCGGATACGAAATGCCGCCAAGCGATTTGCCCCACGCCGCTTTTGCCGCGACCGGATCGCAACTGATAGCCAGAACCTGGCTATTTAATCCTTCGAACTCGGCGCGTTGCGCTTCGTACGAAGGGATCTGGCGGTCTCAAGTCGCCGTGAACGCGAACGGATGAAACGCGATGACGACATTCTGCTTGCCGCGATAATCGGCAAGTTTGATTTCAACCCTCTGCATTTCCGGCTTGGTGGTCACGCCGGGCAATACAAAGTCCGGCGCGTTGTCGCCGACTTTGAGTTCTACGTGGTCTGACATCCTGCCTCCTCATTCAATTTTGGATTTTAGATTTCGGATTGCGGAAGCCAGTCCGATATCCGAAACGAACCATCAATTCCCTTTTGCGCGAGAATTCTTTTTTGATACCGCCCTTGCCTTTTTCTTTCATCCACTTTTAACCGCCCAGAACACCGAAGGCACAGGGGAACACGAATCACTGATCACTGGTTACTGGTTACTGATTACTGATTACTGTTTTCCCCTCTGTGTCCCGGCGGCAATGATTCTATCTGCAACCAGATGCCTTGTCAAAACGACGATTCCGCGTATAATCAATTTGCTTTTCGCGCCTCGCGTTTTGCATTTGAACCTCGTTGCTGAGGAGTATCTCGTGTCATCAACCGCACTTGTCGCCCCGCCCGCGCGCACCGCGCCGCGCTCTTGGCGACGCACCGAATGGTTTGCGTTCGTCTATCTTTTCCCCGCGCTCCTCATTCTCACCGTATTTCATATTATCCCCGTGATCTACGCGCTCTGGATCAGTCTACAGTTCGGCACCATCCGCAATTTTCGACTCGCGTGCACCGACGCGGACACGCTCGCAAAAATGCCGGAGGTGCTGGGCGCGTTGCGCGGCTTTGCCGCGTGCTTTGACAATTATTATCGCGCGCTCGCCGCGCCAGAATTTTGGGACGCGCTCAAAGTGACCGTCTTTTACGTGCTGGGCACCGTGCCCATTACGATGGTCATCGGGCTGGCGGTCGCGTATTTGCTCTTTCAGAAAATCCGCGGGCGCGGCGTTTATCGCACAATCTATTTTATGCCGCACGTCATCTCGACCGTCGCGTCCGCGATTGTGTGGGCGTGGGTCTTCGATCCGCGCAACGGCTTGGCAAATCACGTGATGCAATTTTTTGGCTTGCCGATTCAGCAATGGCTGATCGAGCCGAACGGCGTGTTCAAATTGATCGGCGAGTTTTTTAGTGTAGACGTGCCGGATTGGGCAGAAGGTCCGAGTCTCGCGCTCGTTTCGATTATGATTTTTTCGTTTTGGCAATCGCTTGGCTTCGATGTGATTATTTTTATGGCGGGGCTGACGAATATCAATCCCGAGCTGTATGAAGCCGGCAAGATTGACGGCGCGAACGGCGCGCAACTCTTTCGCCATATTACCATTCCGCTCCTCGCGCCGACGCTGTTTTTCGTCACCGTCATTTCAATCATCGGCTCCTTCCAAGCGTTCGGGCATATTTTCGCGATGAATCGCATGGTCGCACAGCCGCTCGGCGGACCGCTCGGCGCGACGCGCACGGTCAGCGTGTTCATGTTCAACACATTGTACGGTCAACAACGCGCGGGCTATGCAACCGCTATCGCGGTTTTGCTGTCGCTCATCATTCTCGTCTTTACGCTCATTCAGTTCCGCTACGCGCGTAGCCGTGAGGAGAATTTAGCATGATCAATCACCGCGTTTGGCGCGTCAATCGTGATCGTCTGCGCAACTGGCTCGTCACCGGCTCGATTCACAGCGTACTGCTCGTGGGCGCGGCGTTTATGCTCTTTCCATTTGTATGGATGGTCTTTGGTTCGCTGAAAACCTATAACGAAGCGACGACCGCCGGCTTTTTTCCGAAACAGTGGGTGGTCGCGAACTATCCCGAAGCCATTAGCGTGATGAACGGCTCGCGACCGTGCGATTTCGATCCCGCGAATCCTTTGGAAATTTTGGACAAGTGTTTGCTCTTGCGCTATTTCGTCAATACGACTCTCATCGGCGGGAGCATCGTGCTCGGCGTGCTGACGACCGGCGTGCTCGCGGCGTACGCCTTCGCGCGGCTGAAATTTCCCGGCAGGGATACGCTCTTTATTTTGTTGCTCGCGACGCTGATGATTCCCGGCGAATTGACGCTCGTGCCGAATTTCGTTTTTATGGTGCAATTCCCCACGCCGGAATCGTGGCTCGCGACGACCTTCAAGCTGGATCCGAATGCGACGATCAAGAATTGGATTGACACCTATTACGCGCAGATTATTCCGTGGATGTCAACGGTCTTTAGCATTTTCCTCTTTCGCCAATTTTTCAAATCCATCCCCAGTGAACTCTTTGACGCGGCCTTGATGGACGGCGCGTCGCATTTGCGTTTCCTGTGGAGCGTGGTGCTGCCGCTCTCGCGCCCCGCGCTGATCACGAGCGCGCTGTTGACGTTTCTCGGCTCGTGGAACGCGCTGATCTGGCCCCTGCTCGTCAGCAACTCACCGCAAATGCGCCCGATTCAAGTCGGTCTCGTGCAGTTCATCACCGAAGCCGGCACGCAAGTGCAACTCTTGATGGCGGGCGCGACGATGACGATCATTCCGATTATGATCATGTATTTGATTTTGCAGAAATGGTTTGTCGAAGGGATCGCGTCGGTGGGGATCAGAGGATAGAAAGAGGAGGGTTGAAAATGCTTATTGACTATATTCGCGCGGCGATGCGGAATGCAAAGTACGAGATACTCTCGGACAATGGAACTTATTACGGAGAAATTCCCGGGTTTCAAGGTGTTTACGCGAATGCCAACACGCTTGAAGATTGTCGAGAGGAGTTATCAGAGGTTCTTGAAGATTGGATTCTCTTTCGAGTTTCCAAAAACCTTGGACTTCCCATTGTTGAAGGAATTGAACTCAAGATCAAGGAAGAGGCATAATGCCTCGATTCGGTCCCGTCAAACGCGATGACTTGATTCGATATTTGAGGCGTCTTGGTTTTGATGGACCTTTCTCCGGCACCAAACATCAAATTATGACGAAGGGCGCTGTTACATTGCGAATCCCCAATCCGCATCAAGGCGATATCGGAAAAGAATTCCTTGCTCGAATTCTGCGCCAAGCGGGGGTTAGCCAAGAGGAATGGGAAGATTTGCGAGGATAAAAACGGAGGTGGCACTCAGAAAAATCAATCGCTCACTCATTCGATTTTCATTCGTGTTCAACATTCTCTAGGAGGAGAGGAAAATGAAAAAGTTATTCGTGTTTCTCACATTGATCGCGCTCGCGGCGTGCGCGCCCGCGCCGACGCCGGCGCCCACCGCCGCGCCGCCGACTGCCGCGCCGAAAGCGACGGTCGCGGCAACGCAAGCCCCTGCCGCAACGCAACCGCCCGCGGCAACCGCGACGACCGCGGCAACGACAGCGCCGGCAGTAACCGCCGCGCCAAAAGCGGCAACGAATACTCCCGCGCCGACCGCGACAACGGTTCCGCCGGGCGTGACTGCCGCGCCGGGCGCGCTCAGAGTTCAATTCTGGAGCTATTTGACCGGCGCGACGCAAGTAGTCGCCGTGCAAAAAGCGGCAGACAAATTTAACGCGGCAAATCCGCAGTACTTTATCGTGCCCGTCGTTGCTGGCAATATCACCGAAACGTCGCGCAAAATGAACGCGGCGATTCAAGCGAACGCCGTGCCCGATATGGTGATGGGCAATCCCGGCGATCTCGCCGATTACGACACTGCCGGCGTGATGTTCGATATGGCGTCACTCATCAGCGACGCGCGTGACGGTTTGAGCGCGGCGCAACTCGCCGAGATCAATCAGCCGCTCTTTTTCGACAGATGGAACAATAAAACCATCGGCGTTTCATTCGGACGCTCCGCGCAAGTGATGTACTATAACGTGGATATGCTCAAAGCCGCCGGCTTTGATAAAGCGCCGGCAACGTGGGATGATTTCGACAAAGTGTGCGCGGCGGTGACGAAAGGCGATGTTGCCTGCTACGCGTTCGCGTCGAGCACGTCAACCTTTGCCGGGTGGGTGTGGAGCCGCGGCGGCAAGTACGCCAGCGATGATGAAAAGAAAGCTGTGTTCGATGAACAAGCCGGCATTGACACGCTCAAATGGCTCAAGAATCTTGTGGACAAGAAATACGCGTACGTGCCTGCCGCCGCGTTCGGCGATCAAACCGATTTCGGCAATAGCAAAACCGCGTTCACGTTTGGCTCGACCGCCGGTCTGCCGTTCTATCAAATAGCCGTCAAAGGCAGCGCGAAACCGTTCGCGTGGGATATCGCGCCGATGCCGGCAGGACCGGGCGGCAAGCAAAATGTGGATCTCTTTGGTCCGAGCGTCGGCATCGTAAAATCCACGCCGGAAAAACAAAGAGCCGCGTGGCTGTTCTTGAAATATATGCTGAGCACGGATCAAGAAGTGGATTGGGCAGTGCAGACCGCGTACTTCCCGGCGGTCAAATCCGCGATTGATAAACTCGTCGCGATGACGCCCGACCAAGCCAAAGCCGCGAACCCGGCATTCGCGGAATATCTGACGCAGTACAAGACTGCCGTCGGCTATTCGTCCTCGCTCGGTCGCCGCGAGCCGGTCGCGCCGGCGTGGCAAGGCGTGCGCGGCACGATTCAGAATATGCTCACCGCCGTCTTTTTGAACAAATCGGGCGCGGACTTTACAAACACCGATCCCGAAAAAGCCGCGAAAGAAGGCGTCGAGCGCGTGAATAAACAATTGTCCGAGTTCGGCAAGTAGGCACGAACGTAGGGGCAACCCTTGCGGTTGCCCACAACGCGCGAAAAATTTTGGCGGGTTGGAGCAATCCAGCCCGCCATTTTGTTGAGGAAGCGATGCAAAAGAAAAAATCCTTGTATGGGACGCGGATGAACGCGGATGAACGCGGATTTGGGAAAAAAGAAAATCTGGATTTTTCCGCGTTTATCCGCGTCCTAATATTTTTCTTTCTTGCCGCTTGCGCGCCCACACCCACACCAACGCCCACGCCGATTCAACCCACGCGCGCGCCGCAACCGACCGCCGCGCCCTCGCCGACGCGCGCGCGCATCGAATTGCAACTGTGGCACGCGCTGGGCACTGCCGATCAAACGCCGCTCTACGCGCTCATCGCCAAATTCAACGCGGCGCATCCGGATATTCAAATCACCGCGACCAATGCCGGCACGTACAGCGATTTGCAAAAACGCGTGCCGCTTGCGCGCACATTCGGTTTGCCGCCCGACCTCGCGCTTTTATTTCCAACCGACATTGCCGCGCAACTCAAAACCGACGCGTTCATTCCGCTCGACGATTTGCTCAACGACGCCGACAGCGGACTGCGGACACCAGACTATGCCGACATCTCCCCGTCATTCCTTGACCGCTATCCGCATCACGGCAATCGCGTTTACTCGCTCGCGTTCGCGCGGCAGATGCAGGTGATGTACTACAACGCTGACTTGCACCAAGCCAAGCCGCCCGAAACGTGGGACGAATTCAATCGCGCGTGCGTGGCAATCAGCAAGCCGGATTTTCTCTGCTACGAATTTGACATCAACGCGTTCGATCTCGCGGCATCGGTTTACTCGCGCGGCGGCGAGCTCATCAGCGCGGACGGCAAAGCCGTTGCATTCAACAACAAGCCCGCGCTCGACGCGTTGAATCTGCTCAAAGAGCATGCCAGCAAAAATTACGCCGCCCAAACGAAAATCGCGTTTCAAGAGCCGCTGAATTTCGCGAAAGGCAAAATCGCGTTTGCTTTTGACACAACGGCGGGTTTGGCGCTCTACGAACGCGCCATCAAAAGCGCGGACAAGCCGTTCACGTGGGGCATCCGCGCGATGCCGCGCGCGAACGCAAGCGCGCCGCCGGTTGCGCTCGTCTACGGCGCGTCGCTCGCGGTTTTCAAATCCACGCCGGAGAAAGAGCGCGCCGCGTTTGTATTTGCGAAATGGATGCTGGACGCCGCGCAAGGCGCAGAGTGGGCGCAGGCGACCGGCGCGTTGCCGGCGCGGCAATCGGCAAAAAATTTGCTCGCGGATTATTTCGCCGCGCGTCCGGCGTATGCGCAAGCATTTGATTTGCTGAGAGCCGCGCGCCCCGAGCCGAATGTCGCGGTGTGGAGTTCGATACGCGTGATGCTTGCGGACGCGATCAGCGCGGCATTGAGCGGAAAAGTTACGCCGGCGGACGCGCTGAAGGAGGCGGAGAGGAAAGCGAATGCTTTGCTGAAATAAAAAAGGCGACCGCAAGGGTCGCCCCTACTGACTACTGACTACTGACTACTGATTACTGCCTACTGCTTACTGCCTTCTGCCTACTGTTGACTGACGACTGCCTCTATCCCCAACTCTTTCAACTTTTCCGGCTTGGGCGCGCCGTTCGCATCCCAACCCATCTGCCGATAATATTCTTGCGTCGCCGCCGCGAATTTTTCCGCCGAATATTCCTGCCCCGCCAGCGGACCATCCACGAACGCTTTGAAAAATCTTTTCGGCAACGTGTCGCCCGCCGCGTTCCAGCCCTCGCGTAAATTGTACAGCCGCGCCAGCGTCGCGGCGCGTTCGCCGACGCGCATAAATTCTTTCGTCGTGCCGTCCCAGCCGGTGACCGAATTCATCAGATTCACCATTTGCTCCGCCGAGTACGGCAAAAACATACACATCACCGCGCAGTCGTAGAAATGCATCCAGTTCGTTTCCGCGACGAGCATTTTCACTTTGTCCGCGCTCAAATCGTTCGCCGGCAGCGGCGTCGTGATCGTCGCATCCAGTTCGGTGAGATCGCTTACATCTTTGGCATAATACGTGTCGTGGAAATTATGATTGTGATCCGCGCCGGTCGGCGAGACCGCATACCCCACGCCCAGCGACGCTTTGAGGCGCGGCTCGTGCATCGGAATTTCCTGCCCGCGCACATGCATCGCGAATTCTTCCGCGCCCTTGCCGATTTGCTTCGCCGCGCGCGCGACGCCTTCGGCGAGCACGTTGCCGAATCCCTGTCGCCGCGTAATCTGCTCGATCATCTGCAACATCGCGCGCGCGTTGCCGTATTTCAATTCGATGCCGTCCGTATCTTGAACCGAAATCAGCCCGCGCTCGAAACATTCCATTCCGAACGCAATCGCGACGCCGAGCGAAATCGTATCGAATCCGTACGCCGCGCCCAGCTCGTTCGCTTTCGCGAGCGCGATCAAATCGTCAATGCCTTCCAGCGATCCGAACGCGGCGAGTGTTTCGTATTCGGGTCCGCCGTACAACGGATCCACGCTGCCATGCTCGCTCTCTTTCACTTCCACGACCCGCTTGCAGCGCACCGCGCACGAAAAGCAGGTCTCTTGCTTGATCAGAATTTGCGCGCTCATTGTTTGCCCGGTAATTTTTTCGTTCGCGTCGAAATGCCCGTGCGTGAAATTATATGTCGGCAAGCCGCCGGCTTTCGATTGCCCGCGCAAAATGCGCGCGGTGCCGTGATCGTGCAAGCCGGCAACTTCCGCTAAATTTTTTCCCATCCACTTTGCCAGTTCTTGCACGCCGGCGGGCGCAAAGATTTGCATTTGGCTTTTGCCTTGCGGCGCACGCACTGCAATCCCTTTCAAATTTTTCGATCCCATCACCGCGCCCAAACCATTGCGCCCGACGAAATGCGAACGATCATTGACGATGGCGGCGTAGCGCACGCGATTTTCGCCGGCGGGACCAATCAGCGCGGTGCGAATCATTTTGTCGCCCAATTCCGCGCGCAGCGCGTCTTCCGTTTCGCCGGTCGTCTTGCCCCATAAATGCGCGGCATCGCGAAATTCTACGACGCCATCGTGCATCCACAAATACACAGGCTTGCCCGTAGGGGCGCGACCGGTGACAATAATTCCATCATAGCCGGCGCGTTTCAATTCCGCGCCCCAATACCCGCCGCCTTCCGCGTTGCCGAACGCGTCGGTCAACGGCGATTTCGCGCCGACGCCGTTGCGCCCCTGCCCCGACACCGCCGCGCCGGTCAACGGTCCCGCCGCAAAAACCAAAACATTGCGCGGATCGAACGCGTCAATCCCACGCGGCAATTCTTTCAACAAATAATACGCGATCATCGCGCGCCCGCCGAGGTATGCGCGGTAGAACGCGTCGTCGTGCGTTTCGATATCCGTTTTGCGATTGTTCAAGTCCACACGCAAGATTCTTCCGGTGTAGCCGTAGGGCATTGGTGTCTCCCTCACAGAATTTCAGATTTCAGATTTCAGATTTCAGATTTCGGATTTGGGATTTCGGGTTTGCTCTTTGTGGGCGTTGTGCTTGTAGTGGACGATTGAGATTATACCACTGACGAAAGAGGCAGGCAATTTGATTTTGCGCTACATTGCGAATACAATCACCTTGCAATCACATCGCGCCAACTACCCAACTATCACACTATCCAACTACCCAACTATCGCACTATCCAACTATCGGACTATGCACCTCACCCGCCTTGTCCTCACCAACTTTCGCAACTACTCGCACCTCGAACTCGATCTCGCGCGCGGTCTCACGCTGATTCAAGGGAACAACGCCTGCGGCAAAACTACTTTGCTCGAGGCGATTTTTTATGTGGCGACCGGGCACTCACCGCACGCGCGCGCGGAACGCGAACTGATTCGCTGGGGCGCGGCGACGAGCGAGCCGATTCCATTCGCGCATGTGGAGGCGCACGTCGAAAGAAAAAATGGAAATCAAACGCGGCTCGAAATCATTTTGGTGCAAGC
>Ga0247727_10012698_pt1 | contig 14390 bp, 15 predicted proteins | sample WisWelCaveWW1625_FD_202498 | JGI IMG/M metagenome (GOLD analysis project Ga0247727, IMG submission 202498) | Biofilm microbial communities from Wishing Well Cave, Virginia, United States - WW16-25 | ecosystem: Environmental > Aquatic > Deep subsurface > Groundwater > Cave microbial mat | place... | reverse complement strand
GAGCCGGATCGCATCCGCAAGACCGATGTTGTACGTGTTCTGGCGCGCGTCGCTCCCTATCAGAAGGATGAACATTACGGGCGGCGCGCCGCACACCGTCGGAATTTCCGTGGCAGTCGAGGTGACCGTCGGTGACGGCGCGGCAGTCAGGGTCGGGATAGGCGACGCGGTTGAGGACGGAGCGGCAGTCGGCGGGTTAAATGAATCGAATGCGCCGCACCCCATGACGAGAGTTAAAATGATTAAGCGCGACAGGGCTTGTTTTTTCATCCTTTTTTCTTTCACCTTCGATTAATTTTAACCCATTCCTTCCCCGTTTTGTTCCAGTGAATTCGTCAATCAATCTGCCGCAGGGTCGCGGAGGGGTTTAATCTCTGCCTGCATCGAGTCGACGCCATTCAGATCGCGCAAGCGCGGCGGTCGTTAAAGCAAAAGAACCCGGAGGGGTTGCCGCCGGGCTCTTTCTGCTGGGGAAGGTTAGTTCTGTGAGAACACCACCTGGTCTTCAGGGTAATCGCGGTTCCACATGATCACCAGTTCGTCGCTGGTCCTGCCGATGTTTTCGCGGTTGAGGATCGTGCCGGTGAAGGTGCCGGGCAGGTTCAGGTTCGTGCCGAAGGCGGGGTTGGCGCGGAAGGAGATCGCCAGGTTGCCTTCGAGGTCAATGCTCGGGGAGAAGGTCCCCAGCGCATCCACCTTGACGGCGCGGCCCGCGCGGCAGAACTCGATGATCTGATCGCGCATTTCCTTGATGACGAGGTCCACCGAGCCTTCGACGAGACTGGTGGCGCGTGAGACGGCGCGGATAAACTCCGGCTTTTGGACGGTATTGCCCTGCTCGATGCGAGGGCGGTAGGCGTTGATCGCCTTGATTCTTGGAGCCATGATTGGGCTTCCTTTCTACAATTGGATTTTCGTCCTGCCCGCAGACGGTCTTCGTGGTGCACTTCACAATTCCCTACGCAAGCCTGACAGTGCCGCCATTATAAAATCCGATTCGAGATTTGTGTTTTGCGTTTATGTTAATTTTGGTGTTTCACTATCAGCCAGTTCATTTCATTTTTGAAAGAATCGGGCGCCTCGGAATAAATCCTGCTATACCCAAAAGGCTTACAGCAGTCGGGCAGTTTGCTATAAGCCAACGCAGTGAAGCCTGCAAGGGTTTGGGGGACTTCCTGCCAGGGAACCGGGCAATTCCTTTTAGGGAATCGGGTAAATATTTGCAGTGATTCGCGTAATCGCTTGCAGGGATTTTTGATTTTCAAGGAACAACCCGCTAATCGTTCCCAGGCGCGGCATGAAACCCGGCATAAGGATTGCCATTCTTGAACAATGTACATATAATGGCAATCATCCGCTTGCGACGGGGCAAGTAGCGCAGGCAGGTTGTCATTTGTCTCCCGGTTGGTTATTCGAGGAGGTTCCATGCAGAAAATCACAGTCAGGTTGGAAACGGTCACTCCCTTGTTTTTGGGAGGGGCAGAGTTGCGCGGGGAACCTGAGTTGCGCCCTGCATCTTTTCGAGGGGCGATGCGCTATTGGTTGAGGGCATTGCTGGGTGGCAAACTCGGAGATAGTAAGGAAGCATTAAGAGAGATCAAGGAAATTGAGGGCTCTGTTTTTGGGATAGCTGGAGATGAAGACAATAACGGGGCTTCATCACTCATCCTAAGAATAGGCAACCACGATTTGGGTGATATTGAAAAATTCAAGCGTGAAGGCAGGGGACGTAACCCCACAGGCGCGGACTATCTCTACTGGTCAATGGATGCAACAAAACAAGATAATAAACCAGTGCCCGCCCGAAAATATATTCCTTCTGGCTCGTCATTTGACCTTGTTCTAAATACTCGCCCCAGAATTGTAAACTCTGAAACAGTATTGAAATATGCCACGGCTTCTCTTTGGTTACTTACACACTTGGGCGGCATTGGAGCGCGGTCACATCACTTAGCAGGGAATTTAGCAGTCAAGTCCCCAACGACATTGCATGGTCTCAATTTCAAAATCGAAATCGGGCCACATGCACAGGTAGCGGAACAAATCAGCAACATAATTTCGAGTATTCGTAATAGCACTGTGTTGAACGAAACTGGGGTATCGCAAGACGAATCGGAATTTGATATTTTGTATCCAAAGCTTTGTAGAGTTTGGCTGTTGGGGATTTGGCCAAACAGTGATTCCGCTGTGAAAGCGGTAGGCGAACGCTATCATGAATTTCGCACGAACAGACCTGAGAGCTATGATGCTCCGAACTGGTTATGGGAACGTTCGGCGTTTGGATTGCCAATCCAGGGAATCACCGGCGTAGAAAGACGGACGTCTCCATTATGGCTTTCACTTGTCCCTGCTGGAGATGAGGGGCGTTGCGCAGTTCTTGCTACTCTGTTCAAATCCCGCTTGTTGGAAAAAGAAGTAAAGCTGAATATTGAAACAACACATCGCGAGAGAATCCGAGATACGGAGCCGCCAAAGGACTATTCCTTAATTGAGAGATGGTTGGATGAGAAATTTACCAAGAAAGTCGAGGTGAACTATGCCTGACTCCCTCCTCCTCTTCACCTTCTCCCCCATCCAATCCTTCATACAGGAAGCGCGGCGGGCGGAGGATTTGTTCAATGGCAGCGCTATTCTTTCGGAGTTGGCGAAAGCCGCGGCACATAGTATTGGAGATGAGGGCGGCAAGATGATCTATCCTTATGTTGAAGCGGATGGCAAATTTCTTGGCGATGTGCCGAATGTACTCGTGGCTGAATTCAAGCAAGATGAAAAGGAAAATGTTGGAAGAAAAGTCAAAGAGTCGATCCAGAAGGAATTTGAAGCGCGCTGGCAAGGCATCTGCGATCAAGCCTTGAAGGAAATCAGGAGATTGGGAATTCCCATTGATAAAACCTGGGAGGACATCTGGGAACAACAAGTCAAACCCGAACACCTCTGGGAAATGTACTGGACGGTCGTACCTTTAGAGAAAGGATATGCTGACGCATATCGTCAAGCTGGTCGCGCAATAGACGCGCTGAAACGAAGCCGTATCTTCAAACAACCAGCGGCAGAAACAGGGCAAAAAGACAGCCTGAGCGGGAAGCGCGCGGCTTTGCATACGGCAACGTTCACAAAGGCAAAAGATTATTGGGCGGATGTTTCAAAACTATCGGATGTGTATCCGAGCAAGGTCCGTCCCGACGGACGCGAACGGCTGGACGCCATCAGCGCGGTCAAGCGATTTGCAGAATTGAAAAATGAACCTTTTGATTCCACAAGCACAGTCGCGGCGGCGGATTACATTGCGCGGGCAAAAGGCTTGCTTCCCACTTATCGCGATCTGTTAGGAAGTTTATTTGACGAGAAGGAAGTATTCCGCCCGTTTAAAGATGTCCCGTCGGAGGCAGACTGGTCCTACGACGGCGATCTCCTGTACGATACAACCCTGACGGTTGAACGCTTCAAAAGCGATTATCACTTCCACTTCGATGACAAAGATCCACAGGCAAAACAAAAAGAGGAAGAAGCGCTGGCGAATAAGTTGAAGGTATGCCGCGATCTGCTCGAAGGAAACAAGGAAAAGAAGATCACAGGCATATATGAAGAGTTCGGCAAGCCTTCCCCCTACTACGCCATTATTGTTTTGGATGGTGATTCGATGGGCGCGAAAATTGACGAACTGCTGGACAGCAAAACACAACCACCAGACGAAGCGCACAAGAAATTCAGCCAAAAACTTGGAGAATTCTCGGCGCAGGTGAAAGGGATCGTTGATAAGAATCTTGGCTTCCTAGTCTATAACGGCGGCGATGACGTGATGTGCATGGCTCCGCTTTCCAAAGCATTACCGCTTGCCCTTGAATTGAGGGAAGCATTCAAGGAAACGATGAAAGATTTCCATGTTTCAATTTCTGCGGGAGTCGCCATTTCTCATCACCAATCACCGCTGGATTTTGCCATCGAGGAAGCCCGCGAGGCTGAAAAAGCCGCGAAAAAGATTGATAAGCAGAAGAACGCCATCTGCATCCACGTGATGAAACGAAGCGGCGAACCGCTCGAAGTCCGCAGTAAGTGGGATGACATGCAAGACATCGTTGAAGAACTGCGCGGTTTGTTTGCGGAGAATACGCTCTCTTCACGGCTGGCATATGTCGTTCAACACGACGCGCCCATCCTCGCTGGCTTGGTTCCTGAGGCGCGCAGGAGCATGTTGAAGGTTTTACTGACGCGGCAATCCACCGATGGCTTCGATGCGGAAACATGGGCGAATCGCCTGGGTGAATGGGCAAGGAAAATGGACGCGCTGGAAGGCGTGCGGGACGGTTTCACTGAAATGGCAAACTGGCTCGTGTTTGCCCGCTTCCTTTCGCAGAGCGGAGGTGAACAATGATGCGTCTCTTCCTTGCACCTGAAGATGTGTGGCTGTTCCGCGATGGACGCCCGTTCGACGCGGCAAGCAGTCACCGCGCCCGCAGTCTCTTTCCGCCGTATCCAAGCGTATTGCAGGGCGTCATCCGTTCGCATCAATTGATTATGAAAAAAGTAGATTTGCGGGATAAAGCCGAAATCATTAAAGAAGTTGCCACGCCTGAGCCGTACGGCACGCTGGAGATGCGCGGTCCGTTCGTTGCCAGATTTAAGGACGGAAAACTCACGCGCCACTTCCCCCGCCCTGCTGATTGGTTCCCTGTGAAAGGCGATGAAGAAAAAATCAAAGCCTTATTCCCTGAAAACCGCAATGGGGTCGTAACAAGTGCAGATGAAAAACAATTGCCCAATTTGCTTTTCCCTCCCGTTGATTTCAAGCCAGGTAAGAAGGAATGGGGCGAATGGTTGACCTATGAGGATTTGCAAATCTACCTTCATGGTGGAGCAGTAACTCCAGTCACCAGTGACGAACTCTTCCTGCGCGAGAGCCGAGTCGGAATCCAGATCAAGGCTGGGAGCCGAGCAGTGGAGCAGGGTATGCTGTATGAAGCCGAGTTCATTCGTCCATGCGATGATGTGGGATTGTATCTTGAAGTGGATGGTGAAGGTTATGAAGTGAAGGATGAAAGCCATGACGGCTGGCTCCCAACAGGCATGATAAAGATCGGCGGCGAAAGCCATGCGGCGCGTTATCAACAATTACAGGATGACCAAATCAATGAAAAGGGAGAACTGATCGAATGGTGGTCCACACTCCCTGAAACCGTGCGCGGGCGCTTCAAGGTCTATTTTGCTTCGCCCGCGTATTTCGAGCAGGGGTGGAAGCCATCCATTTGGACAAGGTTCTTTAGCGATGACGTAAAGCTTGTTGCCGTCGCGATCAGCGGCTATGACACGCGAGGCGGGTTCGATTATGCCAGTCATGGCGATAAGCCCAGCCGCCGCTACGTGCCTGCGGGCAGTGTCTACTACTTTGACACCGAAGGGAAAGATGTAAATATTAAGTACCCGTTCACCGAAGATATGAGACAGATTGGTTTCGGGCAGGTGATGATTGTCACGCAATAATCATGTCATTGCGAGCCGCGAAGCGGCGAAGCAATCTCCTCGAAACGAGAGATTGCTTCGGCGAAAGTGCACCGCCTCGCAATGACAATTGAGACAAGGAGGACGCGATGTTTGAGAAGAAACGAATGTTATTCCTGTACGTGGAAACGCCCCTGCATGTGGGAGCTGGGAAAGGCGCGGGCGGCGTGGATTTGCCCATCCAGCGCGAGCGCGCCACTGGTTACCCAATGGTGCAATCCAGCGGCTTGAAAGGATGCCTACGAGACGTGTATCGCGATAAGAAGGCAAACGGCAAAGACAAAGACGAAAAGGTTTTAGCCTTGTTCGGTGATGCGGGGAACGAAGGGCAAAACTATGCAGGAGCCGTTGCGCCAGGCGACGCGCGTATACTGCTCTTCCCTGTCCGTTCGCTGGCGGGCGTCTTCGCATGGACGACGAGCATCCACGCATTGGAGAGTTTCAAACGCTCCGCTGAACTCACGGGTCATAAAGTGGATTGGGAATTTCCTGAGAAGCCCGATGAAAGCGGCGCGTTGGTCAGCGCGAATGGGTCAGACCTGGTCCTCGGAACGATCGTGCTGGAAGAATTCAGTTACACAGCCAAGCCTTCGCCTATCGTGGATACGGTCGCTGAATGGCTTTTTACTAACGCGCTTCCAAAAGCCTTTGATAAATACTGGAAGGAAACCCTGCCCAAACGCTTGTGCATTTTGCCTGAAGAAGACTTCCGTGACTTTTGCACATTCGCCACAGAAATCCAGACACACGTCAAATTGAAACCTGAAACCAAAACTGCCGAAGGCACTGCATTGTGGACAACCGAAAGCCTGCCCATTGACAGCCTGCTCTACGCGCCGCTGATGGCGACGGGCGTTCGTGACGGAAAAAGCACTCTCGATGCCGAAGGCGTGCTGAATGAACTGGCTGGCTTGAATATCACCCACCTGCAACTCGGCGGCGATGAGACAACAGGTCAGGGCTGGGTGGGTACGCGCTTCTTCCCTGAAATGCCTGCGCCAAAGAAGGAGGAAGAATGAGCCAGCGAAGATCGCTCGAACAGGAACGCGCCAAAGCCGCAAGGGAGTTCATAGCGGGTTATAAAGACGCGCATAAGACCAACAAGGATGAACAGGGCAAGATGAGGTCGTTGGCGTTGGGCGCGCCCGCCGAAATCCAGATGATCGGCCTAGGGCAGGCGTTGGCTTTCTGGCGCGCCAAAGCAAACAAGCCCAGCGAGAAACATCACAAGAAATTTTACGACTCCGTTTCGCGATGGGTAACAATGCGCATCACAGCCAACGAAAATGATTTGCTGCTCGAATGGATCATGAACGCCGCCTCCACCAGTGATTACCGCCGCGCCACGTCCGAGACGTTGTCTTTCATCAAATGGTTGAAATACTTTGCAGAGGGCGAACTGGAGAAAGGCAAGCCATGAAATATCCCATCCAAAAACAAAGCGCGGAGGCGTTACCGCGTATCAGCAAGTCTACAAACCCAGGCTTGTTGTTCGACCGCTTCATCCCCGCCCTTGCATTTGCATACAACAAGGAAGAAGAGACGAAGTGGAAGAAAGAAGGATTCAACAATGTAATCAAACACCGCGCCGACGAAGACGCGCTGGAGCACTACAAAGCCCGCTGGGAAAAAGTGATCGCGCAAGCCAACGCCGCGTCCTTCAAAATGAAAACGGATTGGCGGTTCATTGCAGGCTTGGGACGCAAAGGCGCGCTGGAAGTGGGCTTTACCTTTCATCGTTACGGCTTTCCCATGTTGCCAGGCTCCAGCGTAAAAGGCATTGCGCGGGCGTGGGCATTCTATGAGATTGCCGAATCACTCAGTTTGGAAGGCAAAAAGCTTTCTGAACTTGATGATGCCCTGAGCGAAGGTGATGAGAAGAAATATATTGAGAACATGGGCAAGATTCCGCAGGCTGACAAAGCGCAGGAATTGATCGAAAACTTTCGCAAAGTTTTCGGCACAACGGGCGAAGCGGGCAGCGCGGTCTTCTTCGATGCCATTCCACAGAAGCCGCCCACGCTTGAATTGGATATTATGAATCCTCACTACCCCGACTACTATAAGACGGGCAGTAAAGACTATCCCACCAACTGGCAAAGCCCGATCCCTGTTTTCTTTTTGACGGTTGCCGCGAATCAGGAGTTTTCTTTCGCGGTCGGCTGGCGCGGAAAGTTAAACGAAGACCTGCGCGGCAAAGCCGAAGGATGGCTGAAAGACGGGTTGACCGAACTCGGCGCAGGCGCGAAGACCAGCGCAGGGTATGGGTATTGGAATGAAGTGAAATCGGAAAAGGGTAAATGACCATCTACCTCGCCAACGCCTTCTCGCTCAACATGCTGGATATCGGCGCGGAGGGGATGCGCGTTGATATTCAGCGCACCTCCCCGTCCGAAATCCCTGCTGATGCCGAAAGCCTCATCGGTCATGCGGATATGGCGGCGATACTCTCTAGCATCCTCAACCGCCAAGTGGAAGTCAATCGAGGTTCTGTCACATTACAGGATGGCGATATTTTGTACGTGGCTCAATATCATGGCTCACGCCTGCCGGCGGGGGCAACTGAACTGCCCTCGGATGCACGGATCGAGTTTTATCGGATTACGCTCCAGTCAAAGTAACCCGCCGTACGTTGAAGTAACAAAATTTCTCAAAACGGAAAAGGTAGGCGAAGCACCACAACCTATGTCGAGTGAACTCCGAAGGAGATGCCATGAACAGGTTGAAGAATTTTTTGCGAGCGCGCTGGGAGGAACTGCTTATTTGGGGGTTGGCAGTCAATCTTACTGCATGGGCATTCACTACTGGTGATTTGATTCTGGTTCTCATTACCGTAGCCAGCGTCGGCTTGGCGATATTTCTAGTCTATGTTCTCATAGAGAGAGCCGGTCTCCGAAAAGTGCGCAAGGTAATTGGGGAGAACACAGCGTTTAAGATCGCGCGAAAAGGGCTTCTGTTCACAGTTGGCAAACAAACCGATACAATCGCCTTCGCCATCGAAAACCAAAAACCTGAGTTTGTCGGATTAATTTGCTCGCACGCCTCGGAGCCCTTTGCCGATGAACTGATTACCCGCTTCAATTACATTCCCGAAGAAACTGCTCGCAAAAGGATTGTCGATCCTTTTGAAATCAGCGAAATCTATCAGGTAACGAATTCGCTGATGGATTGGATGAGCAAGAAAGGGATTACCACAGGACAAATGGTTGTGGATTTAACAGGCGGAATGACAACCATGTCTGTCGGTGTTTTTTCCGCAGCCGAAGACAAGCGAGTCGACTCGCAGTATATTCGTTCTCAGTATGACGAGCAGAATCGGGTGATCAAAGACACAATGGAGGGTGTTTTTGTAACACACTACCCTGATTCGCCCCGCTAAAAAACCACGATGCTCCTCTCCTCCGTCATTCACCTGAAAGCGCTCGAGGGCGGCGCGCTGCCGCAGTATATGGGCGCGGCGGTGCGGGCGGAATTTTTGGATTGGATTGGGGAAACAGACAAGGGGCAGTCGGACGAACTGCACGACGGAAACGAACTGCGTCCGTATACCGTGTCAGACTTGAAAGGGACGTTCCACGCTCAAAAGGGATTCAACCTGGTGGAGGCGGGGCAGAGCGCGTGGTTCCGCGCCACCAGCCTGACGGGGGAATTGACCAGGATTCTTCAAGGCTCGATCCTGCCCAATCTCACAGGGCGCGTCATTGAATTGAACGGCGTCAAATTTCAGGTGCAGGCTGTGGCGGGGACGGGGAAACATCCGTGGGCGCGCGAGGCATCGTATCACTCGCTGGTGGAACGATATTTTAGAGCAGACCTCCCCTCCCCGAATGCGTTGGAAATTCAATTTGCTTCGCTCACCACGTTTCACACGGGCGATGTGCACATGCCTCTGCCAGTCCCTGAAATCGCGCTGGAATCATGGTTGAAACGCTGGAACAAACTCTCTACGGCGAGCCTGCCGCGGGCGGTGGAGGACTTGAAAGAAGCGCGGCTGGCGCTAAATCGGTATGCCTTGCAGACGCAGGTCGTGCAATATAAAAACGCCACATGGATCGGTTTCACCGGCGATTGTCGTTTTCGAATTCTAACGGATGACGAGTTCTGGCTCAGGCTGTGCAACCTGCTTGCCGATTACGCCTTTTATTGCGGCACCGGCGCCAAGACCACCTTTGGCTTGGGGCAGACGCGACGTAGAGACACCCCGGTGGTCGAGTAGTCCCGCGTGAGGTTCGCAGGACGTTTCGAGACCACCGATTACCTATTGTCATTGCGAGCGAGCGCGGCAATCTCCCCGCAACAGGAGATTGCCGCACCGCCAAAGAACAAGAGCAGCGGCTCGCAATGACACTTGACGCAAGATGAACTGGCTTTCACGCATCCTCGACCCTGAAAACCTGCGCCGCGCCTGGGAGGAGGTGCGGGCGAAGAAAGGCGCGGCTGGGGTAGACCGCGTCAGCGTGAGACGCTGGGAGCGCAACTGGGAGGAGCGGCTTGACGCGCTCGCAAAGGCAGTGCGCGCCAACACCTATCGCGCCCGCAGGTTGAAACAATTCCATATCCCTAAATGGGATGGGAACCTGCGAACCATTTCGATCCTCACCGTAACCGACCGCGTTCTGCAACGCGCCGTTCTGCGCGTGGTGGATGACATCTTCGACCGCGGTTTCATGGGGTGCAGTTTCGGCTACCGCCCCGGGCGCGGCGTGCGCGACGCGGCGCCGGCGATCATCGCCCACCGCGAAGCCGGCAGGCAGTGGGTACTGGACGCGGATATTGACAACTGCTTCCCCAGCCTCAGGCATCATTTGATACTGCGGTATTTCCAGCAAAAGGTGAACGATCCGCTCGTGACCGGGCTGATCAAACAATGGATGGCGCAAGGGCAATCTGCCCTCGGCGTGGGTATTTCGCTGGGCGCGGTGATCTCGCCCCTGTTGTGCAATATTTTGCTGCACCAGCTGGATGCGCGGCTGATCGAGGCGGGTTATGCCCCGGTGCGTTATGCCGACGATTTCTGTGTGTTCTGCGAAACGCGGGCGCAGGCAGAAAAAGCCATGAAACGGACGGCGTTCATTTTGAAGAAACTGCATCTCATTCTTGAGCCGAATAAAACAAATATCACCCATTTCGATGAGGGCTTTGATTTTCTCGGCGTGCATTTCGAGCGCGATACCTACAGTTTCGAAGCGGCAGATAAAAAGATCGAAGTGAAGGGAGCATTCGACCCTGTCTTATTCCACGACTATGTCGTGCCCGAGGGGTACGCGTAGCAGTGTCATTGCGAGGGCGATGCACTTCCGCCCGAAGCAATCTCCTGTTGCGAGGAGACTGCCGCGACGGACGAGCGCCGTCTCGCAGTGACACTTGAAATGAGGGGATTGCTTCGGGCGGAACGAACGCTCCCTCGCAATGACAACAGGTGAGTAATGTACAAAAAAGCACGGTATTCACAGGTGCGGGATCAATGACACCCTGACTCGCAATGACAACAGGTGAGTAATGTACAAAAAAGAATACTGCGTCTACATCATGACCAACGCCCATAACACAGTCCTATACACAGGCGTGACCAACAACCTGCAACGCAGGGTTCAGGAGCATACGTCAGGCGCGGGCGGCGGGTTCACCAAAAAGTACAACGTGAACAAATTGGTTTATTTCGAATGCGGCGGTGATGTCAATATCGCCATTGCCCGCGAGAAACAGATCAAGGCAGGCTCACGGAAGAAAAAGACAGACTTGATAAACAGCATGAACCCTGAATGGAAGGATTTGTTCGAGGAATATTTTTCGTAGTTGTCATTGCGAGCGACCGCAGGAAGCGACCAATCCCCTCGAACCGGGAGATTGCTTCACTTCGTTCGCAATGACAGATGGATGAGGAGATTGCTTCGGGGCTTTCGCCCCTCGCAATGACAGAAAACAACCATGCCCACCCTCTACGTCACCGAACCCGGCGCGCGGATCGAGAAGGAATACAAGCGCATCCTCGTCATGAGCAAGGACGAAGAGGCGCTGTTCAGCGCGCCGCTCGTGCACGTAACCGACGTTGTGATCGTGGGGAGCGTGGGCATTACCACGCAAGCCATGCTGTCTTTGCTCGAGGCGGGCGTATCGTTTTCCATCGTCAGCCGGGCGGGCAAACTGCTGGGCAGGCTGATGCCTCCGGCGGAGGGGAACATCTTCCTGCGGCGCGAGCAATACAAACGGGCGGCGGACCCGTCGTTTTGTTTCCCGATTGCCAAAGCCATCGTAGCGGGCAAACTCAAAAACCAGCGCGCGTTCGCGCTTCGCCTGCGCCGGGCGCATCCAGCCATCCCGCGTGATCGAATTGAATCGCTCACCCGCGCCATCGCGCAAGCCGAAAGCGAAACCGATATGGAAAGCCTGCGCGGGCGCGAGGGCATCGGCGCGAAGGCATACTTCGATGTGTTGCGAAGGGCATTGCCCTCTGAATGGGATTTCCCCAGGCGTTCGCGGCGCCCGCCCAAAGACCCCGCCAACGCCCTATTCAGCCTCGGCTACAGCCTGCTCACGCAAAACATGATGACCGCCCTCGAAGTGGTTGGGCTGGACCCGTACGACGGGTTCTTTCACGCTGACGTATACGGACGCCCCGCCCTCGCGCTGGACCTGGTGGAGGAGTTTCGCAGCCTGATCGTGGATTCGGTCGTTTTAACCGTGACCAATAACCGCATCATCACGCCCGATGAATTGGAACCCGGTCCCGATGGCGGGTTCTATCTCAAGCCGCGCGCCCTGAAGAAGTTCCTCGCCAAATATAACGCACGCTTGCAAACCGCCGCGCTTCATCCGAAAGCGGGACGCCCCATCACGTACCAGAAATGCTTCGAGGTGCAGGCGCGCCAGTTGCGCCACCTCATCGAAGGCAAGATTGGTGAGTATCAGCCGTTTTTGACGCGCTAGGTGTCATTGCGAGTAGTAATGTCCTTGCGAGGAGAGCCGCAGGCTCCACGAAGCAATCTCCTCGCTAATTTGTCATTGCGAACGAAGTGAAGCAATCTCCTGTGTGCGAGGGGATTGCCACGGCGGGCGGGTTTCGATACAGCCCCTTCGGGTGAACACCGCCTACTCAACCACCGCTCGCCTCGCAATGCCAGGAAAGTAGTTGTATAATGAACCAGCAATTGATCCTGATCGTGTACGACATCTCGAACGACAGACGCCGCACGAAACTGCACAACGTGTTGCTCGATTACGGCACGCCCGTGCAATACTCGGTCTTCGAATGTCACCTTGACCCAAAGAACCTTTCCAAAATGAAACAGGCCATTACGCGGGTGATTCGGAAACGCAAAGACAATGTACGCTACTATTCGTTATGCGCCGATTGTGAAAAGCGGATCGAATCCTCCCGTCCGCAGGAGGTGCACATGTCTGAACCGCAAGAGACGCTGGTAGTTTGAAATTGGAGATCTGCGAGAGGGAAGGGGGGTATGATGGGTTTTCCTGCCCCTCGCAAAACGGCGTCTGCGGGCGGCAACGGCTGGCAGGGTTCCGTGTTCTCAAGAATGAGCCTGCCACCCGTGGAGTAGAAAAAACGAGAGGCGACGCTTACGAGAACGGACTATGCGCCTCTCGCAAACGAGAAAATGGAGGTGAAATGCCACATTTCTTCAAGAAACTCAATTCCAACCTTAATTTTCTTAATAGTACAGAACAAAATTGAAACTTTTGGTAGGGTAAGAAATAAACAATCCCTCACAAAGGGACTGAAACCTGTCAAAGTGATGTACAGTCGCAGCCAATGTTGTTCGTAAGAAATAAACAATCCCTCACAAAGGGACTGAAACGTTTCGGGATGTTGGTTGCCCAGTCGTAGGATAGCATGTAAGAAATAAACAATCCCTCACAAAGGGACTGAAACAAGGCTTCTTAGTCGAGATGTTCCTGGATATTGTCGGGTAAGAAATAAACAATCCCTCACAAAGGGACTGAAACGTGGCATTTTAGTCTCCTGTTTTGATGATTGTTGTTTTTGGTAAGAAATAAACAATCCCTCACAAAGGGACTGAAACCCCTCTGATTCATCATAGTTCAAACTGATGACATCATTGGTGTAAGAAATAAACAATCCCTCACAAAGGGACTGAAACCTTGCCACACCGGACGAGCTTCCTCGCAAGTTTTTGTAAGAAATAAACAATCCCTCACAAAGGGACTGAAACCTGGTGGCGTCCTCTGGGACCCAACAAAAAGGCGAGTAAGAAATAAACAATCCCTCACAAAGGGACTGAAACGGGACTGCGATCACAGTTTCCGCTTCGGGGTCGAAGGTAAGAAATAAACAATCCCTCACAAAGGGACTGAAACACATGGTTCTGTCCGGCGTTCTTCGAAGATTACCAGTCCTTGTAAGAAATAAACAATCCCTCACAAAGGGACTGAAACAGCCCAAAGTGAGGGTAGAGCTTGTCTTCATGAGGTTGTAAGAAATAAACAATCCCTCACAAAGGGACTGAAACTTTAGAAGGACGAATCCTCCTAAGCAAGCGAGTGCGAGTAAGAAATAAACAATCCCTCACAAAGGGACTGAAACAGAGAATATACAGAGCACACGCGACCAATTCGCCCAGTGTGAAACTGGTAAGAAATAAACAATCCCTCACAAAGGGACTGAAACTGTCGTGACCAGGTCCAGGGTCCTCTTGATAATATTGTAAGAAATAAACAATCCCTCACAAAGGGACTGAAACGTGTTTATCAGATTTGCCTGAGAACATTGATACTAGTATTGTAAGAAATAAACAATCCCTCACAAAGGGACTGAAACTTTATTACGAAATATATAAGCCACAATGGGCCATTGTGTAAGAAATAATCAATCCCTCACAAAGGGACTGAAACGAAGGTTGACGTTGATATCATGTGAG
>Ga0247727_10012697_pt1 | contig 14391 bp, 16 predicted proteins | sample WisWelCaveWW1625_FD_202498 | JGI IMG/M metagenome (GOLD analysis project Ga0247727, IMG submission 202498) | Biofilm microbial communities from Wishing Well Cave, Virginia, United States - WW16-25 | ecosystem: Environmental > Aquatic > Deep subsurface > Groundwater > Cave microbial mat | place... | reverse complement strand
GCCACGCGCACGGCGGCTTCATCGCCATGAAATATGCGCTGAAATATCCGAACCGTCTCGCGCAATTGATTTTAGTCGATTGTATTTTGTTGCGCAATCTGGAAGACGACACGCGCGAGGTGAGCGAGATTTTGCAGCGCCATCCGCGGCGGAAAGATCCGAAGTGGGAAGCGGCGGTCGCCGCATTCAAAAACGAGTATGAAGCCCGCACGGTTGAGATGCTGCGGGAAAATTTGCAAGCAACGGCGATTCTTTATTTCAATTACTACGGCCAATCGCAGCGCGCGCTATTTGAAAAATCATTGCACGCCGGCAAAATGTCGATCGACAATTTCAACCAATTTGTCCGGCATGATTTATTGCGCTATGATTTGAACGGGCAGGAATCCCGCATCGCCGCGCCGGCGCTGTTGCTCTACGGCCTGCACGATCCGTATTTCATTCGCGCCGCCGCCCGGCAATTGCATTTCGCGATGCGCAATTCCAAGCTCGAGATCTTCGAGCGCAGCGGCCATTATCCGTGGATGGAAGAATCGCAACATTTTGCCGAAGTGCTCAAAGCTTTTTTAAATCTGCCGGCCGCGCCGGTGATTTCCGAAACCTCGCGCGCCACACCGCAAAATCAGTAGGGCAGCCAGCCGTGGCTGTCAGGGCAAATTTTAAATTGCAAATTTCAATTTAAAACGATTTTATTATCCGGGAATGGATGGGCGCCTGGTGGCCTCCGCGGTCTTCAAAACCGTTGTCTCCCCGCTTCGCGCGGAGAGGTGGGTTCGATTCCCACACGTTCCCGCTAAACTGCTTGACTTTTTATTGTATAGTTGTATATTTAAAACGAGACTGCGTTCCGGCAATTTTTTTTGCATTTTTTGCCGTCAAGTTTAACAGTTACAATTTGCTAATTAATTTGCACGAGGGTAAAAATGGTCGAAACCGCGCTGAAATCGCCTGAGCCAACGGCGCCATCGCATATTCGCCGTCAAGAAGATATGCCGGTTGACGATCCATTGGCTTTTTCCAGAGCATCCGAAATCACCTCTGATAAAAATAGAATTGCTTCGATCTCTTTACAAATGAACGATAAGCTTAAAAAAAATTCAGGGATCGAATCAGTTTGGGTGGAAGACCTGGAAAAACAGATCAATGTCTATATCAACACCAGGGATGTGCTTAATGCCACCCTAGATTCAATTTTTGACGTGCGGCTTGCGCTTAGCTCGCAATACCCTCACCTCGTCTTCGACTTTGAGTTGAATCCTGTGTGGATTGGGACCGAGAACTTTTTTCTTCCTGAGATAGTTTGAAAGATTAAGCCTACTTCTGGCTGGTTAATAGGTTCACCATTTTATGCACATAACCGTCACATAAGAACTTGCCCACCAAAGCCATTAAAAACAACAAATTGCTCTATTCAGCTAAATATCTAATGCAACCTATACCAGGCTTCTGTCACATAAAAATGAGCAGTTCAGAACCAGAATGGTACATACTTCGCATGTTTTTTCGACTTGTTGGTTGAATCAGCAGGCTTTACAAGACCAGTTTTAATCGTCTCCGCGATAATCCGCGACGCTATCGCATAATTTTTTTCTTCAATTCCAAAGCGTTCTCGTAATGAAGTGTTCGTCATAAGTTTGTTTGACACCCAACACAAACACGCATGCTGATAACAGGCACGGACGCGATCAGCCGCACTCATATCAGCCAGCTTCTTTGGCGCGAACAGCACGGCTTTGATGTGATTTGCCGTGACCTGAAAGTCAGGCGCAGGAAGTTGGTAAAGCTCAACCTGAAAAATGACTTTGTCAATCCCACTGCCGCGCTCTTCGCAGATGTTAAGCCGTCGCATCATCGCGGCCAATTTTTCATTCCGCGAACGAGGTGGCTCATCAATAAACCGTAGCGTATCAATGAGCGGCGTTCCTGGATTCGTTATCTCAGTCCGGTCGGAAAAAATTTCCACCAGCGGACCGGTGCCGGTCATGGAGAATTCCTGATGAATCAGCGCGTTTGCGACCAACTCGCGAATCGCGATCTCCGGATACATGCGCACCTCATGCCGCAGCGCTTGCCCAATCTGCTCATTCTGCGGCAACTGATCGTTAATGTAGGCAATCAGTCTTTCGAAGCCAACGGCATAACCCCAAACCGCCGTCTGCTCCTTGAGCGTTTCAATACGATTCGCGCCCTTATAGAGCACCACGCGCAGCGCTTTGCGCGTCAACTCACCGAAACGATCAAGCTGCTTCGCAAACAGGATAGCCCCTAAATTCGTAATGTCATAACAGTTGTTATCTTTCGGTACAATCACATTTTCTTTGACGAGACGCTCCAGAATACCGCTGCGATTTTCCGGCAAACGTTGGCCCAGTAGCTCAAACATGGTTGGATAATCAATCAGCATCAGCACGTCGTCCGATTTCACGCCCGCAGCCGCAATGCTTTGCTCGAACAACTGCGGCGTAAAAATTGCCCAAAGGGCGCGTTCCTTTTCCGGATAGTCATGCAACTTCTTTTTGTAACTGCCGACGCGAATATATTCCATGCCCTGAAATCGCACCGGCGTGTGCAAGGCGGCTGGCACCTCGAACATTACGATGGGCTTGGTTTCATATTCAAATTCGTGAATGCGGAAATCGACTCTCGGAAATAAAAGCTGCCCCAACCAATTTTCCAACTCCTCGTTGCCCTTCTTAATCGAGCGCGGCTCGAAAGCGGTGCCGACGATCCGATGCGTATCGTTGTCTACACCCCAAATTAAAAACCCTTTTTCTTTGTGATGAAGCGCAGCGGCATTAGCAATAGCGGAAAGATATTGGCCGATCTCGGCGGGATCAACGTAACTGTGCTTGAATTCGACCCACTCAGACTCACCAGTCAAAACCGTCAACTCACGCAACAATGCGCTTAAATTAGGCGTGTTCATTCAGTCCTCAATCATTGGTTGGACCTTAAGCCTCATCACACCCTGTCGATTCGCGGGTAGTATAATCTTTGGAAATTCATTGCAAAAAGCAAGTGGAAAACCGGGGAATGCCCAACTCCCACAGGCTCGCGCTAATCAAAAAAATAAAAACGCCTCTGAGAAATTTCTCAGAGGCGTTTTTTATGAGAACAAATTTAAATTTAAAACAGCGCCACCGCCTTGCCGTGTTTCTCGGCCCGTTCGCGCATTTTATCAAAGAAAGCTTTGTCGAGGCTCGCCGACATCTTTACGGCTTTGCCGGTTCGATCGACGTCGACCTGATTCAACATATCAACCGCGTCGCGATCGTCGGAAACCGCCAGCTTCGCCGTGGCCAGCGCGCCTTTCATTGCCTCCGTCAACAGTTGGCTGTTGTCCTCACTGTCACACAACGCCTCGCCGTACAGCTCGGCTTTGCTGCCGACATTGGCCGAGAACACGATATTTTGCACCGCTTTCACCGCGCGCGTGCCTTTGAAATCGCCGCTCTCGCCCAACTCCTCTGCGACTTTTTCCATCATCGCGGTGGTGTTGGCAACAAACCAGCATTGATCTTTGTAGCGCAACTTGCCCAGCAGCGCGGTCACGGCGGAATTTTTCTGCACCGACTTATCCGCGCTGTTGCCGTCGATTACCGCCTGAATCCATTCTTTGCTGCCGGTCACCAGCGTATTCGTATCGGCGAAATAGCACGCTTTCTCGCCATCCTCTTTGACGACATAAATCGTCTTGCCGTTATAAGTTTCCGTCGCAAACTCACGCCGCTTGTGATGATATGCCATTGAATCGTGCGCGGTTTTGATGGCGTCGATAATTTTCTGCTCATCAAAGTTGCCGGTGGCGATCGCGGCGAAGTCGCGCGCATCTTCCCCCTTATTGCCGTCAAAACCCAGCAGCACGCTGTGCAAATCTTTTTCGACCTCGAAACCGGATTTTTCCAAAAATTCTTTATAGTCTTCATCGTCGCGCCAGCGCGAGATTTTGTCGTCAAAATCTTTTTCCAGACTTTTGCCGAGCTCGCTTTGCCGAATGCTTTGCACGTCAAAATAAGCCACGCTATTCACCTCCTGCGGAATCCAGGCCAGATGTTTCTCAACCGACGACGACATCGAGGTTGAAGTCGAGCGCGAGCAGCCGGCAACAAAGAGCGCGAACGCCGACAGCAACACGAAGGGAATTAATTTTTTCATTTGGTGTCTCCTGATTAATTTTTAAAAATCTTTCTTTTCAAAAACGTAAATCGCGGCCAGCAAAAATCCGGCGCCGACAGCCAGCGACTGGTAGAGCGGCGCCCAGCTTGCAATCGACTCACCCATGACCAGCGCCCGCGTGATATTGCCCACTTCCGTCGTGCGCGGCGTCAGGTAATAAATGCCGTCCAACAACCACTGATAAATCTTCTGCGACAACAGGGCGTAAATTTGATCGCGCGCCAGCAGCAGCGGGCTGAAGAAAATAACGAGATACGCGGCGATGATTGAAACGCCGGAGTTGCGCGCCGTTACGCCGACAAACGTCATGATCGCAAACAACACGCCGAACACCAGAATGATGAGAACGCCGCTCAAGAGAAACGGCACGTGCCAGAACTCAGTTTTGATCGACAGAATGAGCCACGCGCCGCCGATGAGATATGCGACGTTGATCGCCACAATACTCAACCCGCCGAGATAACGCCCGAGCAACAGTTGCCATCGCGCGAACGGACGCGAGAGCATGAGATCGACGCTGCCTTTTTCCAGCATGTTCGGCACGAGACTGGCCGTGGCAAAAATCGACAGGAAAATCCCGCCGACGTACATCGCCATCGCCAGCCCGGATTCGATCTTGATGATACCGTCGCGCAGTTTTTCAATCGCCATTTCTTTTTGTTCGTCGTTTCCCATCAATTTCACCATCGCCATTCCGCCGGAGACGACGTCGACATTGACGGAAAATATAAACAGCAGATGCACGAGGGTGACGACCACGAAAAACGCCATAAACGTTTTCTTCGCCAGCGACTCGCGCAACGTGTATAAAATGATCGCTAAAAATTTCATGACGTTTGTAGTAACGCCTTCAGGCGTCGCCTCCTTGAGTTGTCACAAACCTATCTATTTTTATCGAAGCGTTTGCTTTATTCAATGCCTCAACGCCTACCCCGCTCCGTTTCCTTAAAAAACTATGAATGCGGGGCGGAGAAGGCGTAACTACGAGCTTCCAGATAATTTCGTGATCTCATTAAAATCGCCGGAAGCCGCGCCTTTGATCGCGCTAAAGAAGCTCTCTTCCAGCGTGCGCTTTTGCGGCACAATCGCGTGAATCTCGGCGCGGTTTTCGCGCAGCTGATCGATGAGCCGATTCAGCTCCCCGTGATCCTGCACCGTCACTTCCAGATGGCCGTTGACCAGACCAAGTTTCGCAAATTTTTCGGCCAACTGTGATTTCATCGCGGCGGCCAGCGGCGAAGTCTCGATGCGATAATTCAAACCGATGTTGGTCAACTGATCCACGGCGCCCTGCACGATGATTTTGCCTTTGTTCATGATGGCCACTTCGTCGGACACCATCTCCACTTCCGAGAGCAGATGCGAGTTGATGAAAATCGTCTTGTCGCGCTGTTTGAGGTGCAAAATAATATCGCGAATTTCTTTGCGCCCGATCGGATCGACGCCGTCCGTCGGTTCATCCAACAGCAGCAAATCGGGATCGTTGATCATCGCCACCGCGAGGCCAAGCCGCTGCATCATGCCTTTGGAATACTTGCGAATTTTGGTACCGGCCCATTTATCCATGCCGACGAGCTTCAGCAGCTCTGGAATGCGCTGCCGGCGCGTCTCCGGCGGCACATTGGCGAAGCGCCCGAAATATTCCATCACCGCGCCGCCTTTGAGAAAATCCGGATAGCGATGATTCTCCGGCAGATAACCCACGCGCTCGCGCAGATTATAATTCGTCACCGGCTGGCCAAAAATCTGCGCCGTGCCCGCGGTCGGGTGCAGAATTCCGAGCAGGAGTTTGACCAGCGTGGTTTTGCCCGCGCCGTTCGGACCGAGCAACCCAAACACGCGCCCCGGCCCGACGTGCAACGAAACACCGTCCAACGCCCGCAGCCGGCCGCGATTAAAATGCTTCGAAAGGTTTTCCGTCTGAATAATATTCAAGTCTTGCCTCCGAGTTTGCCAATGATCTTACGGAAGCAGCGGGAGAGAAGTTGCAATATAAAATGATGATTTGTAGGACAGGCGGCCCGCCTACAGTTCGGAGGGAATATCCAGATGCATGGCCGTCCAGCCGTCCCCATGCGATTCAACGGCGATTCTGCAATCGCAGCCATTCAGCAACGTCTGCGTCATTTCTGCCGCAATTTGGCTTTGCTCCGGCTGCGGCGAATTGGAAAAGAGGGAAAGAAGAAAGTTCAATCCGGCATCCGGCGAAGATATGCCGTTGTGAGCGATCGTGAGCCGTTGCCGGTGATTTTCACTTTCATTTATAATACAGCGAAGATTCTTCTCCGCTTCCGGCGTACGCGCATTGAGCGCCTGCCGCGCCTGTTCCAACAGCGGCAGAATCATTTGCAGCAAAACGGCAAGGGATAATTTCGAATTCGGCGGATTTTGCCCGGCCGGTAATTCAACCTCAATGCCGTCAGGACGAAAACGTGTTTTGTTTAAATCAAGTGCGAGCGTGAGCGCCTCCCGAAGCTTCGCGCCGCGGCCCTCCGGCGCCGGCGGAGCGGCCAGCGCGCGGAGGCGATTCGTCATCGTCGCCATGCGTTCGCCTTCCGCCACAATGCTTTTCACAAACTCTTCGGTCTCCTCCGGCGCAAACTGGCGCATCTGCAAAAGTCGGGCGTAATTCAAAATCGCCGTCAGCGGATTGTTGATATCGTGCAATAAACTCGCCGTCAAATCACCCAACAAAATCCGGCGCAACAGCGGCAGCAGCGCCGCGCCGACCTGCGGCGCCGGAATTTCATTTTTCGAATTTGCTGTTTGTCTTTCCATATTTATTTCTTGAATCCCGGCACGCCTTCGACTTTTTCCAGCTCCGCCACAATCGCGCCCAGCTTGAACCCTTTCACGTAAATTTGGCTCGTGATCATCACCGGCATTTTGCGTTGATCGTCGGTCATGTGAATGAGCAGGCGGCCCTTCTGTTGGAACAATCCCGAAGTTTTTAGAAACGGCTCGACAACGAGACAGGGAAATTTTCCGGCGCGAGTCTGCGCTTTCTCGCGCTTGTGTACAACGATCTGCAAATCAAACAACTTGCCGTCCGAATGGTTGGGAATATGAATCGTATCGCCCGGCGCGAGTTTCATGGTGCGCAGCAAATAAATCGCCGACAGCACGTCCTGCACAAACGGCGGCACCGCGAGCGTATCGCTTTTGTCGCCTTTTTTCATTACGGCGTGGTGATTGATTTGATCGAACGCCACCGTGTGCTCGGTTTTGTAATCACCCTCGTGCAGGCTTTTTTTGAACCACCGGCTGAACAGACCGTCGACGTCAGTGTGTGACTCGACACGATCATTGATTTTAAAAAACGCTGAGAAAAATTTATTCGACCACAGTTCTGAAATAATTTTGTAACAGGGCCGGCCGTCAACCTCGACGATCTGCGGAATCGACAGGCGCGCATTGCCGGCCACCACCGGACCGTAATGCATGAGAAACGTCAGGCTTTCACCGACGCCGAAGGCCGTATTGGGAACGACGCGCAGCGGCGCGACGCCGTTATGCGACGCTACAGCTTTGTTTGAATCGGCTTCGTTCGCCGCTGGTTGCAATGAGGTGGAATCTTGACGCGATTGTGCCGATTGCGCGGCGACGGGCGCGACGCTGAAAATCAACGCCGCTAAAATAACGCCGCGATAAAACGGCGTCGTTTGCCGTCCGCATAAATCGATCCCGAATTTTTTTTGATAAAACGACATCCTTCGCGTTCATCCTTTCATTTCAAAGAAAAACAAAAACTTTGTGTTCCCTGGCCTGCGGCAGGGCAGGCTTTGTGCCTTTGTGGTGGGGATGTTTGTAGCCTCACTGCGCTATATTTTAGATATTTTTTCGCAAATTTTTTGCAGCGCCTTCTGCACCGAAATGGCTTGTATGCAATCGCAAATTTTTACTTTCGCCCCGCGACAACGCCTGCACTCCTCCTGCTGCGACATCAACACGTCGGCGCTTCGACCGTACGGCCCCCAGCGTTCCGGACGACACGCCTGAATCGGCGGATAAAACGCGACGACCGGCGCGCCCACCATCACCGCGAGATGCAGCGGCCCGGTGCTGTTACTTACAAAAACTGCCGCGCGATGACACAGTACGGCCAGTTCGGTAATGCTTAAACGGCCACAAAGAGAAATTGGTTTCGTCGTCGTTTGTTGCAAAATTCCGTTAATTAAATTCGTTTCATTCGCGGCGCCCGTCAAAAGCACCTGCGCGCCAGTTTGCTGCAGCAGATCCGCGAGCCGGGCAAAATTTTCCGGCGGCCAATCGCGCGCGGAGCCGCCACTGCCCGGATGCAAAATAATCGGATGCGCGCCGGCGCCGAGCGCATTGAGTTTCGCGTCAATGCGTTCCCGTTCGTTTGGCGAAAGGTTAAATTGAAATTCAACCGAAGCTCCCGCAATTCCCAACGGCTGGAGCAAGCGCAAATTATATTCCGCCTCGTGGCGCGCGGCAATTTTGCGATGCTCAAAAACGCGGCGATTAAACAGAAAACTATACCAGCGATAACCCGTGCCGAGGAGTTGTGGAATTCCGCAGCGCCAGATTGCCCACGCCAGTTGCGGGCGCGGATAGAGCATGATCGCGGCGTCAAATTTTTTTTGCCGCAACACGGCAATGAGCCGGGTTAAGTTGCCGGCAATTTCCGCCCCGTCCAGCTCGATAATCTCATCGACATGCGGATGACAGCGCAGGATTTCCGCGGTGTAACGCCGCGCCAGAAAAGCCACGTGCGCATCGGCCCATTTTTTTTTCAGCGCCGTGGCGACCGGCGTGGAGAGAATAACGTCGCCGAGACGATCGGTGCGCACGAGCAAAATTTTTTGCCGGCTCATTCTCCCCGTCGCTGTTGAATAAAATTGACCAGCGTCGGCATAATGCGTTCCAGTTCCTCGTCGATGATCTCCGCGCAAAGGCGATACGTCTCTTTCGATGAGCCAACCGGATCAAAGATATCATCGTCGGAATCGTCGGTGTTGGCTTCGCCGGCGGCGCGGCCAAAACGTTTCAGCAGAAAAATATTTTCGCGATATTGCGGAAATTCCTCCTGCAAATAATCGATGTGTTCAGCGGCCATCGCGAGAATCAGATCCGTCTCTTGCATCAGCTTCTCGGTCACGCCCTGCGAACGATGCCCGGCGATATCGCCGCCCATCTCCTGCACGAGCTCGACGGAGTAGCGCGCGGCCGGCGAGCCGTCAATGCCGAGCGTGCCGGCGGATTTCACCACGACTTCATCCTGCAGGCGCGAGGGCAATTTGACGCGCAACAGGCCTTCCGCCAGCGGACTGCGGCAACTGTTGCCGCTGCAAACAAACAGAATGTGAAATTTTGAATTTGTGCTCAAGTTTGTAATTCTCCAATTCGTTTGCTAATCTCCGCCACCGGCAAGGCGCCGGCACGCACTAACGACGGCGGTTGGGTCGTCACATCGATGATGGTTGAGGGTTGTGAATGTATCGGCGGCCCGCTGTCTAAAATTAAAGCCACTCGTTCTCCAAAAATTTCTGCGATTTGCTGGGCCGAATTTAACACCGGCTCACCGCTGTGATTGGCGCTGGTGGCAATAATTGGCGCGCCCAGAGCTTTTGAAATTTCACGCGCGAGCTTCGCCGCCGGCAGGCGCATCGCGATTTTGCCCGAATGGCCGATCAACTCCGGCGGCACATTCGCGGCGGCGCGAAAGATCAATGTCAACGGGCCGGGCCAGAATTGCTCGATCAGCGTTGCGGCAACGGGCGGGATTTCTTCAACATATTTTTCTGCGATTGCTTTTTCACCCACTATCACCGGCAAAGCTTTCTCCGTCGCGCGGCCTTTAAGTGAAAAAATTTTTTCAATGGTCGCCGGCGAACGCGCATCCCCGCCGAGGCCGTAAAGCGTGTCGGTTAAATAAGCGATGATGCCGCCGTTTTGCAAAGCCGTGACGGCGGCCGCAATAGCGGTATTATCGGGATTCTGTGAATTCGTTAAAATAATTGTCATCTAAAGAATTTATAACGCTGCAGTCCTGAATTGATTTCATCGCGTCATGTTATTCTGTAAATTTGACGGCGTTCTTTTTTAAGCTAAAGGTAAGAGTTGAACCTGCTGAATAAAGAAACTCCATGCCAATCAGTGAGTCACCCGGTATAAACCACGCTTTGATAGCTTTGTTTTTAACCACGACTTGGCCGCGGAAAACGGGTAAATTAACCACCTCGCCTGTAGCCAGACGAAATCTGTCATAGACAACTGGTTTGAGCCCGATTTGCTTGATCAATTTATCGGGAAGCGCAATACCGCCGCTAAATCCGGTATCAACGGTCATTGCAAAATCCCCCCTTTCGCTGATCTCAAGCATATTATTTTTGATACTCGCTTTGACGAAAGGCTCGAATTCCTCGATCTTGCCGCTGAAAACCGTTTTCATGCTTTTCCGATCCTTCCCTTTATCTGATGAGCAAAAGGATGGCCGATGCGAATTGAATAAAATATTTTATCAGAGTATTGCGCCTGTGCTTTGTCCAGAGCATCGATCAGTGTTTTTCCCAAAAAATAATTCCCCGAATCCGGCTCAATCACGGCAATCATACCCTTCTCCTTTTTCAAGGAATGGATTTTGGCTAAAACAGCCTTTGACGGTATTTTTACTTTGGGTAGCTTCATTTTTGCACCTCCGAAGTTTTGTTTTGAATGCCAAGCACTGCGATATTTTTAAATTTCAAAACGCTCGCAAAAACTTCTTCCACCGAAATCTCCCCCATGCACACATGCGTGCCAATCGGACAACGATTACCGCCGTGTGAACTGCATGGCCGGCACGAGAGATTTTTTTCGATCACAACATGCCCCTCGCCAAACGGCGCGAAGCCGAAGGCCGGCACGGTCGGCCCGAAAAGCGTAATCACCTTGCAGCGCGTCGCCACGCCGAGATGCGCCGGCGCGCTGTCGTTGCTAATGAGAATCTGGCAGCGATCAAGCAGGGCCGCGGATTGGCGCAACGTCAGCCGGCCCGCAGTAGTGATGCAGTTTTTTTCCATCGCCGCGGCGATGCGAGAACAAAGCGCAACATCGCTGCCGCCGCCAATTAAGTAAATGAAGGCGCCGGTCTCGGCAATTAATTTTCCGGCCAACGCCATAAAACGTTCTGCCGGCCAGCGCTTCGTGGCCCAGACCGATCCGGGCGCGAGCGCGCAAAACCATTTCCCGTTTTGGTTGTCAGGACAAATTTGCTCGACGATTTGTTCGTCGCTTTTATCCCACAAAATTTTCGGCGCCGGCGTTGCGAAATCATCGCCGAAAACTCGCAGCAAATCTAAATTGCGCTCGACTTCGTGTTTCTGTTGATACGGCACGCGCCGCGTCAAAAGCCAGGCGCCGGCGCTGCGATCAAAACCAACGCGCTCCGGAATGCGCGCCAGCCGGACGAGCAACGCGCTGCGCAACGAACGATGCGGCACGAGCGCGAGATCGTATCGTTCTTGCCGCAGTGCTTGCGCCAGTTTCCACAGCGCCACAGGTCCGCGCTGCGCGCCACGTTTGTCAAAGATCAAAACGCGCCGGATAAAATTATTCTTTTCTAAAAGACTCGTCGCCGCCGGAATCGCCATGAAATCAACCGCGCAATCGGGAAAAACCTGATGTGCGGCTTCCGCAAGCGGCGTCGCCAGAATCACATCACCGATAAACGCCGTCTGTATAATTAAAACTTTTTTGCTGCTTGCCACTGGTCACTGATTACTGGTCACTGATTACTGGCCTGGTCTTCCACCGGCGGTGCATCCAGAACCAGTGGTCGGGGTATTGGCGAATATATTTTTCCAAAACTTTTGTCCAGGCTTCGGTGATTTGGCGCAATTTTTCTTCATCAGCCGTCGCGCCGTTTTCTAAAAAATCGAACGTCAGCAATTCGGCCTCCACGCGATGCCGTCCGCCGGGCTGGCGAATCGCCACGCAAAACACCAGCGGCGCCGCGGTTTTCAACACAAACGCCGCCGGGCCGCGACCGGTAGAAGCCGGCCGGCCGAGAAAATCCACAAAGAGGCCGTTGCTGCCGGCATCTTGATCGGCGAGAATGGCGACGAATTTTTTTTCGCGCAGCGCTTTCAAAATGCCCCGCAACGCCGCACCGCGCGGAATCGACGCCATCTTCATCTTCGCGCGAATATCGCGAATCAGCGCGGCGACATAAGGATTGTTTTGCTCTTGATAAAGCGAAACGATGGGATATTGCAGCGCCGCGAAGAGCGCGCCCATATATTCCCAGTTGCCGAAATGCCCGCTCATGCAGATCGCCCCTTTGCCGAGCGCCAGCGCCTGCTCGTAGGGATTTTGTTCTTTGGGCATGGCAAAACGAATGCGCCGTTGCAACTCGGCGGCGGAGAGCCTGGGCAACTGAAAATACTCGAGCAGCATCATGCCGAAATTTTCATAACTGCGTTGCGCAATTTTTTTTAATTCGAACGCCGGTTTTTCCGGAAAAGCATACGCGAGATTTTCCAGCGCGACGCGCCGGCGAATGCGCAGAATCGAAAACGTAAATTTGCCGAGCAGCACACCGACCGCGAGCGCCCACGGCAGCGGCAACATTTGCGCAAGAAAAAGCAAAAAGCGCGTGCCTTGATATTCGAGCCAGTGTTTAAAACGCCGCATGTTGAAAATTAGGCAAAATTTATTAGATTGTCAATCTGAAAGTCGGGCAGCGAGTAATGCCTCACTCGTGGGTGGAAAAACGTAGCGCAGTCATCCTGACTGCAGACAAGATGTCTGCGCTACCCCCGTCACTGAGCCATTACGGCAGCGATGAGGGAGAGGATTTGATCGAGCGGCCGGGATGTTGGGACCGCAAAGAAATGCTTGCATCATCAACCTCTCCGTGCTAAATTCGATTGAGGAAGAAAAAGGCGAGAACAAAGTTATGCTCCCACTATTTCATTTTTCAAGTGCTTTGCTGAGTGCTCTGCGTTTGGCCGTATTGGCAGCGCTTCATTTCGACGAGTTAAAACAGCTTGCGCGCCGGATCAAGCTGTCAAGTGCGGACGCTTTTAAAACTGTCTTTGAGCTTTATAGTGAATATATTGTTTTTCCGGAAAACTTTTCATAATTTATGGAGTGCAAGCTGATAAGCCACTGCTCCAGCCGTTGAACTAACATGGTCGAATTATGCAGGAATCGGCGCCTCCTCCAAAAGACGATGAGCTGATTAGAGCGATTAACTTATCCGATCGCGCGGCTTTTAAGCAGCTCTGCGAGCGTTATTATGACCCGCTGTACCGTTTTCTTTGGCGCAAAACGCGCAACGACGAAGCCGCCAAGGATCTCGTGCAAGAGCTGTTCATGAATCTCTGGAAAATGCGCGTGAGCCTGGAAGAAAACCTTTCGATCAAAGCTTATCTTTACCGCGCCGCGAGCAATTTGGCGATTAATCATTTGCGCAAAAAAGTTCTTCAACAAACGCATTTTGTCGATAACCTTGCCAACGCGCTTGCCGGCTATTCCGATGAAGAACGCGAGCTCCGGGAATGCCTCGACGAGGCCTTGCAAGATCTTCCGGAGGCGCAGCGAACCGTGTTTGTGCTCAATCGTTTCGAGGGCCTTAAATATGCCGAAATCGCCGAAACGCTGCAGATTTCCATCAAGACCGTTGAAAGCCGGATGAGCCAAACCTTGAAACATCTCCGCGAAAAGTACGGGCCGCGCATTCGGACTTCGTGAGGAGTTTCATTTGAAAATCTGGCGTAGTTTTCTTTCGCAGGGAAATAGGGTTTTTGCCGGCCTTGTTTGTAGTAGCAAGAGGAGACAACCGCTAAAACGGCGACGGGAGCAAATTGAAAAGGATATTTCAAGCAAAGATTTTTCGCCGGTGCGGCACTATAACCTTTTCCAGTTGGATGGAGCTATGCAAGAAGCGCAATACGACAGACTCATCAATCGCTTTCTTGCCGGTGAGGCGACGGAGGAAGAAAGCCGAGAGCTCGAGGCTTGGTTGCAAGCTTCTCCGGAGCATCGGCAAATCTTTGCCGAGGCCGAGGCGCTCTGGCAAAATGCCAGGGCCATCGAACCGGCATACGTCCCAGAATTTAATGACTTTTGGCAGAAACTGGAAGCGCGGCTTGAGGCGCAGGAATTGCCGCCACGCGCGAGCGTTATTCCGCTCAATCGGCCAACGGCCCGGGAAATCAAAGCCTGGGTTTTTGATGACAAAAGGAAACTGAGTTGGCTGGCCGCCGC